>Ga0179591_1325490_pt1 | contig 14920 bp, 19 predicted proteins | sample CZOMad2_1_08_16f_FD_182891 | JGI IMG/M metagenome (GOLD analysis project Ga0179591, IMG submission 182891) | Vadose zone soil fungal communities from Angelo Coast Range Reserve, California, USA - CZOMad2_1_08_16fungal (PacBio error correction) | ecosystem: Environmental > Terrestrial > Soil >...
TTGAACAGTGGGTGGGGGATGTCAAAGCGACGAGAGTTTGTACAAAGACTCAGGGAATGGGGTTGGGGCACAAGGGAGGCCAAACGCAAATGTGGGGACTTAGGTCATTTTTTTGCATGTGAGAAGACCCCGGCGCTCTCAAGGGGTGCCTCGTGGTAGGAAAAGGGGATCAGACTAGCAAGAATGTGGTAAGGGTGGTGTGGGCGGCGAAAAAAAAGGGTGAACCTAACCAAAGATAAATTGGGGGGACACCAAAGATGGTTGGGACGGGATGGAAATTCTTGAACAACAAGAAAACGGGCCGCCCGGGTTGGGGAAAGTAGGGTCGTGGCAAGCGCATTTAACGTGGCAGTCAGGACCATAACTGGGGGAACGAAGGAGACGGTCAACACTCCTCTTCATTTGACAAGAAGAAAATTTCTGGCGGTGGTAACCCGTTTGGCAGGGGGGGGCCCCGTGGTTGGTAGGTGATAACTGAACAGCGGATCAAACGTTCGTGCGTTAACGGACTGGGAGTACTGGGGGGGGGTGCAGGGGCCCGGGAAAAGACGGGTCGAAAAAAGCACAGGAGTGTGTTAGGGCAATGAACCAAACAACAGAGACTCGACATTAACATTAGCTGGAAAGTTCCATCGCAGGAAAAAAGGGAGTCAGGGGGGAAAAGGGAAAAGAGCCGAATTATATTTAGCAAGTGCCTACGAGGGAGGGGGGGTCATTCAAAAGGGGACGGGGTGAAGACCAGTCCATGGGGAAAAGAGGGGGGGGGGAGGGACAGAGTGACCGGGAGGAGGAAAGTAAAGGGGGGTACCAAAGGGAAAAATCGCCGGGGGGATCCCGGATCAGGGGGTGTGTTAAGATATCTAAACAAACATGGTTCCGGGAGGGGGACTTATGCCGTGGGGGACGTCCTACTGATGTGCAAGGGGCGTTGGGGACGTAGAAAATAGACCCTTTACAATTTTAGAGGAGAAGGTGAAAAAAAGGGCACTTAAACCTCTGGGGGGGCAGGCAAGGGGGGGAGGATTGAAAATGGCGGTTCCCAAGCCAAAAAGATGTGTCAAGCCTAAACAGCAAACGGAAGGTGCTCGAAAGGGGCGCAAAGTGGCAAGCCCACCTGTCCCTCAATCCAAAGGCAAGGGGGGAATGGAAGTCAGCACCATGATGCCCGCCGGGGTACGGAGGTAGGAAGGGGGTTAACATGAGGCCTGGGCAGGTTCTGTAGTCGTGAGCTGGGGGGGCGAAAAACGGGGGGACAAACTTTGGTGCTGGGGGAAAAAAAAAAGCGCAGACTTTGATAGGGAACCTGGGCACCGCGAGCGGCCAGACAGGTGAGGGGCCTATGATTGTTTAACAGGAAACAACCGGTCTGAGCCATGGGAGGCGCGTGTTGGGTTTGAACGGGGATGGGGTGGGGTCCAGATCCCTTCCTGGAAAGGACCGAATGTGGGCTTCGAGACGTTTAAGGGGCGCAGGAAAAAAGAAGGTGTCCCTCCGGGGGTATACACTAAGGGGCGTGTACGGCATAGTATAGGCGCGAAGCGAAGCAAGCCAGGCAATTTCTCTTTGGGCAGGGGGGCACCACTGGGACGGTATGTTGTGTGACGGGAGCAAGCCCGGCGTGTCAGAACACATAGGGGGCGAATTCCGTGTTCAATCAAAAAGGGGCCTAACCTTTCGCCCAGGCAGGAAAGAAAAGACGCCGAACACGACTTATTTATCAAATGGGGAATCTTTTGGCCATATGAACTCACTCCCTCAGAAAATCCGCCCATCACCAAATCCTCTTGATAATCACTGAATGGGAGCCCACGAACCGGAACCTAAAAAAAAAGCGAGCACAGAAGCAACCCGTAGAGGGAAGAGGAAAAAAAAGGCCATTCCAAACAGAAACCAAATTTTCCCGAAAAGTATTAAAAATGGGGCGCGCATCGGTTTGCCAAGTCCCCTAAAGAGGTCACCACCCAGACGGCCGAAAAAACGAAAAAAAAGCCTGACCGAAGAAACGGGGGAAAGGTCGCTTCCTGAGTGATCTGTCCCCGATCGACTTCGCTGAGTCCGGACGAACATGGAACTAACGGGTGAACCCGTCTTCGGGGCACTGGGGGACCAACGGTCACATGGTAGTTGCCGGGCACCCGGTCAGTAAAAGAGTTTACGGAAAAGGCCAGCTAAAGGCTTCCCAATGGAAACGGGGGGGATATCCGCCCACTGTTTGGGTTCAGAGGAGTTTCGCTCTTTGGGGGAAGGTTTACTGACTGCTCCAGATAGGGCGAAGAGGGGGCGTTAAAAAATACATGAGCGAAAACGCGATGATTGATTTTGGGACATTAATTCGCAACAGGACTATAACTTGCCTCATCATCGGGGGTGGGGGGTCTCTCTCTGGCCAATTGGGGGAAAATTACTGGCACCAAGCTGTATAAAACTAACCAGTCCTTGGTGCTACGTCCGCTGTCGGTCACAGGGATAACAAACACATAGTCACAACTCAGCCTATTGTCAGGGGGAATGCAGGGTCGTCGTCTCGAAAGCCGGAATGTCAACTAGAGGGGCAAATTTGGCTTGGAGGAACCGCCGCCTACCCGAAGAGGTAAAGGTCCCCCGCCAATGAAACTTCGGCGCCAGGAGAGTCTCAAACGAAACCCCCACTGGAAAAAGGTCTGAAGGTGGGGTAGGTAACATCGAGGGTACACAAGCGGGACATTTCCGCGCGCCTGGCCCCAATCCAACCGCGTGGGTTGCGCTTCACTGAAACCCTAACAAGCGGCGAGGGGTGTCTCCCATCCTACAACTACGAAACACCAACCGCAACTTGGAGACTGGGTGGAAATCCTAAGACCTGTTCTGGGGAACGGGGGGGCACAAAACGGACCTGAAAAGAACAATACCCAGGGGTGACCGACACCTTGGGCGGCCGGGAGCCACCTGTGAGGTGACAAAGTAGTGGAAAGGGGGGGGTGACTGTACACAAAAAACCTCTTTTGGAAAAAGGGTGGGGGGGGGGGTGCAAGCCTAACGGGACAACTAAGAAGCTTCAAACCAGCTGTCACACGGTCTCCCAGGAAGAACCTACATGGAAGAGGACATCCGAAAATAAAAAACTGAACCAAACACGGCAAACTCGCGGTGAAGGAACTTCCGTCCTCCGGCCCCGAGCACGAAAGAACCCAACCGGGGTCCCCAGGGCCAGGGGCACGGGCAAAAACATGTCAATGGCAAGAAGACAAAAACTCACCGTCGGACGGCCAAAAACGTCATAAGACCGCGGAAGAAAAGGGGGGCTCTTGAACTGGACAGACATTACAAAAATCCCGGCGGCAACATTCCAGTACTAGGGAAGAAAAAGAACCAACAAAAGAAGAAATTAAGGAAAATAAAAACCTGTTTTTATGAAACGACCCACCTCCTGCCAGGGAGGGGTGTGGAGAAAAGGGGCACAAGACACGAGAAACAGGCACGAGCCGGAGCTCAGGGCCCCTTTCCAAAGTAATACCAAAGCCCGGCAAAAGACAAACCAAAGGGGCGCAATGGTACGTCAAACGGACTTAAAAAAACTAAAACAAGGGGGTCCCGAAAAACCGGACAACAAAAAACCGCAAAGGCCAGTCCTGCCCTTTGGACAAGGGGGAAAAAAACACCGGAATCAGGGAAAAAAAGCAAAAATCGGAGAAACTAACAATGGGACACGAAACCACCAAAACCAAAAAGACGTGACGTACTACAAAAACGGGCGGAGGGGAACCTTGACACACAATACAAAAAACACAAACCACCGGGCGGCAAAAAACTGCGTGCCGGAAAGAAAAGAAACCCAAAACTCACAGTCCGGGCGGGGACAAAGGGGACCATAGGGTTCGAAACGGAGTCGCACACCCCCAACACCGGTGAAAAAAAAAAAAAAATGAGGGATAGAAAGATAAGAACCAGAAGGGAAGAAACTGACCATGGCTCGCCCGGCGGCACCAACAACCAAAAACGGCAAAATTGTCTCCAAAGGGGGAGAAGACAAGTGTGCTCAAAAAAAAACCCCATATGACATGGTCAGGGGGGGGGGGGAAAAACCAACGCTGGGGGGCAGGGCCAGGAGTAAAAGGTCAAAAAAAAAAAAACCACCCCGAGAGGGGGACAACCCAAGAGCCGGAGTTCAAAACTGTGCGCGCAAAAAGGAATACTTTTATTCACGGGAGGAAAACCCAAGGCAAGGGACACGATGGTGTCCGACAAAGGACTATCCCAACTCCAGTAAGTCAAAAAGAGAGTGAGGGTGTACTGCCACTCAGTCCCCCAACACGGGGTCTAACAAAGAAAAAAAAACTGGAACAAATTCAAAAACCACACCCCTTTGGAAAAGCGGAGGAAACTGGAAGAACCAACAGACCCAAAGTACGAAGGGGGTCAAATTGGGAAAGGAAAGTAAGAGAAGACAACGAAGGGTGCGGGGTAAAATAAACCAAAGGCGGGTTCCAGTATGGTTGTACGAAAACAACACGCAAAATTGGAGCTTGAAGGGGGACCGGAAACAACAGGGGGAACGCACAACAAAAAAAAAAAAAAAAAGGGAACGCAACGAGGGTTAAAAAAAAAAAGGGGGGGGAATACCGTAAGGGACACAAAAAGAACGGGTCGTGGGGACACCAACAAAAAAGAAAATCTCTAAAAACCAAACAGGACGTTGGAGAGATTAGGGCAGCAATCCGTTTCAAAAAGACGGAGGGCCCAACGGGCACAGATGGTGCGCAACCCGCGTGTGGCTAAAACCAATTTGGGGAAAAAAAAAGAACTTTAAGTTGAGGGTCACTGAAAATCTCCAACAGGGCGGGGGGAAAAAAAAGGAAAAACAAGACTGTGAAAATCTTTTGGGGGCTTTGGTAAAGAAAAGCACCCTAATTAAGAAGGGCAGATTAACTGTCCCTTCTGAACTGGGTCGGAGGGTCGGGGGGTAAGTAGGAGGATTTCAAGGGAATTGGGGGTGGGGAGGGGGGTTGGTAAGTTTGCTGGGGAGGAAAAAGGGGAACAGTGGGAAGGAACCCCAGAGGTGGCTCGCGCCGTGAGGGGTGCTTAGTATGTGGAAAAAAAGGAAAAAGCTTCAACGGGGGGAGGGGGGTGGACGAAACTCCGTTTTAAAGGAAGGTCTGGGGGGGGGGGGGTCTGGGAACTGAAAAGGGAGTTTCTCAAGGGTACCTAACGAGAAGACCGGGGAGGCGGGGTTATTTTTTGCCGGTGAAGGCTGGGAGGGAAGAAGGGGGGTTGGAAAAAACCTGACAGAAGGAAAGGGGTGGGAAAAAAAGCACACGCGGACACTCCGGTGTACTGAAGCCGTTGGGGGAAAACAGGTTTACAAAAAGTGGGGTAATCAAGCCCTGTAAAAAATAAGTTTCCATAGTGGGGGGGAACGGTTGAAAGAAATCTCCCGAGACGGTTAAACGACGCGTTTGGGTGAAGGAGGGAATGAACTGTGGCGCACGCCATACAACGCTTTATGGGGGTTGACGGAAAAAAAGGGGCTATGAGGGGGTTGGGAACCGAAGGGGGGGGGACCACGGATAAGGGACAAAGAAAGCCAATCCGGGGTGGGGTGAACCGTTTGGGCGGGGGGAAGTTCATTCAAGCAAAGGTCTTGGGGGGCCTTGCTAAAAAAAAGGGGAGGGGGAATAGAGGCTAAGATGTCGGGGGAACTACGCAGATTTCTGGCGGTTGGTACGGGAAACTTTGAAAAACAGTTTGGGGGGTAGTGGGGGTGTTTGGAGAGACGTAAACAGCCCGTACGGGGGAAGGTTGGAAAGGGACAAAAACGGGGGAAAGGGACATGGGGGGGTTGTGAAAAGAAGAGGCCCGGAAAGTCAGTCGTAAATATGTTCAGGGGACAGTCCCACCAGAACACAGTTGGGAACAACTAGAACCATGTACAGGGGGGGAATAAATTGATACTCCTAAGGAGGGCTTCAGGAAAAAGTAGGGAGGGTGAAAGTTAACGGTCAAACGGCAAGGAAGTCGCCCAAGAAGAGTTAACTATACCCTGGGAACGGGGGAGAACATCCAAAAAAAAAACGTGTGGGCAGTCGGGAAGTGGGAAATGGGGGTAAGGGTTCCTTGTCAATAGGGGTCAGAACGACGGGGGCTTGTAAAATGAGGGAACGGGGGGGGGGGGGGGGGGGTAAAAAAGGGCAAACGGGGACGAAGACGAAAGCTGCCGGGAGTTGGAATTAGGAAAGGTAGATCGGCGAACTGGGGGTGGAAAATCATTGTTTAAAAACGGGAAAAAGCCCAAAGGTTACAGCTGGAACACCAAGGGGGGAGGGAAGTTCACTGTTGACCACGGGACATTGGAAACAAAAAAAAAAATGGCTCGAAACCTGCACGAAAGATCAGGGATCCTGGAAAACGCAACATTGGTGTCGAAAAGGTCCGAAACCGCAAGCCAGGGTGATTTGTTAAGGGATACCATGGAAAGGAACACGAAGGGTAAGAAAGGGAGGATTATTGGCCAATCGAACGGAAGGTGATGTAGTCCGGTGTGGGGGATTGGGACCACAGGGTTGTCAGGAAGGGGGTGAGTGGTCGTGCAGGGAGGAAAGAGGTTGACGGGCTCTGGGGGGGCAAAGACGAGGAAAGGCCCGTCCATTGTTCAACGGGAGAGGGGGACAGAAAAAAGCCTTGGGGGGTAAAAATTGACGTTGGGGGGCCCGTATGGGGGGGGGGCATAAGCACGGGGAAGTCCAGGGGCCGAATGGTGGGGAGACGTCTGGAGGTCAAAGAAAAATCAAGAGAGGGGACCGGTAAAGAAAAAACGTCCTTGGGAAGGACCAGGAGGAGGGGGGATGAGGAATCGATGCTCTCAGAAATACATAATGAAAAAAGGCTGGGGGGGGGGGGGGGGGGTTACTCGGAAGGGGGGGGGGTTGTGTATAACTTATCACTAAGGGAGGGGGGTTCTCGTCCCTGAGGTCAAAAAAGCAAAAAACAAAAAAAAAAACCCAAAAAGTCCCAAAGGCCAATCAAAAAACTGACCAAAAAAGAATAAAGACGGACATTTCTGCTGTTGGGAAACATGAATCGCACATGGTCACAAAAAAAAAACACAAAATCAATCAAATTCGGATGGGGTCTCAAGTAGGGGGGGGAAAAAAATAACCTCCGTCCTCACAGGTAGAGCAAAAAAGAATACACACAGAAAGGAAAACGGGGGGGGGGAACACAGAAGAGTCAGACAACAAGACGTGGGCTTGGGGGAAACTATCCTTCGGGGGGCAGGGAAAAAAAAAAAAAAAAAATTCACCTGGAAAGTGTCAGTTCCCACACCCATAAACGACAAAGCCGACAAACAACAAGAACCTTCACTCATAGCAAAAGACAATCAAGCTTCACTAAGGCTACGGAAGGATGCGTATTACCGCCTGAAAGAAAGTGAACAATAAGGGGCTCTTCTATGCCTTGGCAGGAAAGGCGAGGATTAGGAAAAACCCAAAAAAAACTAAAAAAGCCGGGTACTCCTTAAAAAAAAAAAGGCCCAAAGCCCGGAAAGGTTTTTCAGAGGCGGTCCAAGGGTTATCTGACGTCATTGGGAAAGGAAACAATTCGACAGAAAGACAGGGGGGGGTAGAGAGTGCGCTCAACCGGCAGGGGCCTACGAAAAGGTGAATGGGGAGTAGTGCAAGGGGCAAAGATGGAAATTTGACAAAAAAGAAAGGCTGGGGGGCCTGTCCTATCCGTGGGTGGGGGGGGGGGGGGGGACCCAAAGGGGGGGGGCTTTGGACAGGGGGAAAGACTCAGTGAAAAAAAAACTCGGAGTTCCGGATTACAAAAAAAACAAGGAGATCCTATGGCCATGCCGGGGACCGCAGCTTTGCAACTTACGAATCATGATAAAAAAACGACGCAGAGGCGAAACAAGACGAAAAACGAACGCAGCGCTTCCCGTGAAAGAAACCGGCGCCGGAAGAATTCAGTCCGGCAAGAATGGGGACCAAACACTTATGCTACCCAGGGGGCTGGGAGTAAAAAGAGCTAAAAATCGAGAAAAGGAATGGGGGACAGGAGATAAAATTCCCATCACTGAGAACCAAATGGGGGGGGCAGAGGGCCGACAACGAAACCATGGGGCTAACGACTAAACTTTGTTCCAAAAAAACAAACTAAAGGAAACCTCCCTAATGGGGGGTTTGAAAAAAATGCCATATAGAAGGGAATGGGAGACCGGGGAAGAAAAGAGACCCCTCCAAAACTTTGGGAGGAGAGGGGGGAGACCAAGCTTGGTGGCTCAAAAAGGAGATTAAATTTCAGGGGCAGAAGGGGGCCGAAAACTCATGGGGCTTGGGGTAAAAAAAAAGAAGGGAAGAAAACGCACTACCCGCCCTGACATCTGGTTCAACAGCGGAGGAAAGGTTCTCCAACCCTAATGAAGGGGGTGCAAGCAAGATCTTACAAAAGCTACGACGAAAAAAAACAGGGGGAAAACCGCCGTGCGTAACTTCTGGAACTAAAACGGTGAACACGAAAAAGAAAACGGCGCCGCGGGAGAGAATGGGCGGACAATTACATTTTTGCCCGATCGAAAGCCACCGTGAAAAGTAAAAAGAGGATACACATTAGGAAAGAGGGGAGAAGGGTTGGGGGGAAAAAGGGGAAACTTCAACCGACCGGACGGGGCACGGAGGAAAGTAGATGCGTAAACTCACGACGACTCCGAAGGCGTAAAAAAAAGAAACCGCAGACGTTCAAAGGGGGGAAGGCGGTGGGACCGACGTGGGAAACCCGAACACCTGGCTCAAACGCACTGGCCGCACAGAAAAGGGCACAAACAACAAGGGGTAAGAAACGGGTTGAACACGCCACACGCGGAAAATGGAAAACGGTTGGACTCCCCACGGGGAAAGACAACTACACGGTTCAACCGGAAAAGAAAAAAAGGGCAACAACTGGCCAAAAAGTCGCACCGCGGGGGGGACCCACTTCGGACCAGCAAAAACCCCGGAAACTGCGGGGAACGGGAAAACAAGAAAACAAACCAGGGGGGACTGGCCTACAAAAAAGCCAAAACGTCTGCACAACCACGGGCGGGCCAAGGGGCGTGCTAAGGAAAAAACTAAGGAAAAAGGGACAGAGGCAGGGGGAGTCCAAAAAAAGAAAATGAGGGGCCGGATCGCACTCGAACAACAAGGTACGTCGTGATGCCCATCGAGGGAAACCAGGGGAAAATCCAAGAAGTGCCCACCAGTTCGGAAAACGCATTCCACAAACCCTTGGGGGGGAGAAGAAGAACCTTCTTGAAGGGACAAGGGTGGGTCCATAAGGGGACAGTGTGCAGGGTTCCACCAATCAGCGTGACAAAAAGGGGGGAGCAAACAAAACAAGAATGCCTCGAAGTGGAAGAAGGGCAGTGGAGTAACCAACCTCTGACAGTAGAGCACTACATGGCCATTGCCTTCAATTCGGTGGGGACACAAAAAAGGGGGAAGAGCGGTTCTTCAAATAATAGACCGGAAGTTACAAGCCTACGGAGAGGTGGTGGGGGGGAAAAAAAAACCCGACGGGGGAAACGTAGCTAACAAGAGAACCTTAAACCAAACCTGAAAAACAAAAAAACATGTCGGGCATCTTAGTGCCTGCACCGAAGCAGAAAAGTCGAGGGCACGTCTCGAGGAAAACTACACGGGCATGGGGGGTAAAACCCCAACGTAGGTTCCCCGAGTGGGTGGGGAACGTAAAACCTCAACCACCTGGGGGAAAGAGTGACCCCACTCAGGAAAAACACGTTGCCTCCCCGAAAAAAAAAGAAAAAACGGGGGGTGAAAGGGAAGGTCCCTCAAAAGCCTCCCGTTTAAAAAAGTGATGCCATCATATAGCTGAAAAACAGAAAATTAGGGGAAAAGGAGAGGGGGGGAAACACCATCGGGGAAAAAAAACTGTGCGGGTGGGAAAGGAAGAAAACCTGTCACAAGTCTTGGGCAACGTGATGGGGGTCGTTGCCGGTGACCGTGCATAGGGTCATAAAAGGGGTTGTCCCAAACGGAAAAAAAAAAACACAGTCGGGGAAAAAAAAGAAGGGTTGGGGTAACGGAGGACCGCATTACCTAGGGTACCTATTAAAAGTGTAAAAGCCGGACAGGTGTGGTAGGGGAAAAAAGAAGGTGGGGGAAAAAACGAAGTCGGCCCGGGGGGGGGGGTGAAGGGTCAGGGGGAGGGTGATGGAGGGGTCGCGAAAACGGGAAGGGGAGGAAGGAAAAAGATTCAAATAGAGGAGGGGGACCGTTTTGCGGGAGATTATGAAGGGGGAAAAGAAAAAACAGACCGTACCTTGGCTGGGGGAAGGCGTTGGGGAAAGATGTGAATTGGACTGGCCGTGGGGGGAACTAATGGGAGTCGGGGGGATCCGTGTGGGGGGGGTCAGAGCGAGGAACCCGCCGCTATCATTTTTGTTTAAAGGGGGTGAATCTTGGACCTGCCGTTTTTGGGGGGAACTACATAGCGAGACAGTCAAAGGTTGTGGGGGAGCAAAGGGGGGGACCCGGTTTCTTCACACACGGGAAAGTTTTGAAGGGATGGGAGACAGGAAGGGTCCCACCGGGGGGTTTGGGGTGGGCCGCACTGAAGGCTAGCCAGCCTGGGGCCAATGGAAGCCCCGGGTTGAAGAACCCAGGAAAAGCTGTCCGACTCCAGTGGGGGCCGACGAACGAAAAACAAAAAGGAACAAGGGTCGACCGCAACCGGGGGATCGGTAATGGGGCTCCCAGATGGGGGGTGACAGGGGGGGGGCCATGGAAGAAAAGGGCGGACACATGTGACGAAGGGTGGTGCAGGGAGGGGTAAGGCGGGTCAGCACACGACGTCATAGTCACGGGCAAAAACGCGACCCACGGAGAGCAAGAAAAAAAGGGGGGGCCAAGCGCCTGGCAGGGGGGGGAAAGGCCGATACCGGGGCGAGGGGGGAGTGCCGGGGGACAAAATTTTGTTGGGGATGTTGGGGGGCTGAGTCAAAAACGGGGTGCGGTGGGAGGAGGGGGAAAGGATGGGGTGTGTGTTGGCAAGGGCCGGGGGGAAGGCGGCGGAAAAGCCCACAGATTTTGTGCAGACTGTGAAAAAAATCGGGAAGAATCGCGCTCAACCCACACACTGACCGGACCATTGCAATTTGTCGCTTGGGGATGGGGGAAAACTCAGGAACTAAAGTTCTATGAGCGACTCGTAGAATGCATTGGATGCTCAGTGCTTGGAAAAAGCTTCCGGAAAGTTAGACCCGGTAACTGAAAGGCGTGACTTAGACTTTGGCCTTCAACGGTGGAGGGAAGGTCCGGGAACCGCAGGGGGGACCGGAAGACGTTTCTATCAGGCTTCGGACCCCCCCTCCTCCAGGACGGGGAGGCCAAGGGAAGGTTCACAAACCAAGAAGCACCTGCCGGTGGGGAAAAAAGAACGGGAAAAAGAGTCGAGCTGGAAAATGTACAGGGTGAGGATACGCCAGAACGAGTGGAAAAGGCGCGTAAGGGGGGACGTTGGCCCCCTGTCAGTCAACACATGGAAAAGGGGTGGGAATCGAAGGAAAGACCATTCAATTCTAGGGCCAAACACGGGGGAAAACCCAGGTGTCCACCGTTCACGAAACCAAGCAAAGGACACCGGGGTAAATCGAAAATGGGGGAGGCCCTGATAACATGTGGGAAGGATGAGGGGGGTTCCCATGCAACGGGCGGAATGTTTTTATTCTGGTTTATATTCGCCACTGGGGGGTTCTCAGTTGGTTTGGGGGTCAAAAAGGGGGGGCACTCACAAACCAAGGATCGGGTCGTTCCGGAAAGGAAAAGACCCAAGAATAAAGAGTCCGAGGAAGGGGTCAGGAGCCTTGTCACGAAAACAAAGGGGAAAGGGTGGGGCGGGGGGAAGGGGACCGAATCATGAAGGAAAATAGGGGGGGGGACGGGACGTGTTCTGCAAGTAAATTGAGCGGGACAATGAACTTGGGAACGTCGGACGGCGGGTGGATGGGTCGCAGGCTGATCTGATAAAATCGGGACAGCCGACCACACGTCAAAAGTTGAGGCGGGGGGAAAAGCTTCGTGGGGGTTAGCACTCCTCTTGGGCTGGCCAAATCTGAGTGGCTGTGTACACAGCAAACGGCGTGCCGTGCCCAAGGTCAAAAAGGGATCATCTCCAACACCATAGTAGGAACATGGGGGCTTTGTCTGACTGATCAACTAGATAAAAATCGAAAGAGTGGGAGGGAAAAAGGAAATGATTTGTGTAGCCGGCAATGCGACCTTTAAAAAGACAGAAGAAAACAACTTAGAAGAAGGGGGTTCAAAAAAGAAGTTAGGACAGGGCGACACACAGTTCCGGTCTTTGGGACGGGGGACGACGAAGCTAATCAGTGACAAAGAAACTCATATTTACCCCCTAAAGGCCGGGCCTGACTAGAGAAAAAAAATGGAGGCCAGTTGCAATGGCGTTTCGAAGCTAAAACTAGGCGGAACTGGGCTCAGAAAATCGCCATCCTCAGCAAGAAAAAACTCTCATGTCACAAAAGGGGCAGGTTCTAAGGGTCCACGGGGGAGAAGGAAGGAGATACGGGACGTTAAATGATCAAGAGAAAAGAGACGTGGTCCTCCGGGCGAGAAATCCTTCCACTGGGAGACGAACGGAACGGGGGGGCTTGAGTCTGTGGAAGGGGTTTAAGGGGAACCAGGAGTCCAATTGTCAAGCAAACATCATGGGAAGATGGCTCCCCAAAAAAATGGAAAGAAATTCTATGGAGTTAGGGAAAAGGGTGTGGAGGGCGCTATTCAAAAAGCCAGGAAAGGCTATCTGGGGGAGGGAAAGGGGAGACAGGGTGTCCCGGGGTGACGGAGGGTCCGCGAACCATGATAAGCAAAGGGGGGGGGACCAGGAACCCCAAGGGGGTCCTCACGGACACAAAAAAACTGAAGAAAGGGCAAACAGAACGGGGAAACGGGAACGTTAAAAAAAAAAAAACGGAAAAGTTAAGATCTCAGGAGTAGAAAGAAGGCGAGGACTCAAGGCTGCGAACAGTCCGAAAGTAACGGGTTCGGGTCAAACCAAAAAAGGAATGAATGACGCGCCGGGGGCTCAACGGAAAAAAAGACGGGGGAACAACACCAAGGGGTCGCCAGGGGCGGGATTCTCAGAAAACTGAAGGGCCGAAAAAAAGAAAAGCAACGGAAAAGACCCTTGGGTGGAACAGTCCGGACGAAAACTAAGAACAACGGTGGGGGAAGGACCCAGTACAACGACATAACCACTTACAGAGGGGTCCGTGTGGGGGTGCAAATAATAACCTGCTTCTTAAAAACCTGGGGGGGGGGGGGGGCCGATAAATCATAAAATAAACAAGGGCCTGGGTCGGGGAATGGGCCTGGCCCACAATGTGGCCCAGGCGAAGAGTAAGGGGGGGGCGGTGCAAAGTCAAGGGAATACACGGAGGGAAAAAGGCGGGGGGGGGGGGGGACACGAATGGGAACAACCGGAGATGAAACACTTTGGGTGAACCGTGAAAGGCTCTCCTCGAAAATGTAAATAAAGACTCAAGAAGAATAGAGACCGACCTAAAAAAAAACCAAAGACCAAGAGAAAACGGCGATCCCTGACGAGTGGATGGAAAGCCGGTGAGTCCTAAAGAAAAAAGAAAACTCAAAAAAAGACCCAGGAGAACCAGTCTGACATTAATGTGACAATAAGGCCTCAAAGACTGAACTCCACTGCTTAAGAAAAACGGGGACAGGAACCGGTCTACCTTGCGGGTAACGAACACCCTAAACGCAAAAAGGTACGAGAAGGAGGCGGTAATCCAACTACTGGAAAGAAAAATTTGAAACACGTAAACGTTAAAATTTCAAGACTGGGGGGGTGTTGAAAAGGGGGGGGAAAACGAACCACGGTCCTGACAGAAGACCGCACGGGGGACCCTACAAAAACAGTTACTCCCGACCGGAAACCGAAACCGAAAAGGGGGGACGCTGGATCAAAACGGAAGACAATAAAAAACAACAGGGGTGGGAAAAAAGGCAAAAACTCAAGACGGGTTCCTACTGGCAAAAACAAGGAACCGACGTCGTCTGACCAGGCAAGCGGGGAAAACGAACCCTTGGTCAGTAAGGAACACGGAACATAAAATACTGTTCATAAAATAGAAAAAAAAGGGTCCAAAAACTCGGACAAAAAAAACAAGGAACGGGGAGAGGTCACCTAGACCATTCCGAGTAAAACAGGAAGACAACTAGAAGAGGGGGGCGGTCCCTGTCGAGACCAACAAGGTCGTGTAAAACAGAGAGGAAAAAAGGGACCAAAGAGGACCGGCACGGGGACGCTAAAAAAAACGGAGCATCCCGGACAAATGTCAAGAAGTAAATCGAAAAAGAACCATGGGGTGAAAGAAAAAAAAAAAAAAAAAAGAAAAAAAAAAGAAGTTCGTTTCAACAAAAGGCGGCGAATAACCGGGACCCAAAAAACCAACCAAAGGGAGGGGCCGAACTGTGGGACAAAAAAAACACGGCAACCAGGAGGGACAGCGAACCAGCAGTAGTACAAAAACGATCGTTTCAACACCAACGGGACCAGAGGGGGGGGGGGCGTTCCAAAAGACACAGAATAAAAGGGAAACGAAAGAATCTCGGGGGTCTAAAAACTCAGTACTTCTCGACGAAAAAACCAAGAAACGTGAACCACCGGACCACACAACAAAGGTACCAGAAGGTAGGTAAAGTGGAATCCGCACGGCCCATAAAGGAAAACGGTTAAGAGACCCTAAGCTCTCAAGGGAAACGGAAAAAAAAAGGCGTCCCAAAGAGGGGCTGACAAAAAACCGGGGAAGAGGAACTTGTTGAACCACGTCACCCAAGGGAACATTCAAGGGAAATCAACGGGTGGGACATGGCTCGCACAACTCAAGACGGGGGCCCGAGTTTAAGGACCA
>Ga0179591_1252343_pt1 | contig 14918 bp, 7 predicted proteins | sample CZOMad2_1_08_16f_FD_182891 | JGI IMG/M metagenome (GOLD analysis project Ga0179591, IMG submission 182891) | Vadose zone soil fungal communities from Angelo Coast Range Reserve, California, USA - CZOMad2_1_08_16fungal (PacBio error correction) | ecosystem: Environmental > Terrestrial > Soil >...
AGGGACAGCACATTAAAAAGGAAGCATTCAGCACTTCATCGGTTTGGGCAAAAAAATTCCAACGCCATCAAGGTTAGTTCGCGAAGAGAGGCAATGAGCTAAGCGCAGTGAAGCCGGCTTCGAAAAGTGACTAGTTGTTCGTGGAAAATGGGCAGAAGTCAGTGTTATGAAAACGGAAGTAGTGGCGGAACGGAGGGCAAAAGGTGGCATGCGTTCATACGGGGTCACTGAGCGAACACGAGTCAATTGACGATTCAGAGAGAAATACTTCCAGTGGATGAAACGAAGGTGGCGAGGAAAGGTGACCTCAATGGTTGAGACAGCAGGCAAGGGTCGAAAGAGGAGCCCCAGGGGAAGCAACTCTACGCGGGCGGTAGGGCTTGGAAAGACTTGGGTTGGTGCAGAAAGCCTTTTTTCGGCTAAGAAGAGGGTGCACCCCACGCCGCGAGAACCGCGCTGACCATCGTACGTTCCAGGGCGCGAATCGGTCCCGTCATTCGGGTTGAAGTTGAGAAACGTCCGTGGTGCGCAGGGGCCGTGAAACAAGAGATAAGCTGTGTAGAGGAAAATGGGGGACAGAAATCCGTGAAAAAGTGTGCTACGGGCGGCATCATCGGATTGCGATAAAGGTTAGAACGAGGTGATAATCAGGAAAGAGGAAAAGGGCAGGCAAGACGCGGACGGGGTCAGGAGAAGCTGATTTCCGTGTAGGCGTTTTGGGGGCGGCGAAGCTGTCCGCCCTGGCACGATCAGAAAGTCGGGGCAGGATGGGCGGTCAGGAGGTGCTGGGGACGCGCCTAACGGTCTGGAAGTTTGCGACAGAAGGAACGCAAAAATGAAATCAAACATTTACAAAAAAAAATGGGTGGTTGTTCCTGCAAACTGAAAAAGGAGGTAACGCGCTACGAGAAAGCTCCCCTGGCACAGACAGGAACAATAATCGAGACGAAAGAGTAAATGGTAAGGGTAACCTTTGAGAACGGAATACATTTTGAAAATTATTACAAAAGAAGCGGGACAGTCGATTCGGGAGAGAGACTGGACATTACAGAAGAAGCTATGATGTGTCCAACCACAAGCCGCGCAAACCGCACGAGGAACAAATGTCGAATAAAGAGTTGCATTTGGGGATTGAAGGTTTTCTGGGTGGGGTTTAGGTGAGGGTGTCTGTTTGAAGTTGGTGACGCGGGTTGGTTTTCCTTTGAGTGGTGGGGTCCTGAGGGTCACGGGTTGGGGTGTGAACCCTCGGGACCCCCCTCCACACTAACAACTAATCAACCCCTTCACAAGCCCACACAGAAACACCCGAGTAAAGGGCAAAAAGGAACCCAAGCCCTTCTCTTACCCGGCAAACATCGCGCCATCACTAAAACATCGCAATCCGTCAATACCATCACAGCCGGGACAACCCGGTTCCACAGTTAAAAGTCCGCAATCGTGGCAACTCCGAGCTTAAGAAAAATCGTCTAGTCAGCCGTAGGACGAGGGACGGGGGCGGAGGCTCTTCGCTATCGTGGTTTAAACACAGAGGCTCAATTAAACTAACGAAAAGAAAAGCGTGTTGGCAGAGAAGCATGATCATTCCTAAACCGGGAGAAGGAGGAAAGCTCATCGTCGTGGCAAGAAACTAAAAGGGGAAGGGACTAAGGGCGTTAAAGTTCTATTCTGACCAGAAAAGAGTCAAAAAAGAAAAACGTTGTGACCATTATTTTTGCATTTCAGGAAGAAGAGAAAATGGGAGTTTATTACGGGCAACAGAGAAGGGGGCATCTAACAGATCGAAAGGTGCGTTCTTGATTCAAAAGGCGGCATAGATCTAGAGGTGCTCGCAGGATTCCCATCGTCAAGTCCGCCATCTTTCAGTTATTTCGGAACAGAGGGAGGGACATCATGCCGAAAAATAGAAGAAAAACACCAACAAATCCTCTGATAAGCGTAGCCGTTGAGTAGTAATTAATGAGGTGCCGGCCTGGAGGGGGGGCAAACTCCAATACGAGACGCGATGGATGTATGACCACGGACATAGTGGCGGTTGATGGGGGAGAACTGACGTATAGCAAAAGGGGTGAGGGACAAGAAAATAAGTGCGGGGGGAGGGTGGGTCAACGAGCGAAGCGTGAAGAGGGCCAGTCTAATTTACAATTCGAGCTGCATGCAGCACGATAAAGGCAAGAGGACGGTCCGAGCTGATTCGAGAAGGGAGGGGCAGGACAATCAGAAACAAATGTAGAAGGAGCGAGTGTTGACGATGGATTCCAGTACTTGGGTAAGGAGAAAAAACTGCGTCGAAAAGAAAATCCACAAAGATCGGGCAGACTTATAACCAGCGGGGTAGACGCAATGCAGGGTGTCTGTCCGAAGGGCTCATTTGTCAAATCGGCAGCAGGAAAAAAATACGAGATCGTGCTGGGAGGGAGAGACGGGTCATGAGGATAAATGCCGGAACGGAAAAGAGACCATGCTTGTTTTCCAGGGAGCTCAGCGAAAAGGAGGAACGAGACGTTCCGCAGGTAATGATAGGAAGTACCCCGAGTTCCAGGGAAATTCTCAATGGGCACGTTAAAAGTCACGGGCCTCTGGGGACGGCCCAACGGAACATACTAAGGGGGGTGGACTGGAGAGGGGGAGCAAACTCCGGGTTGGCAAAAAAGAAATCAGGCTGAGGTACTACTGGGGGTCGTGGAAAGGGGGGAGGATTTTCGTCATACTTGGTACTAGCAAACCCGTTGCGTGAGTATCTGAGAGCGAACGAGACATCATCCACATCGAACACAATTTGACTAATCCACAGGTAGGATTTTCGTCGAACCAGGAGTGAACTTAAATTGATACGCGAATTCGAGCGTCAATGAACGAGCGAAAAGAATCTGCGACAAATTACTTGCAAGTTGACCTCACCATTAGAAGGATTAGTCCGACTCAAAGGGTCAAGGGTGGGGCTATGGAATTAGGAGCGAAAACTGAGAGTCCTCTGAAACACTTGCAAGATAGGGGGGAAGAGGCAAAGACCGAGAAAAATGCACGTCGAGGGAAGGGGGTGGTACATTGGAGACCACACGCATTAATCTCACATTGAACGAACCCGTTGGTGGAGGATGTCAAAAGCCAGGGAAAATCAAATTATTTACGCACGGTTCACTTTAATGGCCATGACTCCCCAAGCTGCTAAAAAAAAGGGTTGTGGCAATCGGGAAAGAACGGTAGCCATGACGCGCAGATAAGGGCTTTTGAAAAAGCCTCTAAGAAAACAAAGGGAAGCGATTGGGGAAAAAAACGCTTTCAGGCGGGGGAGTACATGGGAATCCCAACGATTTTGCGGGTGAAACAACATAAAAAGGGTTTTGGAGGAAAAGCAGAAGGGGGGGGAGGATTCAATAAAGTTCTCGTGCCAAACGCCAGACACCGCATCTGCTCGTTTTCAATGGGGGGGGAGAGCACAGATGGGATTTTCAAGGGAAGACACAAAGAAGGGACGGGAGGGGGAGTACTGACCTGACTGGCTCCCGCAACGACTTAGTTAGTTAGGGGAAGTGATAGACCGAAGGGGGGAACGCATACACGGGGAGCTACAACCGGGTTAATACGAATGTTAGTATACTGAAGGGACTGCCGGGGGGGAAGCGGGACGCCCAGCATAGAATATAAGTGTTCAACGCTCGGCAAGAGTAAACGATCAATAGGCAGAAAATTCAATTCATACTCAGGGGAGGAAGGGTCGTAAAAGGATTGCGATGGCAGGGAAAGATATTGGTCGGTGGGTAGGGTACTGCGAGGTCGAACAAATTCTCCGCACTGGGGGCCAAAGCTCACGCGATGGGGCGATTGGGGAACGAGGATCACTCTACCACTTCAGAGTGTCAGATAGTCAACCAGTGCTAAAGAGAAAGACTCTATTCGCCTAAAGCACATTGTATTGTTCATTTTTCACTTCAACATGGCTAGACTATATAGCCTAGGCGTGATGGTAGAACCTCCATTTAGCACGTAGAGGACGCGAATCAAGTCAAGGTGGAACTGGATCTGTTGGGACGAGGAGTCTTAAGTAAACACTTACCCCCTAAAGCCGGAGGGCGTTACGCAGATAAAAAGAAAGGGCTTCTTACAAGAAATTCGTCAGAGGCTTGCCTAGTCAGGGACGTCGCGAATAAAGACAAATAGACTGGACCCGTTCTTAAGAACGGGAATGGTGTGTCGCGAAGAGCGATGTTGGCGAAGTCTGGGACGCATATAGGGGATTGCCGTGTTCGGGGTGGGAGAGACAAGGCGGGGGGGAGGAAAGAGTCCCTATAGTCCATTACATCGAAAACTCGGCTTTAGAAGCACAAGCTTTTGGGATGCCGGATAAGAATAGACGGAATCAGAGATGGAGTTCTGATCGTCAGTCGCATCGTGTGGTGGAATGTCGGGAAGATGAATCTGGAATCGTCCAAAAAGCTAGCAATAATCATTACCCGCAATTCGTCCTTACTGGAATCAGGCTTTGGGAGAGATAAAAGGAGGGGAGCATAGAGGGAACAGCAGAGATTAATGAGAGTCCAGCGCGCCTCTCGCAGCGGGGGGAAGGAACAGCAAAGACCCAGAGCATACGGACGAACGACGTAAGGGGTGCTGATGGGGCGCCTCGGGGGGAGTGAGGAACCCTTCAGTTTTCGGGGAGGGCGGCGGAAAGACAAGAGATGCGCGCTTGATCTTGTAAGACGACCTCAAGCAATCGAAAATGTAAAAAACTGCCTGAAGGAACAGAACCGGCGGGAGGGGGGGAGAAAACGACTTGACTAAATCACCGGCGCAAGTTTATCTGAGTCCGAAACACCAAAGGGGCAAAGGGGTTGAGGGACCGACTACAGCTGATCGACGAGCAGGGTAAAAATAATCTCGTGCGAAAGCTGCGCCACGAGGGTTGGGAAGGACGTACCGGTTAGGTCAATTAAAAGAGGAGGCTAAGGGAAGGATATTTTGAGGCAGCAAAGAGAAAGGAACCCTCTGTGGCGTGAACAACACATCCAAATCTTATCGGGCAGACATTCTAAATTTCGGCTATCTAAAGAAGGAGGAAGCGAAGTCGGTTCATGAAAAGAGGGGGAAAAAAGAAAAAGAGTGTTAAGTTTTTAAGGGTCGTGAGTAGTGAGGCGTGATGTGTAGGTGAATGGCGGTGCCGAAAGAACGGGAAGGGTTTTGGTGGTTGTGTGGGTGATGTGAATTGGTGAGGGGGGGGGGAGGGGTGGGGGGGAAAGGGAAGTGGGCTAGTTCAGAGTTGAATGTCCAGCGCTGCCCTTAAACAAACCCAGTTTAAAACTGGGAACACCCACAACTAGGAAACCTGATCCCCTAACATATTCACCAAAAGAGAAACCCTTCACAGGAACCCTGAAACCCCTCACCCCTTGAAACACCATCAAAAGATTCTGACACGGAAAAAAAGCACCTCATGATCTACATGGGCTCGAGAGAGAGGAGGGGGGGGGGGAACTGGAACGCTACTGAGATCAAGGGGGAGTGGGAAAAGGAATCGCTTCCAAAGATGCGTAAGGACTGTGCAAACAGGTTAAAACGGGTTGAGAGAAGAATGGGACGAGACAGTATGACACGTAGTGACGGCTGGGAGAGTTGGGAGACAGTTTAGTTTATTCGGCGGATAGGACATTGGAAGGCGAAGGAATTGGCGTGGGAAAGGGGGAAGCAAAAGATGATGGTAGAATCTTGCGCACCGCCACCATAACCACTTCCGCGTGGGGGAACAGGGAGGAGGAGGTAGGGCACCAGCTAGACTACCGGAGCGCATAGGCGTTGTTCGTCGGGCGACGGGCGAGCATGCTAGGAACGAAAAAAACGCGAACGGAAGAACAAAGAACGACCCGGACTCGGGGAGCCTAACTTGTTTCCGGAGATCAACTGAATGGAACCGACTAACGAGAGCTAGGAAGATAAAAAGACATGGGCAAGGGAGTAGCCTCACTGAACAGACCAAGGAGCTCTAGGAAACTGTCGCAACCCTGGTTCTGAGAACGAAGGGGAATGGATATCGCTGCACAAGACGCTTGAAACCCTGCTCCAAAAACTCGATCGGGGGGGCCGGGAAGCCTTTATTCGCGACACATAAGAGAGGAGGAAAGAAAGAGACTTAGCGGGGGACAAAGGAGCGATCAGGGGATTGAGGCATAGAAGACAGAAAAAAAAACTCACTATTCAGAAACAATGGGAGAACGGTCGAGAACCCGTATTAAATAGCTAACTGGGCAAGGGCGAAAGGGAATCGAAAAAGGGGGCCAGGGGAGGATTCTCGAAAGGTTATCCGTGACGGAGAAAGCCCCGTGGAAGACCGGAGAAAGACGGCTGGTTTAAGAAATCAGGGGCGGAAAGAGGGGCGGGCACGAAGAAAAACTTTTGAAGTGTCTCCGGTTCACGGAGGCTAAGGGGGAAGGCACTGGCCGGGGAAAAAACGACAAAGAATGGCAATTAATGGGATTGGCCTATGCCAAGGGCTGCGGGGCAGGATTTTAAATTTAAGGCGACCGGGGGGGGATCTCATCATCTCACAAAACACCTTCAGGAACGCCTGGTGTTCGAATGGCAGCATGACACAAAGCAGAAACGAAAGAAAGAGGGTGTTTGCCAACTCCATTCAGAAAGAAGGTGATCTCCGGAAAGGAGATCAAGCGCCGCTCTGGTGGAACCGGTGGTAAACCAAGGAAAGTCCTTGTCCGAATGTAAGAGCGAGGTGTTCTTGAAAACGTAGTGCGGATCGCTTGCACGGTTAAGCACGTGGGCAAGAGCAAGTAAGAGAGAGCAGGGAAAATGGGCGGGGAAATAGGGGAAAACCATACCATTATCTATTCAACGCACTTGGGTTAAGGGTAGGAAGAAAATCGGGGGCGTATGTTGTTAAAATGAAAGTAATAATATAGCAGGGGCGAAGCCACTAGCACCCATGTCGTCCGATCATTGGGAGGAATAAGATACCGGTGTGCTAGCGAACAGGCAAGGAGTTCGGACAAAACAGAACAGATTGAAACAGCTGCTGATCTTAGGGTTGGGGGCCTGAGAGGAAGCATGGCATTCGGTAGGACTTGGAACTTGCGGGTTGTTGGCAACAGATGCCGTGGAATAACATCAGAATGTGGGGTCTCCTTCAACATGAAGATAGGATAACTGAGGCGTCGAGGGGGAGGGGCAGTATCAACAAGAACCTTATGCTGTCTCTGAAAGGGCATGGTGATAAAAGGAACTAAACAGTTCTTCCCGCGGCGGGGGTCGCGAGCTTGGTGGGAAAAGGGGACCTTTAGGAGGGGTGGCGTGCATTCCAAGGAGAAAGGGGCTAGAAAGCACAGCTAAATGCGGGGTAGGGGGACGGGTAGAGGGAGCTGGTCACGCCGCCTGCTGCATCCTAGCAAACTGAGTTGTAGGAACCGTGAACGGGGCGCAAGGTAACGTCAGAAAAATGTATAATGCAGCCACTGAACTTTCCAGGAAAAAGCGAAAAAAAAAATACGAACGAAAGAAAAAGAGCATAAATCAACCGAAATTGAGAGGGGGATCAATAGGAGTGGATTCGGGAGGATACTAACTACAGTCTACACGTGGGCACATGGGTGGGGAATTAGTAGGAAGAGGGTGTCGCGCGGGTCTCAGACCAGGGGAGTAAAGCCCGTGAAGGAGATTGAAGACAAAAAACTCCTCTACCCCTCAACTACTCAAGGTTATGAGGGAAGGGGAATGGTGAGGTCGGGCAGAGTTTGGGCTGGTGGGGTTAGGTTGGGGGTTTGGGGTTAAGGGGGGAAGGGGGTCTTGATGAGTGTCGTATGGGTGGGTTAATTTAAGGGGCGATCGCAAAGAACAAAGAATAAACCAATTCTTTGCAAAAACGCCCACAAACCCGCCGCGCGCCAACGGAGAACCGCCACAGCACCGCAAGAACGAGAGCTGTCTAACTTAATCCCATCGCACGCCGTCAAGACAGATAAAGGTTCCCCAAAGGTACACTGTAAAAATGAACCATCGGGGGTTATGATCCAAGAGGGGCATGGTTCAAAACATCTCGGAAGCAGTATACAAGAAGGCAAGTGGAGTGGGGAAAAGCGGGAGAATAAGAGTTATTGTCCATCCACATCTGCATAGAAAATGGAAAGAAGACAAATACCTGGGGATGGCCAATAGTGAGGGGAAAGGAGCTAATCCACCTGGGGGAAGTCAACGTACGAAGAGAGTGGAGAAGAACGAAACGCCGAGATAGATTAAATTAAGATGCGCTCCGAAGGATTAGGGCCTCGGTTTCAAGTTATGGCGTAGGGAGGAGGAAAGAAGAAATCAAGTAGGAATGGTGGTGGAAGGTCAACAGAGAAAAAGGTGCGACCCTTCCATGGGCATTTCGGGTAGAGGAGCGAGCAGTCGATCCAGTCAAACGATTGCGCGCAGGTGACTTAAACAAAGCTTAAAATGGCCGCCGAGTGCAAGTGTTTCGATGGAGACTACCAATGTGGGAAGAGACAAAAAATGGGAAAAAGGAGGCCGACATCCTCACACAAGAAAGAGGCGGGGACTAGGGACTGGGATGGTCGGAACTGACATGGGGCCAGGAGAATTCGGGCGCTGGAGGGGAGTCAATTAAATGGGTGGCGTTGGATATGGATAAAGAACGGTAATATGCCCTGAGAAAAAATTTCACGCCAATAATTCGCAGATATTGTTCAAAGGACAAGGAAAGGGGTGGAAAAGGAAGGAAACGATCGAGCGATTTCAGGAAGGAGGCGGGAACCCTAGGAGGGAATCTCAGGAATAAGAAGACGCATCGGGAAATAGATAAAAGAAGTGTAAGGCGCAAATTTGAGGAAGGAGAGGAAAGGGAGGGGAGGCGAAATGATGGCAACGGATCACTTTTGTTGAAAGACGGGGAGACGGGCTCGACTCCCACTACACACGATCGAGTCACGACGGTCGGACCACGGGGGGATGGCGCACTATATTTACTGGTGTGGAGTCCACGGAGCGGACGGGGGTGAATCGACTCAGAATGAAAAGGTAGCTTGGTCGATCCGGACGGGAAGGTCGCAATGGGAAGGAAAGAGGGAAAGATGGGGGGGTCCAGGAGTGAAGAACTCGTCCTACAGGCAAGGGAAAGGTGAAATGCGAAGTGCCGACAGAGGAATAAGACTTTCTCTGGGAAGGGACAGGGCTTCTCAGAGCTAAAATCCCTTCTGGGGTCAACAACTACAAACTATCAAGGGGGGGAACGAGGGAGAGTCTAGGAGCACGTTGGTGCTAAGTTACTTCTGTAACGAATGTGGGACTGATATATTGGTAAAAGATCTTGTCTGAGGTGGGGGGCAGGGAAAAAAGGTTGAGAATATCTTAGACAGAGACGCTAAAGAAAGAAAAGCTCACAAACTTGACACATCGGAAGGTACTGCAAGTCAATCGACGCTGAAGGAGGACACGTGAAAGGTTCAGAGGAGAAATTCGGGGATACTGCTAATGGTGACTACTGGGGGAGATGCGAGATGGCGGTGCCAACCCGAGTAGGAAGGGGGAGGAGAGAAAAGACAAGTCTTCACCGTGTCTCGCCTGAGAATCATTTTCACTCGGGTTAAAGGAAAATGAGAAGAATTATTGGGGTATGAGCGGAAAGGAAAGAGCGGAATACCAGGGGGAGAGACTTACTTTTTTGTCCAGAATTGAACCTGGCGAGGGAAATGGGGAACAAAACGAGCAAAAAAAACACTCCGGGGCGCCTGTCAGAAGAAGGTCTCCACAAAGTCTTCGACTGTAAATCATGGTATTAATCATTGGCTGTCGCCACCATTAGGCTCCTTTTTTGGTCAATCGAGGGACGTTTGGGACCGGCAAAGACTCGCAGAATGGTAGGTTGATAAACATCTATCCAACAACGTAAGTTATTAAAGATATGTATATATAGAAAACAACCTCTTGGTTGGAACTGAGCGGAATGAATGTCAACGAAACTTAGGGGAAGTGGGGAAACACACAGTGAAGAATTACAAGGTTTAGACAACAAAAATTAAAACTCTTCATGAAGCTAGGAAGAAAGTAAGGCCTGACGACAAGAAAACAAAAAAAGATAAGCGTCTCCAGGCAAAAGTTTTCAAGCTACATTTTTTCATCCACGGAAGTAGACGCGTTGCATTTATTCTGCGAAGGCATTCTCCCGTCGACACACAGTGAGGAATGTTCGTGAGAGAGAAGACACCGAATGTGTTAAAATCCCCGGGCAACTGAATAAAAAAAGTTTGAGGCGTTGTTCTTACTCGGAATGGCCCTTACCTAGGGTTGAGAGGGAGCCAGAATCGAAAAGAGGCAGGTTTAAAAAAAATCGGTAAATGAGGAAGCGGAAGAAAAAACAATTCAATCCTCAGGGCGAGACGAAAATTCGTAGGGCTTAGATGGCGTCAAGTACTTGTTTAACGGAGGGTGATCTTTACTCTCTAAGAGAATAATAAAGCAAAATCGGGTTGCGCTAGGGAATAGAAACTTATCGCGGGTTAATACATCCTCAAAAACCGCTCAAGTGACGTCGAGGAGAGCCCCCCTGCTCGTACTACTCTCCGAACAGCCAAGCACATTGACTTAAATTTTGCGTCAGTTAAACGCTCCTAAGGGACTACGCGATGAGCCTCTGACCGTCTGAACGGTCCATTTCACTATGACAAGTTCCCGAGTTCAATGGGAAAAAGAAGAGTTGGGACAGATGAGTCTACACTGAACTGTAACATCCTTCCCTTCAGTTCGCGAAGGAGAAAAGCGCGAAGGAGAAAACATAGAAGGGAATAAGTCGTGGGTCAAAGATGCATGAAAGTATAAACCAAAAACGCAGTACTCCCACTTAGACTAACAAAGAGGGTAAAAGAGGTGCGAGCAAATACGACTTGGGTTGAGAATGGGTCGTGAAAAGCGTTGGAGTTTTAGCCATGTCAATCGGCAAAGGCTCGCAAGGCCACTAGAGTGTGCCATCAAATCAAAAAAAAAATCTCTCGCTATAAAATGGAGGTTTTCCTACACAATGAAAAGCATCGCATCAGCTCTATGGCCGGCGAGTTGCTTATCGTCGGCGGAGGGAGAGGTAGAATAAATCTCCTAAGGTAACCTCCTAAAACCGAGAAAGCCGCGGGGGTGAACACATACGCCATTAAAAAGACTAAGCTTGGGAACTTAAAATTGGCTCTGAACGGTCTTTGTAGCGTAAATCCACAGTAAAGGGAAGAATACACTAGATCGCCTTGGAAAGGCATTGTAAGTCCGGGGGCACTAGCCGCCCAATTCCTCGAGGAAACGGAACTAAGCGAGAGGTGGTAGGTGCTGGCACGGGGGAGCTAAGGGGATGATTCCGCAATCAGCGGATCTCTTCTCAACGGACTAGCGTGAAGCATGGAAGCCACTCTTCGGCAAAAGACTAGTCTCTAGAAGGCTACTGCAAAACGGGCGAAAAAATACTCCCTCGGAGGATCTTGTCTCTAAACGCGGTTGGGAGAATCCAGACAAACTGGGGTACAATGAGAAGTTAGACTTATATGAACGAAATACCCACCATCAAGTTTCAAAAAGTTGCCACGAAACTAGTCTTTGGCGACAAAAAAAAGCAACATGATGTCGGGGCAGAATCTTATCCCCTACAGGAGTTATGTCTTCGAAGATCCATTAAACAGGACCTGGTCCAAAAAGTTTTTAGATTGATCTTCAAATACTGAGTTGTTGGGGCTTCGCAAGTTGAAGGAAAAAACTAAAGAATCCAATGGGGTAATGACCAAAGCACACAAATTTCCCTTGCGTTCTACTGCTACAAGAGGGGCACTTCACCGCTTTTGGGACAGTAAAAGGGAGTTTTAAGGGAGTGGTGTGTAAAGGTGACTGAGATTTCTTTAGCACGCTGTATTGATTGATGGGCGTTCAGTTCTGACGGGTAAGCGACGGCTCAAAGTGTGAAGTTGTTGCGTGTTCATTTGGATTGGTCTGTGGCTGTTGGCTTTGGGCAATGTCCAGGGGGGTAGTTGGGACATTGCTGGGGTGTCCAGCGGAGGAAAACTGGTCAAAAAACAACAGGCCAACCCTTAAGAAGCAGACGTTACATCAAACAAGTCACAAACGTGAACCTTCAAAATTATCCCCTCCGCCAGAAAACCCGTCAATTCACCTAACAGCAAGGATATGCAGACTCAACTTCACAAGGAGAGAGTTGGGGGGAGAGGGTCTTTGGCTCTCTCTGGGTTGTGGGTACCTTGAAAAGAATAAAAAGGAGGTAAGCATTAGACCAGGGAAAGAAATGCGGTAGGCTTGGGGACAAAAAACCTGTTGGGCCAACGTGTCGCCATCATTAGGGGAATAACGGAGCATTACGTAATAGGAACGCAATCGATGGTATTGGGGTGATGTTGGGGAGAGGGTCATTTCGGGGGGAGTGAGCATCGTCAGGGGGCGACGGCAGTTGGCGGCGGGACAAGCCGGGAAGACATGAGGAGATTGGCCAAGGACTCAAAGAAGGGTCGCACTCCAGATTGCTGTATTCGCAGGAAAAGCAGGATACTAATGTACCGGGAAAAGGACAAGATGAAGATGGGTGTAGAGAAGGGGAACCGGAACCGATACCGCCGGAAGCAAGCATTCGAGAAGTAGCGGAGCAGAGGGGATGTGCACGTTTAGTCACTAACCGGGATGACAGTCGGAATGAAAGAATCGCCAGAGAAAAGAAAGAGGGCACTAGATCTAACCAGCTGAGGTGTTTAGAAAACGATGATCTAGGAAACTACGACTGCGCAACACGGTCGAATGGGTCATCGTCAAAGCAGTCAGTGAGTGATTGCTAATCGTACACGGAAAGATCCGAAATGCAGATCGATGAATGTGTCACGGGGAATATCCGTTTAAGGTGATGAATCACAAATCATGAGACCCAATCAGATAAGAGCGGACAAAGAAGCGAAGATTTGCGTCCATTAGGGAATCTAAGGAGAAACATCTCAAACTCTTCTGATCAACAGTTCTCACGGTAATCGGAAGGCGCCGAGGAATGGAGTATTAATCAGTTCATGGATTCAAGTGAGCCTACGGGATGGAAACAGTGGCAGAAAGGGAAGGGACACTACTTGTCGGTGAAAATTAACAAATCTCAGGGAGTCAGGAGGAAACCGAAGACACTTGGAGGGAAAGGCCGGTTTACACACCTCGCGGGGAAATTGAACAATCGAGGGATCCTGCACAACCTTTCGTAAAAGGGTCTGTGAAACGAGGACAAGTGCCTGAAGGTTGCGGATGGGATTGTGGACTTGCGAAATGGATCGAGATCAACACACGGAGGATGGATTCAAAGAATAGATCAGGTCTGCAGAAAGTAGGAATAACGTCCTAAAACTTACGAGTGTGTTCAAACAAAAGTCAATCCCGTTCTTGTTATAAAAAAGAATCGGACGGGATCTGCGAAGAGCGGGCGGGGAGTAGAACCAGGGAAACGTGAGGAGTTCAGATGCGACCGGGATGCGATTGTTCTTGAAAATCCGGTGGGTCTTTCAACGGTGGATAGTCCCGAGATAATGGAAAAAGAATCAGGAGGGCAGTGTGAGTGGGAAAGGTTTCCATAGGAGGAGAGGAAAACTACATGCGATTAAAAAAGGTTACGGGAAATTGTTGAGCACAGCGTGCTTGGGGGGGTAGCGGTGGGATGCACGCATGGGCAAGCACAAGACTCGCAACCGGTGAGGTCAGGATCGGGGGATGACGCCCGCTGCCGGGTGCGAGCGACCGAAGGAAAAGTTGCACGGGGGGGACACCACTGAATAGGAGAGCAGGGAATAGTTGATGTTTGACACGCGAGAAATCAAACCAGTAAGGTTGACGATGAGCAGTATGCCGTTGTTGCACCAACACCCAAAAAACAGGGGCTCCTAGTGAACGGGAGACGGGAAGAGTAAGAGAGGCATATCTGCCCTGATTCAGCGCAGCGGTCGTCTGTAACAAAGGGCGAGCGGGTACGTTGATCAGAAGAAATCAACGTGAGGGTCCGACGGTACTGGGAAGTCGAGAGGTTTGAATTCCGGACGTTGGTGCTCGTTGAAGGAGAGAGGTAGCCCTGGTGCTAGTAAAAAATGCGTCGGGGGGACATGGAGGAAGAGCTCACTTAATCCGCAAAGTGGAAACACACGTTAAAGCTGCAAGAGTCATGGGAAGTTTACAAGAGATTAGAAGCGACTACCGTGTCATAACAGGTAAGACCCTCTAAAATCACCATAACGAACTAGACGAATTACTTTTAATTAATTGTCCCACTAAAAGAGACTAACGGGAAGGGGTGGAAAAAATGACTTCATTACATCTTCTAAAGAGTGAGCCATTTGCTGACTCAATGATTAGTATTGGAAAAGAAAAACCGCAGCTCAAAAAAACTGCCTCTACCTTTGGATTAAAGGCCGTGTTACTTTTGGTCGGGAAGAAATGGGAGGTAAGGGTGAGGGGGAAGGGGTGAGGGGGGGTGAGGGTGGTGAATGGGGTAATAGTTTAAGAGTAAGGATGTTAAATGATTTGTCAAGTGGTAAGGACAACAGAAAATAGAAACTAGAACAGCTGGGACAAGACAAACACCGAAAAAAAGGAAAAAACAACAGGAAAAACACCAACCACAAAAAGAGGGACCAGGAAAGCCATCACGACTCAAAAAGCAAAAAGTGCCGTACGAAATCACGCACGTGGAAAGTTGTGGAAAAACATGGGAAAAAGTAAAAAGTTTGACCCTGGAGGGGTTGCGGCCGAAGAATGGGAAGACGAGCGCACGCAAGGCGAGGGGTGTGGGAATCGATAATTGGGGATGTGTCGCACCTCTGTGTAGCACCTTGCGAACGACGCACAGGGTGGAGAAAAGATGATCAAGGCAGAAGCTCAAGAGAGCGAGTGATAAAAGAATCGGTGGGGGAGGGGCGAAGACG
>Ga0179591_1258988_pt1 | contig 14918 bp, 15 predicted proteins | sample CZOMad2_1_08_16f_FD_182891 | JGI IMG/M metagenome (GOLD analysis project Ga0179591, IMG submission 182891) | Vadose zone soil fungal communities from Angelo Coast Range Reserve, California, USA - CZOMad2_1_08_16fungal (PacBio error correction) | ecosystem: Environmental > Terrestrial > Soil >...
GGCTCACGCCGCGTCAGGGTCCCGACTGTGCGATCGATGGCCTCAAAAAAAAAATCCAAAGAATTTGAAACCGTATCGGAGAGTTGGAAAAAAACACGGTACCAGCGAAAAAGTGGTACGTGTTGGGAAGTAAAGGGAAGAAAAAGAACTGCACCAATTAAAATCGTAAAGAAGCAAAGTACAAAGGACGGACCAGAAAAGGCTGGAAGATCAGGAAGAAAAACGGAAATTTTCATGAACGCTTACAGGCGATGGGAGAAAGTTCATGCGGAGAATCCTGAAGCGATTCCAAAGGCTGTCTAAGAGGAGAACGAAAAAAGAAAAAAAAGCGCGGGCAGGGGGGGAGAAAACTTAACGACAATCCTGATCAAAATATGGCCACGGAAGGGTGCTTGCGGGAATTTTATAGAGAAGAGAAGAGAAAAGGGAGTTCCTTCAGGGTAAGAGATAATGCAAGGGCCAAACGGATAGCGATGAAATGTCGGATTCGTATATTATTCGTCGCTAGGGTCAAGAATTGAGAAAACTCCGAACGGAGCGGAAAGGAGGGAAATTAACGTAGGGAGAAATCCCAGATCCCATTCAGGGAACGAAACAGTCGTGAGGCGTGGGACACACAGAGAGCTTTGGAAATTGAAGCGAAAAGTAAACAAGATAAAATCGGGTAAATGGTAATTTCTTAAGAGCACAAAAGAGCGCCGATAAAATGCCGAAAAATGAAGAAAGACCGACGGAACAGGGATTATCATCCTGTGAACCGAAGAAAAGACCAGAAAAAAGTGTGAAGCAAGCTTAAAAACAGTCGCAGCGTGTAGGGGGCGGTGGGTAACAAGCGCCTGTTGGGGGAGAAAGTTACGCTACGATAAGGAGCTGATTGCCGCGGCAAAGGGTCCAATGCACGACGCAAGGAAAGGTTAGAGCTGATCACCCTGCCTGTCCCCAGCGTAGGTGAGTAAAACAAAAGCGCGGGGAACATTTCTATCGGGGCGCGAGTCTGAGGAGGGCGATCAAAAGGTCATTCACGACGCCCGCCCGGAAAACCGAACAAAAGCAACCGCAGAGGATTTATAACCATTTAATGGACGCAGGAGGGAAAAAGAAAGGGATACGTCCAAAGCTGCCATTGTGCGAGAGTAAAACGATCAAAGCCTCAGATCGCAGTCCGACAGAAAAGGAACGACCAAGCCATTCCAAGACGAAGTTAAAGAGAAAATAAGACTGGATTGGCCAACCGGAGAAAACATAAAGTCCCCCCGCGAGCAATCCCCCGCGACTGAGACAGAGGAACCACCAGGATTAGGGAACAAAAAAAAAAAAAAAAAAAAAAAAAGAAAAAAAAAAAAAAAAAAAAAAACATCGGCGCATGACTAAACGGCGAAGGGTGGCAAACCCGTTCTGAAGACGTCGACGCGAACTGCAATGGGGGTGGGAAAAAGCAGCTAACTCCACACGAAATAGTGCGGGCGCAGGAAGGGTTATGCATGAGGAAGAGGGCAGGTCACCGGGGGTCCTTACAAAATTCGTCGCCGATGGTCATTGCGACGCTGTTTTGTGGCCCGCTGGAGGAATTAGCGGGGCCAGATCGGGAAATGGTCACCGTTTAAGCGTGAGTGAACTGGGAGTCGCGGGGAATACGGGGAGGAGTCAAAACAAAAAAGGATAGGAGTCTCCGGGATGATCAGGGCCAGGAGAGTGCAGGGGGAGATGCAATGCTCATGGGTGTTAATCTCGCTGAAGGCAAGGGAAAGTATCATTGATATGTTAACCAGCCCGCAACAATTTCTGAAGAATATCACAGAGTTGGGAGGAGGGAGAATAGAGGTTTGGGGTCTTCTAAATTGCGATCAAAGAAAACAAGACTAGCCCAAACACAATGGTGAAATCTCAGAGGGTTCACGTTGGCGAAAATGAGGGATCCGCGATGCCTTGAGTCGTGTGGCTACTGGGAGAAGACATTGACGGAAGAAGCCGGAGGAAGAGGGGCGCAGGCCCTGATCTCCCAACAACAACGGCGGGGGGGAGTCATACGAAAAAACTAATCGGCCGCAGATAAGTGAAAACTAAAAACAATCAAGGGAGAAAAAAAAAAATGGGAATCCGTCAATCCCCTGTTGAAGAAGTGAGACAAGAAGGAGTATATCGCGCAAACTCCAGCGCGGGGGAAAGAAATTAAGAAAACTACTTAGGTTAGGAGGGGGGGGAGAAGGGCATTACAAAAGGACGACGCACAACGGGTTTTCGGTCAACGCTCGCACGGTTCCGACTCTATGAGGAAAGAGGAAGACTATGGAAAGACGTGAAAGATGGGAATGGCGAGGGGTATCCAATGCGACGGCAAAAAACAGGAAAGAATTCCGAATAAAAAAGAAGGGGAACAGAAACAGGACGCGGAAAAGGCAGATAGAGAAAAACCTACAAAGATGGAACCGGCAGAAGTCACACACTGAAGAGGAAGTGACATAATCAGTTGCCCCGATCGAAGCGGAGGGCGAGTGCCTATACCTGGACGATAAAAGCCTTTTTGGGGGATACTGAGGCGACAAGAAGGCGCCATAGCATCATGACCATCACACGAGATCTGAAAAAGGCAGCCAGGGTCCTCGCTGACGCAAAAGTCTTGCGAAAGGGGCAATTATAGCGAAGTTTGAGCGACGATCAGAGAAAAGAAGAACAGGGAGAAGCGAATTGTGTTAAGAAAAGGCCCGAAAATCTCAGAGCGTGGCCTCTGAGAGGGCCAGCAGAGAAAAAACCAAAAGAGGCGAATGAGAGTAATCGGGGGGAGGAAATTTAAAAGACAGGGGAAAGAAAAAAAGGCGCGAAGGAATAATAAGCCTTCACACCTAAAAATCGGCCTGGCGGGGAAGAGGAATGGATTGGGAAAGAAACCGGCGCGGGATCTCCGGGGGCGTTTGGAAAGGATGGGGGAAGCAGTCATCTAAGCAATGTGGTAAGCCAGACGTTGCTGGAGCAGTCGGATCGGCGAGAGCAGTAACTCTCCAAAAAAGAACGAGAATAGTCGGCCCTGGTCAAACGGAGCGCACCAAAAACTGGAAGAAGAAAAAACGATGAGAAATAAGAGGAAGGCACCGCCATCCCAAAAAACAAATCGTCCCAAGGCGCAGCACGCACATTCAGGAAAAGAAACAGGAAGGGAGAGGGGTCTGATAGAAGCGCCAATTTATCACCCAGTCAGCTCAGGGGGAAGAGAGGGGATAAATTCGAATCCGCTATCGCGCTGACGAACCGTAGAAAAAAGTCGAGAGGCAACGCCTGCGGAATTTTTGGGAGACCGGAGAGGATTGGAAACAAAAAAGGAGCCCATATGCTCGAAGTGTCTTTGACGGGCGAGCAGAACTGAACGAGCAATCGACCAGCGGCCAGACCAGGAAACGGGAGACGAGAAGGGCTGAATCATAAAAAAACTCGTTAGTGAAATCTGAAGGATTAAAAGTCGGCAAGTCGGCATTGACGACCAAGCAGGGAATGGAGAGGAAAAAGCGGAAAAGAGCCCATCGCCCAGACGCGAGCAGTGAAACAATCAAGCCGCTGATGCCAAAAAAGACAAAAGTGACCGAGTTAGAGACCGAAACGGCAGCAAAAGGGCTGTTGCACGGCCGGTTGACATCACGTAGTGCACTCGTACGCGAGGGGAAAGGCGGATCGTAGCGTTATGAATTCGGGCGCGGGGGAGTGGGAAGTCCCAGAGAAGGGAGAAAAAGACGACAGAGATCTAATGCCTCAAAAGCACACTCCCAAATCACATTTAAGCCGAGAACCGTCTTGGGAGGGGACGGACCGAATATGAATGCAGGGGGGGGAGAAAAAAGAAGGAGGACAAGAGCTAAACTGTGTAAAAGTCGGAAAAGTTGATGTCCAAGCCAAACGATCGGCCCTAGAATGCAGAAATGCCTAATCAAATAGGGGGGGAAAATTGTACCTCGGCACCACGCTGATCTGAAAGGAGCCCGCCGGCAGAAGAAGGACGTCACTATGACATCGCGGACGAGAGTTGGGCTGGGCAGGGGGTACGAACTTTTTTTGTGTTCCGAACATGAAAACCAGAGGATTGGCAAGGACGGCATTCCACCGGCAAGCGGCAAATCACCTGGGGGGGTGTGATGCGCTTAAAGGCTGAGGGGAAGCCACGATGGGGTCCCAAAAAAACGACGTCACTGGTAGAAGAAGCGAGACGCGCGATCTAAGCTTCGTCTAGAGAGCACAATGACGACGGGAACGCCCGGAACAAAAAAAAACATCAGCAAAACGGCAGGATAAAGGACTTCTCCCACCTTGCAAGGTCAAGGGAACGGGGAAGTTTGCAAATAGACAGCGACGCTTCCCCGGATAAAAAACAAGGAGCAAAAGAGACAAGAAAAACATGCGAAAAAAAAACATCTCCCGAAACCGGAGCGAACCTAAAGACATCCCAAGGGGAGGGGGGGCCAAAAAACTTACCTCATTCCCAAATCTCCTCTCCAGAGCGGGAAAAGAAAGACGAGAAGGTTGCCAAGCGCATCGAAAAGGGAAAAGCGGAGTGAGGGAAGAACAGCTGGAGGGAAATACACCCGACCGAAGGGTGTTGAAAAGAAACCACGGTTGAGAAAAGGAAGAAAGACATCCGAAGAGCCTGCAGTCTTTTTTCGAATCAAAAACAAAGAAGGAAAAAGGGGGGAGGGCGGCCGGGATGGGGAACAGCCAACTCGTGCCGCTGAGCGTTCAAAGGAGATCAACCGAAAGGAAAACAAAAGATGAGGAAACGGAGTAATACGCTTTGGTTGTGCGGAAACGGGGACGATGCGAGTGGACAATTTCGGAAACGTCAAAACGTCCTGGTAACGGAGAGATGAAGGGGGACTGAAAGTGGCGAGGGCAAGTTTATACTAAAGAACGGGGGGGGGGACTGTATCTTAGTCTGTCTAGGGAGGTGCTCGTAGAAGGTCGAGTGCTTGGAGCCTGGAAGCTGAAAGTTACACTAAGGGAAAGCGTAAGTAGCATCAGGAGTTTGGGCAAACGACTCATCTCGGCAAGTAAAGAGAAGGTTGGATAGCCGGTTTTGCTATGAATAAATAGGGGACGGGCCCGCGGGAATGCGATCAGTAATGAATCAGAAGCCTCCCGCCAAAAAACCCTATAGCACAGGAAAGTCGCTTGGTTGTGGGGGGAAAAATCCGCGGGGAACAGACAGTGGGGAGAACTAGGTACCTTTGGCTTACGAACGGGACCGGGGTATCCAGTGAAGGGGTAGATGCCAAAGACCTCCGAGAAGATTCGGTATCGAAGGCAGCAAATTGGAGCACCACAAACACCAGACTTATAAACGCCCATACCTACTCTCGAAGCGATTGAAATGGGCGCCAGACAAAGAAAAAAAGGAGAATGAGTCTCGGGGTAGTATTACCAAATTCGCAATAGGGTGCGGAGGGGCGGAAGAAGCGGGGCGACAGGGAAGAAAGAAAGAGAAGAACGAGGGAGTTGAATATTGTGCAAAGCAGGGATTGAACCCAAACATCAAATCGATCAGTTTTAACGGAGCCACAAAAAGAACCCGTATTAAGGAGCTGGGAGGGGGACACAGAGAAAATGAACGGGTAGATAGCTGTCCGAGCTTGATCCAGGGAAATGCGATCCTAAACAGAGAAAATCAATTAAGCCGCTAACCTTAATTGGCAGAACGAAAAGGAATCGAAAAGTGTGGAGGCGAAGGTCTCGATAAAAAAAGCCAGAAGGAAGGGGGCCTAGTGTTGCTCAATCGCTGAAAGGTTTCGCCAAATCTCCTGCGTCGTGGAGAAAGGGGGAAAAAAGACAGCCTTTTTGGGGGAAAGAATATGATTCAAAATGAGAACTGCTGGCAATCGCCTGAAACAGGAAGAGGATCGTGGCACCCATCAGACCTGTGAATCCTTAAACGGAAAGGCTGCTGGGTCAGTCGCGGTCAAGGGGGCAGGGAGTAGAGCACAAGGTCTAAGACAGCAACATTTCTGTATAGGCGATTCAATTGGGGGGGGGAACAAAGCGGCCGACGAAAAAAGTGAAGGAAGCAGTTGCCGAGAGAAGGCCAAGAAGCGAAAAATTCAAAAGAGGCATTCCGAGCCGTGCCTATCTAAGTCATTTCAAAATCGAAAAGGTGGGATAACTGGAAGCGATCACAGAGTCATAGCGGACTGTTGCTGCGCGGGAACTATGGAATTGAGCAAGAACAAAAAAGAGGGAGAAGTCAGAAGAGAGCGTGTGCCCTGAGGGTCAAGCATTCAATAATGATCCGCCATCGCTTTTGTTAAGCCCGTGTCAACGAAAAAACGATCCCGGCGAAAAGCAGACTCCAAAAACGGTGAGGGAAAAAAGAAGAGATGAAGCGGTTTCGCCGACGAGCGCGGGAAAGCACGTCGTTGCATAAGAACAATGAAAGAACGGAGATGGCGCACCGCCAGGCAAACAAGCGACTCAAGACCGCCTTGGTGTCTTGAAACACTCAGCCAAACAAATCCGTATCCTTCAGAAGTTGGATATGGACAGGGCGGCAAGGTACCCACAGTCCGAAAAGAAAGTTGTTACTGCGTCGTAATATAACGAGTCTTGACATGGAGAGGAGAGAAAAGCCGGACGATAGAGGCCCTGAGATGAGAATTTTGAGGAAAGAGGGCGGGTTGTGAACACAATGAAAATCGCCATAATTAGAATTTTTCGTTAGGTACGCAAGGGAAAAGGGAAACGCCTGTCAGCGCCACCGCTCCAAAAACAAAAGATCAAGGAGGAACGGAATGGAAATCGCAATCCGACCGTACGGCTGTGTCAGGAAAAAATGGAAAGCGATTGGGGACAGCAAGTGCTTCATGCGGAGAGCAAGATTAAACCCAAAGGGGTGGGGGAGGGTAACCACTCGGGCACGCAAAAACCAGCCGCGATCTGGGTCTTCAAGGAGAACCGAAAGGAATGGAAAGGGGGGGGGCCGGCAGGTGCGGCAGGGACCTATAGCCGAAAACAAAGGATGCAGGAAGGTTAATCTAAGTGCAATTTTTCAGCGCTAATAGGGGAAAGAGGGAGAGGCGGCGTATCTGAACGGCGAAACGATCAATAACGAAGAGAAAGATAAACTGAGAGAAATGAATTTCCCTCGCTAGTCCATCCACCAGGAGAGACGGAGGAAAAGGGGAGGGGAGACGGGGCCGTAAAGAGATACGGGATTAATCCGGAATAAAGGGAGAGGACCCAAATACGCAAGAAGAGCGGTAACAACTGCGAATTTCTCCATCTAACGAACGCGAAGGAAAGGAAAAAAGAAGGGAAGTCCATGCCGATCAATCGAACCCGGGAGGCCGCATGACGAACTCGAGCCAAAATGCTGGCCGTCACTTCCTGCTCGCGGAGCGTGGGTCTGGGGGGAACGAGCGGTGGGGGGGTTGGGGGGCGAATAAATTAAGAAGAACCGCGGGGAGGGGGAATAAGACGGCAAATGTATAATCCCCGGAAGAGATCTCCAAACTTCCACAGATGGCAAAGGGGAGGGAGAGAAAACCAAAAAAACGAAGGGGAAAATTGTTGGGTGCAGGTCTTGTCGCTCAGAGAAGGCAGAGATCGCAATTCCCGACCCCAACGCACGCGCCCAATCACCCCAAAAGTAACGCGGAAAAAAAGTGTAAAATTCGCTGGCGCTGCTGCTTGGAAAAAGACGCTGCCCCAAGAGAATAAAACCACGCCGCAAAAGATAGAAGCCCGACTGTCAAAGCGAATTCGGTATCCGGCAGGCGAAACGAAGTAGGAAAGCCTAGGGGGAGGAAAGGTAAACGGAGAAATCACCAAGCAGGCTCTCAGAAGAACCGGAAAAGGGGACTTCGATCGAATGGCACAAGACTAAAAGGCACAGCGATTTATGGAACAAACACGTCTAAAACATCCGGAGGGGGAAAGAGAAGGGGGGAAGACTCAGGCAGAAAGACAGCAGAACGCCCAAGAGGGCTGTTAAAAACAAATCCTCCCACCCAACAGGAGGAAAAAAAAAAGAGAGATCGAAAATGCAACACCATTTGGCATGTCGTGCGTTCCTGAATACAAAAGAAAAAGGGAGGGTTAAAAAAAGCCACCTCTTACCTCGGACGATCAGTGGCGACCTGGTGGCAATTCGCGGTCTGAAGGGAAAGGGAGCAGCGAAAGAGGACGAGGAGGGGATGGGATAAGGAATGCGTGACACTGGAGAAAGGTCGAAAGGTAATAGAGGGGGGCCACACCATGCGGATGGAGCGTCAAAAGGATGCTCGTCGTCCGTGAAATGTGTCTGAGGCGGCAAATGGACGAAAGGGGGGGGGGTATATCAAGCAGGAAGGGGCATCGGAAGAGCATGCTATTTGGGACAAATCAAAACGCCCGCGAAAAGGGGGCGAAGAGGTTTGTCAGGTAGAAAATTCAGATCCGTGTCCTGCTGCCAGAGAAGGAAGGAAAAGAAGGAAGGCGAGCACAGTAGAAAAGGGGGCCGTCCCGTTTGTTAACATCAGCTTGGCAACAGGGAGGAGGGAGGGAAAGCGATAGGCGCACGGAAGGGTCTTATAAAGGTGGGGGCCGCTCATGCCAAAGAACAAGAGGAAAGAGGAACTCTGCATGCATTGTGCAACTGTGATCTCTACAAAAAAAAACCGGAAAGGTACAAGAACAGAAAAAGCAGAGGAGGGATGGCATGAGGACTCACGCAAATCAGCACGACTGGCATATGAAAACCGTCAAAAACGGGGGAAGAGAAAAGGTTCGATGTTGGATCGGATGGCAGAGGGGGAGAGAGAACGACAAAAGCCGGTCATCCTTTAAATCAATGACCACGTGAAGGGGTGAAGAGAAAGCGTGATGAAGCATTATACAGCGGAGGCGGGGTTAACGGTTAAAGCAACAAGATCCGGCTCTTAATGATCTGGGGCAAAAAAAGGGAGGGGAGAAGGGAATACGGCGAGCAGGGGCAGGACTAAGGGGTTTATCAGAGTCGAAAAAAAGAGCGACAAAGATACAAACGACGCATTCGACTCCCTCGCTATTAAAACGCTTACGATGACGGAAACGGAAAAGTGGTTTGAAGGAGTCTCGGGCGGATAGAAAAAATTCCAAACAAAGACGTGGCCAGTTTTTTGCACAGGGTCGGCTGAGTAAAATTGAGGGAGGATGCGATGACGAGGAATCACGGTTTTAAGATAAGCCGGTGGGAAATCGCTGATGGGGGATACGCATGACACTGCGTCCGTCGGGAAAAGTCATTCTGGGGGAAATCCGGGACCGTGCGGATTCAGAGACAGCCCGGCACGAGCGTGAACCGAACGGTCAACGTCGGCGCAGCGTGGGTTGAACTGCAAATGCTGGAACGCAGCAACAGCAGAAAAGCTCCATGGAGCATATATGTGAAATGGTGTACGACAGGACAAGGGAATAAAAAATTTATCAGGGAGATCGATGGCCAGCCGAGAAAGGCGACAAGCATCGTCGTACGATTCCGGACCTAATAGTATGAAAAAGCCTACAAAGAACAAAATGGGGGTGGGAGAAATGGACGCGGCAGGGCCGAAGGAATTAGAAGGATACTCCTGGATCGCGTGAAGCTGGGAGGAATTGCGCAGAAAAAACTGAGAAAAAACCAATTTGGAAGGGAGTTTCGCTCAAGAGTAAGGCGACAGAGGGCTTGGGGGAGGTGTGACGGTGCGACCGAAAGGATAAAGAAAAAGCCCGATCAAAAAAAAAAACAAAAACGAGGAGGAAAAAATATATTCGCTACAACGGAATCGACGTAGCCAACAGAAAAAAAGGCGATAGAGGAATACGGGCACAATGTAACCGTCTCAGGGAGAGACCCGGCAGGGTGTCTGGAACTTGACATCAAATTCAGAAACTCTAACAACAGCCGGTACCTAGGAGAAAAGGAGGGGACTTTTATGGGCAAGAGGCCATTCCCACATGCAAGCGCGTCAGGTTAGAATATCATATTAAGATCAAGGAGAATAGCGCCGGATGAGAAGAAGGGCATCGCTGCGGCAAAATCGAATGTGTCAACCTTCGTCCTCGGGGGAGGTCAAACTGAAAAGCCGCTGTCGCAGCTGGTCATTAAAGGAGGGGGGGGACGCAAGCAAGAAACTGCTGAATCCAGCGCCAAGAGCCAGAAAAGAAGGTGAAGGGGTGATAAGGAGGACCGGGAAAAAAGACCGAATCAAAAGGGCACGACAAGATTCACATGACCTCTTCACAATAATGTAAGCGCAAGAAGGAACTTCAACAAACAGGGTCGTAACAATCGTATCTAAACAAAAGAAGAACGGCGAGCAAAGGGATAAAAAAATCCTCAGAATACTGAAATACGGGGGAAAAGGCGTTGTGCTATGGTTTAAATCGATCACCGATAAGCACAAGTCGGGATGGGAAACAGTTCGATTGATTTCCGGAGGTAGCGAGTGAGCAGAAGGGTCGTCGATGGGGCAATGAAAGTCGTCCGACGAGGGGTTGGGCCTTCTGAGGGATAAAGCCGAAGGCAAGAGAAAACAGGGGGGAAGACAGTGATGGGAAGGAACGGAACGGAGCCCCATTAAGGACGAAACCGTCTGGGGCGCTTGAAAGAAAAGATAAATAGCCCGAGCGCGGCACAAAAAAGAGAAAAATCAAGCGGGGCAGGTAGAGAGGGAATTGGCGCCGGGGGCCCCACGGAAACAGAACAACATCGAGGAAGGGTCACTCGAAAAATGTAGCCCCTTTCCAAAGGAAAGACTGATCGAACCAAGACAGAGAGGGCCGTGAGACGGAAACTTCGAACATCCACGACCACTTGGTCTGGGTGATTGTAGCTCCGGTGGTGTTGGGAGAACCACCTTCTCGCAGACGGGCCGGAAATGGAAAGCCCCGAGCGGCTAAAAAAAGGAAGAGGCCAAGGGATCGCGTGATCAATCTGCGGGATAAAGCGGGATTAAAAAACAAAAAATCGACGCAACGGGGTGACTACGGGGCTGGACTAGGATGGTGCAAACTTCGGGACAATACAGACGCCAAGGAGGAAACATAAATCTTCCACAAACCGGCATGTAAAACGAAGAAAAGTGGCACTTCGGGCAAACGCAGGGGAAAATGAGAAATGTACCAAGTACGCGATTGAAGAAAAAGAAAGCCAAAAAATCGCCAAAAAAAAAACCACAATGAGCACACGCGCCCATCCGTCGACCAATCAAGATGGGGAGGTAACGCCGTATAAGTCCGACCAATCGAAAGGGGACCGCTCTATCCCGCCTAAAAAAGTCGAATGAACGCGGACATTGCACTAACAAAGGCTCCCAAAGTGCAAAACAAAAAAAGAGTGACAGAAGGCGAGCGAAGGGAATAACCACGTTCCTCAATAACAAAAAACAACGTGCAAGGATGCGGTGAACCATTAACGGAAAATAGTCGAGAAAAAAACAAAAAGGAATTTATGACTCACTGAAAGGGCAAAAGCACCTCTGCATGCTCGAACGGATGCGTTCGAATAGGAAGAAAACAAGTTGTAAACAAGAGTCGGAAAAGCGCGGGGAGGAATTGGAAAGAGGTTGTAATCAAGGACGCCTTCCGGGCTGTCATGGCAAGGGTCGGCACCGAATGAGACGGCATTTAGTCGGACTGCGGACTGGATGGTAGAAGGTTGGATACGGGCGGCCATCAAAACAGACGATGTGAATTCGTGAATTCGGTAATCTACGTAAGGGCGACGGGGAGGGGCAGGCAATAGCTGGAGTCGCCCTGGAGAAGGGGATGGGTTTAATTCGAACAGGGAAGTGTCATGTCTATGTGGTTGAACAATGGTCCCAAGAAAGGGCTGACGTCGTAGGGATCGACTAGGAGACCGGGCGGCCCGTCGGGAAAATAAGTGAGAGAAGCCTTCGATCGCGGGGGGAAAAAAACGATGGAGAGCACACCATGGGGACGACCTCGATTTTTTAGAACAGGGCATCAACGCAGGGGGGATCACACTATCGCGTCGGGCGCCGAAGGGATTTAGGGCCGGACCTAAACATGACCCGAACTCTGTCTGAATCGGGCAGCAAACTGATTCGCCCAAAAACACGTCGACGGGGAGGATAAACAGACCAAGAAAAAAGAGGGGACGATGACAGAAGCACACAGCAGACGTCTTCGAGGAAGCAGTTTGGAACAGGCCTGAACAAAGGTTCGTTGGGAGTTTGTGGGCGACATTGGTAAGAGGGACGGGACGTCAAGGGGCAGGATGGAAGAAAAATGACAAGAGACAGGATAATGCCGATTTGAAGTTACGCAGACTGACCCATTATGAAAGAGGAAAGGGAGCGGCAACGACGACAACACGTGGCCCGCTTCTGGGTAAAAAGAAAGACGGAGTACGTCGAAATTTGTGGGCTGAAGGGCCGGGGGCCAATTCCCTGTACCGCAAACATCGCAAAAATTAGAATAACGGACAATTCGTCGAACGAAACAGGATTACGGAAAGAACGGAAAAAGGGGGGGGCAGTATACGATGCACAGGGCCAGACACAGACGGAAAGGGGGGAGGGGGGAGGCAGAAGAAAAGCAGAAAAAAATGCCGTGGCCAGTAGGTTATACAAATCAGAGGGGCAGGTTGAAAAAACACGAAGCATGGGCCTTGGAGAATGACCGGATGAATCAAGGTGGGGGAGGTCAGGGATCGACGCATGAAAGGCTCAATCGCATCCTTGAAGAAAAAGGAAACGTGACAGGCGAAGGAGGAGAGTCGCAAAGGAATTCCGCAAGGTCATGGCATTTCTGGTGCGAGGGTGGCCATGGAATGAAAGAGGGTGCAATTATGGGGTCCCTGCCGCCGGGCAAACGCCACATAAAAAAACGAAACATTTCGAGTATATGTCAGCCGGGGTGTTGGAACATCTAAAAGGAAAAAACAAGTGCTCAAGCGTGCCTCACAGCCACCGATGGCAGGGACAGCGACGATGACCTACGAAGCCGGCATTGAGAAGTGAAAGACGCCGGAAGTGTGGGGATAATGGCAAGCTATATCCAGCCAAATGTCTCAAGACCGGGTAGGGCGCGAAGTGGAATTAAAACAGCAAACCAAAAAAGGCTGGAAGTAGTCGCCATGTTCCACGGAAGCCACCGTATGACTCAAATCGGGGATGGAAGATTGATAATCCGGCGAAACCGACGAAATCTCAAAAAAAACAACTTATGGGGGAGTAAAGTATAGAGGCGAGTGTTAAAGGAGACGGATCACGGAAGCAAAAGCTGGTTTGGCGCATAATGAATAAACATTAAACTCCCAAATCGAACGGTGTCCGCTGTGTCTGGCTGTCAATCAGAGAAAAAAACCACAAAGCACGTACAGGGGAGAGAAAACTTATCATGTGGCCGCTGCCATTTCCTTAAAAAAAAACCCAAACCAAAAAAAAAAATTCCGCGCGGTTTCAAGCGGCTTTTGAATTATACGGTCAAAAGGCTCATCGCGCAAAATCGGAACGCCTTGCGATCGGAGGGGGAACTTAGAACGGCAAATCGATAATGGGGGGGTGACGACCATGTAGGAGGAGAATTGGTTGAAACACCAAACCCACAGTTACAGGGGAGGGTCGGTAGACTGGACTGGGAAAACATTTCCACGAATTACAAACCCGAAGAGGGACCGGGAGGAAAGGAACCGGTGAGGTCGGACCGAAAAGGATAAAGTTCATAACCCCATTCGATTGGAAAACAGTCTTCTGAGGCGCACGAAGGAAAGGAAAAAACCAAAGGGGAAAACCAAAAATCACTGCCAACAGAACAACGCGCGAATATTTGTCAACCTTACAGGATGCAACAAGAGGGGAAAGGTGGGCTGCGGGGGCATGGAATAGCCGCTACGGAAAAAAAACCAGTTAGGGGAGTGAACGGGCGAATTCATCGATCTGCATTTTGAAATCGTCCCATGGGCTGCGAAGATCGTCGCGTAATAATTCGTACGAAAGGGCCGTCAGGCGAGGGGAAAAAACAGTCAGGAAATAAACATAGTATTTCCGGGCGCCTTCGTCCTCAGCGCAAAAAACATGCAGAGAAACGGCGGAAAATGTAGGGGGGCAAGTCCAAAAAAAAAACAAAAAAAAAAAAGAAAAAAATAACCGATAGAAAACATGCCTGCGTAGCGCCCAGGAAGCCACCTTAAAGAGGGCCGGTAAAGACTGCAAATTTCTCGAGATCCGGGCGGGATCCGATCCACCGGACACAAGTCCCGATCACAGGGCAGGAAGGGATATCAGGCCGGCAACCGACGCGGAAAACTGACGGAAACAGAGTGGGCTAAGGGGCCAACTGAATCACAGCCGCAGCCGAGCTGGTGTGATGGACTTTTAGCGAAGGCGCCGGTTTGGGGGCGAATAAGTGGCCCACGATCATTGCCTCTCTGGGGGAATTAGGACGAGGGTGAAGCCTGGCCAAAATATCAAAAAAAACTACGCGTGGAGGGATGCTGAAGTTCGCCAGCTGATCCCACAAAGGTACATGGTGTGCTATCATATGCGGAAGAAAGCAGGGGCAGGAATACTGGTACCGACCAAACTCCATACAAAGCACAAAACACGAAGAAAAATACAACTTGCACACCCTTTAAGGACGCAGGAAAAAGCTGCTTTAAAAATTTCCTCTCCCGACGCGGGGAAAAACGCAAGAAAGGAACAGGAAGCCCAGCAAACGGAAAGGCACCGCGCCCTGAAAGGACGAACCCACTCCATCACATAAGCCATGGGATGAACAAGGCCTTACTGAAGAGCAAGTAGTCAAAAAGAAGAGACCAGCCACAGCGACGGACGACTGAAAACGAAAAAAATGCCCGCAAGGGGGAAAAGACCAGAGAATTGAAAAAACAAGAAAATCGCGCAGATAACATAACGAAAGGTTTAAAATACACGGTTATCTCAAGACGCACGCGCCTCAATAGGTGCGGTGAAAACTCACGCCACCGC
>Ga0179591_1311283_pt1 | contig 14918 bp, 14 predicted proteins | sample CZOMad2_1_08_16f_FD_182891 | JGI IMG/M metagenome (GOLD analysis project Ga0179591, IMG submission 182891) | Vadose zone soil fungal communities from Angelo Coast Range Reserve, California, USA - CZOMad2_1_08_16fungal (PacBio error correction) | ecosystem: Environmental > Terrestrial > Soil >...
CTGGTGTTTGGGCGGGGGCGTCAAGGATGGAGGGAGACGTTGAAGAGAGCCCAAACCTGGGGCTAAGCGGGGTGGGGGAGAGACGGACGGCCCGGCAGGGGGCGTCGGGAATCGCCCTATCTGACGGGAGGAGAATCCGAAATAAACCACGGAGCCGTGCCGGTTACAGCTGGGGGCGGGGAGGGCCCGCAGATGCCAATCCGGAGGTCGTTAAAAATGCAACTGTTAGTTGGGCGAACGGAAGACGTGCGTGGAGGCGCATCCAACTTCGGAGTGAGAGAGGGGCGTGGCGGATTGGAGCCAAAACTGGGAAACGCGACCGAGGAAACGCTAGGGGAAAGGTGATGGGAACAACCCCCAAGGAGCTGTTCAAGGGACTCGCACCCTGTTCAACCGCAGGCAACCGTTTTCACATGATACAGTTGGAGCTAGCCGGGTGGGCCCGGATCCAGGTCAAAAAGTCAACATAATGGTCACAGGCTCACGTAGTTACAACTACGAAAAGTAGGCTCGAAGAAAGAGTGAATTTACTTGAGTTACCTCACCAGATCACTCTCAAAAGTGAAAGGATAAGGGAAAGAATAAATCGTTGGAAAACACATAATTTTGAGAATAAAGATACAATGAAAGGGCGAAGGTGATTATTTCGGCCTTCTCTTCCTAGGTTCAATCGGGCGGCGTATGTCTAGATTCGGGAGGGGAGCTTATGCTAAAGGTAAGGGGTAACTGAGAGGTAATTAGACACTAAGCTTTGGTGGCCTTCATAAGCGGACGGCTCGGAAGCGCCGATAGGGAGAGTTTTAGCAACCTTGCTGGACGAAAAGTCGATGCCGGTTAATAAATCGAAAAGGAGTAGAGAGGGAACAAGGCTTCCTTGTCTTAGGCTGAGACGGACGGGGCGGTGCTAAGTCGCTGAGAGGTAAACAATAAATCCACCAAAGGCTTTCCTCGAGGGAGGTGTGCTTGACGGGCCGCTGAGTCTTCAAAAATCGACGGAAAAGTCGAGCTTCAAAAGAAAATAGACAGGAGGGGAAGTAAGAGGCTTATTGAACATTACGTATACCCCTCAGTGGTTTTACCCGGAATTCGCCGCCCCAAAAGCCGGTGCCGATGGAGACGAGTGGGAACACGGTTACAATAAAAGCAAGGACAAAAAAGAGAGGGCCCCGAGAATTCAGTGGTCTTCCGCAACTGGAGAAGTGCAAGGAATGGGGAGCGGAAGGGGGAAGGTGGCCCGCGTCATTAGGGAACGATGGCTAGAAGGAACTAAAAAAACAAGAGGTTACGGGAAAGGACCCAACTCACAGGGTCCTAGGGCTTCTGAAAAAAAGGGGGGATCGGCGCGAGTGTCCTTCTTGAGAACCAACAACTGGACACAAAGACGCTCGGCAAGACGAGGGCTGAATTCAAAAGGGGGGAGAAAAGGGAAGCCTGCTGACTGGACCGGGATTACTTGCAAAAGGATTAGAGAGATTTTCATACAACACTAACATTAAAAGTCTAATGACCTTCGAGCGGGGCTTTTCGAATGAACTGAAGGAGGAACCTAGGTTGGGTGCAGCCGGATCAGAAAAAAGGGGCACTTTCCTGAAAGATATAAAAGGTGCAGGGCAGGCAAAGTGTGGTTCTCTCACCGCCAGGGCGATCGAGTTGCCATGACGTGTGCCAACAGCAAAACTTGACTTTAACATCGTAGCGCCGGGAGGGGTGGGTGAGAGGGAAGGTGAGCCTGGTCTGCGGGCGTCATATCATGGAAGGCGCCTGAAGAGCCTTAGAGGCTGGTCCAAAAGGGAGGGCATGGGAGCTGTGAAGGGCCTCGCAAAAAAAAGAGGGTCCAGGTATCAGGAAAGGGGAGAGGGATCACCGATACCGCCCCCCCGGTTGGGGGGGGTGTGCAACCCTAAAAAAGACGGAAGTTGTCTCATAAAAGGGCCCGGTGAACCGAACGTAACCGCCTCGTGCCTGCGCCGGGGGACTCTGCTACGCCTCCGAGAGATGAGGGAGGAGAAACCTCCAACTTTGCTTTCACGGAACAAATTGTCGACCCCAGCCACCCCCCCGACACTTGCTAGACAAACAAGGAAAAGACGGCCTTGACATCTGAGTGCATTCCGGAATTACCCCTGGAAATCTATTTCCTTAAAAGCGTACTTCAGAAAATACAAGTCATCGGGCTGGTCTTAAAAGCCACAGACGACGGAAAAACCACCTTCAGTGACAACGGGGCGAAGAAAGCCCCACTCAGCTTCACATTTCCGCCGACGATACACGACAACAAAAAAAGAAAAATAGGCGAGCTGGCCAGCGAAGGAACAAGAGAATCGCGGTATTCGTAAAATGTCCACCAAAGCTAAAATGGAAAGCATGGGGAAGAAACTGGCATGCCCCTCGGACGTATACATCTTGAAACTCAACGGCCACGACACATCTCTAAGCCAAAAACAACTTATTATAGAAAAAGATAGAGTGGGAGGGGCAAGAGGAGGGGGAAATCGGTAGAAGACAGGAAATTTTCACTCAAAGAAAGCTGGGGCGGAACGTCAGAGGTATAGCGTTCGCATACCAGAAGGTAGTATTTGTTTGACGAACCCGGCTGGAAAGGAGGGAAGAAAAGGAGTCAGGGGGGAACGTCCTGGCGGAAGAGAATAGTGTGTCGGGTACTCTGTCAAAAAGGAAGGAGGTCCACTTGAGGTGTTCCTTTGGAAAACTGTTGTGCTGTAAACCTGAGGTCGCACGGAGGAGGAAGGAGGATCTACAGCGACCGGTCATTCCGACTCTTGAAAAGCGAAGTCGTCACAGTGGATGGACGGGTCTACGATGTGTTTGGGAGGGGACAGGTTTTTCAAAGGGAAAACGCCAAAGGGGGGAGGGTGGACAGCCGCCCGCTGGCCGCGGCGGCCCGTTACCACAAGGAGCCGGTTCAGAAAAAAAAGTCAAACAATAGGGTCAATGGGCCAAAGAAAAGGAAAAGAAAGGAAGCTTTGGCTTCCCTGAAAAAAAACTCGAGACCGAACAGTCAAGGAGGGGATTGGCCTTGCCACGTCCGTGCACGGGCACTGTAAAACGCCATGGCACTACAGGGGGACCTGCGCAAATGAGAAGAAACAAAAGAACTGCATGGAAAACAGCGGATCTAAGCCCGTCACAATACACTAATCAAACACCGAAAAAAAAACGAAAGGGGGAAAAAAGGAGTTCCGTACAAGCTCATGAGGGCCCTTGCACAAAGAGAAGTGGATCAAGGACTTCCGAAGAGGCTGAACCTGGTTAAGAGGGGAGAAAGAGGGACAGGTTGCGTCCTAAAACATCCAGTCTCAATATCTAAATCAAATTTCACGGTGGAAAGCACGACGGCCGTCCACAAGGATCGGTGAAACGAAAATCACAATCTCGTCGAGATCGGGAATTAATAGTGAACGGAGGGGGAAGTAAAGGGATAGACACGCAAACTGAGGGGGGTCCGAGCCAGACTAGCTTTCCCATTCCGTCCACTGTGACCTTTTGCTGAACATAAAGAAGAAAATTCCTTCTAGGAACCGAGTGTGAAAGGGGAACTGCCATGCAGAAAAAAAAGGAAAAAGGCGATGCCCTTCGCCAGGGCTGAGGGCCGTCCGCGTTGGGGAGGGACTAGGAGTAGCCTCGGGCCCTCCGCCGTGACACCAGGGCGTCGAAGTCAGAAAAGCGCAGTCAAGCGCCCGGGACGCGGAGAGTTGCCCAGGAGGACGGGGGGAGGGAGATAAAGAGTGGAAAAAGGTACGGGGGACAAAAAGGCACAAAATAGGGAAAGAACGCGGGAAGAGCTAAGGCCTACAAGCGTGGGTATCTATCTTTACCTGCAAAGACAAAGAGGAAGGAGACCGAGGATATTCTGGGCAAACCCCTCGTCTGTCATCGAGAAAAAATCTTCTTCCTAATTAAGCCTCTTTCCAAGAAACATAGGAAGAAGAGAGGTGGGACTGTGGTGGGGGGGAATGAAACCCAGAGAAGACGCTAACAGCCCTTGACACGCGCTCAAAAGTAAGGAACGGGTGGAGAACGGTCCCAGAGGAAACGAGCTGAAAGCTATCGGCAGGCAAAAAGTTAATCTTAAAAAGAATACCCGAGTCCGAGAAGTGAAGAGAAAATCAAAATAAACTGTTGAGGATGGCCTAGGGAACCTAAAGGTAGGACAGCAGGAACGGAAGGACACGAACGAGAAGAACTCCTAAATGTAGATTTCCAATGCAGCGAGGAGAAGGTTTGGGGACCCCAGTAATCACCTCGCCGTGAATCGTCCGTGAAGACTCAAAATACTGGGTCCACCTAATTGTGCCTTGGAAGGATCAGGGCCCAAGCTGAGGGAGTTTGCGGTGAAAAGTCGACGTGGGGGGGGAAAGGCGAGTAAGGGGTATTTGGGGGCGCGTGGAAGCGTTGAAATGATGTTGCGGGAGGGGCTCCTGAGGCGAAAAAAGGGCGGAACAAGCCTTCATGGAAAACGTTTCCTTGGTTCAGGAGATGTGAAGATTCGACATCTAGGGAGGGGGGGGGGGGGCAGCTGCCCTAAGGCACGGAATCTTGGAAAGCTTACACCACCAAAAGATAGAGATCAAAAAAAAATGATCTCATAAGACTACACCATCATCGACGGAAGAAAAGAACAGCGCAGGGGAAAGCTCTTACTAGGTTCTGCAGCAGATTAAACCGGCTCACCGGGTGCAGTTGAATATATAAGACCTGAACACCGTGCCCTTTCCCTTTCATTGCATGACCCATACCCATGGGAATTGCCGAAAACCAAAACCAGATCCGGCAGAAGAAAGGGGGCCTCAACTATCTCCTACTCCCTGGTTAAAGGGCAACGAGAGACTCAAAACGGAGGAGAGAAGAGATCGGACGTACCCCAGGAGAAACGGGCGAAAAAGGATAGCGCCAACATGGCCTTCTTCCGAGAGGGGGGGTGGCTGAATAAGGAGGAGGATGCTTGGAGGCGAAGGGCATCGCCGGAGAGGGGGAAGGCGCGAGAGGGGCGAGGCAAAGGCCGGGGCTCCTTGTATAAGTTAAGAGCCGAAGCGACGGCGGACCAAGTCGACTGGTGGCCGTCCTACTGGGGTCCTACTTTCTAGACGATACAGTCAGAGAGGCGTGGAGAGGAGTCCATTGTTTCCATGGTGCTCGTCCTTTATTACGGGGGGCGTGGGCGCAACGAGGTGACGCTCACATAGGGGAATGACCTCATCTCTTACATCAGTAAAGGGTCCAAGGAACTTGGGGATACAATTGCGCCCGAATCTTCAACTAAGGGAAACGTGTACTTGCACATCGGTCCACTCAGGCCATAAGGTACGTCGCGACAAAAAGGGATGGCTGGGGCCTTCTTACCCGCAACGCCGCGCACGAGAAAAGCTGAACCGGATAGTAACCATCGTGTGGCAACCGATATTGCCAAGACAGCAGACGAGTCCAGAGCCTTTAAAATGTTCGGCCAATTCCCATAATCTACATGAATCGAGGGAATGTAGGAGATAGGGGTTCCTTCTGTAAAAAGGGGGGTCTTGGTTTTCACATCAGGGGGGGCAAGGAGAGGGACCAGAAAGGAGGGGGGGAGGGAAGATTTTGAGCTTAAATCTCTTCCTAAGGCCGGATAGGCTCGTGTCAATCCGGACCGGGCTGTCTTAAGAAGGCCTTTAGGTATCAGCGAACGAAGGAGTAGGCAGGACCTAACATGTCGACATTTACGGAGCGCCTATCGGGGGGGGCGTGAATCCCCGGGCTTTTCAAGCAGGCTCAGGGGGGGTGGTAATGGCCTCCCCACCTGCCTTGAACAACGAAGTATCGAGTTTGCGTGTCCGCGTGACTGATTCTAAGGAAGAAAAGGCTCTGCTCATCGGGAGGGGGGGAAGGTGGAGGAGGCCGCCTCCGGAGGGGGGGACTAGAGGGAGTGAAGTGCCATCGGAATAAAAGATTTTCTACCCTGTTCGCACGCAAGCGTAACATTTCCCGGTGAGCTCTTGTTTTAATACTGTGCCCACGACGCGATGAATAACGAAGGATAGGGAATACCTAAAGGCTTCATTCGGTGATCTGCCTACTTAACGTGCTGAAGTAGAGGGCCTTGGACATTTGTAAAAGGTGTTGACAGGGAAGGAGGAAAGAAAAAAAAGCGTAATGGATCTAACTCTCAAAGGGACACAGCCTCGACGTGCTGGAGTCGTCTGAGCTTGCCGAGTCTCCAACCTTTACACAGGTCTGGGGAAGGAGGATGGAAAGGAAGGAGAAGGGAAAGCTTAGGCCTTACTTTTCAATGTGCTTTCCCAAATGACAGCAGAGCATTTTAGTAGAATCCTTTCAACATTTTCACATTTGACTTGAGAGAGGAGGGTAGGGGGAGAGGAAGGAAGGGAAGGGGCACGCAGTGTTCCTTCGCGGGGACTCTCTCACCGGCAAGGCCCTGGAAAGTAGAATGGAAGTTTGGGCGAGTCCTTCCACTGTATCTGGGCTCTAACGACGCAAGACGATGGAAGTACGGAGTACACAGAGATGGTGAATCAAGCCTGCCCTTATCTTGGGGGTGGGACATAATTCTTTGAGTAGCCTTTAGGTGGGTGTTAGATTCAGGGATGGAACTTGAGTGCCGGGCTTAGGGATCCTGTGATATCGCGAGGGGCGCATTCGCAGAAGGATGGTACAAGGCTTATTTGGTTTCAAGTGAAAAAATGACACTCAAGAAGGAAGGACTAGAGACGCGCTGATAGCTAATTAAAAAAAAAGGCCTCGAAGAGGAAAAGGTCTGTCTGCGGGACCGTTCAGTGTGAAAGCCTGTTCTCAAACCGCTTGGAAACCGGGTTACCAGGGAGGTTCAGAGAAGCGCAAAGTGGAGGCTGGAAACTCCACTTTTCGCGTAACACATTTGGTTAGTCCAAAGACCACCAGCCCTGCGTAACCAGGACCACATCGGGCGGATTCAAAAAGGTTCTGGACTTCGGGGGGGGGGGGGGGGGGGGGGGGGGGGGGGGGGGGGGGGGGGGGGGGGGGGGGGGGGGGGGGGGGGGGGGGCTGTATTCGGTAAGCCGGTATTTATCTACGTGATCTTCAAGCACCATCAGACACTTGAAGAAAAACACTTACGGGAAAAAGAAGGACCATCTACATCCGTCTACCATCCTTTCATCCTTTCGGACCCCGTCATTAAACTAAAGAGAGGAAACCTCTGTCGGCATATAACGATGGAAATGCTACCGGTCACAACTCTAAGTGGGAGCGGGAATACGGGGGAAGGGGAACAAGAAATGGAAGGCCGTTCACCAGAAGTATATTTAACTCCGAAGGGGTGGGGGGGGGGGGGGGGGGGGGGTGGTGTGTGTGGGTGTGGTGGGGGGTGTGGGTGGGGGGGGGGGGGGGGGGGGGGGGGGGGGGGGTTTTTGGGTTGGGTTTTGTTTGTGGGGGGGGGTGGGGGGGGGGGTTGTGTGTTGTTTTTGTGGTTTTGGTTTGGGGTTTTTGGGGGGGGGGGGGGGGGGGGGGGGGGGGGGGGGGGGGGGGGGGGGGGGGGGTGGGGGGGGGGGGGGGGTTTTAATTTGGTTGGGTTGGGTGGGGGGGGGGGTGTTTGGTTTTGGTGGGGAAAAAAAACACCCCTCGCCAACCACTTAAGGAGAGGGAAAAAAGAGAAGAGAAGGGGGTTGAGGGGGGATCTGCTTCACGATCGACGATAGGGGGAACGAGCCTGACAGGCTGGGCACGTACCCTGATACTCTGAAGTAGCGGGGGGGGGGGGGGGGTTCGACCGGCTTGTCGAAGAACGGGGAGGGTCCTTATGGGGGTTCCTCTCCTCACTGAGCATCGCCTGACGCGGTATTGGGTTTGGCAAGGGTCATCGGGGGGGATTAGGATGCTCTTGTTCTTTACGTCGGGTCTATTAACACACTTAGTGGGGGGGTTTCGTCCTGGGAAGAGGGGGATGGAAGCAGCGATAACGAACGGATGAAGTACCCGGCTTACTCGTAACAGAGAAGGAAGCAGGAAACGCGATAGAGTCACCTTCGTAGGCCGGGGTCTAAGCCGGGCACTGGTGTGGAGGCGACCCAGGGGGGGCCGTGCACAAAAGGGGGGGAGGGGGGAATCGCCCGCTGGGACGCCTTCGTGCCCGGGTGAGACCAGGGTAGGCGGAAGGGGGGGAAATTCGGGTTACGCTGAGTTTCAACTCAAGTGTATGAACATCCATACTAGGTCCGTATGAGGAACTTCTCCTCTTGCATACTGAAGTCCGAATGAATGGCAAAGAGGGGTGGCCGACGGCCAGTTTACCGCCCCGTATTCCTCAGGGGGACATCACGGCTCGAATGAACTCTTCGCCCGAGCGCGAAGGGCAGACAAGAACTCACCTGAAGTCTCACCTCCACCCGCGCTAAGCAAAGACTGAGGTCGCTCATGGGGGCACGGGCGTGGAAAAGAAGTAGAAGTTACGGACCGAGAGATGGAAACGTGCGGGATATCTCACGAAGGTTGCATGCTCGAAAAGCACTCTATGATGAACAGGACTTGTCAGACTCCGAATCCAAAAAGAGTGAAACGCCTTCATTCCAACGCAAGCTATCGGAGCCGGTCAAATGCAACGGGGAATTGCCTGGGTCATGTACACTCCGGCTTAAAACAAACTGGAAGACAAGGGACCTCCGGAAGAAAAGGGATCAAGTTTTCCTTTTAGACAGAAACGAACGTCGTGGCAGCCGTGTACAAGGGGGTTGTAATAAAGAAGCGGTCGAAGGAGAAAGGAGCAAACTAAGAGGCTTTTCACGTCATCCGAATAGAACCGACCATCCAATTTTTCTTGTCAGGCTTATCGGGGACCTCCTTCAGTAAAAGAGTCGGAAAGGAGGGAAAGGGAGAAGGAGAAAAAAAGCCTCCTGACGCGGATGAGGCCGCGGCGAGGAAGATCGAGCGTCGTGGACCCTTTACTCACAAACGGCTCGCAATCTGCCACGCTTTCTTAGGGCGAGTAGAAGGGGCGAAAAAGGAAGTGGGGATCCAGCTGTACCGAAAAGCCGGAGGGGTACAACGGGTTCTATGGGAGGGAAGATCGCCGCGGGAGGAGAGCATAAAACCTGATTCTCTCTAGAGGCAGCACTAGAACGCAAAACTCGTACTAGACGGTTTGCAATCCGTTGGGGGGGTGAAAGGTAAAAAAGCACTCGAAAAAGGAAAAGTCACCTGACCCGTTCTTTCAAAATAAGGGGCTTAAACGGGGGCCGAAAGGTCATGAAAACCTCTTATCAGAACTCCTTTCGCTAATTGACAGAAAGACGGGGGAGTAGGGAAAAGAAGGGTCAGAGTCTTTAAACTCGCTATCTTCCGTCCGAGCGAGCAGAAGCCCACCCCCAACCCTGTCTTTTCCCATTCTCACCAGATCAATTTCACAGGTCAAGAAATCAAAAAGAAACGGAACAAGAAGAGAGGACGAAGACTGCCCGATCTTCCCATTCATCGAGAGAAGCCGCAGTCATCACACCTGCGAAGGAGTATAAAAAAGCTGATGGGGCTCAGGAAAGGGGGGAGGTCACACAAATTTCATGAAGGTAAAGGCCTGTCCACGTTTCGTAAAGGGGTTGAAGCGGAGGGGGTAGGGGTGAAAAAAGTCGTCCTTTCCATAAGTCGGGGCTATTGGGCAAACTCCGTTCGCGGGTCAGGTTTTTACGAAAGTTCCGGGCCTGAGGGTCTAACGACTACCGGCCTGAATGAAGACTTGGGGAAGGTTCACTTTGTGGCAGAAATGGGGGAAAAAGACGGTCTTGGTGGCAAAATTCGAAACCCTAGCTCCAGAAGCGTTTAACATTACAGAGGAAAAACGCACCTAACTCCTAGAGAACCGAACCTCAAGGAAATTCTCAGAGCCTCAAACTCGACACTAACGGAAGGGAATAAAAAAAGACCTTTGGTAAACGAAGCGGAGTCCTCTTGACCAACTCTGAAACAATCAAAAACTTCTAGAAGCGGCAAATAGGTGAATCGGAAAAGACTGCCAGGAGGTCTAGGCCCTGCTCTTCCCTCTCCCCTGAACCCCGGCCAGCCTGTTGCCGGGGGGGGGGAATTTCTCCACCACAAACCCTCCCGGTCCTCAGGGCTCGAGTTTTCAGAAGGAGATCGACCCGTAATCCTCTCCCTGGGGTAAGCCCCGAGTCTCTCAAAACACCAAAACACTAGTAGTCGACAAGGAGATCGGGGTCTTACCAGGAGGTGAAGGTAGAGGAGGAACAGGGGAAGGGCTGAACTTATCTTTTGGAAAAAATATAACGGAAGTCACAAGGACGTTATTGACTAGGGAACCAATGAAGGGCAAGAGGTAAGGACTATCGAGACAAAAGAAAGCCTTCTCATTATCCTGGGGGGAATCGCGGGAAGAGAGCGATCCTCGGCGGACGGTGAATGACCATTACGTTTCCAGGGTGGAAGATTCGGCGGACGCTAGGATGTTATAGCGGCGGGCGGAAGGTGGAAATATGGGAACGCGGCCTTGCTTGCTATGTACATTTGTCACACACCAAAAGGTAACGAATCTCAAGCAAACGTAACCTAAGCCTTGAGGCCTCTGGTTAACGGATTGGGGCAAAGGGGAACGAAAGGCACATCTGACACAAAGTAACAGGGAGAAAGACGGCAACCTCGCCAACTACAGTCCACTAACTTTCCAGACGGTCTTACCCTCACGCTATCACATTGGATTTAAAGGAGCAGGGAAAGGTAATGAAAAAATCTTTTTTGAAGTACTGAGGGCTAGAGGGACACTCAGACGCCGATACAAAGGTGATGACGGCGGGCCAAGGCCTCGAGACTTCCTGACAAGCCGGCTTAGAAGGGTGCGGAGAGGAGGAAGAGTTAGGGGTTGCTTTACCTGTCGACGTCTTTGTGTACAGGGATCGGGAAGAGACTGGACCGGAGGGGGAGGGGACTGGAAAGGAGGGAAATGAACGACAAAGTAAGAGACTGGAGGGGAGGAAGGTGAAAACCCCTATACCAGGAGTGGCAGGCAGCTCTATTAGATTTTTATCTAAAACGGAGGGAGGAGCTTGCCGAACCTTGGTTGAATTACGTTTCGGCGCGGGGAACCGGAAACCCGTCGGTGAAAAATATTCCGGGGTTCGGGATGGGCAGACAACCACGCGGCGGGCACACTATCTTAGTGGTTGTGCGTTTCCTGTGTCCGTCTAAGAGACCTTTAAAAGCGAGAACAAAGAGTGATATTATGAATCTTGGAGGAAGAAAGTGGCGGGAGGTAAAATATCGGATAAACTACGTGTCCCTCCTATCGAAACGATACCGCTTTCCGTTGAGAGGTGGTGGACTACTTGCCACTAATCTAGGAGAACCACTCAAAGAGAAGAGTTCCATAAAGAGAAGCGCGGCTTTATAGGGACTCCTTCGCTGCATCGACGGCGCAACGTCCTGGAACTGAAGAGGGTACCGGGTTTCGCAGAAAACCTAAGGTTGATTAGAAGATGACACGGGAAAAAAGAATAGAACGTTCATGACATCTTGGAAATCTCGCTTGCGGCTGACAAACCGGGGCAAATAGAGCCACTACTGGTGGTTTGAGGTGCACGTCAAATGGGACATCGTACTTTACCGGGGGAGGACGCTGCGAGAGGGAAGAAAGAAGGAGTCACCAGTTAAATCCTTTACGTTCTACATTGACGGCATCAGGGAGGAGTTTAGCGCTGAACAAAAAGTCTTTAAAGGGGGGAGCCTCGCGCGTCAAAGGAAAGGGGCCTGTATGCAATCCATATCCAGGATGGGTAAGAGGACGGAAACGGGGCGAGTTAGCACCGCCCTAATACTATGAAGTAAGATCAACTGAGGGGGTGCCGCGTCCGGGACCTGATAGGGACGGACCTCAGGACTTTTCGGGATTGCTGGTTCTTTGTTGAGAGGGTAAGTTGAGGGAAGGGGGAGGAAGGGCGGAGGGAGAAAAAGACATTAAGGTAGGGCGGAATTAATCTCATTCGGGCCGAGGGTCAAACGAACATTGGATTTTGAAGTTCCGGATCCGGCCATGTAGAGACGAAAGGACGATTGTCGACCCTATAATTGATCCGAGAAATTCGGCCACGACGGGGAGGCGTCAAAGAAAAAGGGGGGGCCCGGGTTGCCTCCGTTCCACCGCGGTACCGCGGACCGTGTGAACGGGGATCCGCTTCCCATAAAAAGAAACCAGGGGAGGGAAGAGGAGAGCGGGTTCTCCATCAACCTTCAACGGTAAATCAAAAAGGGTGCCATCGTAGTCTTCATTTCCTTTAGAGACAACTTGAGAGGAGGGACACCTTTCACACTCTGGAAACTAGAATCTCTAGTAACCGAAAACAGCTCAAGAAAACCACCTTAATTTAAAGAGCAAAGGAAAGGAAAACAAATTGAAAGAACCTTGATACCCTATTACCAAATTCCAACTACCGGGAGGAGCGCTGGCAGAGGGCGATGCACCAAGATAGGACCGTCTGAAGGGAGCAATGCCACCGGCGGTGAAGGGGAAAGAACAAAAAACTAAAACCTTCATTCTCTTGCCATCTTCTTAACTGGAGCAGAGTGAACGAAAGAAACGAAGCACAGCTCTAATCACAACAGGGGGATAAAGAGATTTTGTCGGCGCTGGAAAAGCTGGAGGAGGGACGCCGAGGTGGGGGGAAGTCCTGCCATTTCGGGGCGCCTTGAAAAGACAGTAGCGGGTCCAGCTTGCAAAATATGAAGGATCTGGTGCCCGCCGCCAGGTCTTAAAGAGAAGGCCGCGGGAGGGGAAAATTGGAAGGGGACATCGGGCTAATGGCTGCTCTGAAGTGGGAGTTAAGGATTTGAGGAAGGAGGGGACAAAGGGGTTTCTTCCTTTGAGCTGGTTGCAGGGGACTCCGAGAAGAGAGGGGAAGGGTGAAGTAAAAAGGGGCTGTAAGAATGACCGGGTCAGGCTCCCTACAAAGGCCCTACTCGCACCGTCGTGTTTTATATCAAGGGAGGGGGGTTGAGGCTACCCAGGTTGGGAAGCTCAACGCCGCGGTGGCGCCGCCACGCTTTGCAAGGCAGCCAAGGTCAGAGTCAGGAGCCGGGTGAAAGATGGGTGGTGACGGCGGAGGAAAAGGGCAGCGGGGAACGCCACCATACCTGAACCCGTTAAAAGAACGGCTAGGGGACGCAAGGCCCGAGGAAGCAGGACGAAGGAACCTGGCAAACGGCAGACGAAAAAGAAACGACCATGCAGAAGAGGGAAAGCGTCATTATTCAGAGAGGAATCAGAGGACGGCTCGAAAGCCTCGACAAGGCCATCACCAGCTCCCACCACCGCCACCCAGAAAGCTACATAAGCAAACCTGAGTGAAGAGGCGTCTAGGGGAGGGGCAACAAAAAGGGAAAGGGAGACGGAACCTCGATCTGGACCGGGGTTCGTACGGCTGCCGCGACAGTGTCAGGGGAGCGGGGCCACCAATCCATCAAACTAGACCCGGACCTTCACGGGGACGAGCCAGGTGCCTGGCCCAAGGGGTTAACTCCTTCATTTTAAGCGGCTGGTCCTAGCGAAAAGGGGAAAAGGAAAAGGGGAAACGGGAAGGGGAGGGGAAGAAACAGGAAAGACAAGCCGTCTTCGGCCAGGCGCAGCGGAAGCCCTGGAGCTTCCGGTCCGGGGCGATGTATACTAGGGCAATCTCTGACTGGGAAAGGGAGGGAGGGGGTAAATAGGTGGAGAATATGAAGCGCGCCATATTGGGGTCCAGCAACGAACGACGATTCGTGGTCTTCTCAAGCTCCGCGTCTTGGGAGGAAAGGGGCGTACACACGAGTAAAACTGCCGTTTACCCAACCTTACGGGGGAGGAGTAACTCAGGGGAGGGCCCTGCTCATTCTCTAATATCCCAAATCTCAGGGCTATTTAGCAAAGATTGCGGAGGTAGCAGAAGGGAGGGGAGGGAAAGGGGTGAAAAAAAAGACTCTCAAACGTCTGATTCTCTTGTGCTTCTAATGCCAGGTTGAAAAACCGGGCTGGTTATAGATATGGCAACGAAGAGGAGGACCTACTGGGGTCTATTTTAGAATCTTGGAGAGAGATAACCAAAAGAATATTAGAGGAACGAATTCAGGTGAATTCCCCTAGGAACCTCCACGAAGAAGCTTTTGTTCACTCGTTCAATGAAAAGCAAATCTAAAACGGAAGAGAACCGCCCCTGGTCGCCGGGCGATCCCGCTGCAGAACCTGCCGGAAAAACACCTTTTCGTGACAAGAGAAGAAAAGAAGGGGGAGAGGAGGGAAATCAACGACTGCTTTGGCAGCCAGCCAGGGTCCAACTGGGAAAAAGCAGACCTTCCGAGGGCCGAAGGAAAGCAGAATCATTCCGTCACCCATCATTCGGGGTCCCAGTCGTTGGAACTGGAGCCAGTTACCAAACAAGAACTCGGTCGGTAAAGAATTACGAAAGTTCGAAGAGAGGAGACTCTGAAGAGGAGTGAGAAGATAGGAAATCGTATTAGCCGTGCCTTGTCACCCCAGTCATAGGACCTCCGTGGTGAGAGCTTAAGGGGCATCCCCTCGCCCTAGGTTCGGCAAAAGGAAGGGATTACGGTTATGATGAAGGTAAAAAACTGTGCTTGAGTGTGAGGGGACAAGAAGAAGGACGGGGAATGACTTTTTTCTCTTTGGTTTCCAGTTCATGGGTCCTAGTTTACCTTCTTTATCTACCGGAGAAGTGCGGGAGACAAGCTTAACCAAACTGAGAGAGAGTGGCCTGAGGGGGGGTCAAAAAATTCCTTAGGAAAAGCTCAGGCGTGGAGGTCAACTGTACATACGGTCAGCCCCGACGGGGTGACCCGGCGGGGGCCAGGAAAAGCAGAGGAGAAAAGAGCCGAAGAATCGCGCCAGGCACGTCCTGTGTAAAGGAGAAACAACAGCGACTGGTCCCGCCCGGAGAGCTCAAAAA
>Ga0179591_1354768_pt1 | contig 14918 bp, 17 predicted proteins | sample CZOMad2_1_08_16f_FD_182891 | JGI IMG/M metagenome (GOLD analysis project Ga0179591, IMG submission 182891) | Vadose zone soil fungal communities from Angelo Coast Range Reserve, California, USA - CZOMad2_1_08_16fungal (PacBio error correction) | ecosystem: Environmental > Terrestrial > Soil >...
GTGGGCGAAAACGGTTAGTTTGCAGAAGGACCTGAACGTGGAACGGGCACCTATTAGAAACTTTAAGGGGAGAGTCTCAAGGAGGATGCTCAGCGAACCGGAGGGCAGGCGGGCTCGTATTATAGGAAATCGAAGGCATGAATCGGAACTTAACTACCGGCGCCTCGCGGAAGGGGGGGGGAACAAAGCTCTGGAAAGGGGGGAAGGCGTCGGGCAGCTTCTTGTGGATTCTATGCATGGACGACTTATGGCAGTTGCATGGCAGGGTAACAGGGAAGGGCCTCCAATCTTCCAGCTGGCAGAAGGATTTCATCACCTTCCTCTCATGGACTGTGAAGAAGGCCTGGGAGCCTGCTGGGCAAAGGACTAGGCCGGCGAGCACCAGGGGCAGACTGTCCGGGAGGTTCCGCGCTCGATCGCTGACAATCTTAATAAAAAGTATTCATCGCTGGCATTCCGCCTCTCCGATCTTGGGACGAGGGGAAAAGAAGATAGGACTCCTGCCCCCCAAAAAAAAAAAAAAAAAACCACAAGTTTCATCTACTTGGGGGGCGAGGATGATGTCACATTTTCCTACATTATCTCATCCAGATGTGGTTTGCCGGGACGGGGGATACGAAGGGTTTGATAGGCGGGGATCGTCCACTATTGCCGAGGTTCCTTTGAGGAAGCAATCGAGGGGGGAAAGGAATGGGGAAGGTAAAGGAAACGCCTGGGAAAGGAGACATTATGAATTACGAAGAGGTTTTGTTTCGAGTCCCATCCGGCTGGGGGGGGAACCGGAGGAGGAAGCGCGAAGAGAAGAGAAGAGTCACCTTGGGGTAAACGAGAAGCGTTCTGGGTTCCGGACGTGGACTAAGATCTTTCTAGAGGAGGTTCGGAAATGTGATCCCCTAAATCTATCAAAGAACAATACCAAATTCTTTCGACCAGAAAATAAGAAAATAAGGTAGAAATGAGAGTAAAAGACGGGTAAACAGAAAAAGCTGCAATGCTTTAAACAAAGTGTCAATCTCTCCCGCGGGCAAATTAAAGAGAGAGGCAAAAAAAATCAACCTACTGACAGTACATGGCAGGTCTCAACTCGGAGAGGACGAGGATATGAAAAATATACAAAAAAGGAAAGCGCACCGAGCACACCCGGGAAGAAGACAGGACAAAAGGGAAGCGAACTGAAGGGGGGGAAGTTCATTATAGGGAGTAATATCATGAGGGGTCGGATAAGGTAGGGGGGGGTTCAGTATCAAAGAGATAACACATCTTTGGTCTTACTGGGGAATTACAATGGAAGCCTCTATTAGACTCTCAAACAACAAAAAAGAAAGGAGGGAAAAGAAATAAGAAGTTCGCCCGGTCCCTTGTAAAGCAAAGTCAGAAAGACGTTCGGGGTCGAGTTAACAAGCCGACAATATTGCGAGAGGACAGGAACGTCGGGGCGGTGAGCTTACTTTGTGGGACGGGCGGGGGCCATGAACTCCAGTGAAAAGGTGGGGTTTGTCGTTTTTAGAGAGGGAATCGTCATCGTGGGGGGAAACGGAACAGGCCGATGTCGCGAAGCGTGTATGTTTTTTGTAGGGACGAGGGTAGAAAAATCATCCTCTCAGCCCCTAGGGGACAAAAAAAGAGTGTAGCAAAAAAAAAAATCAGGGTACAGCGCCTTGGCAAAGCTTGTTTTAGGCCGAGGGGTGACTCCAGGGCGCCTCAGGGTGAAACCTGCTCTGGGGGAGCAACACCAGGAGAAGCCGCGAGAGAGGTCGCCCGCAAGCGGGCAAAAGGAGCACGATGTGACCGGGTTAAGGCAGAGGATACGACGTCCGGGAAAGAAACAAAAGACGCGAGCGCAAACTCGCGTAAGCGTCAAATGATAAAAGACTTTGGGGAACGTTGGAGTGGACCTTCCACGTTGCCCTGATGAACCCCGGGACCCGGCAAGGACGTAATAAGTGGTTGGATCCACGTGACCACGGGCGGCGAATGGGTGGAGGATTCAATGACGGAATGGCCCAGGAAAACAAGCCAGGGTGAGATCGGAGATAGGTGAGCGAGATCGTCGGGCCAGAAAGAGCGATGAGTCAGTTGAACAAAGGCATGATAACACTGCAGTAAGGAGGGGAAAAGAGTACCTATCCGCTAATTGGATCTTACAAGCTTCTCGCGGGGGAACGGGGAACTCCTAGGAGACCAACAAGCGAAGGAAGTTATCTTCCATACTTTTCCGGCCTGGGCGTGGAACAAGCGTCACATAGCCACGGACCCACAACCAAGAACTGCCCCGGATGGACGCTGTAGAGAGTCGACGCAGTTGGCGTCAGCATAACTCAATGCATAACTTGTTCACTCCCGTGAAATAGAATCGGCCCCGGAACTATGCAGGAGCTTCCTGCGTTACTCAGGAAATTACTGAGGAACCGGGAGGCGTGTGGACACGAATGCCGTCCAGTAAATTCGATGCGATGCGCGGAGAAGAGAAGGATAAAGGAGAATGTCAGGTACAGCGATTCCCGGAAGTTACAAGTTAAAGGTAAAGTTTGCAGGCTTGGCGAACTTGCAAAGAAAGCATAAACACGAAAGAAAAGAGATGGACTTGTATTCGCGAGTGGACCAAAAAGGGGAGGACAACGCAGCTCCTCTGTTTGAACGGGGGGTACACGAAAACACAAACGGTGAAAGCATGGGGGAAAGAGTACGGCAGAAGTCAAGCAGGAACAATAGACTGGAGGCATAATGGAGTGCGCGGAAAAAGAGATACAGGAATGGCCATCTTTCTGTGAAAGTTTTTTACTCGGGAAAAAAATAACAAAATGAAGAAGGGGGCCGAAAGGACAACGAGGAAGACAAACTAGAAAGAGCCACGCGATAAAAAAAAGGAAAAAAGCACTGGACAAGATGCAGACTAAATTGATAGAAATCCCTTGGGTGACTCAGGCTCCTGGAAAGAAAGGGTTGAGGGTGGGAGAAAAGCAAAGGACAGCGCTACGGAAATGGGGTTGGGGTAAGGATAGATTATCTGGAGTTTTGTTTTGTGGGTTTGGTGGGTTGGCGTTGTTTGTTGGGTGTGTTTATTTGTAAACAGCTGGAATGACTGTGACTCAAAAAGATTCCGAACAAACACAACTAGAAAAATAGTGAAATGTTGAGTAGGTTAAAACTGATGAAGAGCCCCATCGTGAGAGGGGGGGAAGAATCCAAATTACCTGGGAAACCGATGTCCGGAGGAGGGGGGGATTTGAGTTGAACCTCCCCCTCCTCGAAGACAGGAAAGGAACACCTCAGATAGTGGATTGCTCTTCGGCTTCCGAAATGTGTCTTGCATAAAGTCCTGCCTCCAGTGAGGGGGAGGGTTCGCCAGAGGGGACACGTGTGAGAACGGGCATTTCCTGGTCATAGGACATTCCTTCTCAGCTAGGGGACGCAGACCAAGGGGAAAAAAGAGAACCAAGACCACTGAAACTACATCTCATGGCAACGAACCTTCAGAGGTTTAAAAATTGAAAGAGGAATCAATCTCTTTCGAGTGCCTTCTTGCTGGGGTTAAGGGATTTCAAACTTGAGTGCAGGAGGTTGTGCCGGTGTTTCTGAGGAAAAATTAAGAGGGAAGAAAAAACCCGGAAAATTTCCCGGTGCAGAAGGAGCAGGCTAAACGGGGGAAGAAGGGAATCGTGAGTGAATTGGGGGAAACCTGGAGGGGGGCAACCGTGGAGGGGACAGAAAGGAAAAGGGAAAAACGTTAAACTCCGTGCATAGCAGATTACGAAGGGGTTTTCTCGTTCCTTCGGGCTTCATCAGAACTAATTATAAGGATCGACCGATCTGACAGAAAACGCTATCCGGCCGACGAAGGGGAGGGGGGGGCCAGTAGACAAGCGGCGCAAGATGCTCTGGACTTGGCGGTAGAGCCATGGGGGGATGGAAAAGTAGAAAAGCCGACTGGGGTTCTTCAGGGGACCGACGTCGGACAAGATAGCGCAGATGGGCCGGAGCGGGTTAATACAGACTTAAATAAGGGACGGAAGGGGGAAAAAACGAAAGTCGGGGCGCCCAGGACCGGATCAGGGAAGAGAACCACGTCGATCTACTTACTACTTCAACTCTTATATCTCTTACAATAACGAGAGCCGCATGGAACAAAGTGCTCGGAAAGCGGAATCTACGTGAGAGCTGGAGCTCCATAAACGAAGGCTACCTAGTGACGATTTCACAGCTCAGAGGGTTTCCGCATTTAGTGGAGGGGGTGTCTAAAAAGGAAGACTTGAAGCGTCCAAAAAAGGAAGCGGTTCTGAGGGAGGGCTAACTAATCAATAAATTTTGGGGAGGGGGGATGACGGTAAAACGGCACAGTAGAGGAAAAAAAATATATATGTTGGAGAGAGAGGAATGCCTATGTGGGCTGGAAAAAGGCAAGGAGGAAAGTCCCGCTTCGTCAACATTTGGGAGGGTCTCTGGCAAAGATGAATAATGAAGGCTTGGAGAGGCTAGTTCTGAGAATATCAAGCTGCAATGTGAGCATCGAAAAAAGGGTCTCTGAGGGAAAGACTGCATGTCCTCAACTCGTACCCGATTGCTACAGAGAAAGGACATCTTCTCTAAATCGGACCGAGATGAGAGGCTGCACAAAAAAAAATAGTACATCGTCCATGTGAAGATGAACTTAAGGAGTAAAGGGGAAAAGCCTGCCAATTCAAAAACTATTCTCATTGCCGCCCAAGTCGCAGATCGCAAAAAAAAAAAAGGCCGCAGTTGAGAGGCATCCTATCTTGCCCAGGGTAAACCAGCCTGTATAGTTCATGGGGGAAAGAGAAAAGGAAAAAACATCTCTTCTCAACACCAAGCTTAGGGGAGGGTAAGTGGCTTCATACGAACTGCCCTGAACACCTGTTACGGCAAGAGTAAAAACTTCTTATTACATCAAATGATAAGAAAAAGGTGCCTTAGGGCGGTCTCGGTCGTGGACTTTTTTGAGGGAGGTGTTTTTTTTGTGAAGTAAAACTTGGACATTGGGGAGTTTGCGACTTTTTAGGAAAGGATCTACTCTTCGACTCTACAGGAGGTACTCTGAATTAGGGTGTTTTTATAGTTTATCGAAAGGAGACTTTAGGCTCACAGCCTATTTTACGCAAAAGGTAGCGAGTAGGGACGCGCCTTTAAAATGTTATGCAGGAGTTCACCCTGAAGGGTGGGGTCTACAATTCTGTCTTGAAGAGGGGATCCGCCATCGGAAGAAGGGGAAAAAACGCTCTAAAAGCCGGTCTTCCCAAAACCTAGACGAGGAGAGAGGTATTAACGTGGTAGAAGCGCGCGTAAACAGAGGAAGGAAGACGATCGCAAAAGAAGATCATCGGAAAAAGGAGAGATCTTCGCACATGACCGGAACCTGCGCTTTTCCCACGGGCGAGGACGGCGAAAGGACAAGGAAAAAGGGCAATCTGGGGCTTCTTTCTACGGGGAACGGCGAGGGAAAAGCACATTGGATTATTAAGGAGGTTAAAAAGAGGGGGCCAGGGAATCAGCCCGTTCTGCTCACGCTCTCAAGCTAGGGGAAGAAAGGATGCTGAAAACGTGGTACTTTAAAAGCAGAGGGCAACTTGTCATTCACTAGATAACTACGGAAGTGAGGGAACAGTCAGTTGACGCATGGGAAGGCATAGGGGTTGATAGGGGGGAGCTGCAGATCATTGAAGAAAGGGAAGGTATTGAATAATTTTCTTAACAAAGTAAAGGCAACGAGACCGGATGGCCAGCTGTATCAGAGGAAAAGAGGTCCTGCAGGTACACCCTTCTCAAGATCCCCAGACAAGGATAAAAATAAAAGGGACGCAGGAACTCCGCGGCAACAGAGGCGAATCTATGCTCCGGAAAAGGACATTCAATATATTGGACGAGCCTGGAAGGGGAGATAAGTAGACAGTGAAGTCGAAGACGAAGAAAAACCCAGCAAACTTCGTCATACGAGGCAAATATTGAAAAAAATGTCATTTTCCTTGAGGGCGAATACCTCCTGATAGCCAGGAGGGGAGAGGGGTACGTAGAAACGAGGGGGGAGACAAAAAGTGAGAACTATAAGAGGGATTGGGGGGACTGATTGATTATAGTAACACTTAAAAAAAAAAGGTCAATCACATAAGTAAAGGCACAAGGGAACAGGCTTGAGATAAAGTGCGGTTAAAGCAATACGGGAAGAGGGTGACCAGCGATGGTGGGGCATTTGGATTCTTTTAGGAAACCCACTATCCATTCCTAATGCCCGAGAAATTTATCAAAAAAAGATAGGGAAGAAAGCGGGCAAACAGGTAAAGCAAAAAAACTGATGTATTCAAAAAAATAAGGCCGGAAGAAAATGGACACTGCTGGAGTGTTACATTAGGAAAAGCTCAGGGAGGGGTTCTGTGGACAGACTCCTCAAGGGAGGGAGAAAGGCATTTTGGGGGTGGAAGGGAAAAGGAGAGAAGGGAGAAAGGACTTGAGGAAAATCATGTAAAAGAAAAACGAGGACTCATTTAATAGTAAACAAATACTAAAACTTAGTAGAGTAAAAGGCTAGTGAGGTCTCTTTTCCAATAGGAGGCACATCGTGAGAGAGTTCATAGGTCAAAAAAGGGAAACGGTAGGGAAAAGGCCGGTCATAATGGGAAGTTAAACTGAAGGAAGGATGATCTCAGGGAGGGCAACACAGAACGGTGGAAAGTGACTAGGGGAGTCAATTGATGTGGAGAGACCAAGATTGCGGGGATCCCGTTAGTCGTAAAGGAGAAGAGGGGGGGGGTAGTCAATCAATTTCCTTCTTGAGTCGAATGGCTCGGGGGGGCGAACACGATGGGACACAAGAGGAAAAAAGAAAACGTCTCTGGTTCAAATATTTTTTAAACAAGAAAATTATCTAAAGGATCGGGCAGTGTTTGTGTTTGTAAAAACGGCTTGGAGGGAAGGGGTATCTGTCAAAACACTTACTGAAAGAGGTGTTGAAGGGGGGGTGGCTACCAAGGGAGGCTCGGGGGTGGAAGACTGTGGGGGATAGCTCAATAAAGAACTTAGAAAGAATTCGGACGTGGGAGTGAGCTTGACACGCTAAAGGGTTGCGCCAAAACTAAATTTTCAGGAAAGAAAACCTTACCTGGGGAAAAAAGCATGCACGGAAAATAAGATGTTAGAAGGAGCATGAATTCAAAGGACGGCAGCTTCTACAAAGATTCGAATGCTAGAACCGGGCGAGGCACTAACATTGCATGAGAGAAAAAAGCTCTGCGCAGCGCAGGTACGGGGCATTAACGGAGGTTGAGATTCTCTACGAGGGAGACGAAAAAGAGCTTGCAGCAGGGGAAGGGTCTTGAACGTTAAAATACAGGGGCAGGGGAAGTGGCGCAAGTCGGTTAATTGGGAAACGACGGAAGACAGTACTGTAATACTGCCAAAAGCTCAATAGAGAGGATGCGACCGCCCTCACGAGAATAAACAACTGTCCCTAAAGATGAAATAAGGTGAACCGAGAGAAGTTGAGGAGGAAGAGCTGAATACATATCATTCCGCTCGGGGGAAAACCGCCTAGCCCTATCAGTCTCCAAAAAAATGGCTTGTGGGTCGACAAAAATTGCTGGGAGTTCCTGTGCCCCGGAGGAGGAATGGAAAGGATCAATTTTTGGAAGAATCAACCTAGGAGTCCTTTCATCGGTTGTGGAAAAAGAAAACGGACCAATACTAGGACAAAAGTTTCAGGAAGGGGGAGAAAGAAAGGAAGAGGCAATCAGGGGCACGGCAATTGGGAAAGGTCAGTACCAAGGCTTACTAGAGGTTTTTGGGAGAATCTGTCCTGCACCTTGGAGAGAAACGACGCAAGGAGATGGAAAAGAAAACGTGAAGACAGGGGTTAAAAGAGGAAGGTTGCCGTCGTTCTCCTAACTCTGCGCTTGGGAGAAAAAAAAAGAATGCGGTCAAACATAATTCAGTTTGGATCAGATCACGACAATGACGTCGGAGAGTCGGAAACGGCAAAACAATGCGGGGAAACAACCCCCCGGCTAACACCGGAGATGTGAAAACATAGGCAGGGCGAAATCGTCTCAGTATCAACACCAGAAACGATCGATTTCGACCATTTAGCCGACGGAACGATGACCTTATGGGGAAAAAGGCCCCCCCTCCGAAAGGAAGGGTATTCGCAGAAGAAAAAGGACGCAAAGCAGACTCTCCACGCAATGGATGATTTGGATGTGAAAGAGCGCCTAGGGAGGAAAATTGTTCCGTTAGCAGGGGGGGGGAACCCGTGCCCGAGAGATAACATCGAAGAGAAACAACGGGAGAGAGGGAGAAAGAGTCCTGGGAGGACACCAAAAAAAAAAAAAAAAAAAAATGTTAAAGGCAATAAATCGTCATCGTGCCTCCACAAAAGAGAAGAACAGGATAGGATTCGCGATCAAAATGCAAGGGGGAGTAGGCTTGGGGAAGGGGTAAAAGTGGTCTCACCTGGAGGCTGAGGGTAGAAAGGTTGATCTGAAAGGTCAGAGGAGCGACCTCCAGGAAAAGACGCAAGGCATGGGGGGATGGGGGTAGGCAAGACTTCCATGCCTATTATATCGAAGACGGGGGGGGAAGCCGTCTAACCGCAGTTACTTGGAAAATGCCGATGGGTGCGACCGCGCCGACTATGGGAAAAATGCAGGAAGGGATCGAAAGACACTCATCGAGTACTGTAATGTACGGCCAAAACCCTAGAAACGAGTTTGACGTTCATCGATATTAAGGCAGAACCTTCGCAACGGGAGCCCGAAAGAATCATGGAGCAAAAGAGCGCATCTCTAAATTTTTCGGGAGTGAGTTACTGTGACAATCAATGATTGCCGGGAAGCAAACCGGAAAAAGAACCGCGGTAGATTTAAAGCTGTCCAGATCTTCAAAAATTAAGGGGGCGGGGAAAATCGGGGGTGACGGAAAAATGACTAACAGGAGGGGGCCGGCCGGGACTGGGGGACTCTACTGCTAGAGGGAGAGGCTGGAGAGGGAGGTTGGACGCGTGAAGTGATCCGATCTGAGGAGGGGTTTAACGGAGACTCAATTTTCTTCAAGGGAACGACTCAGAAAGGAGCCGCGGGAAATGAGAGTCAGGTAGGGCTTTTATGCTGGAAGGGGCGGTCGGCAGAGGCTCCCATCAGGACTGCTTCCTGAAGGGTACTAGGGTCCGTCCTGGTAAAAGTACCAGCGTAAGCGATAGATAAATAGTTAGGGGATGGGGAAAGGAAACGAAGAAAACTCTTCGAAGGAAATTGATGAAAGAAGGGAGAAAGCAAAAACGGGAAGCTGGGAACGCCTTCTGGGAGGGACCAGAAAAGGTAAAAAATACGCAGGACGGGCTTCGGGGGAACTATGCACTTCAAGGAAGGCAAAGTCAGGGTGAGACTGGAATAAGGGAAGGAGAACGCCCTATACATTCGAACGGGGCTGTCATCAATGAGTGGATGCACGGAGGGACAAAGGTTCATCATTTCAAACGTGCCAACGCAAAAGTCTCCACCTCCTAAGTCAGGTGTGGAGGCCGAACTCAGGGGAAAAAAAAGTGAGACAACAAAAGTCAAGAGGTTGGGGGGACGAGGGGAAAGAAAAGAGCACTACACAAGATTCGGGGGGAAAAGGATCACGGCCAAGAAGGTTCAATCAGAGAATGATTTGATATAAGAAGGTCCGAAGGGGGGGAACCGAATGGGGAGGTTAGTTGGGCAGGGGGTTGGATTCTCATGGAAGTACCGAGGACCGATGCTAATTCGGAGAGTCATGCCCGCGCTTAATCAACGTGAGACAAAAGAGTATCACACAGAGATCCCGGGGATGAGGTGCAAAACGGAGGGTTTTGCCTAAAGTAGCGAGAGAAAAGCAATGGGATTTGCTGGCTCCATGATGGTAGACTGCATTTGGGTTGGGTGTAATTTGGGAAATAAGCAGTGGGAAGAACGGACTTGTGACTCATTGAACGCCTCGAAATGTGACGAAAGGGAAAAAAAGGAGTGGGGAACCGAGAAAGAAGAAAATAGCTCTCACTGACCACTAGGTATTTTTTTCGGGCGGCCAAAAAAGATTACAGGACTTATAGTTTCAAAGGTCTGGGAAAGGGGGTCTAGGTCTGCTGAACATTGGGAAACAGACAAAGAGAAAACGTGAACCGGCGCAGGGAAATTTTTTATCCTTCCTGGGGGACTAACTTAAGGTCAAAGACCTCGTTGTCAGTCTCTTAGGAGGGGCCTTGCTCCGCGTACTTGAAGCCAGTTTGGTGAACGTTGAACGGACAGGAGGGAATTGCGCAGAGGGGGGGGTGAGTTCTCGCCGCGAGGGTCGGAGGAGACGAAGAATGACAAACCAATCCAATAACTATTGTCAGCGGGAAAGGGGAGGGGGGTTAAAGCGCATCCATGTAGCTCAGATCGGGCTGGTACCTCAGGCCTGGGGGGGCCGGGAAGAGGGGGCAAAGCTTACTTTGGTCTTGGCAAGATCATGGCCAAATAGGGGGGGTCAAGGGGTGGGGGGTGACATAGGGTTCGCGCAGAAAATTGAGCGGGGGGGCAGGCGACGAAAGGTTCAAAATTGTGAAAAGGTGAAACTGCAGGAGCTGTCATGATCTATGAACGAGGGAGGGGAGCTGATCGGGGCGGATGAAGAGACTTCCGAGTACTTGCTCCTAAATAACTGGGATAGAGAAAAGAGAGAAAGACCTCGAATTGTGGAAAGAGACCATAGGGATGCAGCTCACTCACGGGAAGGAAGTGAAGTTACGCAAGACTGAATTGCTCAAAGGGTAGGATGAACCTACGGGACGGACGACATCGGACAAGTCTCAGGGCCTGTACGCCTGACTATACCGAGCCTTCAAAGAATTGCGATCCATTAGAGGGGTACGTACACCGAGCAACATCGTCAGATAAACCGGGACTTAAACTTTTACCAAGAGGAATGGATGACATCTTAAGAAAAATAACGAGAGTTAAATCTGGTTACTTGCGAGGAGAGGGGCATTAAAGCTACAGCAAGCTAAACAGCCGAAAGAGTTGGGCGCGAACAGTTCGCCCCATTCCTGCATTTCAGCTACAGAAAGAAAAGGGGGGGACGCAGAAGTAAAAAAACGTGTGACTTCCAAGGGAAAAAAAGCGTAGTGCTTAACCGTGGCGAGAAGTAAATTTAAACAGTAAGGGTACAAACGGAAGGACAAAAGCATATGAAGCAGGTACGAAGGGGGGGGAGGCAGTCTGCCATGTTTGCTTTCTCATGTCTCATTGTCTAGAACATCTGGGTAGACGCGTAAGGCGTCGGGCCAAAGGGCGTTGACGCTGCTCAAGGCGGCGAGGGAGGACCTCAACATTGACGACAATATCGTCGGAAAGTGCTAAACTCAGAAGAAAAGAAAAGGCTAAAGGTCGCGTCCCTACTGCTAACTTCTCGTAGCCAAGAGCAGGGAGAGAGTGGACTCTCCCTACAAAACCTCAACTCACGGTCGATCTGAAAAAGGCGTTAGATGAGAAGGGGGGGAAAAGGCGGAAAGAAGCAACTTCAAGGGAAGGGAATTTCAGGGCCGCAATATCGCCCTAAAAAAAAGTTGATCTATACCTAGTGGGGTTCCTTATTAAAGCACCGCTCCGACCTTCGAAGACGTGCCGTACAAGGTCACAGGGGGGGGACGGCCGATGAAAGAAAGATAGGATCAACCAACATTATTGGGGTCGTTCAATAGAACCCGGTCCCGACTAAATATTAAGATGTGGCCTGAACAGAGAAACCGCACATATCAGGAGAAAGAAAAATGCCAAGGGGGAGTAGGTGAAGCTGGGGTGGGACATGGCAACTCGCTTGTCAGGGGTTTCGCCGGGGTTCTGGATAAGAAAAGGGCTTCATCGGGGGCACCGGAGGGAAGAAGGGGCTAAGTAGGGTGGGTTAGGAAGAAGCTGGGAAAAACTAATTGTCCCCGCCTCATTTTATTGAACGCGCTTCTAAGGGGGGGATGCCGAGTGCAAGGGGGAAAAGGCCACCGAGGGGAGACAAGGATGTTTAAAAAGAGCCGCACGCATCAAAGTATCTGCCCGTGAGCTGTACAACGATGGGGACATCACGATAGGAGGGGAGAATGCGGAATAAAAACCGCAATACTCGAAGAGAAGGGAATCGCTCCTTGTGCGCGTGGGTACATAAAGTTAAAGGGGGGCCCGGGACGTCTCTCAGAAAGAATTGAACGAGGGTCACGGTGACGCCTACTTCTTGAAAAAGCTGAAAACATTCTGCAGGTGCAACTGGGAAAGCACCTTGAGGAGAAGAAGAAGCAGCGCTGAAAGAGGTTGGTTTTCCACTGCTGATAGGGGGGGGATCTACAGGAGAGCGATAGGACTTCAGAAGGACTCGAATAAAGCCTCGGAAAATATGGACAGTGCCGCTGTGCTCTCTTTACGTGGCCTTACAAAAGTGGGGGGCAGAGGAGGTGATGTAAGAAGGTGAAGTCCCAGAGTAAAGTCAGGGCGAAGTTGCTTTTCTGGGAAGTATTTAGGGGAAGCGGGCACCTTACACAGTTAGTCACTAAAAGGAGAGAATCGCAACGGGGACCAAGGATGCCACGCACGATTCTTGCTGGGCATTTGCCTTCAACGTGCCGGATATCCACTAGAATGACTCATAGGGCCTTTTCTAAAAGAGAATTCGGGAGAAAGAGGAAAATCAGGGAAAGGAAGAATCTTCACTCAAGCTGCAACACGGGTCAAGTGGGTCCTTGCAAGGAAGGAACTTGCTTGTCAAGAAACCACAAAAACCGGAAGGGAAGGATTGGAAGTTGTAATGCGGCGAAAAAGCCGGGGACCAAAAAAAGTGAGGACTGTTGAAATGCAAAATACAATTTTATTTGGGTGGGCATCAAAAAAAAAAGCACGCGGTACAAAGGACGGGAGACAATGGATTGCGGAAAAGATACTGAAAGGATTTGAGAAATGGGTTTCAATCTTACGCCCCCAGACTCGACCATTGTCGCAGAAGAACCAGGTCTAAAAATGCGCAATAACACGAAGAGCGCCAAACAGGCTCCGAAGGGGAGAACTGCGGAAAACATCTTAAGAAACACGCGAGGTGTGGACCTTCATTTCAGGAGCTCATGGCAGTACTTGTACTTTTAACTTCAAAAATACTGACGCCGTTCAAGCGTCGAGCATTTTGGGGGGGGGGGGGGAAGGCAGAAGGGTGCAGTTAACCTGTTACGGGGCTCTCAAGGGGGTCATAAATGCCGGAAGAGAGGCAAATAAGATCTCACCATAAAAGGATCTTTGGGAGGGGGGGGTTCTCGTTTAAAAGATTAAGGGCGGCGTCACAAATCGAGAGCGTTCAATGAGGGGAGGAGAATTGAGATGAGGAATAAATATGCAGTAAGTTTACCTCTATGGTTGGGCATTGAAATCGTCACCTCCTTGCAATGCAGCTGGAAAGAAGGGAAAAACTAACAAAAAACCCCGGTTTGGTTGCATCAGATTCTTCCAAAGGGAAATCCTCTCTCTTGGCGTCTTTTCCGGCGCTCGAGTTAAAACTAAAGCTCCGTTTTTGTCTTGAAATCGGAACTAAGAGGAGAAAGGGGAAGGGGGGGGAAGGTCGGGAGGGCGAAAACATATGAAAAAAGCCAATTCATCTCTGGAACCGCGGACAACGGGGAAACGCTGAATTATCGCCTAAATGTACCTCAAAGGAAGTGTATCTGGGTAAAAACTGATTGAAAGTCTTGTGGTGACGGGTGGGGTCGTAATCTAATCCCTAGACGCGTGTTAATTTTGGGGGGCAAGAGTGAGCAAAACAAGATTCGGAGGGTGGCTGTGAGGGAGGGAAAACTGCAAAAGGGACCGGGATGAAAAAAATGAAAAAAAGGGGACACGTGGGACTCAGTATCTGTCTGATTGAACTACGGACCTTGCGGAAAACACTAGTTCTAAGGATCGGGATTAAAAGGAAAGAAAGAAGATCCGAAAAGAGAAGTTTAAGTTCCAAGATAAAGTCATCAGGGGCAGGAGAGGGGGCAGGTCGGGGTTACTCAAAGGTTAATATCAGAAGGTTGGGAAATTGGGGAAAGAACCGGGGGAATTCGACCTAGAGAAAGTTCGGCTGAGTGCCATGAATCGCCGCAGCCGAAGAACGCTGCTGAAGGGGGAATGAAACTGAAAATCAACACAAATCTCAAAGAAAACTTCCGAACTGTTCCCTAAGACTGGGAGCACTAAGACTTCAATCTAGGCCACGCCAAAGAACTTGAGTACAATCATAAGAAATAACCATCCGATCACGAGCTTGGGACCGAGAACTCGAAATTGACTGGGCTCAAGGGATAATAACCACCGCAGTCACTCGGGTTAAGGTGGAAGGACAACTAGTGACCTCGTTACTTGAGTAAGGGAGAAGAGTAAAATCAAGGCAAAGGCCGCAAAGGGATGGATGGAAGAGTTTTTTTATCGGGCGTCCTTTCGGGGTTGGCGTCGACCGCGGGGCTCAGGAGAAGGGAGAAGCCAAACCGTAACCATCGTGGGGGCTGGTTACCTATACGTTTGCGCGAAGGGGGACGCGTCGATTGGAGGATCAAAGAAGAAGAGGAAAAGGGACAGCGGGGGAATACCGCACAACAGATCGAGTAGAAAAGGGCTCTTCCATAACCACAAAGCTGGCGATGTACCACATCGGCATGCGACAGAGCAGCGGTCTCGCAATCTGCACACTCAGGGGAGAGATACATTTCCTGCTAAGGGGAAGAGACGGATGACGGGGAAACTCTAAAAAGGGAGACACCCGACCGCAGCACGGTAGTCATGTCCTGCGCACAAGTACCTAAGAGTCCACGAAACATACGCCCCGAAGGCATTGTGAAGAGGACATCCGAGATTGGGCGGCAGTTCTCATAAAAAGATTTCCTGATTAATGCACCGGGGTCCTTCGGAAAG
>Ga0179591_1274021_pt1 | contig 14917 bp, 16 predicted proteins | sample CZOMad2_1_08_16f_FD_182891 | JGI IMG/M metagenome (GOLD analysis project Ga0179591, IMG submission 182891) | Vadose zone soil fungal communities from Angelo Coast Range Reserve, California, USA - CZOMad2_1_08_16fungal (PacBio error correction) | ecosystem: Environmental > Terrestrial > Soil >...
AGCATGACGAACAACGCGACCAAGAAAATCGGAAAGGAGGCCATTTCGAATCTAATTCTCCGGTCACTAAATCTGGACACTGAAGCTGTCAAAGGAAATGGGAGTAGAGGGGGCGGAGATCCTAACAGAAAAGAAGTGCGCAATGATAATGAAAAAGAAGCGAAGACAAAACGGGAGACAGTGCCTTAGAATCTCACAGGGAATGACAAAAAAGTCCGACATGCACCCCTGCGCCACGGGGGGGAATGGATCTGAAACCGCCTAACTCCGAAACAACGAGGTATAATTTGGGATCGTCACCTCCAGGGCGGAGAAGGTAATAAGGGGCAAATCGTGCAGCGTTATCATCGGCTTCGGGAGGGAATGAAGGACAAAACAATAGAGGTTAGTACCGTTTGTCTACAAGAGCCGTGTCAGAAACGAGAAAGGGGAAAACGCAGATATATGCCCGGAGAAGGAGGTAAAGGTGCGAGCGAACAGTTGGTTTTGCATAACCAGGAGAGCAAGCAGGCAATCTACGGGAATGAAGAACAATGAACTTGGGAGAGAGGGAAGAGACCCTCTCCCTTGAGGAAACTGGAGGGGTCGAAAAAGACAACCGGTCGATCTCACGGTATAGAGGCGGAATTAGAACCCCCCAACTTTGGGTAGAAGAGCTCCAACAAGGACACGCATGGCCGGGGGAGTGCTTGGAGGGAGTAAAGGAATCTGAAAGGAGGAAGGGTATACACGTCACCGTAAAGAGGAAGAATACTGGGTTCTAAAAACTTGTGCTGACAGAAATCGTAATTTTCGAATCGACAAGGGCGCAGCCTATAGTGGAGGAAGAGCTTATCGAGGGACAGAAAATGGACGAGCGGAGAGGTTGCGATTAAACTAGAGAGAATCGAAAGGTAGAAAAAGGAGATCAAAGTCGGAGGGAGCTTAAAAAAATGACGGCTTGGCTCTCATACAATAACCAGCCGAGGGATAAAGCTGAAGGCTTCAATCAGTGGTTAAGCTAAGCAGAGGCAGAGAGGTCAACAGATCGCGGGTGCGATTCGGAATCGAGAACAAATCGCATGTGAGAAGGCCAAAGATCAGAGCGGGCAACGGTGCCGCATGACTGAGGGCTGTAAGAAAGAAAAAAACAAAAAGAACCACAGAAGGAATAGAATCACGAATAGGGGGGGGGGCGAGGGAAGGTATGCCATGCATTGCTCAAGAATCGAGCCTTTCTCATGGAAAAGTGGCCATAGTAAAGGAGTATTTTGGAGAGAGAAATTAAAGGGGAGAAGGAGGCAAGGACGCATTGAGGGGGGGGGGAGAAAGACCATTGTTGAAACAAAAACAAAAAAAGAACCAGTCGATCTTCGCAGCGGGTACGAAGATTTTTGGTTCCAAAGAACGGGTGGGTTCTAGATTGAATTTAAAATTTCGATAGAAAATTTTTGACCGAGAAAAGGATCGTGGCCGGAGAAGACCATTCATTAGTATCGATCGGGCGACTCGGAAGAGTGGTGATCAAATCATGTTTCTGTAGAAGAAGGAAGCTGCAAAACGCCAAGTCTCCTAATAGGGGAGAAAAACCTCCAGGTAGACTTGAGGGAGACACATGGCCTGTTAGGCAAAGGTAAGGTGGGGTCACGCCTCGACAGGAGCTTTGTAAAGGATTATTAGCGGGAGGTTGAAGCTCATGCGACCGCGGAGAAGATCTCTATCAGAGCGCTGTAAAGAAAGGGATCCACGAAATCTAGAGATGAGCCCTTTCATCTCGGGACAAATCACGAGAAAGCCAATTGGCAACGGAAGCAGGGGGGGAAAAGCTGGAGCAGCCGTCCATTGTCGGACTTAGACTCAACTGCCGTAGAACATCTGGTAGGGACCAATCAATGGGGAGGAAATAGCAAACGGCTATAGACAACTGCAGGGGATAATAGCAGTCGAGAGAAGGATCTCAATGCAGGGGGGGGTGTCGACCAAGAAAGCGGCAAACCCTCTGGTTAAGAAAAGGGAGGCAACGAAGCTATCATGGATGCATAGAACAGGAGTGAGGAGCCAACCCATCGTCCTTCAGGAGGAGAGTCGGAGACGGTGCTGCACCGGATCTTCGCTTGAGTGGTTTGCAAAGCGGATTTTGTGCTGAACAATACTAGGGAAGATTCCAACTCAGGGAAAGGAAAAGAGAAGACCTCGGGGGGGAACGGACACGACGAGTAAGGATAAGGCAACCTTATGCGCCGGTGCTGGGAAAAAAGAACCAGGCCGCGTGGATAGGGGGAAGTTGATCTCAGCGGGTTCAAGGGAGGAGGTGAGGGATGGCGGAAAGGGGGACAGGCAAGGGTTGAAGACGCAAACGGGGTGAACCCAGGTTCCGCTTCTGGAGAGTCAGATATAGATCTTGTCCTTGGGGTGAGAAACATCAACAAACGCTCTGCGAGAAAAGGTGGAAAAGGACAACTGGGGCTCATGGCGAAAAAGAGGATTGGGATGGGAACTGAAACAGGCTGCATTAGAGGAAAAAAAGAAGGGAGAGTTCTGGCATCTCTCAGAAACAATCGTCAGACAGAGAGAGATCAGAGATCTGGAGAAGGACTGAGAAAGAAAAAAACAATAACGGCCCAAGTGAGCAAACGATGCCTTCAATTGTCATTTATGATAGGCTCGGGCGGGGAGACGAGGCTGCCGACAAACAACATAGCAAACAATATAAAGAGGGAAGGACTACTAAGAAGACAGCGGCACTTAGCAAAAAGTAAAGGCATTCCCCTCTGGGCCCTTGGTGATTCATGTGAGAGGAAGGAAAAAGACCGAGAATCGGAGAAACAGTAATCAGTCTGAAAAAGTGAAAAGAGAGCAGGGAGAAGTCTAGAGGGGATCCCGCGCAATCGTCTGACAAGGGTGGGATAATTCCCACAAAAGAGTTTTCCTGGTCTTGTAAAAAAATCATAACCGGAAAAGGGGAAAAAAGGAAGATGCTCGGAGACTCTAGAGGAGACGGGTGTACGGGGGGGCGCCTAAGCAGACCTAAAAGCCACGGCAGATCTAAGGAGGAAATATCAGCTAAGGAGGGGCGATAGTTGGTTCGATGAAACCTCATGAGTGCAAGGTATAACCAACGCTACTCTTGAAGAGAAAAAAAGAGAGGATTCCATTGGCGTTTCTGTGATCAACCTTTCCTTGGGATGAGAAGGACTAAAGAAAGTGGAGGAGAAAGGACGATTGCGGGGGTCTCAAGGGCATCGTTCATGACGTGATCCACGGGTCTAGCTTGGGGAGGGACCGAACGGCAGTAAACGCTTAAGTGTAACTGGACAAAGGAGGGGCGGGGATTGTTGTCAAGAGTCGGATAGAACGGCGCCGATAAAGAGGGCGTGTAATGTATCAAAATTACGAATATCTACGGAGCCCGGGCAGAAGGCCGAACCAGACGAAAGCATAATACGGCAAAGGCAGATCGGCGTCGCAAACCTTGAGCAATGCTTGCGCAGGATCAAGACAAGTAGCACATTGGGGAAGAGTATACCGGAGGCAATCATTGAAAGTTCATGGGGAGATTTTCGAATAGGGGAAGAAACGGGAATGGATAAAAAAAAAACTACGAGCGCGATATCGAAGCTCTCAATCTCGGATCCGCTACGGCGCGTAAAAGGGGAAAGGAGAGTTGAAAGACGATATCCGAAACAACGAGAAGAGATCCCCCTCAAAATTAGGTAGGAAGCACAAAAAGAGGTAGGGGAAGATCGACGGTGATTTGCACCCAGGTCATTGGAGAAACAAGAACGGAGAATGCTATCAAATGAAAGTCTCTCGGCACACCAACAAAGGAAAAAGGAAAGAAAGATGACAAAGGAAGCTTGGGAAAATGAGACCGCAGAAAGACTAGAGTCTGCGCCTCGCCGAACGAGGTAAAGATTAAGGGTCCGGTTTTGTTCATGGGTTGCCGCTTTGCGTGTAGGTCAAAAAAAGAAAGCCCAGTAGCCTGAAGGAAAGGAGAAGCGGTCCTGCGCTGAACTATAGTCCTGCCAAAGCGCGAACGCGGGTGGGGTAAACCCATCAAGGCCTGGTAAAAAAGAAAAGCGCAAAAAACACACTTAAACAGGAGGAAAAAGTAGGCGAGATCGCATTGTGCTCTTAACATCAAAAGGGGTCGCAGGGGAAAAAGACAAGACGAGCGGACGTCGAAGGAAAAAAGCGTGAATAGGAAGAAGGCGACCGTCGTCCTGATTCTCGATCAAGGACAACAGACGTCCATAGGAAGACCGAAGGCAAGGCCGCCCTCAGCGCTAGGAAAAGACAATCACTACAGTGAGCCACAAAGGCCCAACTCAAATGGCCAAAAAAACGGATCAAGCAACTGAATAAACGGGCCTTACACGATGCCGGGGATTCCCGCAATGCTGAGTTAATGCTCAGCAAAAACTCGGCTGGCGCAGAAACCACAAAGGGTGGAGAAGGCCAAAGCAAAGGGTGATAAAAAACCGCGATAAAAGAGGTAAAAGTGGTTCGACCCTCCATATCTCAAACTCGGGGTCATCACAAGCGGGAAAAGGGGGAAAAGAAATCGGCTTCTAAAAAACTACTGCTTGTGAAAAGAAAACTCGCCCCACCAGAAATGGCGCGCGATAAAGAACAAGAGAAAAAATCTGCCCTGGGTCATTTTTTTTGGGCAGGGCGTATTTGGAAACAAGCGCAAAGTCGTTGTAAACCAAAGGATCACGACTCCACGAAACGCCTGCAAGATTAACCGCATAACAGCCGTTCGGGGGAAGAGAAAAGAGGCGCGGATCTTAAGGAACGTTCGGGCGGGGAAAACAAAACTCTCCGATCACATGCAAAAACCGGGCAAAGGGGATGAACGAATCCGCGTGGATCGAACGCACGTCCTTTGCTTACCGATGCTTCGAAGCATCTTTGGGAGAAGGGAATGGCGTGTCGAAAAATCCGCGCCACCCTCGCCTTTGCCAATTGTGAAAAACTAAAAAAAGGAACTTAGAAAAGAAAGACGCCGAAAACGCGAGGTAAGGGCGGGCCGTCGTTCGAGAGCGCTCGAACCACACGGGGAGAAGACAGAAAAACGCCGTCCCATCCTGCCATACCACGTGCCCATTTTTTCGAAGAAAAGCTTTCCAAGAGAGCGAATTGTAAATTGAGGGAGAGGCGGGAGCGGCCGACACCAATAACAAATGACGGAGAAACAAAAGAGGCGGCCGCTGGAAGCCACTCTTACCAATTGCTCCCGACCCAAGTAAAAGAGCAAAATGCCAGGTTGAGCCGCCAAGTCAACGAAAAAAAAATTCTCGAACGTTACCAGCGAAACGCAGGAACGAGACGCAATGATGCAAGATCAAACGCCTCTTGATAAGTTGCATTCCCAGTAGCCAGGGAAATTTGGGGGGGAAGAGAAAAAAAAATGCACAAACCAATAAAGAAGGCCAGTGCAAGAATATCATCAGTCCTTGAAGACCAACAGATTTTGGAGATGTTGTTGTCACGGGACTCAAGCCAAAGGAAAAAAGAAGCGGAGAAACGGAATAAGGGAAGATAAATCAAGGAACCAAACGCGCAGGTTACGCAGAGGTCGACAAAGGAGGACTTTAAATCTGGGCTAGAGCGGAAGGAGAAAAAGGGGTGTGCTGAACCCAACTACATACTATACCAATCGAAAAGATCGTAGATAGGAGGAAGTGGGAGGGAGGTTGGGGAACTGATCGTTCCTTAGAAACGTCAGGAAGGGTGATCAGGAATCGAAGTACCTTGTAGTTTGAAACTAAACTGGTCGTCGCGGATGGGGTCGAAGGTCCAACAACAAAACGAACGGGTGCAAAAACTGTACGCTCTCGAGAAAGAAGAAGACGCGAATGCCGCCTCGCTAATCCTTGACGGGAGAAAAAGAAACTCGAGAAAAAACCAGGCTGGGGGAAGAACCGGCCCGTTCCTGAAACACAAGTCCAGGTGAGACGGAAAGGGATTGCAAAGGTGGGTAGCTCGAGAGTCTCGAAAATGCCGCATCGAGAGGGACCAAATAACGCGAGGGGTGACTATAGAGCTCCCGCATATATCAAAGAAGGCTCCGCCACACTAGCGCGGTAAAACTGGAAACATTAGGAGCTGATATCGTAAAAACGCTCAATCACCCAACTTACCCGGAGGGAGACAAAGAAGGAAAATGTTTGAAAAACGAAAGCTACTGAGGTGCCGTGCATGGGTCAACACAGGCAAGGAAGGGCTGCGGACAAGGGGGGAATATCTAAAAAAACAACAACAACGTATTAGGGAAAGATGGCAAAAGGTGTCATGCAAAAAACTTGTGCTGAAAGAAAAATGCAGGGAAAAACAAATATTGGAAGATTCCAAAAATAACGAGGGGGTGGCGGGAGGAGACACAGAAACGGGGGTGGTTGAAATATACACTGTGCCGTTGACGGTCAGACAGGCCGGAAATTGCCGAGCCAAAGAAGCTGCTAAGAGGCTATTACTGAGGAATTCTAAGAACAACGAGCAAAGAGAACTGGTGTATAGGCCATAAGCGATAACGCTCACAAAGGAAAGAAAGAATTAATCGGATCCCTCGCGGAAAGAATCTTGAGGATCCGCCAAAAGTTCTCAAGAACAGTTTAAGAAGGAGAGATACGAGCGGAACTTCGCCGTCTAAACGTAGCGCCGGCTTTCCAAAATCGACAGTGGGCAAAAAAATAGGGAGACGAGGATAAGAGCGGGCGCTCAACCCTACTAGGCCGCTATCTGACGCAGGTACGGAAAGAGAAGTCAGAGAATAAAAAAAGATGCGGCCGGAAGCGTCGCTGACCACAGGAGCTGCGAAACCCACTGTTATAGCCGTGGTCCGTAAAGAAACGATCCTTAAAAAGAGCCGTGCCAGAGGGCGGGAGCATAGGGAGAAAAAGAATAACCACAGAAAAGGTATAAAAACCGAGCGAGGAAAATAAAGGTCAGGTAGGGGAACAAACAACCAGGATCTCAGGCGCTCGGTTGGTATCGACACTCTTGGAGCAAAGAAGGATGAGAAAGGAGAGAAGCTTTAGGAAAACTAGCGGGAGGAAAAAACGCAGAGAGGCGATGACCGTAATAAAACCATTATCTTATCAGGTTTATCGTTGTGGAAGAGGGGGGGGGAAACTACATAACTTTCAAAAACAAAAGTGTAAGAACCACGGCCCTCCTGACAGAAAAATCGAGTGACGCATGGGGGGAACGGTTTTCGTCAATTATACTCCTTGTGAGGAAGTCGTTTCAGAGGGAAAGAAGTCAACAGCGGGCACGTATGTCGGGTCACAGTGAAGTCAAGAAGTGGAAGAGCGCATTCTATCCCATTGGGAGACAAGATAGCTGAACTTCTTATATTTCGCAGGTTCGGCATCCAAAGAAAACCGTAAAAAAAGGGGTCCAAGAGGCAAGGAAAAGGGTCTTGTTCAGAAGGGGAAAAGAAGCCACTGGGCAAAACGGAAGGCTTAAAAACGGGGATAGTTATGAGAGCACGACTCACAACAAAAGGAAGGGGAGAGAAAGGAAGAAGAGAGGCGCCATTCTGAGCAAATCTCGCGTGCACAACACCTCAAACCTACTTACCTGACAGGATGGGCAGGGACTCGCCGGCAGGTGAGCTGAACGACACAACGCGACCAATAGGCTCAATCAGAAAGAAAGAAATAGGGGGAAGAAAAATCCGAAACGAGTGCAAAATGCCAAGAGTACCCCGGGGGAGGGAAAGGGAGGCCAAGGGGGAATGGGATGTATAGTAAACGCCGAACTCCAGAGACAATTCCCACGCAGTATCCAGTATCAGACACATAAGAATGAGGCAGAAGAGAAGCCATAGTGAATGCGCCCGCCAGGGCGTTCAAAAGTTTCCTTCAGCAAGCCGGTGAAGGGGATCGTTGCAGGTCCCAAACTCTAACAAGCCAAAAAAACATGCGGCTTACAGAGACAAAATGGGCGGGTGGTGGAAAAGGAAGCCGAAGAACGTTAACAAGTAGGAAAAGAAGAGCCCTTCTAGGAAACCGTCGCTGTGCTCAGGATCAGGGGCGTAACCAAACAGGGGAGAGGATGTGCAGATATCGCGGGAATTATCAAAACTGTTCATTTCGACCCTAAAAGAAGGGGGAAGTACTATTCTCAAAAACCATTGCTAGCGGGCAAAGAGTGCTAGAACCCAGAAATCGCTGAGAAAAAGGGGACAAAGAAGATAGCATTTGCCTACTCTCTACGGCGGTGCAAAAAGTTTGGGCCTTTTCAAACGCAACAGGGGCGGGGGTGAAGTGCTCCCCGCCATAGAAACATAAAGAAGGAGGAGGGCAGGCTCTGAAATCGATAAGACGGAGCCACGTCTAAAGGAAGAACTAAGCAAATCAATCGACCACTGACAGGGAAAGGAGCTAACCTGCTTTAGAAACAGAATGCAAAGAGAGCAGACAATGCACAATGACCGGGAATAGCTTAAAAAGCATTGGCAATGCTTTGGGGAAAGGAGGGGACGAAAAGGGGATGCTAGGTGGATCCAACTGGAAGACAAGAGAAGAGCAGACAGAAAGCGTAGAAAGGACGCCGGCACGATGCGGGTCCGTCCTTCATTGCACATCGCAGAAAAGGAAAGGAAAACTGCAATACACCCCAGAAAACAGTGCTGAAAAACTCGCAAACAACTTTACTGGGGGGGGGGCCAGGCGCCGGAGGGAGACGAGGGTTTGAAAAAAATTCAAAAAGAAAACAACCTGGACTCCTTGCTGCAGAATCAGGGAAAAATCAAGAAAGAGGAGGGGAAAGAGAAATGGCAAATGGAAGGCGCAGCGCGCTGAGTGGAGAAAGAAAGAAATGAGAAAAGAGTCGGACTTCGCACATCGGCAAAATTTTCTGATCAGCAAGGATGGGGTAGAGGGCAGAGGAAGGGGAAGAAGCGGAGCAGGAGGAAAAGTTGGACCGCCAACGTGAGGCGAAGAAATTACCTGCAGGTATGGAGAACAGAGCATCTCCGAACTGTTTTATCCATCTAGCCCGAGCAGAACAAAAAAGGGAATTTGGAAAAGTAGCGGAACCTCGCCTTAACCCAGCCTTGCAGAAAAAAAAAGTTTGAAAAGAAGGAGGAAGAAGGAGGAGTCGGAATATGGCAGGTCCGTCAACTGCGACCGCGGGAAAGGGGTAGCGATCGTAAGAACAATAAAGACCTAAAAAGGAGCGGAGACCGCCGAACTCGTCAGATAAACGAAGAGAGACGACAAGGCCACAAACAGCCTTCTCTGGGACCCCGTTCGCTCTTGACGGTAAAGAGAGAAAAAGTGGTATCCTGAAGTTGATCGACCGAGTCCCGGGATTCGAGCCGGGGCAAGGGGAAAAATAGGGATATTACAGGCAAAAAACAGTTTCTATAATAAACCGCGATCGAAAGGGAACGGCGGGGGGGAACGAAGAGCACCGTAAAGGAAGAAACAAGTACGCCGAAGCAGCAGATTTCGGTCATCCTTAAAGAAAAAAAGATGGGGAGGGAGGGAGAAGGGGCTGAGGGAAAAGCAAAAACCCTCAAATTCAAAAAAAAGGAAAAGTAAGGATTCATTGAGCGAAACGGGCTTGAATGTGTTTTTGTGCAGGCTGGTGGAAAACGAATCAAAAGGAGGTTCTTCCACTCTTGAAGAAAAATCGGGAAAGAATCGACGGCAATGCGAAAAACGGCGAGGCAAATTTCTGCGTTGGTGAGTCACCTTATACTGCGCGGGAGGGTAAAGGATTAGGGGAAAGGGAGAGAAAAAACATGAAAAAATGGCAGCAGAAGGCGGAAGGCAGAGGTGCACGAAGTGAATAATGGACAGGAAAAAAGCAGAGAACAAATGGAGAAGAGTCTTCTGCAGAACTTGCGCGTCCTTTTGACAGAGCCGCCGCCAAAAGAAGCAAGAACTGGTCCAGACATGCGGAGCGAGGGACACGGGATCAATGGCGGCCGAGAGGGGAAAAACAACACCAAAAAGGGGAGGGGGAAGGGGGAAAGGATAGCAAGTACTTCGCCATTTACTGGACAGCACCCGTAAGGGACGCGAAGAAGAAAAAAGGGAAACCTGCATGCAATGGGCATGTAGGATCAAAAAGAAAGCGTGGGGATAATTCGAAAACGAAAGATGAAATATAGAAGACTAAGGAAAAAGCAGAGAAAGGTAAGGCTGCACTTCTCGAGAAGAACATTTACTCAGATTGAAATACCGAGTAAAGATGCCTCTAGTCGAAGTGTAATGGAAATGGGAGGGAATGGTTAAACCGCCGGCAAAAGGAAAGCAAACGCAGAGATTGATCGTTAACTGCCTAAATACGACTGCAGGGCGAAGAGAGGTGGGAAAGTAAAACAAGAGGGAGTGATAAGGACACAAGCCTTGGTAAGGAAATTTAAGAAATACAAGGCAAAACCAAAAACCAGGAAGAGCAGAAACGGACAGGGAATGAAAAAGGTAATCGAAGGTCCGGGTTGAGGACGCCTAACGAAATCAGAAGGTAGAAATCGAAAAGAAAATAAAGAAGGATACGCCTGCTCGTGTTAAAAAAGAAGGTGCAAGAGAAAGGGGAGGGGGACGAACAAAAAAAAATACAGGAGGCTCTTGATTTCGACAAGGGAGGGGGGAGAAAAAGGAAGGGTGGGAGACAATGAAAAAGGAAGGGAAGAAAGACATCTATTTGCGTAGACATTGCTGACAGGGGGTACACGCTAGAAAAGGGGGGGTCAAAAAAATTCTGTCCGACGAGGGTTGCTTTGAAGGCGTCGTATGGGAGAGAAAGCACAAGGATAAAGTATCGGGAGAAAGGTTGCTTCAGAATGTGACGACTGAAATGGAAAGAGATTGCAGGTGAAGAACCCGACTCTGCAAAACTGCATCAGTCAGGGACTCGGAAAAGATGGAAAAAAGAACGTCATGGCAGCACCCTACCGTGATTCGACGACGCTTCAAGGGGGGATCTGGGACTGTTCTGACAGCCATAGATAGACCAAAAGGGGGAGCAAGAAGAGGTGCAAGTATTTCCATGACAGGAGGTCGAGGCCAACAGGAAAAAAAAAAGCAAACGGACATATTGAAATCTCTGATAACGATCTTCACACAGAAAAACGGGGGGGAAAAAACCCGGGAAAGAAAAACTCCTACAAACAATGGGGGGCCGATGGCGAATAGCGCATGGTGAAAAACTGGGAAGGGCGGGAACACATCAAATCTCGTGCTCAATGTGGGGACAAGAGAGAGACTACAAAAACCAAAAGGAAAAAGAGAGGAGGAAAGAAGCACGCGCTTGGGGATTTTTAAGAGAAGCAAAGAATAAAAGAGAGGGGAAGCTTCAAACGGCCACCATAACGAGTTGTCTCAACAAGTGCGGGGGGGGGGATGGATTAGGAAAATTCTATCAAGAACAGTGAAAAGCGCCCATGACGTTGCCAGAGAGGAGAGTCAAAAGGGAGAGAGGCCCATCGACAGCTGGGTTGGTTCCATCTATGCGCGTCGGGAAGAAGCCCAAAAACCTGAAGCCAAATACGAAATGGGGGGATAAAAACATGAAGAAGGTTCTAGGAACAGGGGTACGGCAGACGGCGGCCTGGTCGCCGTCAGGCCGCGGCTTTCATAGAGAACTGGAGAAAAGGGGGCGGGATTCTCATAGATGCAAGCCCAAACCAATCCGAGGAGGAAGAAGCCGGGAAGAAAGAGTACTCGCCGCGACGCCATTTGCAAGCAGAGGTCCACGAAGAAAAGAAGAAAGGCGATCCAAAGGAAGTATCAGGCATATATCCCTAAAAGCAAGGCATCAATGCATCCGGCTTGGCTAAGAGGAGAGAAAAAAAAGGGATCCACCCAACAAAACCCAAAAGTCATCAAAGCGAGATCGAAAAAAAGAAAGGAGTTGGACCCACCGTAAGCGATCAAAGGGAAGGGTCAGAAAAAAGATGTCCCAGATTTCTTCGTACGATACCGCATGGGAGGGGAAGCGCGTAGGGCAAAGACAAGATATGAAATCGAAAGGGAAAGACCAGATGACGGGAGGAAAAGAGCGCTTGTCTGAGATTGTTTTGTGCCAGGCGGGGGGGGGAAAAAGAATAGAAGGCCGGGGGTTAACAGAAGCGACTCCGGGCGAAAAATTTGGGGGAAAAACTCATACCGGCAGGAAGAGGGAACAGGGTGGACGAAACTCTCGGTATCTTGCTTTCTTCGTGTTCTCAGCAGGGGAGAAAGAAAGACACGTGGCACAGGAGAAAGGAAGGACTGGAGCAGCGAGGGGGAAGATACGTAAAGGACCTATTGGTCACGAAGGGGGGCTGAAAAGCTTAAAATTCGCCTGTCGGGATTGTCGAAAAAAAACGACGTCCAGGTCGAGGAATAATTCAACTGCTCCATGTCAGAAGTGCGGGTGAGGAAGACGGGGGAACGCCTTCTTCATAGCAGAACATCGGGAGGAGAGAGATAGAAAAAAAACACAAGAGGAACAGAAATACTATCTTGTCTGACACACACGCGAAAGGAGCCAGACAAATGAAAAAAAGGAAGATCGGGAAATTGGGACGAGGGAGGCGTGGAGGTCGGTGCTGCGAACAAAGACAGGGGGAAAAGAAAAGGAAAAAAAAAAAGCCAAGAAAAAGGGGGGAAGAAACAAAAAATCGAGAAACGCAGCTTCCAGCAATTACGCTTTCTAAAAAGACAGAAAGAAGAAGGGAAAAGTGTGATGCATGTGATGGACGACCACCGGGGAAGAGAAGAACAAGCAAAAAGAAATATCCGTGGTTTACAAAAGCCAAATACTGTCCGGTCAGGAGAGTGGGGGAGAAAAGGGGGCCCCGCTCAGGAAAAGATCAAAAGAGAAAACCTTTTGCCGGGGGAAGGAGGGACGACAACGAAAGAAAAAAAAATAACAGCAAAGACATTGTTGGTAACGGTCTAGGAGAGGAAAAAGGGGGGGCGGGCTGGGGGGGAAAGGGACAAGGTAACCGGAGACGTTAAAGGAAAGATCATGCACGTCTCGGAGCGATGTCGAATGCCGCACGGTGCTCGAGAAAGAAGAGAAAAATAGGCGAGAGGGAGAGAGAGTTGGGGAATACGCCGTTCTGATACAATATTCAAAACCAAGAAAAAGGGGGAAAAGGTCTGGCGGAGACATGTCATTGCCGAAGAAGAAAAGAGGATAAGGAGGGAAGAGCGCAGCTACGGTCCAAAGCAGTGGGGTTGCGGGGACACGATGTGAGATCGACAAGCGAAAGGAGAAGGAGAGGGAGCATGAAGGCTATTGACGAGAGAGAAAAAGAAGGAAGGGACGCTCAGTTGCCGACGCTGACCAGAGCGACCATCGCGGAGGGGGAGGGAGAGGAAGGGGGGGAGAACGATATCATCAGTGATGTTCTCAGAAGAACATGAAGGGAGTTCCAAGAAGAAAAGTAAGACTGAGCAGGGGTGAAATTCAGCTGTTGGAGAAGGAAATACCGACAGAGGAGAAAGGGAGCCATCGAGAGGAGACGCGATGGGAGGAATAGACTAGAAGAGGAGATCTGGCACAGGAGCGGTCACAGAAAAAAGTGCTTGAAGGAATAGGGAAAGGAATAGGAAAGCCATCGAAATTACCATAGGGAGAGACACATAAAACGTTATGGCAAGGGCCATCGACATGGATGTGAAATAGGGGGGGGGGAGACAAAAAAAGACCTTGTCTTCATGATAGTCCTAGAGAGAGAACAAACAAAATGAGAAAAATTGAGTAAAGAGGAAAAGGCGTTGCTGGTTTCCCATAAAAGGAGGAAGGAGGGCTGGCCAAGCAGAGTGTTCTGATTATAGCAAGGGGGGGGGGGGAAAATGGGCTTTCGTACCTTCGGATCAGAGGCAATGCATGCCCAGGGGCAGAGACCTGATAGGGGGCGAAGAGCTTTCCTTACGTTGAGACAGGAGGGAAGGCATCGAGTAGACGCTTGTAAGTATCTAGCAGGCATCGGAGAGAGAAAAAGAGAAGGGAAGAGAGGGAGCCTGTACGTGAGTCTGTAGAACCCAAGAAAGAAGGGGGAGACGCCAGGTTTGAGGGGAAGAAAAAGCGAGTCTGACGAGTTCAAAAGGCAAGGGACACCGTAAGAGGAAAAAAAGGTCAGAGAAAGGAGGAGGGCAATCCGCGAGCTCCTCATGTCTCACTATCCGGCGAACTATCGATTGAAGTCGAAGAAAAAGAAGGAAAGGGGTTGAGGAGGGGAATCCGAGATGAGGCGGATCGGGCCAACTTAATCCGTTGGAAGGAGAGAACGGAGGAGGGGAGAGCCGCCAGCAATTGCGTAGCTCACTGCCGCCGCTGGGAGCATAGGGGAGACAGAGAAAGCCATGACCACAACCAGGGGGATCACCCTCTAGAAGGAAAAAGGAAGTAAAACGGGGAGTGGTTCACACCTCCCTTGATACTCACCGGAATCGGAAGAGAAAGTTGTAAAGGGAAGAGCAGGAGAGGAGGACAGTATACGGGGAAAAAGGATAGTGAGAAGACCAAGACCGCAAACCGCAGAAAAGGCGAAGATCGAGTACCTGCTCCTCGGATGAGGGACCTCCGGCGTGAAGGGGGGGTGGAAAAATATGGTAGAAAAACCATCTTCAAAATGCCCGTGGAATAACTTTAACAGAAGATTAGCCAAATTGTCGAAAAGAGAAGGGGGAAACGGCAAGAAGTGCGGAGGTACTATATGAGAGAAAGGATGTAGAGAGGCAAGTGACCTAAGAAAAGGAAAAAACAACCGAGAAAGGGGGCATCCTTAGAGCAATCTTAAATGTGCAACAGGAAAAAGAGGTACACAATTCTTCTTCGGAGATTCTTGATTGGCGCCGGCGGGGAGTGGCGGAAGAAGACAGAACGGAAACCTCCCTTCAGTCCAGGGCCAAGTTACAAAAAGAGAGGTCAGTAACGGATGTGTGCACGCCCGATAAGTAATTGCAAAGACGAGGAAACT
>Ga0179591_1261891_pt1 | contig 14914 bp, 22 predicted proteins | sample CZOMad2_1_08_16f_FD_182891 | JGI IMG/M metagenome (GOLD analysis project Ga0179591, IMG submission 182891) | Vadose zone soil fungal communities from Angelo Coast Range Reserve, California, USA - CZOMad2_1_08_16fungal (PacBio error correction) | ecosystem: Environmental > Terrestrial > Soil >...
GGGGGGGCATTGTCAAGAAACATGAAAACATGAAATTGGGGGGGAGGAAAAACCCTCACAACCTCAGGACTAGGGCCCTCATAAGTGAAAACATTCCTCATCCTACGAAAGCACTACCAAAAATCCCACACAAAGACCTTTCACGGAAAGAAGACCCGCGCATCAATTCAGGAAGAAAAGACGTCATTAGCGACCGACCGCCTGCAAAACTGGGAATAACAGCCTCTCTTCCTAAAAATCCTCCTCAGCCCCCTCACCCTAAATACTCAAAAAAAAGAATCACCCGCAAAACCAGCGAAGTACAAGTCGAGAGGGCCAGTTCCTTCAGCATACGCCTCCCCCGACAAAAATCAGTACAAGTTGACCAAAACTGGATATAACCAGGAAGAGAGAAGATCCCAATCTTCCTGAAAGACCAACTACTCGGAAACCGTTAACAAGATTCTAGAAGAATGCAATCTGACTCTCAAACAGCCTCTCCCTACGGAAGACTTCACGAATCCGATATCAACCGATCCTTAAGACCGGAATTCCCCTCCTAAGGAAGACCCCCCACCTACAAGAAATCCAATCCATTCATCCTCCCCACTTCCTCAAAGGGAAAAGAAGACTTTCCTGAAAAAAAAAAAAACAAAAGAAGTCCTCATATTTCCCCTCCTCCCTCAATAAACAGACCGCCTCCAAGGATGACCGGGAGCACCCTCCCACTCCTAAAAAACTCCTTTCAGAAGAGGACATCGAAAGTAAGGGAAGCACTTGAATGCACCCGACATTGGGGGAAGCCTTCTTGGAAGGCATTAAACTATTACTTCCTGAGAGGGAAGAAAGCCGTACTAACCTCACCAACCCTTCCAAGGGGAAAAGAAGACAAGGGAAGAGCTGGAAGAACTCCAGAGAGTTCCTATCCCTCCACGAAGAACTTTCCATCGGGCTCTTTAAACACTCTCAAAAGAAAGAACCCCGAAATTAAGATCCCCATACTACTTCAACGGACAATTCCTGGGCCTCGGCACAAAATCCAACAAGAAGCTCCTGTCCCCTTCAATAAATCAGAAATAAAGATGTTCATAAAATCGGCATCTCCTGGAAGCGTCCTGGGAGAAGATCCTCTCCGCAGAAGAAAACACTCAAGGGGGAACCTAAGCACTCCTCCTCACCGAGTCAAAAAATAGTGAAGGAAGAAAATATTCTTGGAAGAAAACCTCTCATCTACCTAGAAAAAAATAGACCTCCTCCCTTTTCCGCTCCTCAGCAGAAGCCTCGAGAAGGAAGCAATCCTTAAACTCAAAGACGCATCTCAGCCCCAAGAGTACTCAAGGTCACGTGAACAGCATCCCCTTAAGGGCAGCCTCCTCCTGATGAAACCCACCACCTCCTCACCATCTCCTGAATAGAAAGGAACGACGTTGCGGGGGAGGTCCTCTGGGAAAGGCGTCAACTTTCCTGTCAAGCAGAAAAGCAGGGACAAAAGTACCTCCTCAAACGAGACTCAAATCCCCCGACGTTGTCCTAAAACCCTAGACTCGGCACTCTTCCAACCAAAGGGCCAGCTGGAATGCCCCTACTCAACTCCTTCCCTCAACCTCCAATGTCTCCGCGCCCAACCCCTCCAGCTCGCTATTCAGACTGCATAGGGAACCAACCTCCCCACCCTAGAACTTTAACAATATCAAACAAGGTCAAAGGCCTCTCAAAAATCCCAGTCAGACTAAAGCCTCCACCTTCTAGGAAGAATCTCCCTCCGCGAAAAGGAAGCGGGAAACCACTGCCTAAGGGGTCAAGGAGGAATGTCACCTCTCACCAAACTAAAATATCCAAGTGGTCTCCCGCAATCGTACAATCTAAAATGGCCAGGGGTCAGCCCCTTAAAGGGTCACTTGACCCTTAAAACCAACTTGAAAGGGAGAAGCCCGAAGAGGGGAAATCCGAATCCCTCCTTTCCTTCTCCTAGGAAGTAAAGACCTCCCACTTCAAGATAGAAGGCTGAACTCTAGGGACGGAAGATTCCGAAAGGAATTTCCTCTCGTCCCTCTGAAGATCCTACTCCTCTTCCTAACGGAAAAATACGACCAGGAAGCAACAAAACTACCCCTTCCCGCATTCCCCCACCTCCCAGCGATCCCAAGAGGGGTCCACCGAAGCATCCTCACACTAAAACTCCCCACTCATCCTCCCCTCACGGGAGCGGAATAAAAAAGCGTGCATCAACTGAACCATCCCTGTCCTCTCCTCTTCGGCGAAAATAGGGAACGAATTCCATCCCCCTCAGCGCAGACCTGAGACGATAGTTCCTTCATGTCGCCCTCAAGTTCCCCGTCTCCCCTCATCCTTTGAGAAGGCATACCCCAAGAAAATCCGAACAACCCACCGTCAAAAATCCCACTTTCTTAAGATCCGACGAAGGTGCCGCAAAATGAAGAAAGCCCTCACGTAATTTCCTACAACGAATCCTCCTGAAAGACGCGCCTCCTCCTCCTAACTAAAACTCCTAAAAATACATCCTGGGGCCCCAAGACCCTCGAAGCGGCGGCCACTAACCTCCTCAGCCTGCCAATTCCTCCCGAACCTGTTAGACGCCTAACCTCCAATCAGAGAAAGACCTCCCAAGGACAAAATCCAAATCCTCCTGGGTAATCGGAAGATAAGCTAAGAAGAAAAATCAAAAAAAATCACGACCAACTCCTTAAAAGAACGCCTCACCGCCTCTCCCCAGCCTATGAAAGAAACCTGTCAGACAAGATCAAATCCTCACTACTCAATTCCGAGAAAAAAAGAAGACCCAAACTCAAGCCAAAAAAGACCTTCCTTTCATAATCCAGACACTCCACCAGCGATGCGACAAACTAGGCAATTCCTCAAAACTCTCCCCCCCTCTAATGAAGCAATGCCTAGCCCGTCCCTAAGGCGACCTCACTTCGGAAAAACGCCTACCAACCTAAAAAGACACCTAAGTCCACCAAGACAAAAAACCACCTCCAAGTTCCGTAAGGAACAAGAAACTCCAAGTCCCCATAAGAAGTCTTTCATCAGCCCACCCCTAGAAAAAACTTTCCTCCGTCATGAAGGGCCTTTTCCCTCTAAGAGCATTAAACAGCAAGACGGCCCTCCCACACATCTTTGAAAAAACCCCTAAGGACAAGACCTTCGTCCCTGACAGCCCATCCTTCAATCAACTCCCTTCCATCCCTCAAGGGAAAATCAACTTCCTACTCCTCCTACACTCCGCAAATACTCCGAAGACCTCTAAAGTCTAAGTGAATCTGACCTCCCTCCACAGGAGGGTCCTCTTACACTAGAAAAGACAGAGGCCTCCCCCTTCAGTTAATCCCTCTCCTAAGGAAGCCATTTCCCTCCGTCAACTCCTCGTAAGACCCCTCCTCGGCACTCTTGAACTCCTCCCTCAACTACCTCCAGTCCTCAACCCCGTCCTCTCACCGACTGCACTACCCCCTTCCTGGGGCTCCTCACATACCCTCCTCCCACCCAGGGAAAGTCCGGAAGGGAGCCGCCCTCACCCCCCTCAAACACTCGCTCTACTCCTCCTCACCACCTCACTACACAATCCTCCTAACCTCCGCAATCCTTCAGCATTCTCCCATCATCGTAATCAGACTCATTCCACATCAGACATCGGTCCCTCCTTTCCAGCACCCTCCCCTCTGTCCCCTTTACGACTCAAACGCCGTTCTATTGCCTGAAGAACACACTCACCCCATTAACCCTCCAAGCCTCCTGGACCTACACTGCCTCGAGGACCCTCCGTACTAAAAAACAGACTCCCCCCCTCACGAATCAAACCCCCCGCCCTCTTAAGTGAAGACTCCATCTTCCCCCGATCAGCTAGTCTCCTCCTCACCAAAGTAAGAGGCCTCCGACTTCCTTCAGCCCTCAAGGAAGGAAAAAAACTCTCAACAGCCATCCTCTCCACACCCTCCTCCTCCTGCCGCGACCTAAACGACCCTCCCTGTCCAAAAACCAAAGAATCATTTCCTCCTCAGACCCAAAAAACTTCCCATCCCTTTCTAAGACTACAGCCCCTCCCTCTAACGAATACTCTCCTTCCTACATCAAATCCACATCCCTCCCCTCCTCAGCCCATCCCTACCTCTTCCCTAGGACTCAAGCCCCACCAATGCCCGGACCTCTTTCCGAATGACCTGCCGACTAATCTCGAAATATGAAATCCCCTCCGAAGTTCCGACACTTCAACACTGCCTCATCCTCTCCTATTCCCCATCCCCTCTCTCCCGAACTCCGGCAATGGTCCTCATGGCCTACATCCGAATCCTCGACCCTCAGACATACCGCAAAAACCTCCATTCCGAACCAGACCGGCCTCCCGAACAAAGAAGATCCGCCCATCCTTCCCAGAACCTGTCCTCTCCTACCGTTCAAACAAAGAACAAGCCAAAACCAGCGACTCCAGACTCAAGACTTCTCCTGTCCCAATCACCCCCATTTCCTCCCCTCGCCGGAAACATCCCTGAAAAACCCCTTTCCTCACTAGCTATGCATCCTCCACATTTCCTCTCCCATCCGCATAGAACCGCTGTAAGTCCTCAGTGCCGCTCCTCCCTCACTCATCAATTCAAAAAGTACCGCAATAGTCAACCTCCTCGGCCTACCCTTCTTCACCGCCGACAATTGTAAGAAGATCCCTCCAAGTGTCCGTTCATCTTTTTTCCTCCATCCACCGGGCCTCCCACCTCTCCAACGGAAACCTGAATCTCCATACTCACATAAAGATTCCTATCCTCTCCCAATCTGACCGACTCCGCTCCTCGGAAGAACTTACAGAAGACAGAGGTTCCCAGCTCAGATCCGAAACTTCCCTCTCCTCCTGCCCTGACTTCCATTCCTACCATCCCCCGCCTCGAAGCAACCGGACGTCTCAGACACCACCTCCTCTCCGAAGATCCACCTCGCGTCCCAATCCTCATTCCTTCATCACAACACAAAAAGGGGGAACAAAAAAGAAAAAAACAAAAAGGAAGAAGAAAAAGAACAAACAGTCATTTTCCTAAAAAAGGGACTACCCCGTGTTGTTTGGGGGAAAAGGTTGGGGGAATACCACGACTCCTCCCTCCAGCCCCACATTTTCAACTCCCGACCCCTCAAAAGACCTCTCTCAAGGAAGATCACTCCCATCCCTCCTGCTAGGATCCTCCCAAACAGTCCGAGGCCTAAACCTCAAAGCAGCCCTTTCCAGAGGGAAGCCACTCCTCAATGCCCCTCCTCAAAAAAGGAGAACTCACTAAAGGGCCGACATCTCCATCCTCCGCACTAAAATGAGCACCTACCACCCAGCTCTCTCCTATCAATCACTACTTGACGAACTCAACCCTTCCTCTCTCCTTCTCTCTCCCTAACCTTCCTCACGGGGGACTCACACCCCGGACTCCAGAAATACCATGACCGTCCTTCTCACTGGTGGAACATCCGATCACTCCCCCTAACGAAGAGATGGAAAGAGATTCCTCGAAACCGGAAGAGCCGCCCAAATCCTTGCCTCTCCGGTCAGCTTCCGCACTTCCTCTTTGGGAAGCCCTGACAACTCAACTAATCCTCTGTCCGCAGCCCCCAACAAAAGAAATGGGGTTTTTTTCCTCATCCTCCTAGGAAAATCTAGAAACCCCTACACAAGGCCTCCTGCCCTCTCCACCTCTTTCATAAAACTTCCTTCTCTACTCCCTCACGAGTCCGAGTGTATACCCCCAGAAGAGACCTGACTCCGGACTCCCTCTTAAACAATAAGAGCCCCAACAGCTAACCTCTGCCCTCACTCCACAAAAAAACCAGACAATCTGCCTCCCGGTGAAACTTCCCCCTTCCGCGCCTCGGCATAATTCCGTCCGAAGACGACAAAAAATAAGGAACGAAAGATTGCAAGTTAAGAAACCCAAAGTCAACACCTCCTCAGTCCGATCCAGACGATTCAATGATCGTCACCTAGAAGACAGACGTTCCTCGGCGCCTCAGAACTTTCCTCACGTACCCTGGGAAGAAGAGAGGGAAGACCATATCTCCCGCTCCTCACTCAATCACAGCCGTTTCCTCAGGCAGACCCAAGGCCGACCTCCCCCGTTCTCATCATTAAAGAATCCTCCTACAGATCTAAGTATCTCAAGAAAGCCGTACTCGCCAGAATAAGCCGCCCTACTCGGGGTAAACTCGCATTCCACTAAAAGAATTTTAATGAAGACATGCACATGGTCGCGTAAGGGCCTTCACGCAATAAGCAAAATCAAGTCCCTTCCTCCAACGCTTCCCTCACCCTAAGAAACCAATTCCGACTACAATCCCGAACCCCCTCCCCTAACCCTGAACTAACCTTTTCCCTACTCCTCCTCATCTAAACACTCATCCCAAGCTAAATGAACAGCCCATTGCATCGTACGCGCTGCTAGAAGCCGGTCCCCTTTATCCTCACGGTCCCGAATCGATATCATGTCCTAACACAACGTGGCCCTGAAGAACCTCCTCTTGAAAACCTCTCCTACCTCAAAGAAATCCACGCTGTCAACGCCGACCTAGGAAAAAGGAAAAATCCTGCAATTAAATCCACTCCTCTACCAGAACTCCCCAACTCAAAAGCCAACAGACCCGTCCTCCAAAGAAAGCCTACATCCGGCGTAAGATTCCGAGAAGCCTCTTGTAAGACTGCCTCCCAGAAAGCATTAAGGGTAATACCTCGACGACTCCTCCCTCCCACCCCACCGTACCTCTGCTACATAAGGATTCCGAACTGAACAAGCAGAACCTAAGCACACCTTGAAGACTCCTCCATCCCCCTGTCAGACAGAGCCTAATCAAGATTGAACTATGAAAAAAATCTCCTCCACAAACCATCAAATCCGTTCTAAGAAGGACTTTCCTCACCCATACAATGATAGGAGACTCCGTCCTCTCAATTCCTAAGGGACCTCGCGCGCCAGAAGTCCTTCAGACTTCCGACAAAAAGGGGGAGGGAAGGGGCGCCCTGAGACAACAGTCATACTTACCTCTCCTCCCAAGACAGAGAACGCGTAAAATTCCGGGAGTCCTGCCCACCTAAGAGATCCAGAAACGACCCGAAACCTCAAAGGATCCCCGAAAGCTCGTCCGACCGTCACGCAACTGAGCAGGAGGGAAAAACGCCTCCGATCCGCAAAAAATCCCACATCCCAGCAGAAAAAGGAGTCCTCGGGAAGCTTTCCGGAGAAATCAAAGAGTCAAGAAACTCGACGGAAAACTACAAGACACACCTCCACTCGAAGAAAGGCCTGAAGGTCCATCAATCACTCACAATAGACGAACAAAAACACCTTCCTCCGGTTCTCGAACCGAGCTCGCCTCCAGCAAGGGTCCAAAACTAAAAGATTCCTTGAGACCAAGCGGAGAAGAATAGATTCACTCTTCCTAACCGAGAAGCATCGATCCCGAAGAGAAAACAGACTCCTAAACATTGCCAATCGAAGATCCTCCTTCAAGTCAAGACTTTTTGAACCCAAGGAACGGCGGGAAAAACCTTGTTCCTCCCCTCTTAATCTAAGGAAAAAGCCGTCCGAATCAAGACGAAAAGAACTCCTCCGGCTAGGTCCAGCTCCAAGACACACCTTCCCCTAACCGAATCCAGAGGAATCCTAAGTCATAAATTCCCGGGGAGGTCCATATCCTTCCTCCCTAAACTAAAAAAACGGAAAAAGGAAACTCTCCCCCTTCTCTCATCAACAAAACCTCCCCTCCCAAAAACCTCTTAAGAACACTCTTCATCAAGGATAATCAAATAAACCCCCTCACCTCACGAAACTCCTACCGACCAAAGCTCCTCACAGCCCTACTCGCCTCCTCAAAAATCTTCCGATTCCTCGCAACTGCCCAAATTCAACCGACCGAGACCAAACCAAGTCCCAAGCCTCGTCCTCTAACTCCCGATGCCAAAGGTCCACATCAACTAGTGCCACCTCCCTCCTCCCAATCCACCTGAAAGAACCTAACTCTCCTCTTCCGGCGGATCGGGAAAGATCCCCGTAGCAAGCAAACAAAACCCCAATACGACTTCACTCGCACTCCAAGAACGCCTCCCCCCCTTTCAACTCCTCGCTAAGTCCCCAAAATGACGAAAGAGAGCCCACGCTCCTGGACCTCCCAGAGGGAAGACAAATGCTACCTCACACAACCAGAAAACTCCTCCCTCATGAAACTCGAAAACTCGGGGGACTCTCCCGATATTCAACCCGCAATCAAAACCTCCCCCACGCCCTTCAAGAAAACCTACTCCCTGCAAGATAGTCGAAGACCGAGGAATTCCAACCGATGATCCTGTCCCTCACATGGAAAACCTCGAATCAACAGACGAGATAACGACACGACACCAGAAATCCCACTCTCATCCTCTCCAAAGAAGGAGAGGCCCCTCCCTCACCTCCGAAGAAGTCAGGACTCGGAGTCAGCGGGGCACCGAAGCCATCTCAAGGCACTCACCTCCAGTCACTCCAGAAATCCTCCTCAAACCAAGAAGACCTAGGAAGCAGAGATCCGCGCTAAAATACTAACCAACAGATCCAAACTCCATCTGCACTCCTAAACAAATCAAAAGGGATCACTATGACTCATCTCTAAGAAAACCTGCCCCGGAAGGAAGAGACCTCTCCTGATTTCCGCCTCCACCACACCTCTCCACGCTCAACCCTGGGACCGACTTCAAAGAAAACTTTCAGTAAAAGAGAAGAAAAACGCCTATGCAGAAGCAACGGATCTCCGCCTCCTCTTCGAAGAACTCAGTCAGCTCCCCCTCACTCAACCACAAACACCGTTCCTTCCTCCGCCGACCAGAAACCGAAACATGAAAGACTAAGACTCAAGAAAAGGAGAATGGGAAGACTCCATAACAGCATCCCGAAAGAAGAGGAAAGAACGACCCATAGAAAGACCCCTTCTCTTTCCTACAGGGAAGAATCCTTTGACCTTTTACACTCCATCCTGAGTCAGAGAAGACAAAACTCCAAAAGAACCCCCCCCAAGCACCCTTGAACTCCTCCTGACGCCCAACCGAACTCACCAAGAAAAAAACTCTCACGACCGACGAATACGATCAAGCCCCTACTCAAGATCACAAACCTCCACCTCCGGGAATAAAATCACATACCTCACAGCACCACTAACACCGACTCGGCGAAAACATCGCAAGACTAGCGGAGAACGAGGAGCCTAACCTGCCGCGGGTAATGCATGTAAACTCCAGGGGAGAGGATGGGTTCACCTAAAGTCATAAAGCAAGAGTACTCCTACTACAACGTCGGCTCATCCTTACTCATCCAAAGAGAGGACGAACGTTGACTAACTATTCCACTCACGAATAACTACCAGTTTTTTCCCACTCCCCGGGGGGCCAGGCAAGGGGGGAAAAGGCCGACCTCACGCAGATGTGCCTAGAAGCGCTGACAACTAAGCCGTATCATCAAATCCGAACCTGCATCCACGATCCAAACTCGTTCACAAAACCAAGACAGCCAGAGATCCTAATCTCCAAAAGCCATACTAACGAAGAAACGACCCTGCCCCTCCGGAAGACATCCGATTTCTTCCCAGCGTCCTACTTCAAACCCATCAAGATCTCTCCCCGAAACCCACCACAAAGCAAAAGCTTCCTCACAAGAAGCGTGACTCAGACCGCCGCTCTCCAAGAAATCCTTAAACTCACTCAGGACAAGACAGAGACACTACTCCCCGATGGACTGAACCTCAGAGCACTCTCTCTCCGCACTGAACTACAGTCCTCACTCCCAGTCAGATTTCCAAGATCCGCCAGGGCAGAATAAGAAAACCTCTTCTCCAGATCATGAGAAGACTCAAAATCCACTCCTCTCCCTCCCGTCAAGTGAATCAGAAAGAGTCACCATCAAAAAAGTAGCAATACGAGCCTCCTCCCCAGATAGATCTATTGACGCCATCAATCAAGTCAAAATCGACCTCCGATTCCTGACGAAATTCAAATTCACTCCGCCCAGATAAAAACAAATGGGAAGAAAGTCTACCTCCCACAGGACCGGGGTAAGTAAAAAACCGCCCCCAGCAACCGCACTCTCCTCATCCAACAAACAAGAAATCCCGTCCTCAACCCGACACAAGCAATCTTCCAACCTCCGAGGCACAAAACTCCCAACTCGGGAAATGCTCCAACTAAAGCACCGGAAGTCCTAGACGAAGATATAAGCCTCCTACGGAGACAGAGGACCGTTCTCCGTGAAAAAGCCTCTTCCTCACCATCCTTTCCAGCTAAAGATATCCTAAGCGGGAAGGGAATCAAGACTCACTCTCCCTTCCTCTCCTCAAGAAAGGGGGAAGCTAACAAAGCCGAAGTCCTCCCTAGTCCCCAGGAACGAGGGAAGGAATCTCCCCACTACCTCGGACCTAAAGAGAAGTCTGACATCCCTCCGCCCACCCTCTCCGACGGGAACAATTCTCCAAACTCACAAGAAGGGTCGCGTCACAGAGGACATCCGCCCTCTCCAAACCAACTCGAAGGGCCTCCCGAGCATAACCTTCCTCAGTCCACTCCTCTCAGAGAGTCAATAGGGCAAGACCTTCCTAAAGGGCCAATACGAAGAACTCCAGCCTCAGAAAAAACTCCCGGATCCTCCACCAGATAAGAATAAGGTCCTTCAAGAACACCTCGCCGCTCCTCGAAGACAGACTGGAAAGCCAGTACTAAAACAGCCATCACACCTCGGAAGAAAAACCCTCTTCCTCTTGGGCGATAGGACATAACCAAAAGAAACTACTCACTAGGTCCTCGAAGAAAGGAAGATCTCAACAACAGCAAGAACTCCACCCTCCTCCCTCCGTCACCGGGTCCTCTCCCTCCGGGATCTAATCTTAACCTTCCTCCATCAGAAGAAAACCCCCCCGCCCCCTCACCCTCACAGGCGGGTCTGCATCTCCTCCGAAGACCAAACTCGCCTCATCCCTAACGAAAATACCTAAGAACTCAATCCTAAGCAAGGACACTCAGACCTCAGAGACTAGAAAAATCACAATGCCTAATCCCTCCTCAGACAACATAGGGAAGACCGCTTCTCCCTAAACAGAAATCAAAACGCCAAGCCTCAAGTCACCGAGGGGAAACGCCAAAATTCTCAAGCCTCCTCCTCTCCCGCGGAACCGCACGTCCCTCAAACTGAAGACAAAAGTACAGTCGAACTCACCGTGGAAGGACCTCGGGTGAAGAAAACCTCCTCTTCCATCACACAAAGACTCTGACGGAAGAATATAACCTTTCCTGAATCCGAAAGCTCCCGAATACAGAAGCTCCCAGCCTCTAATCCTCCCAGACCCTCAGCCCATGAAGGGTTTGGAAGTCCAGAAAAAGAAAGACCAAATGGTCACTACAGAAGAGGGCCTTAAAGTCCAAACCTCCACCCTGGGTTCCAGCCTCTTCATGAATGACCTAACACGGGAAAGAAAAATCAGTCCTTCCTAGACCGAGTCCTTCCCGTAACCCCCTCCGATCCATCTACATCAGGGGAAACTCGCCAAACGAACTAAAGACGATACGAATAGAAGAACCAACCAGCTCCGGAAATGGGGCAAAAGCCACGACAGAAGGACCAAGAAGAAGGCCGTCCTCGGGGGCCTCAACTCCCGCGCCGGAAAAAGCCCAGCCACCGGACAGACCAATAACTAAACAGAACCTTTCGGCAGTTCAATCGACCTGTCCTCCAGACTTCCGAAAAAAAACTATCCTACCACCAAACGGGTCCCTACGTTCAGCAAACACAGATCCCCCCACAAACAGCCCGAGTCACATCAAAAAGGACATCCTCCCATCAGAAAGCAGCCACACTTTTCCGAAGAATCGAACTAATCCACAGAAAAGAAAAACCTCACAATATTGCACGTAAGACAGACTGACCTAACTCCCAAGGCCTGATCAAGACCCCAAACAAAAAAAAAAGAAAAAATAAGAAAAACGAACTGTGGGGAAGGAAGACAACACTCCGAAGAAACTCTGCATCCTCGCCTTTCCGAAGAGACTATTGAATAAAGGGAAATTCAAGAAAAAGATAATCCAGAAAAAGACCCCCCTCGGGTCCCCCCCAAACCCCCCCCTCCAGACATCCCTCCCTCTCCAACTCAAAAGAGACACAAAAGGAAAGAGCAAGGTCCGGCCTACCTCAAGACTAAGATTTAAGCACCATACAGGTAGAACGAAGAAAAACGCTCTTTCAGACATACAATAGAACGTGCATCTATCACATCACGAAAACCCTAGAGGCCCTGCTCATCCCCGGAAAGAGCCCCTCCGAAAACGGAAACAACAAAAGACTTGTCCTCTCCCGTCACACTCCTGGGGGGGGAAATTTCCTAGAATCAACCTCCCCTCTACGAGAACCAGCAATTCCTCTCCTCGCCACAAGAAATCCACATTGCCTCATATAACTAAAATACTCGGTCAGCAAGGTCCAGAGAAAAAGAATAATACACCTCTTTGGCAGATGTCCTCAGAAAAAATCCTACCTATCCGACCCTCCAAGAAAGCTCAGAAAGTCCAGGGAGGGGAGAGTGGACCTCCTCAAAACTTACAGCAGATTTTGAAGGACTGTCATCAAGAACACTAAAAAGAATGTGTCCTCAATACTACAGAAAAAAAAAGGAAGACAGTCGGTCCTCCTCCGAAACAGAACGCTGACAGCAGTCCTAACCTAAAGGACTAGCGGCAGAATCTCCCTGGGAAACGAGGAAGAAGTTTAAATCTCCTAACATACATCAGCTCGGTCCGTCCACACCTAAGAGTCTCAGTGAAGACACCCTCGGTAAGTGGTCAGAAGAATCAAACTCCTCCCGTTCTAGCCTACGACGGAAATCCTCGGGACACAGGGAATCCGACACATGGGGAAAACAGATCCTCTGAAAGTCACTCCTTGAAACAAACGACGGAAAAGGTTCAACCTGACCCCAGACCGTACGGCGCCTCGGACTCGAGCCAGGGAAGCGAAGAACAAGAAGGGGCGAATCCCTCCAGTTTCTAGACTCCCTGCAATCACTTCAATACAAATCGAAAAGAACTACCCCTCGAAGGGAAGAAACGAAAGGGGGAATCCCTCCCTCCCACGAAGGACATCCCCCTCTCGTCGGTCCTCACAAAAAGAACTCCGCACCGAGGCATCCGACTCCCCCTCACACTCCCAGCCTAACTCCAGCATCACTCTGACCCTCCTTGCGAAGAAGGAACCCTGCCTCCTATGAATCAAGAAGACGGCCACCTTCCATAAGATCAAGCCAAGAACCTCAACGTCCGAACTGGCCCTAAAGACTCATCCCCGATCAAATCGAAGACCCTCCCAAGCTTGGAATTCCAATCCTCTCCGCCAGCACCTCCAGACCTCCAAATGCGAAGGGGGAACAAGGGAACGACGCCGCCCATCAAGCCAACTTGTGAGGAACAGCAAGTCCGCCACTAAAGTCAAGACCTATACCGGAACAAAATAAGAGAACAGCACCGAATCACCCCTATCCCCGAAAAACAAAGACACCTCACGCCCTTGCCAACCACTCGATCCTTCCTCAACAACTAAAATAATTCAGTCAGCTCCCCAGAGAACGACTCTCCTCCCCGGCATCCCGGGGGGAAAAGGCCTCTACACCTCAACTCTTTCCTCCACCGAATGCCCTCCGACCTCAAGAACCGACCCATTTTTCCGACAGACGGGTGGGGTCACAGAACGAACGATTATCAGCAAATGAACCTCGAGAGACCGCAGGAAGTAATACACCGCCCTCCACCTATTGGAATAGAATCAGACTCCCTCTCGGACCGATTTCCTAAAACCTCTCCTCCACCGAATTGAAACCCAAAAGCCTCCTACCCCTGAATCTCCTCTCAAAGGGGCAAACTTGGGAAGCGGGCGACACCATACGAAAGTTCAAGACCACCTCCTCACGAACTCAAGCAACAAGAGCATAGGACGTCCCCGCCGTCATACAGGAGATGAATCCTCTACTCCCGACATAGTAACCTAAGCCAACCGATTCCGCTACCAAATCAAGTCCGTTCCTGCCTATCCGACTGAAAGAAAACCAGCTCCCCCCGCAACTCAAGGACAGAAACAAGCCCCTTAATCACGTCACTCTGGGGAAAACACACTCTTCCTTCCACTAAGCATTCCCCTGAAGATCCAATCATTCCTAACTCATACCAGAGCTCCTCCAACAAAGAAGTCCTCATCTCCGACTGACCGAAAGAATACACATCCTAGACGCAGGAACATCCGCTCAAAACGAAGGACCTGAAAACGCTACTACTCTCAATCCTCAGACCTTTCCTCGAGACTAACAAAACAAAGAAAAAGGAATCAGTCAAACGGGAAATCCAGTCCTTCGCCCGTAATCCCACTTTCACACGGAAGCAGAATACAAAGAGAAGGGCCGCCACACTTCCCAGGTCCAGGAAGAACACCTGAATCCGACCCTAAAGAGCCTATCAATTAAGATCTCCAGTTCCTACCTCCCAGTGACCAAAGATTTCCTTTTGAAGAACAGTCAGTAATCGTAGACTTTCCTTCCTGAGATTAAAACTCCGAGAGCAAACTAGAAAAGTCCTCCAAAACAGCGCAGAGGCCGCGCAGGAAGACTTTCATGAGGGAAGGATTCCTCCGCCAGGAAAGAGGACTCGGGCCGCCGCCTACACCCAAGAAATTGAACCTAGAATATACTACATCCTACAAAAGAGAAGTTCCAAGCTTAAGACGGACAGAAATCCGCTCTCAACGAATAACCTGAGCTCGAAGCCGAACATTAATTTGAAACAGAACTACAGGAAGGAAAGCCTACTAGGAGAACATTGAGAACTGAGCATCCAGTAAAGAAAATACTCCCTTAACTGAAGACGGGACCTCAGCCTCCCCTACAGGTCCCTCCAACTTCCTCTCCTCTC
>Ga0179591_1231405_pt1 | contig 14913 bp, 16 predicted proteins | sample CZOMad2_1_08_16f_FD_182891 | JGI IMG/M metagenome (GOLD analysis project Ga0179591, IMG submission 182891) | Vadose zone soil fungal communities from Angelo Coast Range Reserve, California, USA - CZOMad2_1_08_16fungal (PacBio error correction) | ecosystem: Environmental > Terrestrial > Soil >...
AAAAATACCTGGAAGTGGTCAAGGGGGGCTTACAGGAACGGCCCGCACGGAGGGAAGTTGATCGTGAAATGAATCACGCTTTCAACACGAGAACCCATTTAGGCAGCTTCAGCTTTTGAGAAGAGGGGACTTCGTTAGAGTAAAAACAGGAAGGAAACAAACTCATAGGGGGAAGAAAACTCGCTAAGGAGGGAAGGAAAAAGAAATCTGCTATGAGCAAAGGGGGAAAATGGGTGCATCACCGTCTCGAGCATTTAAAAAACGGGTAAACGGGCAATTTTCCGAGAATAAACATCAAGTCAGTACAAGCCACTAGAAACCACTGGAAGTACTCAAAAGGAAGGAGGCGGAGGAGTCCTCTTCAACAAGACTCGATCAAAAAAGAAAGGGCTTGCTTTTCACTTGAGAAGCCACACATCTACAGACGGTCGTGGTCAGCGACTTCACCTAAAAAAAGTACCAGAGGGGAAGAAGATGACGGGTCTCGCAGGGAGATTCTTTCCACAAAAGAACCTTAAGGGGAGCCTGGGAGGGGGACGCGCAGGACTAATAGTCAAAACAAAGGGGGGAACTGGTCCATCGGTGATCTGTAAGCGGGAGGTTCTGAGAAAGAATTTGCGGAAACTACGCTCAGGCTTCAGTGAAAAGGGGGGCATCGGTGTTCTTCAAAAGAAAAAAGGGCCGCGCTGAGAAAGCAAATTTCAAGGAGAGGTGAGACAACCTGAGGCTGAAGTACATGAAAAGGAAGATCGCGTGATCCGGGGGCAAGAGGGTTGACAGGAGGGGGGAGGGGGAAGTCTACGGGGAAAGGTATGGCATAAATTCTAAGAAAAGGCCAGGGGGAGGGAAAAAATTCCGACCGAAGGTCGACGGGAGCCTCCGAGGTTGGGATTGCGCCAGGTTTCGCTTGCAAACAGACAAAAATCGTCGAGGGAGGGAATGGGGCGTTCTTCAAGGCAAAGTAAGAAGGGGCCGACCGGAGGCAGCCGCGGACTCACTTTAGGAGTGAGGAATTGGCACAAGCTTTTCTGAAAAAGAAGGAAAAAAAAAGGGAGGCCGTAACGGATTAGAATTACAAGGGAAGGTGTCCGACTGGGGACCAGCAAGTTAGGTTGACCGCGGATCAACGAAAAGGTTGGGAGAAGTGAAAACGAAAAAAGCTCGCGCCTTCTTAACGTGCATAAAAAAAGAAACCACCACTAGGGCGAAACAGAGGAGGTAAAACTCCCAAAAGGCGCGAACCAGGGAGGGAGCCCAGAAAGCCAAATTAACGCGCCCAAGGGGGGCGGGGAATGAAGGGGGAAAGGTCGTTGTTTTCACCTTTTCCTAGGGAGGGAAAAAAGGAGTTCTAATCCTTAGAGGCCAGGTAAGCGTGAGTTGGGGAGAGGGGGTTTTGAAGGTAAGGGGGCTAAGGGAAAGAAGCAGTACAGAGCGAAAAAACACCTCTTCTAGAACTACCTAAAAAGAGACACGACCGATTCGGTGTCTTAGACGGGGGGAAGATACTGGGTCTGCAGTAATCTGGGTAGGTGGTGAACTACTTAGGGTCGAGGGGACGGCGTATCTCGGGGCGGCCAGTAAAAAAAAGGAGCACGATGGCATCTTGAGAAAAACCTGAAAAAAGACAAAGAGGGCGTCGTGTCTGCCTAGAGCCGAAGATGGGAAAAGGCAGAGGGCCTCGCGAAAAAAGAAAGGTCTTCCAGGGGTGCCATAGAAAGAATCACATAAGGGAGAGGAACACCGTCTGGAGGACTCAAAGGTCGAAGTTCGGAAACTAGAAGTGGGAGCCAGAGTGTCCAAGGGATCGGCACCGCAGAAAAGTGGGACTTCCCGAACATTCGAGGGTCGTTTATCTCTAAAGAGCGCAGCTGTTGAAGCACTTTCTGACAAAGAAAAGGATCCGCTTATCGGATCTCTCAAGGGAAGACCGCGTACTGGGGGGAATTGGACAAATAAGAAAGGGCATTGCATAAAAAACTCACTATCTGGAATCGGAAGTGCGGCCATCCTCACCGAGGAGGGCTTCATAGGGGGGTCTGAAAAAAAAAAGAAGGCCGCTTGGCTGGGGAAGGTTCGGTGGGGGAAAACAACCAAAACAAACCGCACAAAAAAAAAAACCACAAAGAAGAAAAAGAAAGGACTTATGAAAAGAGATCCGGGGGTTATCAAAGCCCCGAAAAAACCGCCTGGAAATTACCCTTAGCGGGGAAAAAGGAAAATAAAGTCCTAAGGGGAAAATAAACGAGGACTCAGCTGAAGAGTAAGAACACTTCCGAAGAGAAGGCTCCCCAACTATCCTAGCGAGGGGAGAGAAAGCGAGATTGGGTGCAAGGTCTGGAAGGTCGGTGACGAAGGGCCGGACTTAGAAACACAGTGACAAAAAGCCAGGAAGAGGGGTTTGCATGGCAAATTGAAAAAAACCGGAAAAGGGACGTTATCGGCTGTGACAGTCTGAGCCTAACGAAAAAAAAGAGTCGGAGGGGGAAGGGGAAGAAAGGGCGTTTACCGTCTCATCTTCTTGGAGAAAAAAAAGGGCATACGTCGACTTCTCGAAGAAAAGGGGGAGGGTCTCAGAACATCATCTCAAGCTTGCGGCGATCTCGGGATGAGAGGGGGGTAGGAAGAAGGAGAAACTTTTAGCTCAACCTGAAGCGTACACCTCAGGCGAAAAGGATCGAAGTAAGCTGGTGATCCATACAGAGAGAAAAAAAGGGGGAGGGAGGGGGAAAATGGGGAAGAGGGCATCCATCAGGAATTTCCTCGGCGGGTGGTTGACTTTCGCAGGGTTGAGAGAAAAAAAGGGGGCACGCCTGGACGATACAGACCACGGCCGCCTATAAGGAAAATCACTTAACAAGGGGCTATCACATCAGAAGAAGGAGGATCCAAAAGAACCGATGAAAGCAGGGAACGCATACCGGAAAACACGAAGGAAAAAAACTCAGAGCTCTTTCAAGGCGTGAAACGAAAGAAGGGAACCCGAGGCATATCTATCCCGCGGTAATACCTGAAAATTTAAGGGGCCATCTTGCACGAGTTCGCTAAGGATTGGGGATACAGAAGAGAAGAAGAAGCCCTAGTCCATCAAAAGCCTGAAAAAAGAAAATCAAGCTTTGGAAAGACAGCGCGAAGCCAGCGCCACGAGACTGATGGGGGCTATCTCTTCTGAGCTATATCCTTAAGGCTAAAGGGGAAAAGAACGAGCGAGCCTTTTCAGGTGACCGCGGGTCAATGCGCGTTCTCACACCCGTGAATAGCGGAAAGGACAGGGCACCGGGAAGCAGGGGGTTGTGCCTCGCCCATGAACAGAAAGAAAGACAAAGGGGAAGAAAAGACGAAAGACGTAGTGAGTACGGAGACGAAAGAATCCCACATAAGATCATTGGGTTGAAGGGGAGCAAACCAACACGCGAGCAGAAGCACGTCGTGAATTACTAGAGAGAACCTTCATCCGCAGGAGAAGAGTCGACTTTCGTTCCCAGCACGTAGGAAAGCAAAAAAAAAAGGCAGCGTCAAGAAAATGTTTATGCAGGAACCTACTATCGGGGGAATGGAACAGGAGGGAGAAAAGGCCGTTCAATCCCTTGAAAAAAAAAGCTCGCCGTACGGTGGAGGGAGGCGAAGGGGCACGTAAGTGAGGCTATCCCATCCGGGAATAAAAACGGAGCCATCTTTCAGGTGGCCAGGAACGCATCGGAAGCACTACAGGAAAGGAAGTAAAGGGAACACTTCTCGACGTAGACACAGCTGTCCCCAGCTCGAAAAGGGTGGGTGACTGGCCCGGCAAAAAAAAGACCCTTCGTACCTAATCGTCTCGAAAACAACTCAGAGTTACTCAGAGGAAGGAACACAGGAGAAGAAAAAAAACTGACCTGGAGGTACGCCCAGAAGGGTGTTAAAGGGGTCTTCCTATTTATCTGACAGACGAAGGGGGACAGGACAAGAAAAGTACTTTCCAAGGCAACCGAAAAGCGAAAGAGGGAATTCCGTCTCTGGATGAACAATCATATTAGAGGCAGGGGCTTTGAACAACAAGAAAGAAACCCGGAGGCACCGACCACCGGGCTCAGGGACAAGGCTGGTAGCTCTCAAGGGGAGCGCGCTGGGAGTTGAAGATCTAGTATGGTGCGTCCCTGCAGGGGGGGGGGGGGTGGGGAAGTGGAACCTTATCAAATGTTCGGAAAGTCTGGTTGCATTCAAGTCATCAAAACTGGTCAGTGGGAGGACTGAAACCTGACAACCAAAAACGAACTGAACAGGAAAATTAGTAAAACAGAAAGGGGGGAAAAATCTTTCCGTAAGAAACGCCATTTACCTCGTGGCAAACGGGGGGGATAGGTGTGCAAGATTCCAGGCTAAAGTAAAGGGGTGGAGAGAACGGAAGGAACAATGGAAGAAAAAGGCAAACTTTACACAAGGACCTGGAGAAAAAGACAGGGCTATAAGTCGCTGGCGTGCCACGGCATCAAGGAAATGAAAGACGAACCAACTATTAGGCGCCGTCAGAACAGTAAAATCGGACAGCGAAGGAGGGAATGCATGAGAAATCATCAAAAGGACCAATGGCTGGCATCCAAAAAGGGCAAGGGGGGAAGAGGGAATCAACATATCACGCATATAAAAAATGCATGGGTCCTTCACGAGGAAAAGGGGGAAAGACAATAGTAAGGATAAGAAACCAGACATCGTGAAAGAACAAGAAATTGGTAGGAACGTTTAAATGGTCATCAAAAACAAAGTAGCCCAGTTCCAAGGAGGGAAAAAAACTAGACCTCAAATACCGGGGATACCGTGATAAAACCGGTTAAGGAAGCTAGACAAGGGAACGACGAAAGATCCCGTTTGGGTTGACGGGAAAAAGCAGAAGGGAAACAGATGGAACGTTCAAAGCAAAGCTGTATGCCGGAGGTCAAAAAGTGGTAACAAAAGAGAAGAACGTGACGACGGGGAACAACAGGGAAAAGGAGCACCGATGATCGGGGAGCATGGGGATTGAATGAAACATCAAGCCTTCTGGACTGTTGCATGAAAGGGGGTGTCGATGGCGCGAAAGGTCAGAATTATGAGATTCACCTCGAAGACATTGACTCAAATAACGGGGAAACAAAGAGAGTGGAAGGGGGTATGACACTACAGGGGGAGGGAGCCTAACAGATTTTCAATGCTGGCTTAAACGAAGGCAGACTATGGGGGATACCGCAAAACTATTCGCCTCGGGCGGGGGGACCTGTTTCATAAAAGGACAACACTCTTAAAAAATCCGCCGATCAAAGGGGGAAGGGACCAATGATTACCTCAGAAAAAGACAATACTTGGCTGAATGGTCAGAATAACCCTTTACCTGAAAGGGGGTAAGAGATCAAAACAAAAGACGGAGGAGGGGGATTAAAGATAGACCTCCTTTACTTTTCCGTTGGTTTGAGAGAAACATCAAGAAAAACGTTCTCTTTTATATTCACAGGAGACTCGGGGTTCAAAAAGCCCCATCTCAGGATTAAAGTGGGAAGAAAATAGTTCTTCGTGAACTCCAGGGCTGGAACGTCCACGAGGATCGAGTGGGGGACGAAGGACAAATAATAGAAAAGGTCAGTACTAAACTAACAGAGGGGAGGAAAAGGGAAACTATGGTCATCCCGTCAAAAAGATCTCTTGGAGAAAAGGGAAAGCTTCAGAAAACACTTCAAGAAGATATAAAGGACAGGGGGATGAACGAATGACAAAAAAAAGGTTCCATGGGGGGGGACACGTACATACAGGTTCTCCTGCTATGAAGAAGTAAAACAAAAACCCCCTCGAGTACAATAGTGGATAAAAGGGTTTGGTATGGTACTTAAAAGGCGCCTCACATAGAAGACGGCTGGCCTTGGGGGGACGAGAACTTACCTCCTGGAATCTAGAAAAAAAACTCTTATCCCTGTGGCTGGAGGTCGAAGTGAAACACTTCATGGACCCGGGAGGCGGCTTAAAAGGGTTCAAAACGTGGTGAATGGTTCAAACTTTGATGCGTGTATCCGGGGGCGGTTATCTAACACGAGCTAAGGGTCGCGTGGGGGAAAAAACAAAGCAAGGGGGGGGCCCTTGTCAAAGTTACAAGGAGGAAAGAGGGGTTACTTCCAGAAGTAAAATGTCTTATGGAGCCATTGAGGGGGACTATTGAGACCACTTGGGACGGCGAGCGGAGGACAGGAACACCTGCAAAAACGATACCGGACGTGATAGGTGAAATAAAAGCCGGTTTCGGCTGGGTGGCTGCAGGGGGAACGGGTACCCGATGCGATCGTTCTACTAAAAAACTCCGTCAGAGGATTCAGGACTTGACCCGCTGACTACTGTAAAGCAGAAGGGGGGGAGGTCTTACTCCACGTAAAAAAAGATGTTTCAACTCCGTCGACCGACGGGGAATCGGGAGGAATTCTCCCTCCGTAAAATGTCAAGAAAATAAAGAACAGGATAAATGACAAAAACCGGAAGACGTGAGAAGTGAATCTTAAGGGTCACCAAAGGGCGTAAAAGGGGGGTAACCTTAGGGCGCCTGAACATGACCGGGGGGAAGTGTTGGGGGGAAAATAAGTAAAAAATGGGACAAGCAAGGAGTGCGACACGTTTGGGAACCATCGTACATGAAGGTTGAGCAAGGGGAAAGGACAAAGAGGAGAAAAACAGTCTTAACTCAGAAAAAAAAAAAAGGCTCACACCAGAAAGATACCGGGGGGCGCGAAAGAAATCCCTCCGCGCTCGACCCTGACGCAAAAAAGAAAAGAAGAAACAATTCACGAGCGCCCAGGGTAGGTAAACGGGTGAAGTAGGGGTGTTTTCACCGGGCCGGACTAAATGAAGGGGGATGGGAGGATGACGAAGTTTAGAGTTCGCGTTGCCTAACCTGCAAGGGAAAGGAAAAAAAAAAAGTTGACCGAGCGACGCCTACCGGGAGTCTCTCACACCTGTACCTTAAAAAGGCACAGGGACTAAGACCCGGGACTTTTGGGGAGAAGGGGGGACCTCTAGTCTTAAGGGGGGAACGGGACGGGGGGAGTCTAGAGATTTCGGACGAAATAGGATAGTTCGTCCATCCACGACTTGAGGGGAAGGGGGGCCAACATGGCTACAGCATGGGACCAGCGGCGGGATGTGTCCAGGGAAAGGAAGCGACAGAGGAAAAACCTTACCATTGCATGATGGGAACGCAAATATGGGGACAGCTAATCGCTGGGGGGGGTAATAACGCCTTGAACATACTAGAGGGCGACTACAAGGGGGACAGAAGGTCAGGGCTGAGACTCGTTTGGGCCAAGTGGAACATGTTAGTTCCAGTGCTGCAAGGGGTCCAAGAACTCTTGACGCAAAGTAACTTCAGGGGGGAAAAAAAACCGGGAAGGAAACGCAGTGGGGTACGCCATCACAGAGAAAAGCAAAGAAACCGATATATCAGGGGGAGGGACGCAACGTTCGGGAGGCTCAAGTTCAGGGTCGCGGAGCTCTAGGTACTGAGTCTGCAAGCAAGAGAAAAGGTACCGACCCGGCCCTCCGGCCAAAAGGAGATTATCCTCCCGACTTCGACCAGAGAAAGGCTGAGGAATGTAAGACCTAGGTCTGGGCCGGGGCTAGTAGTTCACCACAACAAGGCTCTAGTGAAGGCTCCAACATAAGATCAAGTTTGTGATCACACGTAAAAAAGACCTAGTTGTAACCGACAAAGGGAGGGAAGAAGACGGAAGAAAAAAGATTCCAAGGTCATTATCTATCATGAGACACGCACGAGGATACCACTACATACCTATCTCTGAAAAAAAAAAAAAGACGCTGACTTAACGAGAGGAAAAAGGGATAGTGCTCGTGAAGGGTGGCGTATCTCGGAATGGAGAACCACCTAAAGGAACTGACCGGGGCGAAGTTGAGCCAGTACCCGGCTTCCGACGGTAGAGGAAGGACAGGAAAAAGGGAAAAAGCCTGCCCCGACAGGGAGGAAATTCAAGCAGAGGAGTAGCAGTTCAGAGCATGAAGGCTTTCCCACCGTTCATCGCAAGGAACGCAAGGGGAGGAGGACGAGAGGGCACTTTGCGGACTGCTGGGGGGTGAAAAGAAAAGAAGACGTCAGCGTTCGGGAGAGCGGAGGTACTTGAAGTTTCAACGGAAAAACGCCAAAAAAAAACTAAAAAACCCGCGAATCGCCAGTAACTGCTGTGGACCTAAGAGAGAATAACAACAAAAAGGGGGGGTGGGATAGAGAAGATAGTGACGACAGCAGGCCTCGATCCGACTCCTCAGGGAGTGGCGCGGAGGGTTTTCAGGGAGGAGGCGAAAATCCGTAGTGGAAAGGAATCCCGCGGAGAATCGCGGTCCAGGAGCAAGAAGAGACCCCCACACCCCCGTTTAGTAGGAAAAAAAAGATTCGCGTCTCAGGAAGAAAAGGCTGGAGCTCATCAAGAGATAATCTGTAGGGAAAACCCCTCGTCTTCCCGCAGCTGCTTTGCATGCTTAGGTAGGGAAACAAAAAAGCGAATGACCTGTCGAGCCCAACCGGGAAGGCCTGAGCCACAAGAGGCGGGGGAGGGGGAGCGACCTTAAAGGATCAGCCGTCAACCCTAAGTCCAGCACGAACTCCTCCTCATAGAAGGAGGTCGCAGCCTAAAGGCCCGGGGCGCTCGCGTATAGCTGGCGTAGGAAAGAGATCCAGCCCTGTGGAGCACATCAAGTATATTCTCGGCGGTCAGGTTAACCATCTGGGGAGGAGGCGAGGCTCAACGGGAAATCACCAAAAGAGGAAGTTTGGTGGGAACTATAAAAAAAAAGAACCCTCTTCCCCTTGAAATCCGGAAGCGACTAAAAGGAAGCGACGAGGAAAAAAACCGCCTCGTGCAAGTAAAAAGTAATAACTTGGAGCTCGCGCCTCTGGACTTCAAAGAGCGGCAGGAAGAATACGGCAGGACTCCGAAAAGAAGCGTTTACCGATCACTGTCTGACACTAAGGGAGCTACAGAGAAAAAAAATCCGCGCCGGGAGGGCAAAAAAGAAAGCGGTTTACTGCTACCTTTCAGGGAGTTCCAGGAGGAGAACGTATACCCTTGGAAATCCAGCCCTACTCCCTGAGCTATGAAGAGGGGAGGTGTCTGCCAGAGAGAAGCACTTTCTTGGCCCCGTCCTTGAAAAAACGGGGAAATTCTATTATAGTGGGTGAAATACCTATTACCACATAAAAAAAACCGCCCAGTTTGGCCCAAAACCGAAAAGAGGGAAAGACGTGCCGTTTGGAAGGCCGAAAAAAACGGACCAGCCGACCTCAAGAAAGTAAACAAAAACTACCGGGTACTGACAGTGAAGGGAAACAGGCGTACTAATCCATCCTGTCAGAGAAAAAACACTGTGAAAGGATTGGTTCGAGCCCACGGTAGGGGAAAAAGAAATAAAACGCCTGAGGAAATACAGTACAGGAACGAACTGCGGACTTACATGCTGCGCAGGGAGAAGAAAAAGGAACGACACTCGGAATCCGTCGGGAAAAAGAAAAAGATCAATTCATTAAACGAAGAACGTAAAATGGAGTGTTCTGGCGGGCGACGAAGTGGGTGACGCAGATTTATGCATATCTCAAAATTCAAAAAAGGGCGTTGTTTATTCCGTGGGGGGTAAGGACGGAAAGAGGTGTTCATAGCCGAATCGGGGCAGGGGGACACAAGTAGAAAATCAGGTGTCCGACTTTCAACCCGGAAAAGCACGATGGCTCTTAACAAAAACAGGAACATAGGAAACACGGTGAACGGGCTGAATGGATACCGGGGAACGCCGCCAAAGAAAGATTGTTCCGCCCTGGGGAAAGGATGGGGCAGATCTACAGCTTAAGGTTTCTTCTAGGGAAAGGAAGAAAGAGCGGCATGGGATTGAACACGTGGAAACCAAGCGAAAGAACGCACACGAGGAAAGTCACGGATTAAAGAAGTGCAAGGGGGGGCCACGCTCACGGTCGGAAAACTCCAAAAATAAGAGAAAGGGGGTTCAACTACTCCGGGGAAGGTCGTGAGTCAAAGAAGGCGTCAGGACCATTAAATCGAGGGCTAGCCTGAAGGAGGGGGGGGAAAACACCGGGGTAAAAAAGCAGGAGCACCAGGATCACTCAAATTGAAAAGTTCAGGGAAGTAATAGAAAAAAAAAGTTGTGCTGACACAACTATAAGAAAGGGATCGAATAAGCAAACGAGGACGGACTCGTGAATAAATGGTGAAGAGATGTAAGTGGGGAAGCCGTTGTCGAGCAAAGGTCCCCACGTCAGTATAAAAGGGGGGGGGTGAAAAGAGAAAGAGGCAAAAGATTGCAACGGGATCACAAACTTTTTTGACGGAAATTAGGGAAAGGAGCAGGGCACCTCCAAGAGAAAAAGGGCTTTTTTTGAAAAGGGATAACATCTGGGGTTAACTGTAAACATTGGGAGAAAAATTGAATAAGCGGGTACAGGAAAGATCGATACCACCATGAAAAAGAAATCTGGCGGAGACGACTCCGAAAAAAGATCCAAGAGTTAAAGAGGGGCAAGGGGGAGGGACCCTCCGCCTGCGCAGAAAGGTAGGGAAAAAAAATGACCCTTTTTTTTTCACTAGGGCGGAAAAAAAAGGACTGAGCTAAAGCTCATCACTTGACTAGGTCAGCTGGGGAAGAAAGACAGACGGGAAGAAGTGATGCGTGATAGAAGGAGAGATTACTCCTGATCGGAGGGGGGAAGAAATAAAAGGAGAAAGGATGTTGCCCGCAAAGTTGAAAGAAGAGAAGAAAGGGAAAAAAAAAAGCCGCAGTATCATTTATCGTGTTCCAAAAGGGAAATAAAATGCGTCGATCGCCAGGCCGGGAGGTCGTTCACTGTCTAAGGAACCAGAACAAGGAAAGCGGGCAGAGCTAGGTAAACAAAAGACAAAGGGGGGAATGGAAGGGAAACAAGCTCACAGAGGAAGAGGGTCTACGAAAGTTAAAAAAATTAAGGGCCTTGATGCATTGATCCGACGGGAAAAATCAACTGATCTGCGGCTGAAGTGGAACAGGGCTTCTTCGATTAAACCCAAAGGGGAAGGAACTAGGGAGGGGGAGGCTTGGAAGTCACCTACGAAAGGACGGGGAAATAAATAACGAAATCTGGAAAAGAGCCGAAGACAACTGTCGATGTCTCACCTTCCCTCGACGCGGGAGAAAGGATCTGTGCGCGAGGGAAAGCAGCAGTAGGGAAAAAAGACGCAAGCTAACCCCACGGTACGCCAGCCAAGCGCCGCGGTAAGGGGACTCAGACAAAAGAAGAAGAATCGGGCGAAAGGCAGATGTTTCTCGCGATCACGCTCTGCCCCTGGTAGGGGAAAAGAAACTACAAATTAACCGCTGGACTTCACAGAAAACACATACTGACGTTCCAGCAAAAAAAAAAATGAAGGGACGCAAGGGAAGAGGCAGGACTGTCAAGCAACGTGTGGGAAAAAAGGTTGCCACGGTGGAAAAGGGACTGTCTCGAAAGGGCATCCTGCGGCAGACGTTCGGGATTAAAAGGGATGAACTAGGGCTGTTCACTGCATCTTAACTCCGGATATGGATCAAGGGCTAGAGTTGTATCACCTGGTAGGAAGAGCGGAGAGGAAAAAAAACTGATTAACCACAAGGTCGTCGTGGGAGGAAAAAGAGGGTGGAAAAGTGGTCCAAGCCGCGGGCATTGAAAAAGGAGGGGAAGCGCTTCACTGCAACGGGGGAAAGGGGACGAAAATCGGGCTTCAGAAAAAAAAAAGAAGGCTTCTTCTGGGGGAAAAGTTAAGAGGACGAGGATCAAAAAGGCGACTCCTAGAGGGCTGTGGGCCCTGGAAGGTAGGAAAAATGGAACGTGGTCATCCTAAACAAAGGGGAAAAAAACGGTCGATCAAGAAAAAACTGACGAGGCGGAAAGGAAGAGGAAGGGTCAAAAGGAAAAGAGGAAAAGGCTGAGTCCGGTCACGATGAGAAACATGAAACCGAGAAATTCCTCCTGGGACTGTTTTTCCAGATAAAAAGGAGGGTGACGTGTTGAAAAGGGGAGAAATGGTTTTGGATGCAGGGGGTGAAAAAACCGCGGGAAACGAAGGAAAATCTGAAGGTCCTGAAAAACCCAGCTCAAAAGGAAAGGGGGCTACAATGGCTCTTGAAATGCAACTCACATCAAAACGGGGGAGAAAAAACAAAATCCAAACATGCACGCTCTCCAAAGGAGGAAGGGTGCTTGACTGTTTTGTTAAACGGAAGAAGTTCCAAGGGTGACGGGACTGAAAAAAAGGCAAAAGAGCTTTCTGCGTGAGGTGCAGACCCGGTGTACTAGGGCATCTTCGGAGATGAAAGAAAAAGGAAGACTCTGCTCGAAACAAGCTATGGACGACTACCTGATGATTTTGGAGGGCGATGGGGAAATCAGAAATCTGCGAAAAGCTATTTGCTACGAGGTTAGCCTTGTCTGAAGGGGGAAGAGAGAAAGAACAGGAAGGCCGGAGGTCCCGCGTGGTCTACTAAAGGACGCCGAGGAAGAGCGTGGACTTAAGATCTTCCGAGCCTGGACACCTTCCTAGGCCTCTTACCCTGGAAGGACTTCCCTATGCCCGCCCTTAAAATCAATGAGAGAAAAACTGACACGTCGGAGATCTCGTTGAAGGTTGGAAATTGCCCGTGCTCCTTGTGAGAAGAGTTAAGACCTGAACAGGAGAATGAATACGAATCGCTGGAAACACCGTTGGTAGCTAGCCAGAGCCGTGAAGGAAAAAGGAACGACCGGAGGCTGCGTCTCATATAGCCGGAAGAAAACTGCGCCGTAATTTCCATCTAGACATAGGACGAAAGTCGGGGAAGTCAGTCCTGGAGGGAGTACTCCGAAAAGATCGCTCGGCTTCTTCCGGGGTGAAAGGACACGCGGTCCTGGAAGAGGTAGTGTGGAAAAAAACCGATGAGGAGGTTACCTGCAGAGGCAGGATAACGGTGGAAAACCGAGGCAATGCAGAAAAAACTGGGACCTGACCTGCCGAGGAAGTGAAGACTACTCAAATTCAGGATCGATATCAGCGCAAAGAAGGAACCACTTCAACCAAGATAAACTCCCCGAGGAACTTCAGCTCAGGAGGATACCAAGGAAGAGGATGGGGGGAGGGTCGTGCTGGACTTAGGACGTAGAGGCCTGTCATGAGAACCAAACTCCCTGGACTAAGAAGAGTGCGAATGTAAGTGAAAACTTGACACGAGACGAGCCTTGCTAGAGGTGGGGGTGGGGTTGGTGTGGTTTGGTGGGGGAGTTTGTAAAAAGGGTTTGGGGGGGTTTGGGGTTTTTTTGGGGGTGCAAAAAAAGGTGGAAGTTTGGGTTGGGTGGGGGGGTTGTTGTGGGTGTTGGGGGGGAAAAGGACTTCGGAACGAATTCACCGATCGCGGGAGGCGCTCAAGCGGCACGAAAAAAACTAATGAGATTAACCGAAGTCACTCACGGAAAGGCTCAATGGGGGTCGGCAAAAACGAAAAGGGGGTGGGGGGGGGGGGGGGGGTTTTTGGTTTTTTTTTGCGATCTTCAGGCGGGGGAAAAAGAAAATTAGCTCGTCGGCGCGGCAGGGGAGAACGAAATACGGGAAGGGTGCGCAACCAGTCTCCTTACACCCGCCGCAAACCTGGGAGAGAGAAAAGGAATTCTGGAGCAAAAAAAAAAGTAACACAGAGGAGGAAGCTAGAGAGATATGTCGAAGGAAGGAAAAGATAAGAAGAAACGCCGGGAGGTGTACGGAGCATTTTTCGCTGAAAAAAAAAAGACGATACCGCCCCGCGGCCTCCTATCTGAATGGAGAGAAAAGAAAACATTGAGATCGACCAAAAGAAAAAACAAAGAACACGGCTGAAGTCTAATGTCGCGAGAAAGGAGGGAACTAACTCAGATCTCGGTAATCCAAAAAAAAAGGCGCGACTCCCTCATACTCGGGACGGATAGGACGAAAAGGTCAAGAGACGGATCCGTCGAGCCGGCGTCCATGCGAAGTTCCACGGGAGACCAAGATCTGTCGCAGGCCAGGTGTGGGAGCAAGCCAGGGCATCTTCCCAGAAACTAAAATAAAGGAAACCTACCTCGCGACAGGAGCAGCAAGCAAAAAGCTGGAATCAGGGTGAGAAAGGGGAGAAGGAGAATTCATATATCGATCCTGCCATCAAGGTTCATGAAACGGAGCTCGGACATCATAGAAGGGAGTTAAAGTGTCAGTGGATCACCAAAAGGAGAAAGAGGGGGGAAACAGGGAAAAAGACGAGACGGGTTGTGTGGAATACGCACAAACCAAGCGTCACGTACCCCTTTAATAAGAAGCCAGGAAACGGAAAAGGAAAAGAGTGAGTAGAAAGGTAGCCCAAACTCCGACTTGCCTTAATCCCCTCAGGTAGAGGTGGGAAAAAGGCTAACTGAGTTCCGTCAGAGAGAAACAAAAAGGAAAAAACGGGAACACGTACGGAAAGATGATGAAATTGAAAAAAGGGCAAACTCCTCTCTAGGGGAATGAAGCGCCTGGGGGGGGGATAAGAAGCTCGAAGTTTTCCGGAACTTTCATTACAGAATGGCTCACAAAAAAAGAAAGATGAAGGAAAAGAAAAAGGTAACTATCTCTCTCCGAAGGGTATGTAACACTTGAGGAGGGAAGGTTCCCGACGATGGGAAAAAGGGATACATCATACCAACTAAAGGCGAGAGAACGAGGGCAGTGTTCAGACCTATGAAAAGACAAATAAACTACCGAAGAGGGAGGAGGTGCAAAACGGGAGAAGGTCCCCGCTTGGCCCTCCGGCGACGAAGGGGGAATGCAGGAAGATCAGAAAAAAAAAAAACCGCGACCTCCTCGTAGCAAAAAAAAAAGGGAAAGCCGAGCTGCCCCCGGAAAAAAAAAATCGGGCAGTCGGCGGAAAAGTTTAAAG
>Ga0179591_1370156_pt1 | contig 14913 bp, 12 predicted proteins | sample CZOMad2_1_08_16f_FD_182891 | JGI IMG/M metagenome (GOLD analysis project Ga0179591, IMG submission 182891) | Vadose zone soil fungal communities from Angelo Coast Range Reserve, California, USA - CZOMad2_1_08_16fungal (PacBio error correction) | ecosystem: Environmental > Terrestrial > Soil >...
ACATTCTTAGGTTTCACCAAGCACTTCGGAGCATGGATTAGGACGCGAAGCTCAGGGCCGGAAGTAGAGACAAATTAGAGAGGGGAAGCATGACTAAATTTTTTACGGAACCTCCTCTGAGGGAAGTAAGCAGAAAGAGTAGGCGGAATAAAAGAAAGATGACCTAAGGAATGAAGATGTGGGGGTATACCTTGCAGCCGTGACGGTTACGGTTGGAAGATCATGTCTGCGTCAGGAAGAGGACAACCAAAGTAAGTGAGGAAATTTGGAGGGTACGGACAACGACTCAGTTTGGAGGAGCCTGAGGGGAGAACTCAGCTAGATTCAAGAGAGGACTCGGCTTTAAAAGCGAAGAATATTATAGCGGGAAGAGGTCAATCATAAAGAGGTAAAGAATTCATCGTATTTCCGAGAAGGGAGGACGTGGACATAAGCCCAACCGTTAATCCCTATGAATACGGTCCATGAACTCGGCAGCCCAGGAGTCCATTCAATCAAGCATTTAGCAAATTGGAGGCAAGGACCAAAAAGTAAGTCTCATTCTAAAAAGGACGGAAGATTAAATAAAGTTTCCCAGGTTACGATATCGGAGGGGGGAGGGATCTTAAGGGGAGAGCCAGGGAGAGAAAAGATTGATTAGGGGGAAAAACACAGGAAGATTGGGGGTTCAGTGGCGGGTACTTTATAGGGGTGGGGGAGGATTCTACGTTCATGCCCGGAAGAAAGGATCTAGATGGCAACTAGGGGGAAAGAGAAGGGGGAGCGTGTGGTCATTTGGGAAGGTAAGTAGGGCTACCTTACTCGCTTAGAAGGGTAGGGAGTCGATTGCGAAGACCATTAGCGGGGAGATCCTCTGAACTGAATCTGTTCATTCATCCGATTGAACGAGAAGGAGTTGAAGCATCTTATATGGGGGTCCGAATCAGAGTTTCGAAGGGCAGGGTGATCGTCGTCCATTAATTTCGGGGACTGGCTTTCAGAAAGAAGGTCTTACGAGGATGGAACTCCGGGGAAAAGCCTAAAAGGGGTAGTAAAAAAGTCCTAGCTCTCAGAACAATGGAAAAAAGATTGGTGATCATGACGCAGACCTGGGACTTTACTGTAAACACGAAAACGGGGGACCGAAACATCCGACTTTTGGGTAAGACTAAAGTCGGGGCTCCTTGGAAATCTGCTCAACTTCACCCGGTACCATGGTGAGCCCCGAGCAGTGTTCATTGGCCTATCGGGGTAGTGAGTCCTGATTTCGTCGAGCATTGTAGGCGGAAACTTTTGAGTTATTCTATGGGCAGATTAATCGGGGCAATTTCCTTAGACACGTTAATCACTCCCTTAGAGTATCAGGATGCTAGGGGGTGGTCTAGGCTGGCCTGCAGAAAGGGGCCCTTGGGATCATTTAGAGTGCGAGGGTAAACGGCCATCCATAAGGGAGCGAGGGATGCGGAGATGGGACTCACCCACCACTTAGGAGAGTAAATCAAAAAACAGAATAGAAGATCAAGGTAGGATTAGGACGCAATAGCACCCATCGCTAACCTAGAAAATGGACGTTAGCGTCTATAGAAAGAACACTGCGAATGCTGGAAGGGAAAGTGTGCAAATGACTCAGCAGCAGGGGGGGACAAGGATCACTTGAAGAAACCCCTTGACTAAAGGAGAAATAAAGGACAAGGGCCGGCCCATCATGGCGGGGGACCAACTCCGGGGTATGCCAGACTCTAAAGCCGGCAGGGGTGAGCTGGCACCGCGGGTCGGCGCCATCTAGGAAAGAATGGGTTAGTTCTGGAGCGATTTTCGGATTCTGAAAGAAAGGCGAGAAAAGGATAAAAGACCATCAGGTAAATATGGGGGGACGTCAGTGATTACTCCGTAGAAGGCGGGGGAGGGGAGAAGCTCCGTTCGGCGACTGTCATAAAGAGGAACGAGACTAGAATTGGCGGGCAACGCAATGAAAAAAGGCGTACAGAGGGGGGAGTCGTACTCAACAGGAGGTAGAGGTTAATCCATTGGGGAAGCAACTTAGTGGAGAAAGAGGATCGAAGATCGGACTGTCACGGAGGATCAGAAGAGCCTTCTAAAGGGCCGGGGGAGGGCGCCCATTTGGAAGTCAACTGAAGTGAGAACGGCTGACGACATGGGTCTGGTACGAGAGTCTCAGTGGCGCCGTAAAAAAGCTGAACTCAAAAACCAGGGGTATCAATCGTGGTCGATTGCACGCTCCCGAATGTACTTATTTGGGTGAAAAAAAGGGCCCGACGATGCTGAAACAGGCCCTCATAATCAAAACAACCCTTTGGGGAAGATATGGGGGAAAGATGATGGCAGACTGATTTAGTGATTAGTCGGAACGAGAAACTTCTCAATTGGTGTCAAGAACCAGGCGGATGATTAGCGACTGGGGGCTGGAGAGAAGTTCAATAGTTGAGCAAGATAGCGATAATGGAAAAGTTGGTCCAAAGAGTAAAACACTACATTGTTAGAGGTCAAGCCTTATCTGAGGGATGAAAAAAGGACTGATCCAAGTTATAGGATGGCAATGTTCAATGTCTCGTTAAGAGAGTAGAGAAACCGAAATCACAGGGCGGGAAACAATTCGTTGAATAGAGACATCAAACACAAAGGGAAAAAGTTGGTTGGGTGTGGAGGTCCGGTCAGAAAGAAGAAAATTGGGAATTCTTCACCGGCTGGGCTGGCTGTTGGGGGGGGGTGGTCGAAAAAATGTATGCAACCAGGGGATCAGGATGGGATTCTCCCTAAAAGTGTGGTCACCATCTTGCCTCGAGAGTAAGATAACTTCCAACAAGAGAAGCATGCGTCGATCGAAAGTCAGAGGGTAGGAAGCCAGATCCTGAAGAAAAGAGATGTGCGGGGCAAGAAGAGCGAAAATCGGAGGAACAGTTCTGGTTGGGAGTAAAGAGCTATCAGGGGGAGGGAGTCACTTCTGGCAATTTGAGTTGTCTCCGCATTGAGGGAAGCGTACAAGTGGTCTTTTGGAGAAACTAGGCTAAGTGAGAGAGGGGAATGAGCCAGAGATGGGGGGTCCACCTGTGTGTACGTTGGCACTCAGGAATCAATACTGAAAGGGCAAAGGGGAGTGTTGGGGAGGACTCATCTACCAAGTTTGGGGATTGGGGCTCACAGAGGGGCGGGTCCAGGCAGGTAAATACTGGTCTACCTCTTCTTTTCACTGGGGACTTAATTACCCTCTATTCCAAATGCAAGATCAGGGTAGGGGGGAAGCTATATTGTGGACATGTACTCATAGGGAGGGAATAGAGGAGGTATGGAGAAAGGGAAGGAGAACCTGGGGTTTGGGGAAGAGTCCGAAGAAGAAAAAAGACTCAATTCCGCCTTGGGGGGCTGGCAACGACTGGATAGACTGGGGGGAGAAAGTGGCCGGGTACGCAAAAAGGGAAGTTCACGACGTGCCTGTGGAATTAAGCTTGTGAGATCCGGGGGTGCAAGTGAGACCGACCGACGGCGGGGTCCAAACCCCCTCTTCCGCAACAGAGCGCTTCAAAGTGTCAACCGTAGAGGCAATCGGGGGACTGGATCTCCAAGTGAAAGAAAATAGGAAACCCGGGCCGAACTACGACTGCTTTTGGAATCGGAACTTGAAAGGGGTCCATACGGGACACAATGAGCTGGTCTCCTGACTAGAATGAGAGAGAAGAGTATCAGTGAGAGAAGACAAACATGGAAAGTAAACCCTCCCTATAGCGAGTTGGAGATATGAGCCGCACTGCAAAAAAAGAATCCTTTGACCGCGCCTTTCGAGTGGAAGAGTTTTACTGGTAAGAGTACCAACCGATAGTTATCTTCGACACATTATAGAGGATTGAACTTAAGAAAGGGGAAATTTCTCCAACCTCAGAGGGTAGAGACACTATGAGCTGAGGTAAAGAAAGGTAGCTTCTCTTCATCTCCCTTATTTTTGTCTTTGGAAATTGGGGACAAGAACCAACTGAGGGCTTTGGGAAAGCGTCGGGACTTTTTTCATAGGGGGGAAGAAGGACGTATGTGTAGTGGGAGTTTTAGACAAAAATTAGATGAGAGAAGAAAAAAAAATTTTGAAGGGCTCAACAACAACACTGATGATATTAATATATGGGGAGGCATTTTGTGAAAGGATCTAATTTCCTGACTTGGGAGAAAAAAGAAAAGACAATCAGAAGAGGGAGGAAAAAAAGGGGTGGAAAACAACAAACGAGTAATTAGCTCCACATGAGTTGTTCTTGACTAGGTGAGAAGCGACAAAGAATTAACTGGAATTGAAAGTTCTCAGCAGAGGAGGGATCTTCCTGACTCGTGATTTTTAGAAGTGCGAAAAGAACTTTTTTCGCTGGTCTCAAAGAAAGGCGAGGTCGGCCGGAGTCTTGGAGTCTCCCAGGGAAAAAAGAGGAAATATCTGAAAGTAAGGAAGTTTTTTCCTTGAATACTCTGGTAGGGCGTTCAAGAGACTAGAGGCGGGCCAGCTCGGTTTTGAGATGTGGCGTCAGAAAAGAGGGGAACTCCGATGGGTGTTGAATATGTGTTATTATTATGTAAGGAATCCAGAGCAAGACCACACAAACGTAGTGGTTCGGAACAAGGGAGAGGCGGGAGTATGAACGGCTATCAACGGGGGGCCTAGAAGGGCTTGAAGGTGGGGGGAACTCGGCCTGAGTTTTGCGGACGTTTTTCCTCGATGGAAGGAACGGTTTTTTGTCAGAGGAAAGATGGTGGGCCTCCTAGCAATGGGAATTCCACGCTGACTCGAAGGGAAGTATTTGGGCATTGTGGCGAAAGAAGGAATAATTAGGGGCTCATACCAATTCGATAGGAAGAGTTGGGCAATGAAGGGAAAGTCTGCGACATAGAAAAAGGTCGAATCAATATTATAAAAAATGGCGGACTTGTCAAATTCCTATCTAGGAGGCAAATATGATCATGATTGGTCTTATTACCAAAGTGGAAAGAGGGTAATGTAGAAACATGGAAAGAAAAGGTTTCCCCCATTCTGGTAACGGGGGACTTAAGAAAATGCTGGTTAGATAATCAAATCGGGGAATTTGTCCGCTTGAGGGGGGAAGAAAAATCCCGTTTAAGAGGGGTGGGCGAGTAGAAGAAGAGCTTTTGAAACCCTAAAAACCAAAGCTTGAGGACCAAGACGCGAGTAAGAGGGACTCCACGGGGAGAGAAGATCAAGCGAGAACAGAGAGGTTGTCTCAACAAGGGGGAGAGAAAATGAAAATCAAGATTTAAACCGGAGAAGAGTAAAGTCATCTCAGAAACTCAGAAAAGGAAGAGTGAGAAGAAAAGGGGAATCTCGCCAATGTTTCCAAAGAGAGGTTGGGCAAGGCACTTGCGGCGGAGAGAGGAAAGATCCAGATCATCTCCTTCTAATCGGGAAGGCATGAAAGGGGGGGGGGGATGGGGGAAAACTCTACTCGATTCAAAGCGGTCCGCCGAATGTCGATGGAGAAGAGCAATTCCTTAAAAGCGAGAGTTGGAATCAGCTTGGTAGAGTCGGAGACGACGTATCGGGATGATCATCATTCATGGATGGTCTGCCGAAAGGTCAGAGCGAAGGGCCTTCAAAGTCTTTTGAGGGTTAGTCAATGTTGGGGGCAAGAAAGGGGGGAGAAGATTCGTCTGCTCAGATGGCGAAGCGCATGAACGAGGCTTCGCGAGAAACTTTACAGAGGATTATTCGCATCAAAGTAAAGAAGTACGAGGTCCCCATAAAGGAACTGTAGACCGTAGCAAAAACTTTTCCTTATTATCTAGATCGATAAGCTTAATCTAGTAAGGACTCAGTGGTATGCTATAAAGAGGGGTGGTGCAATTTTCGGTATCTCAAAGGGCTCGAGAATGTTCTTAAGACGAAAGGAGACTAAGGTCACAAGAATTACTAAGATGAGATTAGGAAAGCTGTCAACGGGACTGTCCGTTCTGACAGGCAGGAGGAGGGGAAGGGGCCTCAGAGACGGAAATGGTTCCGAGTTATGGGGGGGGAAAGGTTTTCAGAAAGCTCCACGGCGAGAGATAAAAGAGGTCGACCGGGGAGGAGACCGACCCGCTCTCTGAATTGGCATACTAAAGATAAAGGGAGCCTTCCGGCGTCGACCGGGTCGGGGAAGAGGGAGTATGTCTCAGGAAAAGTACAGGATAATTAAGCCTCTCAAAACTTCGTAGACACCGTCGTTAGGCCAAGGCTGATGATCAGGAACTCATTATTTTTTAGACCGCAGCATTTGACTTCCAGGGGAGGGAGTCCAGAAAGGAATGTCGTGCTGGCGTCAGTACCAACCCTCGCAGGGCGAACGAATCGAGGGTGAAAGCAATGGTCTCTCGATCGAAGCGTAAGCAGACGGGAGCGGGCTCAGAATCCAACCAGGTACTTGTGAGAAAGGGACGCACCAGGACTTTATTCCTAGAGCGGAAAAGAACAAGAACCTTGGTAAAGCTTAAAGGTCTAAAAGACCCGAATCGACTCAAAGGAAAAGCAGGGTACCATTTGGGAGCCATATTGAGTGTCACATTCTGAGGATGGGGCTGAGTTCGGTAAAAAAAATGTCGGGCCGCGAATTCCATGTTGTCAGGGGGATGAGAGGAAACGTGAAGCCTTTTCTCTTCAGTAGAGGTCCAATGGGCGTCACTCCCTTGAGGAGGAGAAGATCCCATAGCGGAGGAAGCAGTTTCAGGAGGCTGAGCTTCTATGTTGCCGCGGCGCGGGTTAAATCATCGGTGGGGGAGAGGGGAAGAAGGCGGGGGAGAGGTCTCTCTCAACACACGGGGGAGGAAAGATCAGACAGAGACTCGCCCCGGGATCCCTTTATTTCTACGGTCCAACTCAGCGACAGGAAAAGGACTGAATCCGTAAAACTCTAAAGACAGAGAAAGAGAGGCACATCGATGGTGACGTAACGTGGCTCCTGATAACATAGCTTGACCATGAGGATCACGTGGTCAAAGGGAGAGAACCACTTTTCAGTTAAGCCTACGTCCAGGAGCGACAAAGAAAGGGCCTCCAGACATAGGAACAACCTATCCAGGGGATAAAACACAGGTGCGGAAAAAACCTCGGTAGGCAAAGCCATTAATGCCAAAGGCTTCTTTCGGAGGGCAGGGCTTCCGGCGTAAGTCAGAGACAAAGGTGCTCACAAATCCTATCAAATGGGGGAATCCGACGGACATAAGGGAGCTTAGACCCGATGACGAAAGAATTCTTTCAATCCAGAAGCGGCGCAGGGTAATTCCATCCCAGTGGAAGTCTCTATCACAAGGACCATGAGAGATCGAGGAACGACAACTCAGAAATGATTTCGGGGTATTAAATCCAGTTTTTACGGGAAGGATGGACTAATAAGTGGAAAAGGATAACGCCCGGGCACACGATTCCCGGACTGCGAAATCCGAAGGGGGGGCCTTTATCATGGGCACTTAGCATGAAAACTTTACTAGCGAGTGGGGCAAGGGTTCGCGAGCGACAGCGAATCTCTCAGGATAAGCTGAAACGTCTCAAGAAAAGCCTCGGAATCAGATGTGGAAAAAAGAAATACACTCTCAAACTGTCCTAGGATATTGGGGGTAAGAGGGTCGACCGAAAGATCTAAGGAACTCTTCCACCCGTTGAGCAGTGATCTGAGGGGGGGGACTGGATTTAGCCAAAGAAGAGATATATAGTTTGCCTCATAAAAGGGATCCAATTTGTCATAGCATGAAATATCTAACTTGGCTGGCCGAGATCGTGGATGGGAAGGGTCTCGTCAAAAAGCAGGGAAGTGGGCCGTAGGACCCACTGCATCGACATTAGGCTTGGCCAGTGCGTAGGGAATCTTGATGAGGACTCGAACCATCCCATTTTAGGACGGGAAAATGCAGGATAGCAGTGTGATCTTCTAACTCACCGAGGAGACCTAGCGGCCGAATTTGGCCAAAGGTTACTTTTTCAGCCTGCAGAAAGTAATTTTTTGGGGCACAACCTTGAATTCAAAAAGATGCTGACGAATCTACACCGTATTGAAGTTCGCAGGTGGGAGGGTATCTACACAGGAAGGAAAAGCTTCTCAGGAATCTTACGGTCACCGAACTTTAGGCTGACAGGGCTTTACGGGAAGAAGATAGTTCACTTCACACCTTACATCTTCATTCGAGATGAGGGAAAGGGGGAAGTCAGGGCTCTGCCACGAAGAAAGCCCATTTGGCTCGGCTTTATGGGAACGCAAGTCATCAGGCAAAGCGTCCATAGGCGGAAGATTCCTGTTGTGAGGGGAAAGCATATCACGCGGTCTTTCAATTTTGGGTTGTCAGCCTGACGGGGAGAGGGGTAGCTTCGCAGAAATAGCGTCGGAGAGTATGAATGACTAGGACACCTTTTGTTACGGTTTCATGGAGAGATCACGGAATGGTCACAGTTTTGTGGGAATGCATAAGAGGAAAAGGGACCGGATGTAGAGAAACATTTTCTTAAAAGGGAAAAGAAGAGCTTTCGACCTCTGGGGTGAGAGAATGTAGTTCAGGAAAGGCGATGAAGTCAGGTAACCGTAATATGGTCTGCACTAAGAGGTTGTACCTTGAGACAGGGGGAATTGGAACAGAGAGGGCAAGTGTAGGGACCTTGGACGGGAGTGAAAAATTGCGTAGAAGCCAAGATACTCATGACGTCCTGGGGAAAACGGTAGCCGCGGAGTCAGAACAACTTACTTCTCGTGACGCCACCTTCCAAAGGGGTATGTTAGACTGGGGATTCGCGTCGAGGCGCAATTGACAAACTAATACTTTTCGGGCATGCGACCCCCTCTTCAAAGAGGAAACCGGGCGCTAAGGGGTCTGCACGACACAGAGGAAGAAACTGTTATCTCCCTTGAAGAAGACAACGGGTGCCGTGGGTACCCAGAAAAGACGTCTGCTTGGTTCCAAACCGGTTCTGGCGAATGACCATCCGAACATCGCTACCAGCTCAAAATTTCCTTGATAGGAGGAAGCGAGAATGACGCAAGAACGCACCTCTAGAAGTTTTGATAAGGGAAGCTTCGATTGCACCAAAGGGGACAGACCAAGGACGGCATCCGGCTCATGGGGGGGACTCTTTGAAACCGGAAGGAAGATCCACCAAAGGTGGAGTTTATCTAACCGAGAGCAGTAGGCGTTGAAACCCGTGATTCGCAGGTCCTCATTATTAAAAGAACCTCGGACTGGGAGGAAGATATGTGAATGGCAGAGAGTTCCGAGCCTTTCATGACCTTCTTGCGGTGGGATTCCTAAACGAACTCATCTGGGATCCTCGGGGGGTAGGGGGTTTCAAACGTACCGAGGTTCGTTTGTTCAAGTTTAGGTTCGAAATATGGAGAGTAAAGTCAGTAGAAAGAGGGTGTAGGCACAAACACAAAACGTATGTTAAAAAAGAGAGCACACTTGTGGACTTAAAAACGTCATTTATGCTCAATACAAGAGAATCATAACGAGAGAGGGTCTAACCTAATGGCAAGATGGGTTCTAGGGGAATAAAGGTAAACAGAATTCCTAAGAAGGACGATACTCGGTAATAGTACTTTATCGCAGTTAGGTGGCAAGGTGCGAACGAGCGGGTTTCCGAACGGCATCATTATCTGGAGAGGCTGAGAAAAAGAGTGTGAGGGAGCTTTACGGGGAAACGAGCCACGGTAAGCGTTCAGGTATGGTGGTGAAGTGATCCGAAAGACTTCACTTATACAAGTAGTAACGCGCATTCTTTGGTCGTCGGGGGCTGTCGGTACTAGGAGAGACCGGTTGAGACGAGGAGATGGAACGTGATTTATGGAGAGCAAAACCAGGATTTACAACAAAAGCGATTCTTTATTCCGAAACCGGAAAAAAGTAGGGCACTGGGGCTGCAACTTTAACTGCATTGATTGACCCTGCTCAATTGATACCGTGTGCGTAAGCGGGGTAAACCGCTGGCAAGGCGGAGCTTTGGGGAAATGCAGAGGGCTAAGAAGCAAGGAAGGACAAGGCGACGATCAGGAATTTTTGGAAGGGTACCCGAGACGTTAATCTTAAGAAGTCTGGCTTAAGAAACAGGAGGAGCGGGGGTGAGTCATGGAGAAGGAAGGAGGCAAATGATCCCAAAGTTATCACTCAGGGAAAAGAAAGGAAACAGGATGCGGCAGAAATGTTTACTAATTGGATTTAGAGGTCGAAATACATTATTTCAGTGTACCAGGATTTGATCGCAGGTCATGTAAAATGACGACTATAAGTGACTAAAGCGAGGGTAAGAGTAATCTGAACCAAGGAGGTTTTATAAGCAAATACGGGTAAGGACGGAGAGATGTCCTATACCGAGGTGGCAAGACGTGTGTGGGGGGTGAAAAGGAGCGCTACTATTCGAAGGCGTAAAGAAACCCTAAAAAAGGGATAAAAAAAAGAAGTGTTATAAAGGAGAGGTAAAAGACAAAGGAGGAACCTCTGCACCCCGTTAGCGCGAAAAATTGGCGAAGAGCAATGATAGGCAGTGCTAGGCGGCGGGGAACGACAGTCAAAAAGGTGGGGAAGACTCGAAGGCGAGGGCGGCCCGAAAACACTGCGTGACAAAACAGAGGAAAGTAATCGTTTGGGTATGCCGAAAGAAACGCGGATGATGAATAGTGAAAAATTAAACGAGTGAGAAAGGCGTTGTTGCGCTTACGTGGGGATACCAATCCGGGGGCTATACAGGAATCCCATGTGCAGATCGAACACAGAATCTTACTACATACTGCGGTGGGGGGAAGAAGCAATAACGGAAGAAAAAGTAGAGGGAGGGGCAGGGAAGAGGGGGCATCTCTGGCCTGAAGAAGAAATCACAAATAGGTGGAACGCAGATATAATAGAAAAATCATTTATCACACACTTGGTGGCAAAGCGTGGGTCGACAAATACAGCGTGCAATCTGTACCGGGGAGAGAGCACGGGTTCCGGGGAGAGTTTGCCAAAATTAATCATGGCTTGCTAGGACCAGGCTAGGTTCTTCACACGCAAATTACGGAAGGGGTGCACAAGCTGACATTCGTCCGTTGAAAAGAGGGTCTAGGGGAGAGGGGGGAGAAGATTAAAGGAAAGAGGCCGTATGTGGACAATTCGGGGGAGAGGAATTAATCGGGGATCAGGTGTATTTGACGAAAAGAATCAGTGATGGAAAATAACTAGAGTCCATCGAAGGGCAGAAAATTGGATCCGGAACGTCCGGTAAATCAGGAGATTGTCCTATAAGCGCGGTCACGATACAAAAAAAGTAGGGGGGGGGAATAATAAGCCACGTTGAAAGGAGATCGCGAGTCGACACAAGATTAAAAGAAGGCAGGGAAGGGTAGGTGATCAGGAAGCAAGTGAGCAAAGATGGGGTGGTGGTCACGGTTAGGGGGGGGGGGGGAGTCAGACCAAAAATGCGAGACTAAGAAAGGTGAGGAACATAAAACGGGAAACAATAAGGAGATAAATGTTCCAAGGTGCTACAGGGGTTGAAAACAAAATTCGAATCAAGTTTACCTAGCGAAAGGGGAGATAACTGCCTGCACGATGAGATAGTCTGGAGCGGACGACACTCTCCATCGGCCTATTTGAGGAAGGGGGAGGTATGAGACTGTTAAGAGTTTCAGTCGGAAAAGCTCTGTCTAACGCAGAACATACAAGCGAGCGTCAACTTAATTGGGCAGTTGAGGGAGGGCGCCCTTAAAAAGAGTTAGCAGGAGGGGATAGGTGCCAGCCATGAGCAGGAAAGAACCGATCACTTCTATTTCAAAAATCAGCCAGGAACTTGAGTACAGGTTTTCAGAAAGACGTTTATTGTAGTCCGAAGCAGCATTTAAGGAGGTTGATGGAGGGGTATCATTGTCTGCGGGTTTAAGGAGCCGCTGCTACTTTTAATCTCCTTTCGCCGATCTCGAAAAACCGAAAACAAACTGACGGGACTTGGAAAGGAAGCCCTTTGAGATACTTAGAGGAAATGAAAATCCCAAGATTTTGGAACACCTGTGGAAAAGCGCGCATCTAAATGGTAAAAATGGTAATTTTTGATATGTGTCGGATTGTATATGGGTGGGAGGCCGGGTCAGGGGTTCAGGCAGGGTTTAGGATATGAAAGAAACTTTTTTATTTATGGACGGAACGTTATCATAAGGTGAAAGACTGTGCTTATCGTCTCATTCAACGCACTGTACGAGGTGAGTCGCCTCTCGGCACTCGGGGGAGGAGCGGCTGCAGAGGGCCAGGCCTCTTTCTAGGTCGGGAGGGGAAAGGTGAGAAAGGAATAGCGCGAGGAGGGGATGCTCTCTCGGAAACAAGAGAGAGGAAGATATATATCCAAAACGATCTCGCCGATCCGATCTGGATGCGTCCAAAACCGCTAAAAATAGCAACGGGAAAATCGCCTTCATCCTCTCCCAGAGGGGAAGAAAAGAAGACGAGCTAGCCAGTAATTTAGGACCTTTCGCCAGACGGGTCAGCAGCAGCGGGACAATTGATGGCTAGCGAACGGAAACAACTTAATGAATCACTAGAGTTAAATGAGGAACAATAACGCAGAAGTTACAATGAGGGGGCTCCCACCATTAACAAGGAGCCAATTGGCCGGGAAATGGTACCACGCCATTTAGATGCCCTCCTAGTAGAGAAAAAGGTCGAGGAGTCTGTCTTTCGTGAAAGAGAAAACCAGTATTAATCGTTGCGTAAGGGATTAGAGAAGTATATATGGAAGACTTCGGAAGAGGAGTGTCGATACTATCTTCTCAAATGGCGTGAGGAAATGGCTCCGTGGCGGGGTCCTTTTCATTTGTGAAATGCACGGGACCCCCCTACACTTCAGGGGAAACTCAAGATCAAATCTTCAAGGGAGGGGCTCTTACGAGTTGCATGAAAAGGGGTTACTCATAACTCTTACTAAATTATATGGAAGGGGGAGGAAGAACTCTTCACAAGGTGCACTACTCGAAAAGGGTCCCTAACACTTTGGGGTCGCCATTTCAATGATGAAAACTTGACAAGAGAGTGCGGGTTCGACAGAGTCGAGGAGAGAGTGGCCACAAAAGTCAAAGACGAAGATAAGGAATAGGGGGGGAGTCGCGTCCCGCGGAAAGAATCTAATAAATGAGAGAAAATGGCGCGGCCCAACTAGACCCGACCCTCGGTGAGAGTATCCAACATGGGCGCCTGACGGAAGGGTTCCTGGGTAAGTGATGGTGGAAGAACAGCTGAAAAAGAAAGTAAGAGTAGTGGTAAAGAAAAAGTGCATCAAATACATGGGATATGAGGAAAATGATATTGTAGGGCCGATTGACATCTGGATCGATCAGTCAGGGGCGTGGCCTGTATCTTTCCCTTCAGAGAAATGGTGGTGGAAAGATAGGTATACTTCTTTGGGGAGAGGAAGAGGGGACGAATCAAAGTTGGATCGGGACAGGAATGTCATTGGCGGCGAATTGGAATGTCAACCGGAGGCTCTCACCTTTTGCACTCGGAGGTGAGTTGAAGGCCATAAAGGAATTTGAAGAATAGAGGGGGGTGGCGGAACCTTTAGGAGAACGGACTGGAGGAAAAAAAGGTCTGGGAGACGGAAGAGGGGAGGATTATTACAATTGATGCAAACACGAGGTCGATCGGATCTTGGCGTAGGCCTCCTTGGGGGCGGAAATCATTGCCAGGATTGCGGAAATAATGCAAACTAAAGGGATCCTTCGGATAGTAAGTGATCTCTGATCTCTCAAACCAGCCGGGTTCTCGAAACAGGGAGATGAGTTGGAATATCAATTACTGCAGGGGAAACACAATACTGGGAAGCCCCGGAACGGTTTTTTGGGAAGGGGGGTTTCAGGAGCTGCTTTCTAAGGGGGGCTGGAGTTGAAATTTTGATGTTGTCACCGGAAAAGACGGCAAAGTTGAGCTTCGCAAGTCTACCGGGAGTCTTAACAACGCGTAGTGGAAAAAAGTCTTGGTGGTTGGACAAGAGCGAACATCTCACAAGGATTGTGACGTGGTTGTGGACAAGAAGGGCATTACTGAGTATAGAAGAAGCATCTGCGCCGTACAACTGTGCGTGCGGGCGTGAAATTATTTCGGGAATGACCACTCTATGACCATCAAGTGGCGAAAGGGAAAAGAAGTATAACTATTTTGACATGTTCATATTAATGAGAGAGTGCAAATATTTTTCTGGAAAAAAAAATCTGTGGCCTGGAATACAGGGGGATCAGGTCTCAGCGCCCACACACTCCCAGCACTGGGGGATGGAAGAAGGCTTCAATTACCGTCCGTTTCATCCGGCCACCTGCAACTACTGGTTCGCCGAGCTTCCCGGATGGGCCTTGCTTACGCAGGACAAAGCATGGGTAGTGGGCCCAAGAAGAGAAACAAAGAGTAAGAAAAGAAGCGGCATACATTCAGGAGGGAATCAGGGGGGGTCCACTTTTATCTCCAAAAACGTGCAGGCTAGAAACACCTGCCACTACTGGGGTTGGCGGGAAAAAGAGAAGTTCTTGAGAGAGAGAAAGAATCCATCTCATAAGGAGAGAAAGAGGAGATGCATTATCGTAGTACGCGATCAAACCTTACTAGAAAAACGCCCTCTGACGGGGGGCGGCTATGTTGGGGTTGAAGATTGTCGAACTTCAACACCGAAGTCCCGTAATGCCCGAGGATGGAATCGTTTACTGGAGAAGAGGGCCGACTCAAGATTTATCTTCTATAACGCGCAACCATGCGTAACATTGGAAATCCCCTTCCGCCAAGGTGAAATAGTCAGGCCCAGGGGAAAATAAGGTAATTGAAGGACGATCCTGTCCTCCTATTTTGTTGTCGGGGGGCTGGTCTTCCCCCGGCAAAGAACAATTGTAAGGATCTTTCGTTTGGTGAAACATTTTGGAAGATGAGGCGTCTTTTCGGGGAGGGGGGGGGTTTCGCCAGATGAAGTAGATAGGT
>Ga0179591_1260630_pt1 | contig 14912 bp, 15 predicted proteins | sample CZOMad2_1_08_16f_FD_182891 | JGI IMG/M metagenome (GOLD analysis project Ga0179591, IMG submission 182891) | Vadose zone soil fungal communities from Angelo Coast Range Reserve, California, USA - CZOMad2_1_08_16fungal (PacBio error correction) | ecosystem: Environmental > Terrestrial > Soil >...
AAACCGGGACCTTGAAAGTTTTCGGCGAAGGGGGAAACGTCCACCTAGTATTGGTGCGGGCCAGGGCCGGCACATGGGCGTGGGAATCTAGAGGCTTCGTCACTCACATTGAATGCGATAGAGGAGAAAACTGACGTACTTTGGGTCAAGGAACTGAGATCATGGCGATCTTACGAATGGGGAACCACTAGCTCGGCCGAAAAGACGATCGGTCTCAGGACACAGGGGAGAGACTTCCGGGCCTCCTTGTTTAGGAGGAAGGGGTCTGACCTTAGGTTCCCGGGGAGAGAACGACGAATCCAGCCGAAAACCTAGAGAACCGCGGAATGGAAGATATTACGAAGGGTTGGCGCTAGGGGGTCCAGCCGCGCGGGAAAAACGCGACCACGGGGAAAGGCGATGTGGGCAAGGGTCGTTTTGGAAAAGGGAAAACGATGCGCTGACCTTCCTTCGAGTCTATCGAGAAGGTGAAACGTTTCGCCGTGGAGCCTCGCGAAACGATCGACGATCGGCCTAAATCTTGCCCGGGGATCGCGAAGGGGGGGGGGGGGGGGGGGGAGCCAGACCCCAGGGAAGGGGGCAACACGGAGAAAGCTTGAAGATCAATAGTCTTAGCACAAGCTCCTTTGGGCGTGAGGATTGGGAATTCAACACCTGACAGGGGAAAGGCGAATAGCATGACAACAAACCGAAAAGATCGTAAACGGAAAAAAGCTGAAAAGCTCACTTTCAAGGGTGGAACATACTCTCAAGAACCTCCAGCCGGAGGGGGAGTCACGAGGCGTCGTGGAACATATCGACAGAGCGGCCTGACGGGTGAGTGGAAAAAAGTGGGAAGAGTCGAGAAACCCCACCTCGGCGCGAAGAGGAGGCGAAAAGACGTATCCAAGGAGGAGAGGGGGGGGGGGTGACAAAAAGCAGCAGAATAGACTCTAGTAATCTGTAGAAAGACCACGACTTGGTCGGAGCAAGCAGGCGCTCGATCAGGAACTCGACTTACATGGAAGCACAGGGGGTATCGTGGGGCGTTGGGAGAAGCGACGAAGCCAACTGATAACGGGATGAGTGATTGGAGCACGATAAAGTGCTAGGGCCCTTCCTACGAAAGTGTCATACATATCCGCAGTCTCAACTTGGAAGATTACAGGGGCTGTCCGGGCAGGGTATGGGGGGGGGGGGGGGGTTGGTTGTTTGGGGGGGTGGTTTGGGGGGGGTGGGTTGGGGTGGAGGGAGTAATAACCTCTTGGGACCTCCGCAGACCCTCCCTTCACTCGCAAGTCGGGAAGCACCACCCTCACTCCCTACGAGCGGGAAGTGAGAAACGAGAAGGCGGATTCAGGCAGTTCAAAACGTGGATTCATGGGAAAGTAAGGAGGGGAGAGCTCCCTGAAATCAAGGGATACTGCATCAACCTCGGGTCTGAAGTGATGGTGCTCGCTCGGAAAATTCAGTTTAGATAGAACAAGACGTCCCAATCGGGGAGGAAGAAAAGATGGTCGTTCAATGTATCGGTCAATTTGAAACTGGCGGGTACTATCGCAATCAGGGGGTTGCTGAAATCTAATTGCGGGCTTCCCGAAAGATGAAGTCCCTTCTGAAGGATAGCGACAACTCTGTGCTGGCCGTGCACACTCGGCAAAGTCAGGGGAGGAAGGAACGGATGGATCTCGAGGGGTACTATAGGGAAGACTACAGAACTTAGTTGGGGAGGGACCAGCCTTACTACGGCGTACGCTAAGCCTCCGAGGTCCTAAAGCCGAGGAGAGAGATTTAGCCTCGACTCTCTTTTAAGAGGAAAAGACGCTCCCCTATCGAAAGAGGTCTATCATGGTTCAAGACTACACGTGTCAAGGGCATTCCGAAGAGTTGTCAGACGGTTCCACCGAAAGTCCGTGTTCCGGCTGTGGCTTGGGAGACTCTGTCTGGGATTTCACCGAAAGTGAAGGTCTCGAAGGGGGGAAAGGTTGACTTACTGCAATACATCAGGGTACCCCACAGCGTGCAGGCAAGGAGGCGCAAGCCAGAGAGCATCGGGTGTTCGACGAACCGTGGGGGCAAACTCGTGGTATAGGCGTGGGGGGGGGATAGAAAAAGGTCAGAGGGCCTACTCGAAAAAGGAGCTCTGAAGAAAAAGGGTTAGGGTCTACTCTCTAGGCGGCTGAGCAGAAGGGCTAACTCTGGGGAGATGAGGAGCGTAGGGGAGAAGAACTTCAGAAAGAGGAACTATGTTGGCCAAGGAATACCGGTCTTCGGCGACGAGCTCCAAGACTAGGGGTTTAGTTATTCGGGATTCTGGCGCCTAATCAGTCTCCGAAATCGGGGGTGACCTATAGAAAGGCTAAAAGGGAGTTCCTGGCTTCCGAAGGAGAACACTCCCGATGTACCACGGAAGGGGGGTAAGTTCCCTCCTGACTTTGAAAGGTAAAGACCTCGCGTGGGGCGGATAGGCAGCTGGGGCAAGTGCTGTGGATGGGGCATTCTAGACTTCTGAAAAAGATCTCTATAAATACAGCAGGTCTTCGAAAGGAGACTACTTTAGTCAGTGGAGCCTGAATTACGGAGACTAATCGCGCTCGAGGCATAACTTCTTACATTACGCACTGAGGGGAAGTGGATGCCTGAGGAGGAGACCGGCACTTCCTGAAAGCGCTCCTGAATACATAGACCGGGGATGCCGGGTCAGAGCCTAAAGGCATAATGAGTAAGGCTTCTCGCGATCTTGTTGGAGAGGCCCTATAAGGGGAAAGGGGTACAGGAGAAGGAGTGAAACATTATGAGGAAATTGGGGTCGGTTTTCGGTGCTGTTTCCTCTCGCGAGGATCAGACTCTAAGAGTACTGAAAGGGATTAATGCGTCAAGCTCCGCGAAATCCGGTGGGGGGGAAAAGTGGGCACGATATGCGGTTTGGACCGTGGTGTTCTATCATTGAAAATCACAGGGGGCTTAAGGTCTATTGGGTCGAAGACAAGGGTTTAAGCATAGAAAAGCTCGGCAAGGAGAGCGCAAGCAAGCGGGCAGAGAGTTTCTCTGCTGAAGAGACCCTAATAACAGGGGGAAGGGGAGAAATGCAGCATGTGAAAAAAGGGGTGCTAACTGAAATACCGAGACTCTTCAGATCGAGGAGACTAGAACCCACCCTGTAAAACGGATCGTAGAGTGACCGGGCCTATCGTCGCGCATAGGGAGAGCGTTCGTCACGGCAGTTTGAGCTGGCTCACAAGGGGAAAACTTAAGGGAGTAGAAGACTTCAGGCCGGTCGGACAAGGCTAGCGAAGAGAGGGGCCGCGAAAACGGGGGGTTCAAGCGCGCAGAGCACGTACTCGAGGCCGAGGGAGAAAAATGCGGAGGGGTAGTGCTCGTCTAACGGGGGAGGACGGGAGACTCTATTTGACGGGCACTTCCTCAAGGCGAGGAAATCGAGAGAGAGTTCGCGAGCTCAAGCTATCGTAAAAAAGTCACTACTTTCCGGAGCCAGGGGGACGGCCGCCGGAAGAATCGAAGAAGTGCAACTAGGGGGAAGACAGTAAGGGAAGTACGGGAGATCTAATACATAACAGGAGGAGGGGGGCAGCTGCTGAGAACTATGATCCTTCAGAGATCGCTTTTAAAAACGAGGGAGGGCGAACGGTATTCGGCGATTCTGTGAGGCCGTCCAAGGCCCCTGGGCGAGGGACTACAATGGGAGGTCAAGTCGGCCAAGCCTCAAAAGGAAAGACATTCACCTGGCGTTGAACTGAATTCGGCCGACACTAGGAAAGAAATGCACATAGCGGGGAAGGTTGAGACCGGGGAAGGTTGCTAGCAGTGGGTGGCTCTGCGGCTCTTATTCCGGAGATTCGGAATTCGCGGTGATGGGGAACTCTCCCTAGACTGCCAATAGGCCTGAAGTCCTTCTCGTCTGCCTAATGAAGGGGGACTCTCATAAGTCTTTTATACTATCTGAAAGGGCTCTCTGGGCACTCTGGAGGCGGAGTATTCTTTGGACTGTGGGATAGGATGGGGGAGCATTCATCAGGGAGGGGAGGATAGCCTATCCTGACAAGCTAGGGGGTGGTGATCCAAGAAGGGCTCGGACCGTGTAGCGGAGCGATTTATATCACGGAGCAACGTTCTGCCTGAATTGGGATGGGGGGGCTAAAGGAAGCAGTCGCATTTTAGATCCGGGGATCTGGACGTGTACATCTCTTCGCTCTTAGGACCTTAAGACCGTCGTCGAGAGGGAATACCCTATGGGGTCACCCTCAAGGGAAAAAAGGGAGGGAGTATCCGGGGGGACTGCGGGTAAAAGGGGGTATATCTCAGAAGGGCCCGGGAGGGGTTTTTGGTGAGAAGCGCTCATGGGACCGGCTTGGAACGGAAGAATGCTAGTGAGGTAAGCGACTAACGATAACCTCTAAAAGCGTTCCAATTAACCTTTATCCAAAAGGTGGACAGGTCGCTGGGGTCAAAAGTGAAAGACGCAAGATTTGAAAGATGGCAACCTGACGGTATCTGGCAGAGAAGGGGGTCGAAGTCTCAAAGGCTACGAAAAAGGAGACGCACAAAGCGAACCATCCGGGAACATCGAGTGAGGCATTGCGTCCGGTGAAGTGAAGGAAGACTGTCCTGGGGACAAGGAGACCGCGGCTCGAAGGGTGAAAAAGGCAGGCGGGCAGTCCACGAAAATATCTGGCAGCCTTAGACCGGGAGAGAAGCTGAGTCCGTTTCACTAAAGAAAAGAGGGGTGCACTTTCGGGTCCGTAGACAGGATCATGTCGCGGGCATTCGTTCCTCCTATCACAAATGTTGATGGGGACTTCTAGAGATGATTAAAGGAACGGCTGAAATCGAGAGAAAAGCCGTCTAGTCAGGGGGCCAATGAGAGCAAACGTTGGTAAACAAAGGAAAAGGCGTAAAAGGAGGACCTCAAAAAGGAATCCGGTTTTTCGAGGATTGGGGGTAAAGGAATCTCCTGCGGCGTCCCAAGAGAGGTTACACAAGGGAAGGGCAGGGTCCGGGAAAAGCCACAGAAGAGATTCCGCGTTTTGTCAGGAAGGCAAAAACTTGGGGGGGGGTCTTACCACGACGGAGGGCAAACCGGATGAAGTAGAAGAAAGGTGGGGCAGGAAAGGGCTCGACGTAAGGAAACCCCGTCGCCAGAGGGGCGTGGAAGATGCTTCTTAGACAAGAGAGAAGAGTTCTCCCGTGCACAAGTCCGGCCCTGAGAAACGCTCCCTCTAGCTACTGGGCGAAGTGGGTGGGGGGGGTGTCAAAGCTCGATGGGGATCGTGGAGCTCAGAGGGGGAGGGGCCCCCTTTTTCTCAAAGGTCGATTTTCCGCTCGGCCCACACTCTGGAGAAATCTGGACGGAGCGGAAAGAAGCTCGCTAAGTAAGAAGAAGAGAACAACTTATTATGATTGGGTCTTAAGATCGCTTGCCGAGGTGTCGCAAGTTGAGGAGAAACCTGACGTCAACGGGGCGGCCTCGACTCGTCAGGAAAGGGCAGAGTATCTACCACAGAAGGGGGACGATCTCCACGAGACCTTCGATCGGCCGAGGGTACCCCGGTCGTCGAAAGTCGGAAAAATGCTGGTTGCCTCGGAGAAAGGATATTACTTATCCGGGCTCGAAAAGAGAGAAATCCTTAGCATCAAAGGGATACGTCGGCGACTAAGGGGATACGTCGAGAGACGCCGCAGGATCACTTAAGTTCACGATTTTTGGCGAGGCTCGAAGGTGAGGTCCTAAAACAGTTCACAAGACTCTCAGTGGGGAGGGTTTCCTTCTAGGTTCAAAAGTCAGACTGTGGTAAACTCCTGGCGGGATTTGGGGGAAAGGTAACTCCGACAACACAAGGGGAAGTACTAGGCACTTTCGATCAGCGCGGTGCAGCCTTGTATAGAGAAGCCTGGGATCAACAGTGTTGAAAAAAAGGGGCTATCACGGGAAACACTTACGACTAAATCGTTCTTGAAGGGGGGGGTGTGCAATACGGAAGGCGGGAGAATCTGACACAAAAAAAAAAAAAAAAAAACGCATGTGCCACTGTATCGTCGGCAGGATGGGTCACTGAAAGACGTCGTCGGCCTCGTGTACGGGGCACTTAAAATTCAAGTCTTTCGTACGGGGAAGGGGACCGAAGGGCGCCTTTCGAGCCGAGAGACATGGAAGGATGACTGCCCGAGACGGGGGTGGGAAGACATGAGAGCGGGCCGAGTAAGAGGGGGAAAGAGTCGTGAGAGAAAACAGAGACATGATATGAGGAATCTTTATGAGGCCGGACAACGAAGTCGGCGAGGAAGAACTAACCGGCAGAGGGCAAGATCGGAGGTGAAGGGTCTACATCGCGGCTTGGAATGTATTATAAATCCACTATTACATGGCCATTTTCTCCCTTTGGTGGAAAGAGGGACGGTTCGGGTTCGTCAAGATAAAGAGAAGGGGAGCCGGCCGCGGGGACAATCAGGGCTCGGTCTGCTTATGGGAGGAACGAGAAAAGGCTCTTCTCTCCAAAAAGGGAAGACTGTGGTTCCTGAGGTTTCAAGAGAGAGAGAGGGGATTAGCTACCCTGGTAAGCCAGGAACTTTGGTTAAGAGATACCTCGAAACCTAGCTGTAGCGAACGATCGTTCGAAATGGCATCAGTTGCAAAAGTCACACGGAAAGGTTGAGTGAGACTCAAGAAGGGGAAAAGGATCGCTGAGGGGGGGGTTCCTCTATAACTTCCTCGTCGGGGGGAGGGGACGATTAACTCCTCTAGATCGGGCTGGTACTTGGGGGGTTACTCCTACTTCCTCAGCAACTCCTAGGTAACTAGATCTACCTCGATTGCGCTGGCGGATGGATGGGGACCTGAGAACCAGCGTCCGCTTAAGAGGCAGCAAGGAGGGAAGGTATCCGCTTTCGGGAGGCTCCGTCCGGCGCAGAAGTAGGCCTTATATGCTTAAAACTAGGGTAAAAGGGGGTAAACACTTCTTTACGTGTGTGGTGGGTAGGGTCCGCCCAGGACGTGGAACATTGGGGGGAAGATCTTCGCACCACCTTCTCTTTGCAGGGCTTTGGGGAAGGTAGTGGTTCGGGACGGAAGTGCGAGGGGAACTAGGGAGAAGTCGCCTCTTTTCTGGGAAGAAGAGGGAGGTTTCTAATCTTACCACATAAAGGGGGATCAGCGCCCAGACGCTGGGGCATGGGGAGACTGAAAACCGTTGGACGGAAGTCACGGACATAGTTTCCCTGCAGAAAGGTCGCATGAGAGGTCGGAAGAAAGGGGAAAGGGCAAAGACCTTCCGTGTCCATAGGGAGGGTCCGGTCGAAAAGGAACTGAGAATGGGAGAGGAGCGAGAGGGGGCAGGAGGCCGAATATCACGAACCCTTCAAGAAATACTGGAGAGAACCCCTGGCCCTAGGGGCGCGGCGGTGACTCGGGGGGATAGACGCCAGAATGTACCGGGGGGCTTCTGGGAGAGAAGGAAATGTCGTCCTCGGGGAGCGGTGCAGGGAGGAGGTACGTGAATACCTTGTAAGGGGGGGGAGGACTGCCAGAAAAGGTGAAGGGGGAGCGACGCTCTCGTACGATGGGGAAGCCGACTGATCACTTCGGGGAGGGCAATTAACTCGTTAAGGGAGGCCGATCTCCAAAATAGGCGTTCCAGGAAAGGACGCATATCTTCATGAGGCCTTCAGAAGGGGGAGCAAGAGAATTGCTCTATCTAGAAGCTGCCATCGGGAATAGGGGATCAACGAGATTCGGAGAAAGGGAAAAAGGGATCCCTATATTCTAAGGAGTGGAATCTGCGCACCTAACGACTATAGGCGGGGGAGTATCCGCGTCGGGGGCGGGGGAACCGAAGCAGCCGATGTGGTGAAATCATAACAACCTCGCAATAAGGCCGCTCGTCTGACGACGTAGGACAAGACAGACGGATCTACTCCCACTGACGCGGAACAGAAGCCTAAGACGAGCCTTCCTTTAGAGTCAGGGAGGTACGGAAGAGTCGTAGGCGCATGGGGATGAGAGCGGGGGGATGGGGATCGTCGACCGAAGGCTCCTTCTAGGATTAGACCACGTTATGGGGGGGGGTGAGGCTCTAATCACTTCCGGGTTAGAGACAGGTAGACCGCGATTGGGTTCGAAAGACCTTTGAGAAAAGTTCACTTTTCCCTATCGTCCTGGGAGTCGTCGCTGTTAGGAACTGTAGAAGGAGGGCTAAGGGATGAACTCTGGGTTTTGTCTTAGGGGGGTCTCTCTTTAGGGGGTAGCCACATTCAGAAGGTCAAAGGGGTAAAAATACTCTAAAACTAGAAAAACTATCGGGTCGGAGTGGACCATGCCTTCGTTCTAGAAAGACATTTCAAGTCCCCCTTGGATAACTTCTGCCTACCCACAGCGTCTAGGGGAGAAACTTTTCCTAAAAAGAAGTTGAAAAGAGTTTCCAGCTAAGCGGGGTCATCGCTGAGAAATCTACCACTTCGATGCGAGTTTGAAAAAAAATGGTTCGTTTTCAAAATCCTGAGGACAGTCCTTCCTCTATGGGTCTTCTACGCAGTCACGGCCTTCGCGTTTCAGAAGTCGGCGCCTCGAAGAAGACGACCGCGTCGACCAGCGGACCGTCCAGTTCTCAGAGAGGACCGATACCTCAGCCGACATAACAAGAGAACGAGACCCTGTCCTCAAGAAGGCGAGAAAACTGCGGGTCTTGGGCGTTATCGGCGGAATTCCGACCGGGGGGACCACAGAGGGAGGGCATCATGCAAAGAAAAAAAGGGACCAAACAGATCGCCCACGCGCACGGCCGAGAACTAGGACGGCGAATCGGCAACCCGCTTTTTCGTGACTCGGGCAGGGAGGGAACTCGATACGGACAAGCTTCTCGCCTGTAGGCGGAAAGGGAGACGGGGCTCTCCTTCTCTACAGATTCAAGTGGAAAAGGGCTAGGAAAGCCCCCTCGGGGGGAAGAGGGCAAGGGTCTCCACCTCGGTTACCTCCGCGATTGCGGGATTCAGGGGGGGGTGGGGGGAGGGAAATGTGCGGGGGGGGGGGGGGGGGTGGGGGGGATCGCTCAGGCTCAGAGGTTCCGGGTTCGCGAGCACTCGTCGATCATCGGAGGAGGAGGACGTTCACGGAGGCGGGACGGCGGGGGGATGGATGACCTAAGGACGTGGATAAGGCCGGATCCTACACTACCAGATCGCCGTCGCCGGTCCGGAGAAGAACAGACCTTCCGAGGAGGCTGAAAAGTTGACGGCGAACCGGGAGTGCTGCCTGCAAATTGCAGGGAGGCTCATTTTCAAGAAGAAAGAGCTTGCGGGACGGATGTGCCCGGAGCCGAGGTGTCGGGAAACCCAAAAAAACCGTGGCCGATTCCCTGAACGGGTGATTTCGAGGGCGGTTGGAGGGGGGGGGGGGGGGGGCGGCGGGGGGGGGGGGGGGGTTGGGGTGGTGGGGTGGTATGTTGTTGTGTTGGGGCACCGCAAACAACGGAAAGGGGGGGCGTGTCCGGTCAGAGAATGGGTGGGCGACGAAGGGGGGGGGCATGCCCTGTAAACAGGGACATCGCGGGGCTCGAGGAGAGAGAATGGGCATGCTGGGTGGCCTGAACGAGAGCGTGGCTGAGGGTGTGTGGAGGGGAGGATGACGGCATGCCGGAAAGGAAGGCTTCGGGGGTAGGTGTTCCCCGGGATGTCTTAGTATCGAAAAAAAAAGAGCGTGTGCCGGGCAACGGAGGTGAGACGACGGCCCCGTGCGGCCCGTTCAAAAGAACGCGCCGGGTGGCGATAGTAAGATAAGGGACACGTCTGAAACGGTAAGAATGGGTCGCGGTGGGGGCGTGGAGGCGGGACCCCCGGGGGAGGGTTAGGCGGGGGGCGCGCGTCCTCGGCGCTCGGGCAGGGGCAAGAAAGTCGGGCATGGGGGTGCGGAGGGCAGGCGCATGCGGGAAAACCGGCCAACCACCCCTATCTTCATCGCAAGCTGAAGGCGCTTCCTCGGAGAAGAGCGGCGTCAGGGGCGAACGGGGTGGGGGGGGGGGGGGGGGGGGGGGTGGCTCCGCGGGGGATAAGTATGTGTGGTCGGGCGGGGGGGGGGGGTCAGGTCTCGGATAAATCGGTGGGAGGGGCAATAGTTAAGTGGGGGGAGATGGGCGCGAGGTGAGACGTGTGCCCGCCTGACGGGGTGGCGCCACGGCTTGTCTCGTGGAGGTGTCCCCTGAAATCGGGACAGGGGCGCCCCCCGAGGGATTGTGTAAGTCGAGGGCGGATTTGGGGGAACGTGTGGGATGTGGGTGGCCGGGTAGGAGGGAAGGTTATTTTCTGGAAGCAGATCGAAGTTGGGACGCGCAGGGTGCGGGGGAGACGGGTGGCGGAAGGCGTGCGCACGGTTACCAAAAAGGCTGTGTCAGCCAGAAGAATCTTGGGGGTCGAAATTCTCGGGGAGGCGGGTGGGGGATTGGGGTCATCTTCTCACGGAGGGCGGAACACGTTCACATCCGTGGAGAAGTCGAGAGTTCAGAAGTTCAAAGGGGGGAGGAGGGGGTGGCGTCGGGTGGAAGATGAAGGGACGCTCCGGGGGGGGGGCGACCTGTAAGAAAGCGGTAAGCTTCTACTTGGTGGGGAGATCTCAGCCATGATAAAACGCATCGACGAGTTGAACGTAGCCGGGACGGCCAGGGGCAAGCTTGAGAGGGGATGACTGGGACGGCGGTTAGGGCGGAGCGTTGGGGGGCCGGCGGGCCGGCCTACGCTGGGTTCGAAGCCCCTTTATTCACCCCGTAAAGTAATGAGGGCGACCCAGGCAGGGGGGGGTGTGTTAGGGGGGCGTAGGGGTGGCCCTCGGTGGGAGTGGGGGTATCGCGAGGGAGGGGGGGTGGGGGTGAGTGGACGCTATCGACTGAGGGAGAAGGGGCATGGACTGGAAATCCTATGGGGGGAGGCAGCCTCGTATCGCAAGCTCCCTTATCGATCACATGGTGAGAGGCCGAAGAGCCTCTAAGGAGGGAGGAGGGCTTGGTTCCAGTGAGTTCCCTCGCCCAGGACTCTCATGTGAACGCTGCTCTACCTTGTCGGAAGGGTTGCTTCCCGGAAGACTTACCGTTTTTTATGAAGAGACTTCAGCATTCGTGGGCATAACGGCGCGATCGGATCATCTTCTGCCGAAGAGAACCGTTTCCAAGGTGGGGGTAAAAAAAAAAAGAAGATCCGCACCTTTCGCTCTGGTGTTTCCGGTGGCAGATACGTGGGTCTGGTCTGCGGGCATAGAGTCCGAGGCGTGCAGGGGGAATTCAGATCTCTTTGACCTGTAATATGTTCTTCCTTGAAAAAGAGTCGAATTCTTGTCCGACTCGAGGACCCTTCACTCGCCAGGAAAGGAGGGTTTTGGGGGGACGCGACACCTGGGGAGAGGAAAGCCTTTCGATCGAGTCTGAGATCGAACGAACGTTTATCTGTGCCTGCTCCGGCCGACGAAGACCCGCACGTGCCGGACTACGTCCAGGACGTTCTCCGTTAGGGAGAAGCGGTAAACAAAAGCTAGTGCGGGATCGAGCAAAGCTCGCCGCGGAGGTCTGACGCCGAGGGATCCTGGTTCCTTCAAAGGGAGGGGAAGAAACGCTTTCTATCTACCTTCCCGGGGAAAAAAAGAGAGCAAGGACTATGGGGCCTCCGCTTCACACTTTATATCAAGAAATCCTTCACTTCTTCGCGTCGCGGCGTGACACAGTCGAACCGGACATGAAAAATTTTCAACTCCCAACTCAAAAAGACACGGGGGTTTTCCGGCACAGGTCGCTCATCGGTATCTCGAGAAAGGGTCAAAGCACATAATCTCGGGACAAGAGGACTTGAGAGAGGAAGCCCAGGCCGCAGGACTGAGGCGTCTGCCCTTACTCCGACTCTGCAGAGAGGAGCAAGCTGTGTGTTCCCGCGGGCTCACTAGAGAAGAAATTTGTCCTGGCTGAGGCCTTCTTCTGCAGCATCGTAAGAAGGCAACGGTGTCGGAGACGGGTTCGCGGGGAAGTCGCTATCTAGAAGAAAAAACACAGAGGAGGCATCTGTGAATCCGCTGGATGTAGTCCCCGCGTAGAATTCCCTCACTCGAGGAGAGGGATGGGATGAGACCCGATACTGGAGGACCGTCCGTGGAGGACTAAATTTCAGGTAAGGAGGCAAGGGCCTATATGGCGGTGCAAATGGTCCTTGTCTTCCAAAGAAAAGGCCCCACAAGAGGGGGGGGATCTGGCCCTGTGAACAAATCGAGTGCAGCTCGAAGTCTAGGTGGAAAGATGCATCTCGAGAGGAAGAACTCGCCTGATAAATTCATGATCATCAGAAGAGCGTCCTAAAGGGTAGAAGCATCGGCCGCTCCGTTGAAGAATGTCATTTCTCAATATCTCATGAGGGATCCGGGAGGTGGAGGTCATGACTTCCTTTTGTCAAGTCTTCGACGTAAAAAAAAGAATTCCTCTATAGTCATTATTAGGGTCTGCTCCTGGAGTATCAGATAGAATCGTGTGTAAGAGCGATGTCATATACACTAGGGATCTCGTTACATGGGTTCATAAGGGGGAGGGGGCGGGAGAATTTCTCGGGCATGAGGGGGTTGGCTTCTTACTCTGTGAGAGATGAACTAAACCGTTAGTCAGGGCGTAAAGTATCTTACCCTAATGTCCCTCAAGTAACGGGGTTGAATAGCTCGCTTAAAATTACGGAACAATACGCGGGTATAAGGGATCCCGTTTTCAGTTCACATAAAGGCGACATCTCCTGTGTCAGAGTACGGCTCCGTCGGGGAGAGGATTCAGGAAACTGGGGGGACCCCTATACACGGCTCGCCAGGGCGGATCGACACAGTATAGGGGTCTTCATCGAGTCTCCCTACCAATAACAGCAGGAGAATGTCGACCTTCAAGGGGCCTGAATCGGAGGGGCGAATTAATCGAGTGAAGTCGCGACCATAGCCCAAGGAAAGATTCGCATCGAACTACGAAGGCCCTGGGTGTCTGATCTTTTGGAATATCGAGACTACGAACCTCTAGCAATCTTCTTCGCCATTGACCCACAAATGTCCTGCGGACGGCAATTAGCGTTAAATCATGATACATTTTACCTCAGGGGAGGTTCTCGATGTTCACGAAAACCTGAACCTGGCTGATTGGGACGTCGCGCTTCTACAAGGCTCCTACACTCTCAGTAGCCATGCTTGTAAGGGACGGGCTGAGGATCTGGGGCATGCGTCTGAAACGACAAGAAGACAACGCACTCGGGGGGAGGCGTAGTGGTAGAGGGGCGAACAAATTGTGAACCCTGACAGCTGAGCCGGTAAAGACGTCGGAATCGACGACTCCGCGTACTACCGGGGGGGGAGGGAGGAGGGACTCTAACACAATAAGGCTAACCGGGACGGCAACCGTCCTCGGACAACTCCTGACCTAAACCTAAAGCACTTCAGCAGGGGGACGTTCTTAAATGGGGGAGAACCGCTTATGGACGGGAAGTAACTAATATGGAAGGGAACTATTGCGGCCTACAGGGATTTGGAGGAAAGAGAGGAAGCTCCGTGACACTCAGACTTGTCGGGGTGTCAGAACGGGACTAAAGTGCGCTAGGACGCTAACTTCCTCTGCAACCGAGGCTCTCGAGTTAAGCATGTACATGAGGCGCAGGGGAAGATCTGGGGACTCGGAGAGGAGGACCATATTGGTGGGGGGAAGAACCAGAGTTGGGCTGGGCGCGAGATCGGGGATTCGGGGGGAAGACTTACCGAACGGGTTTCTAAGCAGTCTGCGCCACCCTCTCATCGGATGACCTACTATATATATAAAAAGCAGACGGGGGGGGGGAAGTAATCGGAGGACTCGTGTGTTTACTAGGTTTGGTACAGTAAGTCTAAGAAGTACAGAGGTGTATGCTTGGTCTAGTGGGGGCTATCGCCCATCGGATCCTTTTTCTGTCTTAACATCAGCTAGCTAGAATAACCGGACTGAAATCCACTTCATCTGGTGGACGACAGTTACTATAAATTCTCTGTTTATTCGATCGCCGGCCTTTAGAAGGACTTTCTTAAGGATCTCATATATTTTTTCAGCGTCGGGGTATAGGTATCTTTCAAGCCTGCTCTCGCAGGGGGGGGGAAGATGACTGCTTCATCCGCGACCAGGACAGTCTCGGCTATCTTTCGGTCCGAGGGAAGGAGAAGGCTAACACGTGGGAAGTTATACTCACGAGGCCAGGCCTCGCTGGTTTGGTGACAAGACCGTTGGTGGAAAGAAAACCACGGCGAAACCAGGCGGCCGTGGCTTATGATGAGGTTTCCTGGCGGGACTTTTATACCCGATAGGAGGTATCCCTCCTTATTGGGTTTCGAGTCGGAGATCGCGCAACACCGTCTAAGCGATGGCTTATGTACTCAGACGCGGTTAAAGAAAAATTGAAAATCTTCAGGGCGTGTACAGGCGCTGATTGGCATCGCACTGACGCGAGACAGAGGGTGGGGTCCGGGTCTGTGAGAAGGAAAGAAGCATCTCTCGAAGTCAAGTGCCCAAGTTCGGCGGCAGGTTCTGATGTCGGGAAACTTGTCTCCGGTAGGGGGGGGAAAACCCAAGTTTCGGGCGGCATCAGAAGGGCGTATTTCGTGGACCTCTCGCTCAGCTGAGGCCGCGTATGAAATCATTGAGGGAATCAGTTCAAGGCGGTGACACCTTAGCCGATGGGCCGGACGGCCATTCGTCTTACGGTCAACCGAGCGAATAAAGACATGGAGCTACCGGGGGGGAAGGCCGGAGGAACTTTCGGGAGCTTCTGAAAAGTCGTATCCCTAGGAAGGAAAGTTGCGTCTCCAGCGGCTTATCTGCGTGAGGAGATCGGTGATACCGGGGCGATCCAGTTGACTAATGGGGCAGGGTATAGGGCACGTTGTCTAGGGGGATCGCACGCGGAGAAGA
>Ga0179591_1296126_pt1 | contig 14912 bp, 25 predicted proteins | sample CZOMad2_1_08_16f_FD_182891 | JGI IMG/M metagenome (GOLD analysis project Ga0179591, IMG submission 182891) | Vadose zone soil fungal communities from Angelo Coast Range Reserve, California, USA - CZOMad2_1_08_16fungal (PacBio error correction) | ecosystem: Environmental > Terrestrial > Soil >...
ATGGGTTGAACTAATGGAGGGGAGGAAGGAAAAAAAACGGAGAAAAAGGTAATATGTGTTCAAAGTCCGGTAGTTGGAAAAAGAAGGAAACGTCGACTCGGCGGCCTTGAAGAACGAGGGAAACCCGCAGTAAAAAGGCGAAGGAAGCGAGAGGGGTCTGGGATGCATGTGTGGAATCGGCGGGGAAAAAAAAAAGGGCGGGGAGTGTCTATCAGTGGGGGCGGTGTGTCAAATCCCCTAAAACACAGACCACTCAAAAACAAAAAGGCAGGGGTCGATGTGATAATAAATGAATGGGAGGGGTCAGACGCGCCGCAGGGAGGGGAGCAGCCAAAGACAGCAACGACCACCCCGGAAAAGGGCCTACTTCAAAGGAAAAACATGGCGGGGAGAAGGAAAGGGGGACCGAAAAAAAGGGGTGTAAGGGCGTCTGGAAAGCCGTGGGTTGGGAAATCAGCCTTTTTCGAAGTGGAAAAGAGTCTCAAAGGGCAGGGAAAGGACGACAAGTTGGAGTGACCACAAGGAAAAAGACAGGAGAAAAATAATGGACACTGCAATTGGCAACAAAACCCACAAAAAAACCAAAAAAGAAAAAAAGTCATGTTGCGGTAAAAAAAGGAGATCGTGTGATAGGGGAATGCGGGACAGCGAAGCTGGGGGGGAAAATGAATGCTGGGGGGATTGTTTTCGAAAAATTGGGACGAAAAGAGAGAAAAAAAAGTGGGGGGGACGCAGGGGGCGACTTTGGGTGGCACGGAAGGGGGTGTGCAGGAAGTGAGGGTGTCAGGGGTTGGGGGTGAATGTGGGGGGGGGAAGTCCAACGTTATGAAAACGTGTATGGGGGGGGAAGCGGAATGACCAGGGAAGCAGTGAATTTTGAAGTGATGATCGCCAGCCGCGCGATGAGAATGGAGGGGAAAAAAAAAGGGGGTGGATGGTTATCAGCAATTGATTCTGGGGGGAAGGATTAAAGGGGAAGTGGAGGGGGATCGGGGGCATGTTTTTGTTGGGGGGGAATCGGCGCGTGGGCGGGAGACTGATTAAAAGCACTTTAGGGAATGGGAGAATCTATCCAAAGGAAAAGAACACCGATGGTGGGTTCGTGGCACAACAGCAAGCGGTTAAAAAATAAAAATTTGGGGTATCGGGTCTGGGGGTGGTGCTGATCAAGATGAGCCGGTTTAGGCGGGAGACGGAGACGGTGGGTACTTGAAGCCAGGAACGGCTGAAAAGAGCAGGGAAGGAGTTTTGGTTCATCGCCAGGGGGGGGGGAGTGACGCGAACGGTTTGCGAGATCTAAAAAAAAAGGAACTGCAGGGGGAAGGTGTGTTGGAGGGACTCTAGGCCGGAGGCTGGATTGGACACGAGGGTGGCGATGGGTGGATGGAAACTTTCGAAGAAATGCGTCGTAATTGGCTTACGTGGAGTAAAGGGGGGAAAAGGAGGGCTTGAGGGACGGTTTTCGCTCTATTTTGGAAACGAGGCGGGGAAAAGACACAAAAATAGAAACGTGGTATGGGAAACAGCAGGAAAGGGGGGACTAGGTTATCCAGGGCAAAAGGAGGACGGAAGGGTCACAGAATGGCTGGGCGGGGAGGGGTTAAGGCGGAAAAAAAAAAAAACGAGAGGAAGTGGAAAAGGAGTTGGAGACAATTCCCAACGATCAGGGAAGGGTCTGGTGGGGCAATGGGATGGAAAATGGAGGGTGGAAGAATCACGAAGCCGGTGGATTTCGACGCTGGGGCGTGGCTAAGGGGGGGAAGGCCAAAGGGGAAGAGAGAGCAAACACCAGATGAGGAGAAAAGAAGAAGAAGTAAGCCTCAGAGGGGACCTGAAGACTCACAAAGACACCGAGCCCCCAATCTAAGGGAAGAGGAAGAACCATCGGGAAAAAAATCCCGGCTCCAAAAGGTGCTTGGTTCACAAACAAAAAAACGAAAGGAATGAAATCAAAAAAGATCCAAACGAAAAAACCCCCAACCCCTCAAGTGGGATCTTGGGGGGGGGAACGAATTCTCCAAACGCCCAAAAGAGAATCAAAGGGGGAAAAGAAAAGGCAGCGAGACATCGCTCAAAAAAGACAATTACCTCAATAATCAACCGTTTACCCCCCCAGAGCCGTAATTCGAGGGCCAAAATCACACAGTCGAAAATTCCCCTGACATTTCCAAAAAAAACAAGACCAGGGGAGGTGGTCAAAATAGCAAAGTCACAGGGAGAGGCGTTCCATCCAACTCCTTTGACAGACCCTGTGCAGTAAAAAGGGAACGTAAAAGGGAAAATAAGGAACAGGAAGCTCTTGCACGCAGTTCCACCTACCTGCAACCAATTCGAGACCAAAACCTCAACCTTACTTTGTCGACAATCTTGTGGGTACCTCGAGTTCACCGGGATGGACACACCTAGATGAAATTGGCGCCAATTTCCGCTCAATCATGCCTCGTTTGGAAGCAAAAACCAACTCAAACAGGAAGACAATGATAGCAACGAACAAACAGGCGTCACTTGGCCACCACGGGGGGGGGGGGAGGGGGGGGACACGGGGAAAGAAAATCACCTCCTTTGGGGTACCTGAACAAAAACACGAACCCCTTTCGGGAAAAATCAACGACCGAAGAAGGGAGTCAACTTCCTAGGTTCATCAACAGGACAAAACCCTCACAAAACAGAGAAAAAAAGGGGGGGGAGGTGGCTTGTTGGTGTTTGCAGCTGGTTAGTTGTGGTGTATGTGGTGTACTTTTTGGTGTTGACGTGTGTGGTGGTTGTGTTAAACGAAGTGATTTTGAAAAACCACCCCAAAACCCGCGGGGGGGCAGGTTGGCAGATAACAAAAAAAATGGACTCGCGCCAGAATGATAGAATACAATGGGTCACAAGCCCCGCGGGAGGAATCAACTGGAGGACAAACAAGCCCCATACGATCCCCACAACCAACGCCCCCAGAAAAAAAAGGAAAAAAAAGGGCAAAATAATCAAAGGGATACAAAGGAATACTCAATACATAATAGTTGGTGAACCAAAAAGAAACATCCTCCCAGCTCAGAGGCGGAGCGAGATCAAAAACGGGGGTTACATATCGTAACCCGGACAGCTCGAAAAGAAAAGAAAAAGAAAAAAGAAAAAAAAGGGGACATTAAAAAAACCGGCAAAAATATCAATCACAAATGAGAACCGTCCCTCAACACAATCGACAAACACAGAGCGCCGGAAAAAAAAAAAACACAAAAAGACTTCGAAGGTGGCGACAAAACAAAAAAAATAAACACATCAAAAGACCCCGCTGGACTCAAAATTAGACAAACAGGAAAACAAATGAAAAAGGGTCCCGATAAGAAAAGAAAAGAAAAAAGTTTTTTTACTTAGCGACAACAAATAAAAGCTTCTCCCCTCCTGGGAAAAGATGATGAAATTGATCTCCGGCGGACAGTTGGTAATGGTGGGGGGGGAGGGGAACCCTTGATTAATACTCAAAAAAAAAAACTGAAAACCAACACCAATTTCCCTTGTAGAAAAATCAGTGGGAAAAAAACGAAGAAAAGAAAATTTCTAAACCACCCACTTGTTCGCACAACTTATAAACATCGACAAGACTGTACACCCCCGCAAACACCAGGGAAAAATTACCAGAAAGGGGGGAAAACCAGTGCATACCTGTCCTGGTGGAAAGGAAGCTAAGACCGAAAAAGAAAAGCGAAGCACCGGGCAGGAACGCGCATCAAAAAAACAAAACAAAAAAAAAAAAAAAAAGCAGGAAACATGTGAGGAAAAGTTAAACCCTCCTACTTAAACAACATGGCCAAAAAACAACCAAAAAACTGAACCCCTGTCAAGACAGCAAAGGCGGAGGGGGAAAAGATTGAAAAGGACAAAAAAAAACATATGAATAGGACAAAAAAGGGGCAAGAAAACCCCAAAGCGAAAAGTCTCAAAAAAGGGTTGGGGGATTTCAAGCCAAAGCATCGGAAAAAAAGACGAATCACAATGAATCGCGCCACAAAAACGAGGGGGGCACAAAAAAAAGAGAAGACTCCCACCATCGAGAGGACAGCTGGGACCATTGCCAAAAATAAAAAAACTACTTTTTAGAAGAGACGGAAGCCGGAGAATTGATGGTGAATGTTAGAAACGTGACGCTTAACATTACGGTTACCCAAAACAAAAACCAGGCTTCACAGGGGGAAAAAAAAGTACGGAATTCAAAAAAGAAGAAACACTGAGAAAACGCAGGGACCAAAAAAAGGGCGTGACAAAATCCAGAAAGAAACTCAAAACCAGCCTAAACCGAAATTTCTTTAAAACAGATTTCAAAAAAAAAAAAAGCGCCACCGTAAAAAGGGACGAAAAAGAAAACTGCATACGAATAAACAAAAGGGGACAAGAAAAGAAAGAGAAAAGAGGGTCTTTGGGGGGGGACGCCCAGTAGTCCAAAAAAAAAAACGTTGGTGGGGCTGTGGGGGGATTTTTCAGATACAAAAAAATCACGAAGTTTTTTACAAAGGGGAATCCGTCGGGGGCGGCAAAAAAAAAAAGAGGGCAAGAAACAGGAGGCCAAAAAGATTTGGTGAGCGAAAAAACAAAAAGTACCAACCCAACCGAGGAAAAAAAAAAAAAGAACGGAAGCGAAAGCTGTAAAGTAGAAAATCAGGGGGAAAAATCAACATAAGAACAAGGGGAAAATGGACGAAGGAGGGTTTTGGGGGCGAGAAGAACAATACACTGACCCCGGACGCACAAACCCAAAAAAGGGAAACGTACAAAGGCCTAAGCGCGCCCCACAAAAAACGCGAGAAACGAGGGTGTTTAAAAAGGGAGAAAAAGAATGTGAACACCGGGGAATCCATCATCATCAAAGAAAGACCATTAACAAGAAAAAACAGAGGGGGACACAAACAAATCAAAACACAACAATCAGTCGAGTAAGATGGCGTGAGATGAAGGCAAAAATCCGAAACTAGGGGGAATCCCCAAGAGACCACTAAAACAGGATAAAAAAAAAAACACAACAAAGAAACCAAAATAGAGTCCGTATATTGAACGAACATTTCTGTCAAGGTAACAAGAGGGGGGTCAAGGGCAGAGGGAATAGGAAGGACCCGCCCATAGTTCGGGAAGGAGGCCCTAGGAAACAATAGGAGGTCACGCCGGGAAGGGGGGGAACGGGAAAAGAAAAATTTGGAGCCATCGAGTAGAGATCGAATCGAACACAGCGGCCACGTCCCTTGGCTTGTTAAAAAAAAAACTACAGGGAGGAACAGAGCCACCACAACAAAAAAACACAACAAAAAAGAAATGCACCCATCGAAGGAAAAGTTAAAAAAAGACTTAAAAAGAACCCAAGAACAAAAAAAAGCACCACTTCCTTCGGCGTTAAAAGGAAGGGGGGTTGGGGAAAAAAAAAAAAAAAAAGGAAAAGTGCATCAAGGTGGGTTGACAACACAGCCACAGCCGGCCTTGGGAACGCTAATGGGGGGGAATTATTCTCTATCCATAACACTTCACAGGAGGAAAATAAAAACTAAAAGGGGAATAGGCATCAAAAAACGTAAAAAGAAGTACGCCTGTACACTACAGAATCAAAACAGGGGGGAAAACTTCCAACGCCGTCCATGGGGGCCTATGTGCAATGCAAGGCATTGCAAGCTACCCACTAGGGAAAGGTCGGAATTTGTTTTAGACTCAGAACCGAGCAATCAAAAAAAGACCATCACACCGAAAAAAAACCCAGCAAACTCTCCGGAACAAGGCCGGCCCCATATTAACAACGGAGGCTTCAGCGAGGGGGGAGGAGTCAAGCAAAACACCCCACAAAACCAAAAAAAACAAAGCGCGGGAAACGTCCACTAGACAAAAACAAAAACACGCGCGGGACACACTGCGGCAAAAGCCAAAAAAACTGAAGGGAAAGATACGGAACGAACGAAACAAAACCCCCCAATAAACAAACTACAGAAACGAAAAACAGGGGAGGAAAACGAAATACACGCATGAACAGATGGGGGAAATTCAGTGAAAAATAAAAGGAGGAGATCAAGGATAACATAACTCCAGCAGTCATACATCGTCACAGGCGACGCATAAGCGGAAAAACGGGGAAAGCAAGAGAGAAAAAGACCACCTCCGAAAAAGAGGGGGAAATCAGGGGGGAAATGGAAAGCATTATTGTCTCTGTAATTGTGAGGGGGGGGGGGGGGACCGCAAGGGTTGCCCAAAAACAGCAACATCACCAAACACCCCACCAGGGCAACAAAACCGGCGAAAAAAGACGGGTGGAGCCAGTTGTTTTTTCGGGGGATGGCGTCATAAGAAAAAGTGGGGGTGGGGCGGCGGATTTTTGGGAAAACCCTGAAAGGGGTTGGGAGAACAGTCGCAAGACCACACAGTGTTCAGCTCAAAAAAAACAATGTGCATGGGCGGATGGTCATGGCACGATCGAGGGTGAAGTGGGACCTGTATGAGCCCCGACGCTTCAGGAATTGGCAAAGTCATGTGGGAAAGTGTCATCGGCTTTGACTCATCTCAAAAAAAAAAAAACAGGGCGTAAAAAAGAATAGATATGAAATTGGTCCAAGGGAAAGGAAGTTCCACAAATGAGCAAAAGGACGGGGAGGGACCCGAAAGAGCAGAAGGGTTCATCTGGGGGCAGCCGACTGCTGCAAATTGAACACAACGTAGGGCTGAATCTTCTCCGAGCCAATTGGAAAAAAAGGATAACAGACTTTTGAAACAAGGGGAACTGGGGGTCCTTGCGTCGTTTTGAAAAGGAGGGGTTTAAAGACGGGGGGGGGGATTGTGGGGAAAAGTGAAATCCGAACAACCCAAGATGAGGGGCAAGCAAAGTGAAAAAAGGAAGTTCTTTCGCGGGGAAAGGGGGGGGGGGGGTTTGGGGGGGGTTGATTTTTGGGGGGCGGCAGAGAGCGGTCACATCATCGGACGCGACATCAAGGAAAAAAAGATGCACAACTTTAGGGGGTTGGAGGGGAGGAACGTTACTCGGGGGGGAGTAAGGGAGGCCGGGGGCTGGAGGGAAGGGAAATATGAATCCTCTGCCCCCGGAACATCAGGGGGGGGGAAAAATCGGGGGTTGTAAAAAAGGGGCTCGCCACAACAGGGTTGCGTTTCTGTCAGGGGTTGTTTCAGTGGAGGAAAAGCTGAGGTAGGCCATTTTTTTTTCGTCGGGGGAGAGGGGAAAAAACGTGGGGCTGAAAGGGGACGGAGGACGGGTTTCTCTGGGGGGTGGTGTTGCTGCCGCAGAGGGAGGGCAGGAAAGGTTCATCTTTTGGGCTTGCTTATTCTATTGGTATGAGGGTCAAAAAAAAAGAGGGTTTGGGGGTAGGGTCACGTTGGAGGCGCGTTTCGGCGAAAAACATGGGCATTCTCCAGGACTCAAAAAAGGGGGCCCAAAACCCTGTCCTCCGCCAGGAAGGAAGGTTCCGAAAAACTGACTGGATTGATTCAGCGGTTTCTTGCAGGAAAAGTCCTGAGGAAGACTTTAGGGGGGAAAATTAGGCAGTGTAAACCTCTGAGCAATCGGGCATCATAAAACAGAAAACCGGTTGACAACAGGGCTTCAGGGAAATGGGGCTCGAAAAAAAGTAGAGCGGGGTGGGGGGGGGAGTGTTTGGTCATTCAAAAGAAAAAGGGGGTACTAGAACGGGCAGGAGGGGGGGGGGGGGGGTGAACCTTTTTTTGTGGGGCGCATGAGAGGTCTGTGGAGGATTAAGATCCATTTCTTGCCGAGGTGTGGGGGGAGATTCGCAAAAACAAAAACCAGACACATCGTGCCAAACTTGTCAGGGACTGGGACAGCAGTTAAGATTTTTATCAGGGGCGCAAAGAAAAAAATGGGGGAAGGGGGGGTGAAAAGGTTCTGTTGCGCGGGGCTCCTGACACGGGGAAAATGGGGGAACGAACAGGGGATCAAACTCTCGAGGAGGGGGGGGGGGGGGGGGGGGGGGGGGGGTTGGGGGGGGGGGGCTCCTGACTGGCTGGCTAGGGGGAAATCATACAAAGGGATGTCATTCGGAGTATCATCTCACTGCGCTGCGTACCGAAAAAAAGGGGGCGCAGGGGAAAAGGGGGGGGCTTTGGAGGGGGGGACTGGAGGAGGGGCAACTGTTATTGCTACAGGGCACTGAAAGACCCTGCCGGGGCGTTCATTTTTTGTATCCAGGAGCCGGGCCCGGAGGCCTGGGGTGGGGGGGGATACCGTTAACATCGGGGGTGGGGGGACTGGCCGTTGTGGGGGTGGAAGGGTTCAAGAGAAAAACCAAACTTCCAGCGAATGCTCTGGGGGGGGGGAGGACTTGGGGAAAAAAATGATGGAAGTTTCTTCGCGGAAAGGGGGGAAGGGGAGGGCATCAGGGGGGGGGGGGGTCACATGGTTGAACACGGCGCTAAAAAAAAAGCGCTGTCCTGACAGAAAGATAAAAAGGGTGCAAGGAAGAACGACTGCCGAAATTGGAAAAGGGAGGCAGGGCGCGCACAAAAGCAACCAGCCATTCGAAAGGGGCAAGAAAATACTAGGGGGTAACTCGGTACATCCAATGCGAAGTGGGGGGCTTATTCTGGGTTCGGACTTGGGTTACGAAAGGGAGGGGGAAACTTGGTCTGGGGAAGGACTCAAGGGGACCATGTTGGGTAGGTTTCCGAAGGGAGTAAACCCAACAAAAGGCTTTCCGTCGTCGGTTTTATCATGTGTGGGGGGAGAAGTCAAACAGCTGTACCTACAAAAAATTGGGTTAAACAATGCATAAGATGGGGAGGAATGCGAGGGTCGCATCGGGCAAAAAACTGGGGGCGGCGAAAAAAAAAGGGAGGGGGGGAAATGCTACACCGACCAAGCGGGGGTGGCGTGAATTAGGGGGAAAAGCGGCTGGGGGGGGAGGCGATCATGGCACCGAGACGGCGGGGGGGGGGGAAGATGGCAGGGGACCCCGCAAGGTTTGGGTGGGAAGCGGGGGGTTGGGGTCTGGGGGGGGGGGGGGGTTGAAGTTGGAAAAAGAGGGTCAGCCTCCGGGACAAGAAGGAGGTGGTGGGGGGCAAAGTGGTGGAGGTCGGGGGAGGGGGGGGGGAAGCAAGGGATGTCGTTGAGTTGGGGAGGGTCAACATTTGCTAGCCCGGGCCTGATGGATTGTTTTTGTAGACGAGTGGGAAGGGACAGGGAAAGGGGGTAGTCTGGTGTTAAATCTTGGGGGAAGCTTGGAGAGGTGTGGGTTATTAGAGTCCTCGGCTCCGTGGGGGGGGTAACTGGGAAAAAGTAAAAGGGGGGACAGGGAACTAAAAGGAGTTGACAAGGGGTTAGCGATATAAGGACAAGGTAGAAAAAAAGGGAGGGAGGGCATTTCCTGGATTGTCTGGGCTGAGCTGAAAAAAAGGGGGGGGTCGGAAAAAAAAAACATCGAGGAGGGGTTGAAGGGAAAGGGTAGTCGTTGCCACGCTAGTGCGTAAGTGGAGTACTGGGGGGGGAATTGACGACAAGGGAACCGAATCCTTTTGTGGGGGCGCTGTCGGAGGGGGGGGGTTGGTGGGGGGGGGGCGCAGGGCGGTGCATTGTGTTGGGGAAATGGGGCGATAAAGGGGAAATGAAACTTTAGTATGGATTCCGAAGGTTCCGGGAAGGGGGATGGAATGGGGGGGGGGGGAACGCTACTCCTGCAAGGGAAAAGGCGATTTAACTTGGAGGGGGGAGGTTCAGACATCATTACATGCTGGCGGGGAGGTATTAGCGGTGGGGGGGGACTGTGAATGGGGGTAATCACGGAGGGAAGGGTGTGGTGTGTGCGCGGGGGGCAGACCGATTATCGGCGTTCTTTGAGGGGTAGATCGATCCCTGCTAAAAAAAAAAAGAAAAAGTCGATGGGGGGGGCAAACAAAAAAGGGGGGGAGGGGAATCTCAAGGCGTTTGTAAGGGGATGTGGGATACCTTTAAGGGGGGGGAGTCGGCCGTGCGGGGAGCCAGGGGGGAAAGGTTAAAGAAGAGGCTGAAAAAAGGGCAGTGAAAAAAGGGTGGGGTTTTGCATCAGCACCCAGCGAAAAAAAAAAAGGGGGGGGCTATGTATCTTAAAAACCTGCGCGTGGGTTGTTGTGGAGGGAAGAGACTGGGGGTGAAAAAGAGGTCAGGGGGTGATGGTGGGGGGGGAGCATATTTTGGTGGGAAAGGCGGAGCTGGGGCAGTTGGTCTCTAAAGGGCTGGGGAGGGGAGGGGGGCGGGCTGGAAGTGGGGCGGGGATCGTTGGGGAAAACTATATGTCGGTCTCGGTTAAGGGAGGAGAAAGGTTGGACTATTGATCGTGGGACTGCGTCGAAAGGCCGGGGGTTTCGGAGCTGGGAAGGGGGAAGGGAGGGAAGGACGCGCTCTCTCTTCAAAGGGAACGGGGATGGGCGTTTCGTGGGTCGAAGACGTTAAGGGGTGCTTGGGTCGATTTGGGAATGGCGAGAACACTGAAAAGGAAATCACAAAATTCAAGGAGGGGATGGAAGGGGGAAGCATGGAGAAACTACAGGTCCCTGGGCATCAAAAAAACAAAAACAACTGCGGAATGAGAAAGAGAGAACGGATTCGAAAAAACAAAGATCACCAAGACGCATCCCACCACCATCAGGAACTGAACCGTCATCCCCGGTGAATGCCTCAGGGGACTGCCAGTTGACCTCCATCCCCATCGGAAAAAAAACCACCAACCCCCTCCTTTTTTCGAATCGTGGGGGGGGGGGGAAAACGGTGCAGAAGAAAAGAGAAGAAAAAAGCCGTCTAAGCGTAAACGGGACACAACCATAACCAGACCAGAGACAAAAAGGCTGTATTCTCAAGATCCCTCCACGATCACCTCGAAAGAAGGGTAGCCATCCACTTCCCACGATGGGGGCCCATAGCAGTTACCGTTGTGGGCCCAAAATCGGGAACCGATAAAAACGCCCCCGCCGACAACACGCAAAACGACAAATAAGGAACGACGTTCGAAAAACGAAACAGCAATTCCCGAACTTCGAACGTTCCGAAAGAACGCAAACATAGCCAGCAAACCACACAAAACAAAATCGAGCAAGCAGATATCTGGTACGGAAAAAAAACAAGGTTTCCCCACCAAAAACCTGAGGCGAGTCGGTCCCATAGAGCTCACACGAAGTAAGTGCAACAACAGCTTGTTGGTCTGATACACAAGCATGTCCTTGATACATCAGCCACGCCGAGGGCAAAGGGGGATCAGAAGGCAAAAACCCGTCTTCCGCACTGAAAAAAAAAGAGATCATCAGGGGATCAGCACCCGCACATCCCAACAAGCCTGTGGGAAAGAAGGGCGTTTTACCCACCGATACCAAGAGGAGATCAGTACTCGAAAAAATGATCACTATCGACGCAACGAACACCCGCGCTCTAATACTGTACAGCTTGGGACCCAACGGGCGCCTCCAAAAGCAACCCAATCCGCCCCTAATAAAAACAGCACAAGGTTATTAGTCCACAAGCGCATCTAAAACAGGGTTAAATCAAAATGGGGAAACTTCTTGTGCCAAAGAACCTTGCGATCTAAAGCGTTGGGAGGAAAAAGACACACACTTGGGCCCAAAGAATAATTAGTAAAGCTCGGCACTGCAGGAAGGTTGAAAAAAAAAGCTTCCCTGCCGCGCACGGAAAGAAAAGCAATCGTTTTAAAGCAGCGTTGAGTCCCTGCAAGGCCAACAAATGGACAAAGTCCCGGGAAGCACAAAACTCCTAGAACCAAGAAAAAATCGGGAAGGAACAAAAAGTTCGCCCACCGCTAAGGGGGGAAAGGGGGTTCGTAAAACGAACCCACTCCAAAGCCAAACGTCACCCGAAAAGCACTGACAAGGCACAAAGACCTCAAGATCAAAGAAACTAGCGATGGGCTCAGCAAAGAAGCATCAACAAAAAGCCCCGCCTAAAGGGAAAAAAAAAAAATTCCAACGTACAGCTTGAGGTGGGGGGGGGGGGGAAAACCAGGGGGGGGGGCTCGAACATAGAACAAGCGGAAACCCACCACCTGGTAAATTGGAAAGGAGAATTGCGAGCCAACAGGACAGGGCTCTCTCGAGTTAAGAAAACCCGGGATCCAGCGACCCGATCAGAAAGCACAACAAACACCCGAGCCGGGGCCCTGCAGATGGAAAAAGAGGACCTAAGGAGGGTTGAAATCAGCAGAAAAGAACAAAAATCCATGACATCAAGGAGGGAAAGAACTGGCGGGAACCTGACAAAAATCCGAAAACATCAAAACAGCAAAAAAAAAAACGTACGGAGTTCAACACATTGGCACCCCCACAAACAAAAACCCTAAGCCAACGGGAGGGAGGGGGGGAAATCTCAAATATAGGGAGGTTAAACATCCAAAACAAAAAAACTAAAAAAACGGGGGTGCGTGTTGGTCTTCCGTACCCCAAACACGCATCGGAAAGCCCAAAAAAAGGAAGGCTCGGGGCACATAGAAGCAGCAAAGACAGGCGGGGACAAAAAGCTAAAGACAGGGGTGGGATCTGTGCATTCGGGGGGTGTAGCAGAAACATCCGCAAAAAAAGTTACGCAGGCGACAGGGAAAGGGGGGGGTGTTAAGTGTTTGATAGCGAAGGGTGTCGCTTCCCGTGACCTCTCCCCCAAGTCAGATGTGTTTAAACAAAAAAAAAGTGACAGGTACTTTAAGGGTAAATGGGGTCCGTCGAACAATTATAAAACGAAAAGGCAAAAAAAGTGGGGGGGGGGGGAATGGGAAAAAGATACCGGACCAAACACCAAATCTTGGGAGAAATCTCCAGAAGGCCCCACCGGATCGCCTCCAAATCACAAAAGGGAACGACCAAAAAACCGGACAAATAACGGGGAACGGGAACATTGGCCCTATTCCAAAGGATCTGGGGTCCGGCCAAGGGTATCTAACCAACAATAAGGGGGGTGTGAAGGTGGTGGCGCTATACACAAACAATGGCAACGGGCCTTGTTCCAAAGGAGTCAAAGAGAGTCACGAGGGATGTCTCGGCTAGCAAGACGGGGGGGGGGTCAGCGTCCCGAAAACCATTACCCCAAAAAAGGGAAGAAGGGAACTAAAAGGCGCTAAATGGAAAGGAAACCATAAAGGGAAACATCTGTCAGAAGAAACAAAGAAATTGGAACTTTAACGAGGAAGTGTTGTGGGGGGGTGTGCTAGAAAGACCCAGCCAAACAAGGGGCCGGAGCAAATTCAAAAAACCATGGAAAGCACCCAACCGGCCGTAACGGAGAAACCAAAGCACCGGGACGATTTTGTGATGTAAAAAAGAAAGGGGCCCTTTTATCGACAAGAGGACACAATCAACAGCGCCTGCCTAAAAAAATGACAACAACAACAAAATGCAAAAAAAAACATGCTAAGGGAGGACAGAGGGGGGAAAGGGGATACTCCTCATCAACCAGCCTAGAAAGGAACCGAAAAGAAGGACATTATCCAAAACCCACAATCAACTATCTCGTAAACAGGGAGATCAACGCAGGGGGTTAAAAAAGACATATCCCCTCAACTGGGGGACACGGGGGTTGCATTGCGGGAGAACTAACGCAATATATCCCGGGAAAAGGGGGGGGTTTAAACGCCAAAGGGGGTCGGGGACGAGAATGCAACAAACCCCTCTGTCCCGTCCGGAGGGTTGGGAAAGGAAAAAAGGACTATTCTCAATTCAACCAAAAAAATCCTCCACACCCCATAACCAAAAAAGGAAATCGAAAAACAAGACTCTTATAACCACCAGTCCCCCACGGCAAGGAAAAATCGAAAGTGGGTTCTGGGTAGGCGCCGGAATTCGCAGTTTCAAACAAAAGAAAAGCCCCTGTACTTGGCTATGATGACCAAAGGGGGGCTACACATGAAAACGGAAAAGGAATTTCATAACCGAAAAGTTCCGCGGGGGACGAACTGAAAGGACAGGGGCAAAACTTCACTCCAGAAGAAGACAAAAAGAAGGGAACTTCACAGGGGGAAGATGGGGAGAGGGGTTCAAACTAGTGGGCTCAAAAAAAAACTCCAAAAATTGGGGGGGCGGAATGGACATTTTTAAAAAAACCTCTAAACTCCACTTAAATCCCCCGAAAAGGCAAAAAAAAAAGCACTACTCCTAACCAATAGCCTCAATCACGCGCATCCCACAAAAAGGGAACTTAGACTCGGAAGGATGAAGGAGACAAAAAACCACACCTCCCATAGGGAAAACAAAAAAAAAAAACAACCCACAAGGACACTCAAAAAAAAAAAAAAACCACGAGCCGCGTACACCTGAAGGGACAACAAAAACACAAAACCAAACTTGAATACCAAGACCGGAAACCCCTCCAAAGACAAAAAGAAAACCCAAATGGGCTAAAAAAAGGACACGAATCGAGTGTGGGGGAAACGGCGGAAAACCGGTCGGGAATAATGGGGGAATATACCGGGACCACAAGGAACAGCAAAAAGGGAGAAAAAGGAAATAACATACCCCACAACTCCCGCAAGCTCGAAAGGAGCCAGACCTCCGGAAAACAGCGGAGTGGGGGGGGCAACGACAGGCATGGTCGCTGTACGAAATGCTGCCGGGCAGTAAGCAACCACCAAAAAAATCCAAAACAAAAAAAACAAAAAAAATTTGCAAAGAGGGACTAAAAAAAGTAATCAATACTATTGAGGGGTATGGGGGGGCATTACTTTCAAGGGAATACGCCAAGGGAGGGGGGGAGGGGGAACCACAAAATGTTTCAACCAGCCAAGGAAAATGTGAACGAAACAAGGAACAGGGCATAGCCAAAAAGGGGCTTGGGGGGGTTCAACCAGAGAAACATATTCGGCGATCGATGGGGGTGGGAGGAGTGGGGAAAAACCCATAGCCTTCGGGGTAACGGATAGACGAAGCTCAAGTTGTGGAACAATCTGCCTTGGTACAGAAAAGCGCTCAAA
>Ga0179591_1389923_pt1 | contig 14912 bp, 15 predicted proteins | sample CZOMad2_1_08_16f_FD_182891 | JGI IMG/M metagenome (GOLD analysis project Ga0179591, IMG submission 182891) | Vadose zone soil fungal communities from Angelo Coast Range Reserve, California, USA - CZOMad2_1_08_16fungal (PacBio error correction) | ecosystem: Environmental > Terrestrial > Soil >...
GAAGGGAGGGGAACCATTCCTTTCGAATCGATGGAGTATTTCCCAAGACACGTCAGGGGGCAACTCGGTCGGAGAGGCCGCTGGGTACTAGAGCCGTGCATCTAAGAAGTCTTTCATCGCCGGAGGTCGCTCTCTAAGGGCTCAGGCTGGGGAGCTCACGACTCGGAGGGAGCTTCTGAAAGAGGGGGAGGCCTGAGGAGGCAGGCGGCTTCTGGGCTGGTTTTCTATTGACGAAGGGAGATGGCGATTGTCCTTCAAGCGCGGAGAGAGCCCTCTTCCGGAAAGGCGCTCGTCCACGCAGGTGAGAGACGGAGTATCGATCCAAGGGGAGGCGGATTAGTATTCTAAAAGGGTGAAATGGAGATAAGGACGCGACTAAAAGTCTGAAAAGGTCTCAACACAAGATAGTAGATGGTTGAGAAACCGCGGGAACAGAATAGTCCGATTCATTATCAAACATTAACCTCCCAATTACCGAAGAAAACTAAGCCAAATAAAAAGATTGGTGCAGGCCTGAGCGACGGAGGATCACCTCGTAGGCCTAGAGACGCGCTCTTCAAAGCGCAGGGTCCGGCGCTGAAAAAAGGGGAAGAAAGAAAAAATCGCACTGCTTCAGCAGCGCCAGTCACACGAGAGAAGCTAAGCACGAACCTAGCCTGGAATCCGAGCTCCGCCGGATCCTAGAAATCTCTCTACCGAAGGAGGAGGAAAAGTACGACCGTAGAGGAAGTTGAGACCGAGGATAGGCACGGCCCCTACCAAGGAAAAAAGGAACTTTAAGGAAAAAAAAACAACTCTTCAATAGTCGCAGGATCTACCAAGTTCATTCTTGCCGTCGAGTGTAAGAAATCCCAACTCCAACCACTGCAAAAAAAAAGAAGTAAGACACTAAATTCTGGGCGTAAGAGGGAAGGCCCCTAATTAATTACGACGGGAATGTCTCCAACAGACACGAGAAGAGGCTCATACAAGTCTACCAAAGAAAAAAAGAATGTCTCGGCGGCAGAGAAGGTGACGATCTGCCACCGGCGGAAAAGGGGGGGGGCGCGCAGGGCTCAAGGCCGAGGAAGCGTGCGAAAGTCCTTTTTCCAAGGCGTACTGGACAACGGCCACGTGAGGAAGGGATCAGAGCGCGGGCGTCAAGGGGAATGGTCAAAATCCACCCTATGCGCGTTTCGACAGGGAATTAAGCAGTCAGGGAAAAGTAAGGGAGAGAGTAAGGTGGATAAGTCGTTCGCGGGCGGGGTCAGCTTCAAAGGGAGTGGAGTGGAGGCATAGGCCGACGATTAGAACAATATCACAGACTACCAGCAGAGGCAACGATGCGGGGAGAAGAAGGGAAAACTGGAAGTAGAGAAAGCGTTCGTCTTGGGACTGGAGGCCTCCCATTACGAGGAGGAGGCCTCAGCAAAAGCCAGGAATTCTGAAAGAAAAATAAAAGCGGGGTACCAAGAGATTGAGAAAAGTCAGTTTGGAGGCAACCCGGAGCCCGAAAGAAAAACTAAGTTGCTAAAGTAACATGAAGGACTCCATCTCTCTCAAAGGGAGATGATGAAAGAGGGAGAAAACCAGGTTTGAACAGTTAGAGACCGTGTGAAGAGAAGAACTGTCCCTGACGAGAGAAGGATCCGCATCGCGGCGTCTAGGGGAAGGCGTTTATTGGGGGTCGAAGAAGCAGCAGGAACTAGAGCTCTACGAGGCTAGCGCCACGGAGAACGCATCTTCGGGACATTTCTGCAGGGGGGAAATGGATAGGCACATTACTAGTTGAAGAGACTCTTCTTCAGTCAGAGTCCTATTCGGCAACGCGCTTCAGATCGAGAAAACCTACAAGATGACGCTGAGAAATCGGAGAGAATCTCCACCCACAACTCAGAAAAGTCGCTTAGAAAGAAAAAGCGCGCGACAGAATGAAAAAGAAAAATCTAAATACCGGTCTTCATTGAAAAAAGGGGGGTCTGCAAAGGAACTAAAGTGGGAGCCAGAAGGGCGGGAGGACGCACCGGAGGCCTCAGGTGCGGAAAGTTTGTTCTCAAAGATCGTATTCGAAAGGAAGGATGTAAGGGAGCGGGACCGGCCGAACGGTGTCGAAGAGAGAATCGCACTTCCTCCGGAGGAGCGTAGGGGTAAATGGGGGGCGTCGAGGATCTTCAGGTGATCAGGAGGCGAAGTCATGCCTTCTGAGGATCTAAGTTCCTTATCGCCCAGAGTTGGCGAAATGGAGGGGGAGAGTGGGAAAACGACTTCGACGGGGACCAAAAAGACTGCGTAGGGGAAAACCCATTCCGTGACATAATGGAAGAGGAGGTCCAGCTGAGGAAAGTGGAAGTTAAAGGAGGAGGGGGGAGCTATACGCGGGTTAATACGACGTCATCTACGGAGAAAGGTTCTCTGCCTTAATGGCTGGAAGGGGATCGGTCAAAGAATGGAAGAGGGGCGAAGAAGAGGGTCTGTGCAGCCTCGAGCGGATCGCCCGGAACTGGTCTTTCCTTGAGACTATGCGAAACCAGAATGCGATGGTTCGGGAAGAAAACGGAGCCGCGGGTACACGAAGGAAGGACTGGGGAGACCTAAAGGTGTCGCGGAGGTGCGCGCCGAAAGAGAATCCCAGTCAGCCTTGAAGAGTGGGGAGGGAGACGCGTAGGAGGGGGGGTTTCATGCTGAGCAAGGGGAAAAGACTAGGGAACTGAACGAATCTCTCTCAACACCAACAAAGGAGGGCGGGTGTTTCGCAGCTCGCAAGGGAACTAAGACGGTCAAATCGTCGAGTTCAAGGGCACCATGGACACCCCAAGTAAAAAAAAGAACGAAGAGACTGCAATGAGGGCGGCTGAAGCAGCGCACCGGGAATCACCTAAGGCCGCGCAGAGAAGAATTCTGTCAAGCGGCGGCCGGCGGGCTCCGTTGGCAAAAGGAAGGAAACCACAAATTTAGGGAAAGAAAGACAATCCCGGAAAAAAAGAAAAAAGGACCGGTCTCTCACAGTAACAACTGAATCTGGCGAAAAGAAGAGGAAAATCGCCTGCGGAAAGAAAGACTCTCTGCTACGAGGAAAAAACTCTTGGAAAGCAAGGTGTCATGGTGATCTCTAGGAAGACTCGAGGGAGGAAGGAACCCACGACCAGGAAGACATTCTCTTTCTCACTCGGGGGGGGGGGTGGAGAAAGCCATCGATCGAAACCTCCGCTGAGGTCGACAAAGGACTTCAGGCTTTGCAAGTCGCAGTCGTGACACAACCACGCAACAAAAAGTTCCAATCCTAGGGAAACTAAAGAGGGGAAAAGGTCTGTGAACCGAAGGAAGAAAATTCCTGATGGAGAAAAACCTCCGGTATCTAGCCTTCTCGTCCAAAAGGAAGAAGAGCCACCTAAAGAAGAAGACTTCTATGTCTTCAGGCTATTGGAAAAAAGCAGGCTTCCCCCGCGCTAACTTTTCGGTCCTAGGCGAAAAACTGTTATCACTAATCGTGTCTAGAAGTCCTAAAGGCGGACTTGCAACCATACTGGGAAGCGTCCTCTTCAAAAAAGCGCGGAGGAAGAAAATGGTCTCATTTGAGAGACTAATTGGCAAGAAGTGTCCTGTCGTGGAGACTAGGGAATCCTCAGGGGGGGAGCTCGAAAGAAGCGATGTGGGCTGGGCGTTTGACGGGAGAGAAAGGAGGGGTTCATCGGTCAAGAGGAAATTCATCTCGGTCGGTGGTACCGTCGAACAAAATCTGACGTTTGCCTAGGTAGCGAGAGAAACTTAAAAGGGAGTAAAGCCACCTGATCACCGGAAATTTCCCAAAGAATTCTTTCGAGGCGCGAGGCGAAAGAAGGGTCCTAGAAGAAATGCCTCAGCATCAAAAAGGGACGCCCCCGGAAATCACTCAGTGTACGAGATACATCCGACGATGAAGGTTGGAGTCGTCAGGTAAGGGGGACTGCACACACTGTCGCAAGAAAAAAGCGACGAATTGAGAAAAGGGGTGGAATAGAGTCAACACAAAACGTGGGGAAAATATAGATCTTTCGGAAAGCCATTTTCCTAAGCAACCTTCTTCGAGGGGCGACCGGTGGGGGGAGCAAGGACAGCAGAAACTTGGAAATTAGTCCAATCAGAAAGAGATCAAAGGCGTTGAAGAATTCGGGCAGCGGCCTTTCTAGCGCGGACGCCACGACCGGAGGTACCACTCCTCAAAAGAGAGTACATGGCATTCGAAAAGAGAATGGTCCCCCTCTCCACTCTCAGTTTACTGGCGTCGTCGAGATGGCTAAGGATCCGGGGGTCCGACGTGGGAAAGACACGTATGAGAAAGCTGACGGGAAGGAGCTCAAGACAACACGCCCAAAAGGACCTTACAAGAAAATAACTTATCGGATTAAAAACGCGTCTCCCTCACCTCGTGTCGGAGTTGGAGAGACAAGAGTGACAAGCTACGAGAGAAGCCGGAGGGGAAGGGGAACCTGCTGACGACGGTTTTCGCACGCTGGCCGACTGAAGGGCAGAGGGGGAGCCCGGCGCCGTTGGGAAAGGAGAAACGGTCCTCCTATACATTCGCCGGAGTCGTTTTCGAGAAGGAGACGATGATCGAGGATTGTTTGAGAACATGGAGGCACAGGAAGGCGAGTTCCACGGGGGGGGTCCTTACGGCCGCGGGGAGGGACTGGATGGAAATGGATTGGAAACTACTTCGAAGGCCAGAAAGAAGTCTATAAGGGGGGGGGGGGAGCCTTTCGTCATGCCGTGCTACGATTAATATGTCCAGCGTGGGGGGGATCAATGATGGAGTGTCTCTAAAAGGTAGATTTTGAATCTCTCTCACCAATACTATTCTGTCATCCCGGAGAGAGATAGAGAGCCGCTTGACGTATCTACAAGCAGTGCGGGAGAAGCTTGAGAAAGCGTTTGTGACTCTGAGCGGACTGCGGTCTGCTTTGAGAAGTTTCTAATTGACGAAAGGAAAGACGCACCAACGAACCTCGTACAACCCTCAAGAAAAACAACTCTTCTCCTAATAAGGAGGGGGGAATCGTCTTCTCTCTCCAGAGCGCCGTCTCAAGATCGAGAAAATTTGGAGAAAAACTGAGTGACAGTGGTATTTTTCGGGAAGAAAGAATTTTGACCGTCTGAAAAGAGGGGAAACCATCTCTCTCACAACAACGTAAAGAAGTAGGTAGAGATGGTTTCGCGAAAGTCGTCGAGGAGGCAGTAGGGAACATTACCTAGTCATAAAGAAAGAAAGGGGCTTGCTTTGGAGAGAGAAGATCTCTACCGCGGCCGGAGATACCCTCTTAAGGAAACGCAGCTCCGGAGGGGACGAGGATGGGTCCGAGAGGACCAGACTCCAGATCAAAGAAAGAGAACGTCCAGCCCATCCTAGATGTCTATCAGCGTCAGAATTTGCTGATCACATAAATCACACACGAAAAACGTCGCTCAAGAGAAACTATAGAGACTTATGAGTGAACGCTGTGATCCCGGAAAAGGAGAGAAACATTAAAGAGACCGAGGCTATCTAATCGCCACAGACAGCTTGAGGGGGGGGGGGGGTGGGGGGTGGGGTTTGGTTTGGTGTGGGGGGGGGGGGTGGGGGGGGGGGGAACTTCGCGGTCTCCTGTTACATACTCTTCCATCTAGAGCGGGACCGGCTAGGGTTGTAGGGAAGAAGTCGCTCAGAATAGCCGTCGCAGCTTTATAACACACACAACACTAGGTGCCAGGAGGAAAAATCCATGTTAGATGACTAAAAATTCTGTCTTACAGGACTCTTAGGAGGCAACAAAAATCTAGCGTAACGGTAGACGTAGCAAAGGGGATAAAAAAAAGGAAAAACTTAATTAGGCTCATCGTCCGCAATTCTTAGGGAGGAAGACGAGAAATGTGGTAGAGGGGGTCTGCCAAATTGTCTAATGAGATCCAAAAACGGCCTACATATGGAAAAGCGGTCACATACATAAAAAAAAAAAAGAAAAATCCTAAGGAATACTAAAAAAAGTTCGAAAAAACCTAAAAAGACTGTAACCAACTTGAAAAGACCGCGGCTTTCAGAGTACAACGCGAACTTGCAGGTTCAGACGAATGGAAAGGATCGTAGCCCAGTTGGACTGTTCGAGCTCTAGAAAGAGATAAGGGAGCGAAATGATGTGGGGGCGCCTAGATGTCAGTGGTTGTGCATAGCGGAGGGGAGCGGCCTCTTCGAGCGAGAGCGTAATCGGTGTAGCATGGGGTCGAGCCAAAAGGGTGGGAGGCGTGGTGAAAGACTCCTAGACCAGAAAGAAGTCAACAGAGGGACGATTGCCACATTATACATAAGAGGACCATGTCCAATAAAAGAGAGTGCTCGAGAGGGGACGGCGCGATGTCCTCCGTAGAAAAACAGCAGCAGCAGGAAACCCTAACAATCCACGCAGTAAAATCTCCAGCCCAGAACAAGAGGGGAGGTGAAGGGAGCCTGTATAATCTTCAGGCAGGGCCCAAAAAAGGACTAGAGGTTTGTAGCCGAACATGTACAGGTGTGTGGAAAACGGGGGGGGGGGGTGATCCAATCAAAAGCGAGGGGAGAGGAAAAGAAAAGAAACCTCCCATGTTTTCCTTCAAAGGAGAGCTTTCGGTCGACCTGAAAGCGCAGAATAGGCTAGGCCGGGGGATCTGATGAGGCTATCAAACTTCGGAAGGGGAAGAACCTCTTCTTGAGACAAGGGGTAATCTTACGGCTGAGCGCACGGGGAGAAAAGCAGATACTTTATTTCGCAATGTAAAGTTAAGCCTCCAGGGGCTGGAGGGGAAAAATGGTGAGAGAGGAGAGGCAGGGGGGTTCTACGCCATTACGGCTCTTGGGAAGGGAAGTCTTCTGTCGTCCTCTGAAGAGGCAACCTCTCAGTAGATTCGCTGGTTCTACTTAAGAACGAGTACGCTGCAGCTGACAGGGCTAACCACCTCCCATCATGAGGGCTTCGAAAAGAAAGAGAAAAGGACTTGCGTGCCCAAGGGAAAAGACCCGGCATCGTGTCGATTTGTCAAAAGTACGGCAACTCTACGCAAATGAAAAAGCGCGACGGAGAATCCAAGGGGGGGAAGTAGGGATTAGACTACGGTTGGGGGGAATTCGTATTAGGGGGAAGCCGTCGTTCGTTTCTAGCCTCTTAAAGTTGCGCCCGTTGGGAAGGAAAACTGCAGAAGAAGTCGTTGTCGCCTTCGATGCTGAAAAAGAAGAAAAATCTTCCTGAGTGGTTGGACAGCAGTCCATGGCTTCAAAAGACCGAGGCCAGTTGTCAGAGTCAAAAGAACGGGAGTGGAGAAGCTTTGACTTTGAAGTTTGGATTCAAGAACGAAAGGAGGCCATCTCGGACGAGTAGGGGGGGGGAAGAGAGAATGTCATTCCGTTTCGATCGAAGTGAGGTCAGCTTTATACCGACGTCAGCTGAGTGGGATCGGAGGAATAGTTGTACTCGGCGAGACATAGAAGAGCTCAAAAGGGGGAGAGCCTTAATTCGGGGGGGGGAGAGCTATATCCTCCGTCTGGCTCGAAAGGGATCGTTCTGGGGGGAACGCGGTCGTTGTGACAGGAAGTGGAGGAGGGCTTTGCGGAGGGAGTTAAAGAAAACCGCCTCTGGGATGGTCCGGAGGCTTGCAACACAGGAGCCGGGCAAAGGAAGGAGAGCTCTGCTAGCACTGCACCCGCTGTGTCAGCCGCGTCAGAGCAAACGAGGCGGGAATCCCAATGGCCGCAATGGTAAGATCTTGGTGGTCGCAGTGGGGGGTTCATGTCTTAAAAAAATCGACGATTTGACTGTATGGAAAGAGAACCATCTCCGGGAAAAAAAGGTTGAGGGATTGATAACAAAGAGAGAGGTGGGGAAATAGAAGAGAGAGGAAAGGTAACGACTGTCACGAGGAGATTCATGACATGCCATTAAAACACCAGGCAGCTATGCATAATAAATGCGGCTTGTTTAGAGGAGGGCGAAGAGGAACCTAGACCCGGAAGCACCGAAGGCATCGTTCGAGAAGAAAAAGGCGCGGAAGGGGAAGCATTTGCTTCCTGCAGACCACTCCAAAATTCCATAAAAAATCCGAACTCTTCCCGACGTCGAGAAAAAAAAACGATAGGAAGCGGAGAATCTGCAGAGAGCAACTACCACATCTCCTGGTCGCTCAAACGCCATCCTTCAGCACGCGCGACAAGGAAGTCTCTGACCTTAGGTGACTTTTGAAATCGAGAAAAGCGTCTATCGATCAAATATCTGAAGTCAAAATTACATACTCTTCAATCGAAGACGAACGGCCTGGGGGATTCAATGATCGGCAGAAGATGGTCCGCCTTCAGTCTAGCATCGTGATCCCAATCAAACATCGTTCAGAAAAAAAGAGAAAATTAAAACCTGTCCCTAGACGTCCAGGAAAAATTTCTGAACAACAGCCACGAGTCATTCGCGGGTCCTCAAAAAAAGCGACGAACCGAAAGGGCCTCGGCAAGGGGAGGGAGGGGGGAAATCTCACAGGGAAAGCGTTGGAAAAAAAAAACTACCGCCGGCTTACCTCATAACGAATCCTGGGAAAAAAAGGGTCTGTCCGCAGGAGGAGGGGAAACGGTCCTGCGTCCTCTTCCTAGGCGAGGAGGTAACGAGAAAAGTCGCGTTGGGCCGACGAAGGGAAAGAATTACGGAGGGGGAAAAGGTAATGCCAAAGAAGTCTCTCTGCAGATCTGCAAGCGGGAATGTGGAGAGTTTGTCGGGGTAGTCGTGAGGCAGCGTGACAAAGGAGAGAAGAAAGAGTAGACGGGGGGGGAGAGCACGAAGTGGAGTCCCGACGAAGTACAAGGGAGGGAAGGGAGGGGGGGGTACTCATAAAGATGATGACGTATGTCGGCGCATAGGCCTAAGCGACGAGCGCACACGGGGGAGAAGTTTACAAACCGAGTAAAGTCCTCATCAAATATGTAGAAGGAAGAAGGGGTCTCTAAGAAATATTGCCTCCAGTCGCAAAAGAGGCCTCATCAGACCAGGAAGGTGAACCCGAAAGGAAAAAACGAAAAAGAGCTCAGGCGAGGTTCTACTTGGAAGGGGAGGATGACCAGTGGCAGAGAAGATGTGAAGAAGGCACCCTGCTCAAGTCGAGACTTAAGGGGATGAACATTGCGGTGACGAAAGATCTCTCAAACACACTAAAGGGGGAGAGTATGCGGGAGGAAGACGCAAAAATCGTATAGCGTTTTCCTCGAGGAAAAGGCACTTAAAGGGAAGGAAACCAACACTTTTCGTTCGGTAGTCTGTAAGTCGAGGTGGAGCTGGGGGTTTTCTCCTCGGGTAGATGCTTCTTGTCTTAATTGAGGAGAGGTTGAGCACGAGCAATTCTCCGAAGAAAAAACGCCGCACTCAGTCCCATACTTGTTTTCACTCTCCAGGAAAGAGTTCCTTGGGGAAGAGGGGAGGTCCGCTTCTATGCGGACAAAATCTCTCTTATCCGGTTGAAAGGGGGGGAAAGAGAGGGCTCTCTGCCTGAAAAAAACTCCAAGAACACATTCTCTTCGGGAAATGACGCTTATTCGCCGGCTGGGCGACCAGGTATTTTCTATTTGAGTTCCTTCAACGAAACTGGGGACGTGAAGGGATCCGAGAGGACATTGCTTGGTTACCGTAAAAGGGGGGGACAGTAAGGGGTTTCTCACGCTTAGGAGTTCCTCCGTCCGTTTGGTTGAAACCTCGGGAAAAATAAAGCGTGTCTAGAAGGAAAGAGCACTTACCGCCGAGAGGAGGGAAGGATTTGTTCGCCTTCGCAGAGGAACTATGATCCTCTCAACCTCGTCGTATGGAAACATGGAGGAAGGAAGAGGGGGAACCTGTGGGCCTCACTTTCAATACGCCAAAGAAGGAGGAACTGTGAATTGGGAGAGGGGGTGGGGGAATTGTATTCACTACTGCGAAAAGAGAATGCGTCCATCTCTTGGAGTCCTTGCAGCCGGGAAATAATGTAACCGCAAGTTCAATGGTCATCTAAGGAAAGGGGGGGGTCGTTATCAAGGTACTCAGATTTTACGCGCTCACAGCACGTGAGCGGTCGCTAGAAGAATCGAGCGGGAGCTCGGATCGAAGCGGCAGGTAGTGCTTCTCGTGCTCCATCGTTGTTGAGAAGGGAGGTGGGAGAGGACGAAATGGAAAATCTGGAGAGGAGGGTCTTCGAAAAACGTAGAGGACACGGCCGCCGCGGGAGAGCGGCGATTCTCTCCTCAAGGATCGCGGCGGCTCGGGGGCGAAAGACAGAGAGCACAGGTTAGTATTTGCTCAAGGCGTTAATGGAAGGGGGGAGAGAGGATCATACTCGAAAGGGTCTCTCTGCCGAGCGAAAATCGGAGAGACAACACCAACTGATGAGAGAGATGGTTTTCGGAGAAAAAAAAATCGTGCTGGGAGTTAGGGCCAACAATAGGAAATACTACCCAAGGGAATAAATGGTAATCGAAGATTCTCGAGCACCGCGGGTCCAGCTTCCAAAATCACCGCGGGGAAGAGAGAGATCGTGAAAAGGGGCTCAAGGGGGACGCCAAAGACGAATGTTTCGGAACTATAAAAGAAAGAAAAGACCGGCGCGCAGAGAAGGAATAAGGGGAGAGCACGAGAAGCACGACCAGAGGAAGGAGGACGCATCCAAAAGAGACAGCCGAGCCAGGAAACGACCTGCGTCGATGACCTGTGAAAAGGAGTGATCTCGGGAGGTATGTCGGGGGGTGCTGGGAACAGGTGCGTGGGCGATACAAAAAAGAAAAAGCACACCTGAAATTGAAAACGCGTAGGTGACAAAGGGGAAAGATCGTATACCGCCCTGTGTACGAATTAATCGAACTGCAGCTGAAGGCAATGATTCCGACGAGGGGCGGTGTGCGCTGTAAACCGTCGAAAGGAGGGGAAAGAAGCGGCTCCCTTCTAACCTCGAAAAAAGACACGCACCCAGCTATTCCCATCCCTGTGAAGCAAGAAGCTTCTGGCGGAAAAATCGACTCGCACGGGAAAGTCCCACCACGGCCAGACTAACAAGACGGGAGCCCGGGGCGCTGCACTCATCACATCCTAATTCACCCCTCACTCCCGGAGGGCTCCCACCATGGACAGTCACCGTCGTCCCGCCGAATGAGGGAAGGGGGACGAATTTACGACGTTCTGCCCTCTGGCCCTTAATTAATACCTGTGTCAAAAAACTGACATATATCAGAGTCTCTGTGGACATGAAGAAAAACAGAAAAGCCCGCAGGCTACTGGGAAAGAAAAAGACGCCCGTCTGGACCGCGCTTTAAGTCTCTTTCACGCTAATTTCGAGGCGTTGCCTACTAATGGGCGACAGAATGAAGGTCCGACCGCATGAGGTCCATAGAGAGAAGGGGGCCTGCGTTTGTAGGGGGGGATCTGTTCAAATCTTCAGCGGGTCTCGTGTCGGGGGGCAGAGGGAGAGACAGATTAACTCGGAAGAACTAATCTCACCTCAAAGAGAGAGTCATGGCGAGGGAGGAGCACCTAGCTTACAGAAAAGCCGATGACCCTGAAATCGTCCTAAGCAGGGAATATTCACGAAGAGAGTAATCTGCCTGAAAAAGAGAACGGCATTGATGTGGAATAAAAAAAAAGAAATAATAAAGGGGGGGGAGACGAAGTCAAAAGGAAGAGACTACCACAAGAGGGGTGGGAACTCTTCACTTTGCATTCTCGTCTAGGCCGGACTGTCATCGGGAGCGGAACCAAGCGAGAAGAACAAGGGAAAGGGAGCCCTCCTAACTGAAATTAGTAGTGGAAAAGATATTTAGTCACCGCGCCGAACATAGGAGCCCTTCGTCGCGCCCCTCAGGGGGAAGGAAGGGGGTTCCGGCGTCAGTAGGCTCACAACAAGTGCGCAAGCCCTGGACATCTGTGCACAAAAGGGGACGTCTGCAGTACAGCGGGTTCAAAGACAAAAAAAACACGGTCCCAGTTTGGTCGAAGAGCTCCTCTTCCGCTGGCTTTCTACTGGTGACTCGGCAAGAAGTAGTACCTGAAAAAATCATGGGCGACGGGGGCCCTACGCCGCGGAGCTCTAGCATCTCCACCAATCGTACTGGGCGAGAAGAGGATGTGGAGAAGGGGCCTGAAACAGGTTGCGACGCTCGCGCTAACTGGGGAAAGCTCTGTGAAGGGGGGGGATCTTTCGTCCGCTGCGGGAGGAAAAACGCTCGCGTCAGGGGTTCGAAAAAATTACGACGGGTCAAACACCAACAAGAGACTCCCACATATTCTCTAAGGAGGAAAGAGTCGCGCAAAGGGGAGAAAGGTATTTCTTATTCCCTTCGGAAGGAAAGAATAGTCTGAGACGTCAAAGAGAGACGTGAAGCCGAATAAAGAGAGGGGGAACGCAGGGAAGGAGGGATCCGCCTTGTTCGAGAACGTTTTTTGTGTCTCTACTAGGCGGTCCTAAGGAGGGTTCAGTGAGACACAGCCAACGTATACGGTTTCGTATCGGGGAAAGCTCACTGCCGAGAGACATTCGGAAGGCGTATGTCGCCTTCGCCAGAAGGCTATTATCCGCGAAAATCCGGCGAAAGGGGAAGGCTGAAGTCCGTTGGGATAAAAAGTACGCCCATACCTTTCGGCGGGTCGGAAAGGAGGGGTGTGTGCGTTGAGGGGGGGGGAAAAAGAAGGAACAGCGCGAAGCCTGAATTCTGCCATATAGGGAGGAAAATGGCAGCCGTTCTCATGCCGGGGCGAGGGAATAGTATTCAAAAGAGTTCATCTAGAGGGGGTCTTAAACTGGTCGAGATTGGTAAGCTCACGCGGGGGGGAAGAGAGAACAGCTTTCATCGCCGAAGAGAGATACGAGTAATCGAAGTGGCGCTCGGATCGAAGGGGGACGTTGGAATGGAAAGGGTCTCTTCAAGGGAAGGGAGGGAAAGATTTTCTGTGGGGCAAGGGGGAGGGGAGAAGAAACCCGCTCTGGCGATGGAGGAGGGCTTCTCCAACTTAGAACAACGCTGTGACGAGCTCGGGAGAGTGCACTGGGGGCCCCTCGGTGGGGAACTCGCAGAACGTCCAAAAAGGAAAGGCGGGTTATATTTGCGAGAGGGGGTAGTTTCACAATCTGGACTGATCATGAACTCGACGATTTACCAGAGCGTTGAGAAGAGAGGAGAACCATCTCTCTAACGCAGAAGATGGTTTCCAGCGCCAGAACAGAAAGCGGGAAAGGGTCAGTCTTCGATTTCATGATCCGCCTGAAAAAGAGAACCTCTCCAAGCTATGACAATACTACCAGAAGGGAAAGAGAAATTGTATCTAGGAAAGGCGTCGCACCGCGTGCCTGACATCACCGCGGTAAATGAAGGAAAAAGCGTGCTTCCGGGCGACAGGATTTCCAGAGGGAGGTTTCGGTGAACCAGAGGCCATTACCGCCTCGACATCTCGCTAGGGGTGGAAAAAAACATCCCAGCCGCTCCGCACGCAGGGGGGGGGAGGCAAAGGCGTCACAAAGGAGACTGGCGGATGCAGCTAATAAACGGCAAGCGCATGCGTGCTCCCGAGCATCTCGAGACCTCATCGCTGTAGAAGCACTTCGATGAGGAGAGGGCAGGAAGGAAAATCGTCGTAAGGACCGGAACACACCTAAGCCGAATGCACATTCGGGCTGCTGCGTACTATCTCTCAAAAGAGAGGAACTTGAGGTCGTGCTCTAGAAATAAAAAGAAACACTCTTCCATCGGGAGAAAGAAGCTGCAATGGAAAACAATAACGATACTGCGCCATCAGTCTTGGGGAGAATTCTTGAATAAAAAGAAAAGAAGAAGATTCTCCTCCGGGAACGAAAGTCGTCTGGGCTAAGGAATAGAAACCGTGCCATCGACGAAGCTGATGGGGAAAGATACGAAAACGCGGCTCATCGTCAAAATGAAAAAAACACCGGAAGAAGACTGATGTCTCGGCGGAGCGATGGAAGATCGAAAAGCGCTAAGTAGATATGGGGAGGCCGGACGAGGAAATCGTTAGAAAAAAAAAATAACGCAATGCAGGACATGGCCAAAAGGCCGACTTCCGCGTCTTGAAGGAGCGTAACGCGGAAAAGAAGACAATGACAAAAGATGCCGGGCGTGGACGCTGTTATCCTAACTGAAGTGAACTGTAGATACTAGACCAGTCTAAGCGAAGTGTGGGAGGGTCGGGGTTATCGCGTTCATATACGTCAAAAGGGGAAAAAAGGAGAAGCGCGGAGAAGGAAGAAGGAAGGGTATGTTCACGTGCAGATTGGTGAAGCTGGCTCGTCCAAAACCAGTGACAATTCGGAAGGAGTCTTCATTAAGGTAGAACATGTAGGGAAAGCGTTTGCCGCATAAGCCGCTTACGAACGACGAAAACCGAAAACGAGGTGGGACGAGAGTGAGCATGACCCTGAAAACGATTCGGTCGCTGTGTCGCGAGTAGGACGCGATTTCCTCAAAAAGAGAGCGAAGCACAAGAACAAATAGCTACTCCTCTATTTGAGAAAGAAGGTTTGGGGGGCAAGAGGGAAGGAAGGTCCTTATGCGCCTGCAAAAGGTCGCCTCATCAAACGAAGGTTAAGAGAGGGACTCTCCGAGACAAGGTGGATGAATAGAGATATGGATTTCAGTCGCACCTTAAAGAGATGGAGGGCAAATGAAGAGATCCACCCTGATCGGAAAATCTCAATCTAGTCTTCCTCTGAAAACTTGCTTTGAAAAGGGGAAAAGGTGCTCCGCTTCCTGGAAGGGAGGACGTTCTGAAAGAACGAGGCACTCAGAAAGGGTCGCCTCCGAATCATCTCAGGGTGAATGGTCCTGCTAGGGGGATAAGGGTTCCCTCGCAAGAAGAGAGGGCCGTTTGCGCTCGGAGGAAGAGATATGCGCAACCGCTCGCGTAGAGACGCCTATGACGCGGGGGAAAGGCCTAAGGTATTAGTACCCC
>Ga0179591_1353479_pt1 | contig 14911 bp, 14 predicted proteins | sample CZOMad2_1_08_16f_FD_182891 | JGI IMG/M metagenome (GOLD analysis project Ga0179591, IMG submission 182891) | Vadose zone soil fungal communities from Angelo Coast Range Reserve, California, USA - CZOMad2_1_08_16fungal (PacBio error correction) | ecosystem: Environmental > Terrestrial > Soil >...
CCTCCATCATGGCCACCGTTATCCGCAAGGCACGCAGTGTCTGAAGATATTAACTTGGAGACGAGGGACTACGCAGAAAATAACGGAAGAAGGGTCCCAGAGGGACAAAGGAAAGGGAAGAGGGACCCTCGAACAGGGAAAGGAAGAAAGAATAGAAAATTAATCTCAGGTGGGTGTGGAGCAGGTAGTTTTCGAAGCAAAAACCAGAAGGGGGGGTGTAGCTCTCAAAGCGGCTTCGGGGCACTAACAGGGAGGAGAGCGGGGAAATAGGCTTGGAAAATGAAAAGGAACGGGAAGAGAAGTTTCATGGGCCTTTGGAAATCTCTACTCACCTAAAGAGGGAGGAAGGAGTAGGGGCTTTGGCGGGAATGGTATAACACGTCGAAAAAGTCAACTTCGGCGTGGTAGGAGGAAACTGAAATAATAGGAAGTAAGCGGGGGTGGGGGAAGATACCCGAACAGAGAGGGGAAGCGAGTTCCCGAACACTGCGCGACTTCCTCTTGCAAAAAAAAACAACGGACTACCCGCTTCTGAAGCTGGAAAAAAACCCCTACCGATTTCTACCCGTAAGGGGCATACACCTCTTTAAAAAGGGAAAATGACTCCTTGAGATGTGAAAAGGGGAAAGGAAGCACCATTGAAGGTGATCGACACGGAAGGACGAATCAAAGGAGGGTTGGGCTCCCATCTACGCCGTATAGGCGCAAGCGTCAGGGACCATAGAAAAAAGAAAAAGGTTGGGCATCGCTCATCAACAAGAGCTGCGTTTTCGGGGGGGAAGGAAAGGAAAGAAAAAAAAAATGAGAAGATGAAGCACGAAACTCCTGCCGCGTCGATAACCGCGGCCGTGATGAGATGCTCTTTCTTAACGACATGACGGAACCGAACGAAAGAAAAAGTCCGCATCTAAGAAAGGGGGCTGGCGGAAGAAAAAGAGGAACGTGAGGAGGGAGATAAATAAAAAAAATTCGCTCCAAGGATGGGACTAACCCCGACACTGGGAGACGTCCTTAAAGGAGATGGTCATACGGAGTTTCTCGTCAAAGGTCGCTAGAAGAAGGAACGAGCCTTGTAATTAAGCGGGCCAGAGGGCAGGAGGGGGAGGAGGGGAGGATGGAAAGAATAGGGGGAAGTCAACAGGGCCTACTGGACAGGACTGACTGCCAGCTGATGCACTGCCGGGTAAGAGATAATAGGGTAGCGCTCATCTAAGTCTGGTTGGGGGAGAAATAGATCCTAAAAGGAGGAAGATCGGCGAAGAGGGCCAGGGGAGGGGGAAACAGAAAGGAAGACGAGCTTTGCCAGCGCGATGCAAGTGGCGTCCGGGGAAGACTCTCCGCTCGGTATGGCCATGCGTTCTCCATTAAGAGAATCTCATTCGAGAAAGAGAGGGAAGGAGGGGACCAAAAGAAAAAAAAAGGGACTGGTGTCCGACCGAGGGACCGTTGAAATGGTAAAAACAGTACTGGGGAGCCGTGTCGTTGGACTTTAACTCGTCAAGCTGATCTATTCCGTCAGGGAAGGGGAAAACGGAACGAGAAGGGAGAGCTAAAGGCTTCAATCCACAATCAGAAAAACGGAGTAATGAAATCATAGGTGGAAAAAAACTTGAGAGACGGAGGTAATAAAGATAAAGGAGACAGTAAGTAACCGTCAAAAAAAGGGCTCGGAGAAAGGGGGATTTCAACCCCCAAAGCCACGTCAGACAAGGAAGGGGTGGTCACACCGAGCTAGCAGCGAAGGGGGAAGTAACGGTAGAGGGGGGGGGAAGGGGGGCCAGGGACGTCACCATCTCGCGAAGACGGCGTCGATAACTTTAAGAAGGGAGAATACCGTAAGGCGTAGAATAACTAAACGCCCGTCCACCAGATGCTCAAGGAATTGGACACTAAATCATCAGGGAGCGGAAAGGCGGAAGAGAAGAAGGAAAGGACCAAGAAGGACCGAGCGACCTCTGCCAAGCGCTACCCGCGAAACTAACGGCGAAGGCGACGAATCCACACAGGTAAGGGAGACTTGCGGGAAAAAAAAAAAACCTCGTAAGAAACGGGAAGAAATACTTAGCCGCCCACCAAAAAAGACCCCGCGAACAGGCCCCCTAAGACGGAGGAACTCCTGGCCAGTTGGTTAATAAAAAACCGCAGACAGATCAAAAACTCCCAGGGGGAGGGGAAGAGAAAAAAAGGAAAGGAAAAAACCCTCTCCTCCTGTGGGGGGTGGAGTCGAACGCATCCACGTTAGCTTGGCTGGAAATCAACCAAAAGATCCAGTCAAAAAAGGTACTTGTAGGGTGGGGGGAGGTAACGTCTGACGAACTAAAAAAAAACAGATAAAAAAAAAGGGGGGCGCGACAAGGAGGAGGAGGGAGGGTCAGGAAGGCGGCCATGTGGGGGTCGGTTCAGGACATCGCCAGCAAACCAAGAAAAGCCAGGAAAAGGGTGATTCAAGCGCTGAAAAGAGGGATCTGTTGCCCTCCTCTCCGCAGGACAAAGAAAGAAGGGAAGGTCGAGAAGAGGGGAAAAAAAAAGAGGGTCCCGACCGGGAGAGCACACAAGTCATTGGGCCCACCTGGAATTAAACCTCGAAGGGGCCTCCCTACTGGGGAGATCCATACAAAAAGGGAAGAATCGTAGGGTTCCATTGCATCCCAGCAATCAGTGGTAGAAGGGGGTGTGTGAAAAGAAGTTCAAGGTAAATGCCATAAGAAAGAAACAGCGGATAGCTTACCGCAAAAATCTAATTCTGACTTCCTTCTGGGGCAGCAGGGGAAAAAGGAGAGAGAGACCAGGAAGATAGAAAAATCGTGTTTTACATCATCAGCACCATATAAGAACAGTCCCGCCCGGGCTTTAGTAGATAGAGAACCGACTCAGAATTGATCGGACTTTTAGCAGGTACACGGAATAGTAAGCAAGGCAGTGGTCTCTTGCATCAGCACAAGGGGGTTGGAAAGTCGCGTAAAAAACTTAATAAAAGGTTAAATCGAATCCCCTCTACCAACCACACAGGGGGGTGTGGGCCAACAAAAAAACTGCCGTTTGACGGATTTAAGGAGAGGTTTCAGGACGAGAGGGAAAAGCGGGAACTCCGGAAATGCCTGACCTCTTCCTCCTGACTCAAATACAGGGAATTCCTTGCGCACTCGCAGACCCCCTCTCTCCTTCTTCATCCAAACAAACACCCAACAAAAAAAAAACCAAACCCCAAAAAACAAAAAAAAAAACAAAAAAAAAAAAAAAAAAACCAGAGAAACAAAAAAAAAAAACAGAACCCAAAAAAAAAAAAAAAACAACAACACCTAAACCTCGACGTCTCTTCGCGATACCGTCAGTTCCAGGAAAAGATTTAAGAAATATCGAAAAGGGATATAAAGAGGGGAGTTATCACAATGAGGGGGGAAACGAGAAATTTGTAACCGAAGAAAAAACTCTCTTTTTCTTCTTCATTCAAAATCATTGATGCTCGTGTCAGGCTAAAGATCTTAATAACTTCTGGATTCTTATATCAGAATCTTAAAAAAGCGTGACAGACTCCTACACCTCAAGGCTCTGAATAAACTCTCCCTATCGAGGGGTTTATGGGGGGCGCGGGGTTTCGCGTAAAAGCCTTCATTACAGGGGTGGGCTCTCTCAACTGGGCTGGAACTACTGCTAAGATATGCACCGGGGGGGGACGATTGTTGAAAAGGGAGGGAAACTAGAAGCCCCCTCGGAGGAGGTCGGAGAAATTGGGGGGGGGAGGAAGAGGAAAACAAAAGGGGCTAGCGGCACTGCGCCTGCAGCTCTGTACGGCTCCCCGATACGTCGAAAGGCTTGGTTTCCTCTCAGAAACTGTCGCGGCCAAAGCTTTCCCGCAGCATCCCTACTTCCAGATTCAAAACAAACTTCAGAAGAGCTGGGAAACTGGCCAAACAAGCGAAGGGAGGAAAGGGGGGGAAAATGGACGCAGCACCGGCTTGACTCACCATGCGCGGCTGCCTCCCCTGTGCCCTTCACGCTCTACCCAAAGAACTCTCTGGGGGGGGGAAAAGGACTGGACGACGACGTCCGAGCGGAGGAGAAAGGAAGAAAAGACAGTGAAGCCCTCTCATACAACGGGAAAAGGCTTGCGTGCGGAAGAACACCCCACCTCTACTTCCACACCCAAAGACCCTTCCGGGATGAAAAAGAAGGGGGTGAGTGATGAGGAAGGGAGGAGGAAGCAGAGGAAAAAATCTTCGCTTCTAACTGTAGGAGTAAAAAGGAAGAAGACGGTGAAGTCTTTCTCAGGAGAAAAACCTACCAAAAAAAAACCCAAAAAGGAGGGAGATCGGGGGCACTTCTGCGAGCAAACCCTGAAAAGATGCTAAGTCTGCGCTTGGGGTCGTAGGAAAAAAGAACAATTGACCAAGGGGAGAAAGAGCCAGGACTGGAAGAGCGGGGGAAGAGTGCATAGGGGGGAAGGTGGCTCTGGAAAGTGAAAGATCGAACTTAAAGGGTGACTGAAGGGAAGAAAGCTCTACCGGAGGTATTAAGGTCAAACCGGTGATCAGTCGGGGGGGGAAGGCTCATCGCTGCTGGAAAGAAATCAGAAGGGGAGAGGAAGCGTTAAGGAGCTCCTGCGTGAAGTCACTCCAATCCTAGATACTATCTTTGAAAGATTGAGATCAGACAACGTTAGAGAGGACCTAAGGGAAGGAAAGTGGAATGGCAATGAGCGCCGGTTACATCGCGCAGGAGGCTCTCCTCTATATGGTGAATGAGTTACCACCATTAGCCCTTAAGAAAAAGAAATACTAATGAAAGGTGGGAAATGGAAAAACCTCCAAAAGCCCTTTTTCAGGGTGAAGGAATGAGAAAGGATAAGAAAATTACTGGGGTTCAGTTCAAAAGAGCTCCTGTATCGCCGGGCAGTAAGACTCAAGAAGATCGAATAAGCAACCACAACGAACTTATTATGGTAGAAGAGAAAGGGAAAGTTGAACGAAGGGGGAAAGGTAGATCTAACGTCTGACGCTTCCGTGAACAGACCACCCAAAGGGCTTCGGAGAGCGGGATAAAACCAAAAAAAAAGAAAGCTTAATGTGGGCCAATAACCTTTACAACGGAAAAAATAAAAAAGAATTAAAGGTAGTGGTAATGGGGGAAAACTTAATTCACCATCTCGGAAGGGACTACAGGCAGACGATGTAATGGAAGCAAAAATCTCCTCATCCAAACAAGGCAGGCAAGTATAAAGGGAAAGGAGAGGAAACGCCGAAACTTCAAGAAAAAAGAGAAAAAGCGCTTGAAAAAAGAGCAGAGAGAGAGCAGAAGAAGAAAGAACTAATCGGATCCGATCGACGGCAAAACGCGAGGTCCACAAAGAAGATTAGCTGCCTCTCGTTCAGTCTCTGCGGCAAAAAATGGAAGTAGAATCGGGAGGAAAAGGCAAAAGGGAAGGCAACTTAAATGCGATCTGGCATCAAGCTAAACCACAAAAAAAAATCTGGGCGCGCTCCTCCATGCAGGTAGAATATTCTCTCTGCCAGGGGGGGAAGAGAACAAAAAAAAGGGAGAAAGATAAATCCAGGAAGAAGAGCTCCCGGGTCGGTCATCACCCAAGCCTAATACCGCTCAGCAGTTTGGTGAGTAAAAATCAAAGATCTTGGACTGGGGAGAGCATCACCTATCCCAGTAGGTACGGGGAAGGGGGGGAGAAGGTCGAAAAAAGAAAGGAGAGAGCATAAAAAACTCGCTTTCTGGGAAACGGGAAGGGGCAGAAAGCGGCGCAGGTTTGGGGGCGAGACACAATCGAAAGGAAAAGTTGGGATGCTAAAGGGGAAAAGGGGTGGGGGTGACTCTGGAACGCAGAGAACGGAACAGGTAGAGATCCTAGGGTGGAAACAAAAAAGTGAGAAGCCCGTCGGTCCGAGCCAACCGGGGAGGTGCCCACCTGTAAAGAAGCGTCGTTTCAAACCTCCGGGCACGTGAAATCCAGGACCACCGTTCAAGCCAATTCAGGGGGGTGGAAAGGGAAGTAAAAGAGGGAAGAAGTGGGGGGTGGAAAAGGGAAGCCGCTCCTGGTAAAATGACGGGCCAGCGCGAGCGAGGTGTTATATCTTAAAAACTCCGAAACTCCAGGAAGGGAGAAGTCAATCGTCTGAACCTTTTCCGGGAACTACGGTTTGTTTACAAGAAAAAAAGGAAAGAAGGGAAAAAGGAAAAAAAAAGGAAGGAAGAGGAAAGGACGCAAAGACTCTCGTCGGTTATCTGAAAATCCGCCGTAAGACGATCGGGTCCGGGGAGGGGAAAATCCGGTTTATCATTACCACCCCGAAGCCCTTAGGGGGTCAAAAAAAAAGTCAACCATCAAAAGGAGAGGGACCTTTTCGTAGGCTCTGTTCAGGTCGGAAGGAAAGAGGGAAACGGGTCACGAAACCGAGGAATAAGTAAGATCAGGAGCCTTCGCTCCTAGCCGCCCGCGCAAAACATGACGGGAAAAGCACCGAAGCCGCCACCGCGGGACGCGCGTCCTACAATCTCCAGGAGTCGGCATGACCGGTCTCTCTCAAACAACAACGGCTTATTATAAGAAAAGAGGTTGGGGGTCAGGAAAAAAAAGGCCCTCTGCTAGGGGTAGCCCGAGAGAAACGCGAGTGGGGAGGAGGAGGGGGAGAAAGAAAGAACGGAGCTCGAGCGGCAGGAAAACTCGAGGAACGGGGAAGAGTCAACGTCGGAACCGGAAAGTCCGGGTCCCTCTAAAACTCCAACCGCCTAAGAAAAAATCGAAAGCAGAAGGGGGGAGGGGGGGGACTGGGATGTCTATCACTGCCTTGCGAAGGGGGGGGGGAAAAGGGAATCAAAAGGAACGATGAGGGAAACTAAGAAAAGGCGAGAGCGGCTACGTACGGGTTCGGGACCTGATCACCAGAGTTTTAGTCAGTAATCGGGGAGAAAAAGAAGATTTTCGAAGGTAACTGTAGAATTCAGGATGCTGTAACAAAAGAGGTTAGACTACCGGCACCTGGCGCGCAAGATTGTAACGGCGCCACGAATACGTCCGTAGGTATCTTGTGGTCCAGTCAAAAAAGGGGGGGGGGTCTTTCCAGTCGAGGGGGGTCACCCATGACCCGAAATCCCAGGAAAACAAAAGGAGAAAAGAGGAGGGATAGGGAACTGTGCCAAAACCGAGGGCGGAACGGTTGGGTAAAATGTAACTGGTTACGGGCAAACAAAGAGACAGGAAAAAGGTCCTCAACCGGAAAGGGACAGGGACGTGAGTCCTCCCCTGGGGACAAAATATCTAAGAAAGGGGGATGGGTGGATGAAAAGCACCAAAGATAAAACGAAAGGGAGGAAGATAAGAAAAGGGACGGGATCTGCTTGCTTGTATGAAGACTGACGACAACAACCTTACGCTCCGGAAAGAAAAAACCAACTCTCTACCAGCGCTTTAATTATTAGTCTGGAGAGGGATGAGAGCAAAGAAGAAAAAAAAGGAAAGTAAAGGCGATTCTACTTTGAGGGATCAATAATATGAAACGTGGGGGCGGTTGATAGAAAGAAACCATTCAAAGAGGGTGGGACAAGAACGGGGTTGGATATTACAAGACCCGGGTGCTCTAAGGGAGTATCTTTCGCTGGGATGGGCCGAGTCCCATGGCAAGAGAGAAATCTAACAGGCCTGGCGAACTCGGGCAAATGCTTGTGTTCGCTTTTTGGATCGCTTAATTAAAAAGAACAACAGATGCGGAGAAGGGAGACTGAAAAAACGAAGGAAACCGGGAGGGCGGCGGAAGGAGGGGGGGGGCGTAGAGAAAGAGAGGAGGGGGGAGAAACGATCGCGTGGCCGGCTGTCACTTTCTTCTATTTAATCATCTGACTCGAACGGGGAAAGGCAGCGAGGGGAAGAGAAGGGGTCTTAAGGGCTCTCGTTCTTCATACAAAGAGGGATGCGCCCTCTGGATTAAACCCTTCTTTCAGAAAAAAAATGTGAAGGCTGGTTACCACCATTACAACTCCGGGACTTTTCTTTCAGTCTACGCGGAAGGATGGACAAAAAAGGAATAGGAACGGGGGCCGTGGTTGAGGGGCTAAGCTTCGAAGGAAAATCTGTGGGCTTTTCACGAACTCCGCCGATAAAAAACGAGTCTCAAAAGAGGGAACAACTGCTACATCAAAGGAGATTTGGGGAAGATGGGGAGGGAGAGAATCCGTTCCAAGCGGAGTAAGTGAACAAGGCCCCAGAAGGGAGAGGAGAATCTTGATTGTCCCCTTCCAAAAACAAAAATCAGCCAGTACCCATTCACCTTGACCGGGAAGTACGGGGCACCTGGGACAGGGAAAAAAAAGGAGTGGTTCAGGGGGGGGAAACATTCACCAAGCGGAGAGAAAGACGGGGAGGGTCAGATTTACCTGTAGAAGGTAAGGGAGCTAATCCAACGGCGGCCGTGAAAATCTCCCTTCACTAGACTCAAAAGACCATCTCTTGCCACACGCTCAGAGAAAAAAAAGTCTGGGGGACTCTTAGAACAGACGACAGAAAAGGGAGAAGAATCGACAGCAACGAGCGAGTCGCCACCAACTCTTATATGGGCTAAAGAGGAAAAAACCTTCTCAAAGGAGGAAGATGCTTGTAAAACGCTTAGTCAAAGGGGGGAGGCTTCAGAGAAGAGAAAAAGACCGAACATATTCCCTAGGAAAAACTCCAACAGGTCCCTGGAAGGGAACGGAGAGCAGGTTGGGGGGAAAAAACAACAACCAAAGCAAAAGAAAAAAATGAAAAGATACAGAAAGGGGTGGTTCCTTCCAACATCAAAACTGACACAACGCGCTCAGCAAGTGGGATGGGGGGGGTAGACCCGCCAGGTCAGCATTCTGGGAAAAAGCAAGCTCCCAGTAAAAGCTCAGGTTTCCTTTTGTATGGGGGAAAGGAGGAAGAAAAAAGCCTGGGGGGTGGGAAAATCAGGCCCCTAGGGGAGCGCCGGCGGAGGAGGAGGGCAAAGCGGCGCATGTTGGTGCGTTCATGATCATCCCACAACCAGCAGGACCCTCAAAGTAGCTACTTGGGGGGGGAAAATTTGGGTGGGATCTTGGGGGAACAAGAGCGGGGAAAAAATACGGTAGGCGAGCTCGTGGACACCACCAGCGGGTTGACTGTCCACAGTCCCTTCAGAAACTTTCTGTGCAACACAATGAATCGCGACTATCGGGGAAAGGGAATCCAGTTGAGGGCAGAAGGCCAGAAAAAAGTTCAGAGCCCTAGGGATTGGTCCATGGACCAGCCCTTTTTTCCCTGTCCCCCCCCCATACGGGGGAAAGGGTGTTGTGAAGGGATTCTAGTCAGGGTCAACCTATTGAGGTAGAACTTCCATCTACATGGAGGAAGATCTTACAAAAGCTCCTTCTGCGTCTTCTTGAGGTCGACAGAAAAATCTTGCGCTCCATTTCCAAGGAAAGAGTGTGTGGAACAGGGCATAAAAAAAAGGAAGACGGAGTAAATCCCAAAGTCTGTCTGAGAGCTTCCACTCTGCTCAAATGCACGTCGACCCAAGTGTATGCAGTCCCCAGTATCTCACTCGCACATTGGGAGAGTGAAGCAAGAAGAAGGGGGAAGGCAAACCGGAAGAAAGAGTTTATCGACATCCCCGAGAACACAAAAATCACCCTTAGCTTCCTGTGGGAAAGAGAGGGGGGCACGTATATACATTCGGGAAGGGTGTACCTGAATTCACCGCTTCACCTCAAGGACTCCGAAGTATATGATACTAAAGGGAGGAAAAAAAAGCGGAATCCTGGTTATTCACCGGAAGAAGACACAGCGAGTCGATCTAGCTTCTACAATTCTAAACCTGTAACACTTCATATACTACCAAGATCGAACAACACAGAGGAAAAATAGGGGGGGAGGATAAAATGCAGTGGAACGGAAGGGAGAATTGTAAAGCGCCGCGCGACGATCTTGGCGGAGTCTTTCTAAGCTAGGGTAGGCTCCGAGATCAGAATAAAGTCGCTTACTGTAGAATAAGGTCCAGGAGGGAAAAAAGGAGGCAGAGGGGAAAACAGCTAAGTACCTTCGAATCGCCTACTCGCACAGAATCTCCGTGTAGGTGGCAGTTTTGAACAAAGTCTTCGTGGGACTAGAGACAAGAGAAGGGACTGAAGAGAGGAAAAAAAAAAAGGAGAAGCGGGGAGAAGGGGAGTGGACAGAAAAAAAAAACGGGGGAAGAGAAGTTCATCCTTCGGGTAAGCTCTACCCCGCCTCTGGGCTTCCGTGTTCTTCTTACAAGTTCTTAGACGGAAAACAAAGATCTTAAACTTTCTCGAATCAGAGGTAAGTTCTCCGCGAAGAAGAAGGGGGCGAAGAGATGGTTGTACGATAGAAGAAAATGTTCGCGGTCCTGATTGACAGCGATCGGTCAAAAAAAAATCTACCTCTTCGAGCTTGCACGGGAGAAACTAGGGGGGGGGAGGAAAAGGGGGGGGGGAAATGGATGGAAGAACGTCTTTACGGTAACAGCTCGCTGCGCAAAATGACCAGGTGGAGAACAGTCTTTTGCCTACCCGAATGGGGGAATTCAAGAAAACGGGGTGGGGAGAAAAGGAGAAAATAAATGGAGCGGGAAGCTCGCTGTCGTGCCAAAAGATCAAACGCCAAAGGAATCGCTGAGGAAAAAGGGGACTTGGGGGGGACGCTCTTGGGGAGGGGATAACTTGAACAAAAAACAACCGAGCAGGAGAAGAAAACGCAACCGCCTACTCCGGCCACGACTAAACTCGCATCCAGGGGGGGGGAAATTCTGAGATGTAAAGAAAATCGACTGGAATCAACAGGACCACTGAGGGCGATTATATGTTAAGCGGTGTCTTTCTCATACAGAGCTCTAACAGTGGGAGGAGTAGAAGCCCACCACCATTGAGGAGACGGGGTGGTTTCCTAATCTTGGTTAGAGAAAAACTAAAAAGGAGCTCTAAAAAACCTGCAGATGCAGTGCCGGACCCACCTTGAAAGAAGATAGGCGCCAGGAAGAGCGGGAATCGGGCGGCGGGGCACTGGAAGGGGAGGAAGATAGCTCCACGGGGAAGGGACGGATTCGGAGGAAAAAAGCGGAGGGCCTGCGGTGAGCTGAATCGGCCTAAGGGAGGTAATCTCTCTGTGGGCGAACCGACGGGCGAGGGAAAGATGGACGAGAGGGTTATCCGAAAGGCAGGGCGGAGAGTCCTCCTCGCAAAAATGGGTAGAGTGTCAGAGAGTGAACAGGGTTAGGGGGGAAGGGAGAGCAGTTAGGGTGATTATACGGGACTTCATGTGGATTCCAGGCTGGCTAAGGGACAGATACTCCGGGAGTATCTCGCAAAAGAATATGGGGAATCTTGTGGAAAACATTCAAACGAAGTTACAGACTGGGGGCGTCCCTCTAAAAGTCCCCGGTTATGTCTAACCAAAATTGCTTCCTGGGTTTCTTGTGGGAAAGGGGGAAAGAAAGATTCAACTGACAGAAATGATGGGGTAAGGTTCACGGGAAAGCAACGAGATACTGGATCAAAAATAAAACATCGCTCATCCCCACCCAACTGGAATTGAGGAAAATAATTATAGGGTGAAGGGGAGAAAGAAGAAGTACAGGATAGATCCCAGAGACCGGAACAGGCCCGCAAGGGCGAGTAATTGTACCGAAAAGAACACCTCCAAAAGTGGAGGGAAAATCCTTGTGTTAAGAAAAAGGACCGTGCATGGAAAGTAGAAAGGAACGTATGGGTGAAGTGTGTTCCCACGCCTACCAGAGCTGGGCGAGCACTGGATTAAGAGTTACCGGGGGAGCGACGGGCTAGAAAAAACAGGGGGGTACCTCCAGGGGGAACTCCCGGCAGAAAAAAGCGCGAAACGAGAGGGGAAAAAAAGATAGAGAGTCAGAGAGAGGTAACTAAAAAGAAGAAAGGAACCGCGGATCCGATCGAAAAACGTACCTCGACGGACCTGAAAGGAACGGGGCCCAGGGATCTCTCTCACCTGCATTCATAGAAGGTGCATTTACAGACCTAATATTCAGTCATTTATGGCTAGAGGTGTCAAGACGATCCATACAGAGCCCATCATCCCTATTAAAAGCAATTAATTACCGGCCGAAGATCATCTAAGGGAAAAAGTGGGGACGCGAAAGGGCACCCATCTCCATCCGAGCTCCAGGGGATTGGTCCTCTCATCAGAAAGGTTCCCGAGGAAAAGGGTGGTTATGGCTAAAACATAAGCGTTGAGCTGATAAGGGGCGCACATAAAAGATAAATAAGGAGGGGAAGGGAAGTGGACTGGTGGGGGATTCTTCGGAGCGAAACGAATACATCCCACCCGCGAAATAATCAAAGGGAAGCGCTTTCATTTAGTCGGCGACAGGGTGGGGGGGAGTTAGGCATAAGAAAAACACAAGCAGATCAAAAGGCCCCTTTGAGCATCCAGGTGCGGTTGGGAAAGGAGGACACCTTGAAATCAGAGGAAATAGCCAGGGGGAGAGACTCGGTGAGAAACCAAAAAATAGGGAGGACGTAAAGTCTACCACCCTTGGAACAGTCTCCAACAGGGTAATGAAAGAAGAGGCATAGGGGAAAGGACAGAGTGATGAAGAAGTAAAACACCTGGCCCTAACTAGGACGGGGTGGCAAGGCCAAGACTTGACTTCCCACAAACAAGAGGGGGGTCGAATTTTGGTGTTTAGATAGGATTACTGGGTCCTTCGGGGGGGGGAAAAATTCGTGGGGAAGAATCCAGGGGGCGGAGAGAAAAGAGGGAACCAGCTCCTGAGAAGATTTCGTGGCGAAAAGTCTGCTAAATCTAAGGGGGGGGGGGGGGGGGGGGGGGTGTTGGTGACCGCTCGACGATTTGTACATCATCCGCAGGTAAAAAAACCCGTCCGCCCGAGCTTTGTCGGGGAGGAAGGATTAGGCCGTGGAGCATTAAACGTTCTCGGAGGGGGGTGGAATAAGGTAAAGCCGCCGTAGCGCAGACGCGAAGGTGCTCGGGAAAAAGAGGGTGAATCGCTTGAACCAAATAAGTGCCCAAAAAAAACACAACGATTGGGGAGAGGGGGGCAGAAAAGATCACCATCACAAGGAGAGAAGTGCAGAGGGAGGGGGCGGGAGGGATATTACGCCGCGGCCGCAGGACAACTCCTGTTAACCATCTATATTCCAATCGCCAGAAAGGAAAAAGACCCGAAAAAGAGCGATGAGGAGACAAGAATCCTCAACGAGAGGAACGGTAGAGGATAAAAATCGACACGGCCACGCATGGAGACTGCCATACTATATCACTACAAAAAAGGGGGTAAGTATCGTTGAAGGAAAAAAGGACATTTAACCGCTGCTAAGGGTTCTTAAGCTAAAAAAAAAGGCGAGGAGGAGGGTTGAGGGGGGGAGAGGGGCTAAAAAGGCAGGGGAGGGGCGGAGAGACGCAGGACTACGGCGCGCGAAGGAAATGAAGGTCCCTGCGGAAATTCGTCCGTCTTAAAGTCCGAAGCAAACCTCGACGAAACGAAAACATTGGAAGGGGGGTTTTAGCGGTGGGAAGGAGAGAAAGGAAGGAGGAATGGGGGGGGGTCGCTCCAACCTGCGGCTGAGTCAAGAGCACCTGCGCGAGCGAAGTACTTAAGTTCGTGTACCTGAACCTCCAGATCATTTCAGGGAGTGAGGGGAGGGGGGAAGTAAACGAGGCGGGGGGAAGGGTAGAGACATGGGCAGGGAGGCTGTCCAAACAAAGAAGAGTTGCAAGTTGAGCGGGATGTCGGAATCATCCTAAGACTCTCATTAGATGGGGGGGGGGGGCACTAATCACCTGATGGGAAGAGAGGGCAAGGAATGACCCTCGACTTCAGATTGAAACCAAACTACTACCTCTGAGGTAGACTGGGACCGGAACACCAGACAGATGGGGAGACACTGGGGGAAATGGATTAGCATCCTGCTGGAGTTCACACTGCGCTGTGCGTTCTCCATTGGGGATCCCTCAAAGACTAAAAAGGGACTCACATAAAAACTCGTTGGGTGGGGTGATGAAAAAGAATCGGAAGAAACAGGGAGAGGAAGAGCGAAGGCAAAATATAAAGACAATGGCAGTGAAGCTAAGCGTAACTTTTATCTGGTGGGATTGGGGAATCCACTACCAACCTGCCAAGATTACACTTAAAGCCCGCGAAGAAGGAGAGGACACTCGCGTAATTTAGACTAGAAGTGGGAAAGACTGGGAAAAGCCCAACGAGGGGGGAAAAACATCTGAACTTCTAAGGGAGAGATTGGGGAGCATAAAGAAAGATTAAATTTGACGATCAAATCCCCACCCGAGCAAAAAGCGAAACGGGTCCTTATTTGGAGTAAAAACAGAGGCTCTCAGGGATTTAAGTAGGGGAGTTTGAAAACGCGACCTCAAAGGAAAGCGAGAAGAAAGTCTTAATCCCGCCTGGGAACGGATCGTTCATCATGTTGGGGGCTTCAGGGGGAGCATGGGAGGAATAAAAACGGAAGGGGGAAGGGGACGAGGAGGGGATGAGACAGATTAGAATGCATCGATCACTGAAAAGGAAGAGCCGAAAGATATCGCAGGTGGCTAGCCTCGCGGGGAGGTTAAAAGTCTCAGAGGGGCACCAAAAGAATTGAGGTTCAGAGCAGAAAAAGAGATGAAGGGAAAAGAGAGGGGAGCGCAGTGGCTTCGGCGCGCGTTTCTTCTCCGTCCTGCCTTTTGAAAAAAAACCTTCTACTCGTTACATCGACGAAAAAATCAGAAGCCTTAAAGCGGTTGAAAAAAGCCGGGATGAGTCAAGGGATAGCGGGCCGGTTATGGCACCAGAATGGGGGCTCCTTTGGTGGTAAAGAAAACAACTACTCCATCCCGGCTTTTTCACCAGGTTGAAAAGTACTCTAAAGGAAGGGGGGAGTAAAGGACGGGGGGAGAAAGAGACACAGC
>Ga0179591_1437738_pt1 | contig 14911 bp, 18 predicted proteins | sample CZOMad2_1_08_16f_FD_182891 | JGI IMG/M metagenome (GOLD analysis project Ga0179591, IMG submission 182891) | Vadose zone soil fungal communities from Angelo Coast Range Reserve, California, USA - CZOMad2_1_08_16fungal (PacBio error correction) | ecosystem: Environmental > Terrestrial > Soil >...
TAACAGCTTCGAGATGTGTACTGTCCCGGTTCTCAAATGGACTTTGTCTAGAGACTCAACCACTCCTGATTGAAGAGAAGGTATTCCGCCTTGAGAGTCAGGTTCCTGACATCCTGGCCTTTCGCAAGGTGCCGGACGCTCCGAGAGGGAGGTGGCGAGCACTTCGCCCATGGCGGGGGAAAATCCCGGAGGAAACGGCGAAGGGGGGATCTGGGAGAACGGCTTCCCGGTTTTCAAGGGACTAGGGTTGACATCCTAGAGCGTCCTTTAGCGCCCAGAAGGGTACCTGCCGTACTCTCCCTCTCGAGCCCCTCTCCTTACAGAGGAGAGATTCAGCCAGGTCTCCATGCTGTCGAACTCGGAACAACGGAATGGCGGAAACGGGCTGCAAACGTGAGGAGGAGATTAGCTTCCGCTACTCTTGTGTGCAAGGAAAAAAACTTCTTGGTCGATAGAACACTCGTGACCCGAGGGGGAGCTTCGGCTGGAAGGCTCACGGAACTTTGTTAACAGAGACCTATGGTCCCGCGAGGGGGGGGAAGCTTCACCGAAAAAAAATGCTATTACTCGTAAAAAGGTCCCTCTGCAGCTACCGAGCGATCCCAATTGAAGGGGGGCATCTACATGGTGGAAATTCTCTGGCACGAGCCAGAAAAGAGACCATCTGGTACGGTGAGATCTGTCATTCCGGGGAGGGGGCTACTATCGACGGAATTCAGGCCTAAAGATCAGGGGGGTGGTCTCCTCGAAAAAGGGACCTCCTTCGATCTGAACGCGGAGGCACAGCCGCTTCAGAGGGTCTCCGTATCCTTTAGCTGTTGAAAAGGGACCTGCTTCGTAAGGATCTCTATAGAAACCGACCTGGATCGGCGAGGGAAAAAGGGAAAGATTTGATTCCTTACCGGACCTCATTTGTTTAAAGGAAAAAGGGGGTGGCCTCCTTCTTCAGGAAGTCTTTCTGAGGGGGGGAGGACCACCTTGACCAGTTGGGGTCCCCTTTTCTACTAGGAAAAGAAGAAGACACTTCAAGCTGGGAAGATTTTCTAGAAAGCTTTCTTGAAGATCAACGCAAGGTTCGACCGGGCCCCCATAATTCTGAAAGGGGTCTGCTGGTCCGCCAAAGGGACGCTCGAAGTCTTCTCGATACATTTCTAGGTCTTCTACTTCGTGTCGGGGAGGAAAAAAGAGCGGAAAAGACGGGCGCGTGGCGTGTGGAAGAGAAAGAGAGGCGGGGGGCCACACACCAAGGGCGAAGTTCTGTGGGCTTACAAAAAAAACGAGGACGGGGGGGAAATAGTGGCGCGACAGAGTGCGAAAACTAAAGAGGTAATGGTGTTCAAGGGATAAAAGGGTGGCGTGGGGGGGGGGGGGGGGTGCTCCAGGGGAGGGTTAATTGGGGGAGGCGGGGCGGGGCTTCAAGCCGCGCAAAAAACTGGTAAAAAAAAGGCGAAAGGCAGCATACGGTCGGGAGCGGCCGCGTCCACGCGAAAAGGGGAAGCCTTCAGCATCGGTGGAAAAAAGGGAGGGACCGAACGCTTGCGGGCGGAAGAAGACGATCTTAGCGTTGTGATGGCGGAGAGGGCCCGCGCCTACGTCCAAGTCGGATGGGCGGGGGCCCGCCGGCAAGAAATCGGTCGTTGTGCAACGCTAGCACCGAGCGAGCAGTGGGAGACCGGGGAGCTCCGCTAGCGGGGCAGGTCCGTCGAGGGAGAAGGGGAAGAGACGTGCTCTTTCTGGAAGGATCCCCTGCTCAGGAAAAGAAGCTTCTATGACGGGAACAACGATAGGGGTCACGTCCTCTCTTTTTACCTTGAAAAGAAAGTTTTCTATCTAATATTTCAAGAAGCCTTACGGGCTGCTCGTCAGGGAACAGGCAGGGTGCCGCATTCCTTATGAAGAAAGGAAAAAAGGGCTCTCTGTGGTGGGGGAAGCTTGAACGCGTCGAAAGGAAAGCACCAGATCGGAATCTGGGACGTCCTCACTCTACGAGGATTTAAAGGCGAGCAAAGAACTCCATCTGAAGATCCAACCTATACCCGGAAAATCCTAGGGGATTTTTTCTTCGTATCGCTCAAGGGATCTTCAAGGAGAGCCTAGCTCTGATAGTTTTCCCGAGGGGGCTCCCCGGGAAGGGGGCCCCTAAGGGGTGGTCTACCTCTCACCCTCCTGTGGGGCTTCTCTTTAGGAAAGGCACAGGGCCTTTCTCAACGATTTAGGGAATACTCGGCTTCTACGTTCTCGCTTCGGACCGATCTCTAAAGGGCCTCCCCGGTCCTGGAGTTCGAGGCTTCCCCATAGAAGTGGCTCATCTGGGAAAGAGAGAGGTCCTCATCACTTGCCCTCTTAGTAAGCTTCTTCTGGAGTATTCTCTTAATCACCTTGGAGCTGCCATAAGAACTCACTTCGCGGAGCTCCTTTACCCTCGTTTAGCCCCTTCTCTCTCCGGGGTCTCTCCTCTCTCTGGGGAGAGGCTTCTTCCAAGGTGATCCTGTTCTTTGGATCTAAGGGTTCAGTGCCCTGCAAGGAAGAGGATTCTTCAACTGTAGGGGCTAGACCTTTCTTGTCAGAAGCCCTCCAATAGGGTCAAAAAAAGTCCGTAGAAACGTGGGTGAGGGGGGTTTAAGGGAGCACTTGATGAATGTTCTTCAGCCAAGGGGGCGAGAGGCGAAGGCTCGCCGAAGAATTCGCTACTCCTGGGGGAGAGGGATGTCGGTATGGCGGGGGAGAAGAGAGTCCTCTGGGGGGGAGTCCAAGTCAAAATTCACACTTCTCAAGGACTTATGGGCGCGGGAGAAGGCAACGCGAAGGGGAAACCGCTGCTGGTGAACGAAGTCAGAAAGTCCAGCCCACAGAGAACCTTAAAATCACTCGCGTGGAAGGAAATTTAGAGAGTAGCGCCTCGCGCTGAATACTGGGGGGGAAGGGCAATCCACACAGAAAGAAGGGCCCTACCTTCGTCCAGGGGGAGTAATACTCGACGCAGAGAAAGCAAGGTGCCTTCTTCTAATCGGAACGCTCTTTCGGTCGACAAGTCCCTCGCCATGAAGGGGAGGGGGAACCCCCGTTCTGGCTCGAGGTCAGATCAGACATCGGGCTTGGAACGAAAAGAAGTCGCACTTTCCGAGCGAAAAGGGGAAGATCCAGCGCCGGATCTCTCTCAAAAGGGAGGGAAAAGAGAGATCTCCAGAAGGGGGAAAAAGAGACCCCAACCCGAAGGTCTTTCTCTCTTCCATAAAGAAGGTCCAAGCCCCAGCTGGACGGATGTTCTTGAAGGAAAAAACAGCACTTTTTTCTCGCAGGAGGGGGGGAGTTCCTTGTCTATACCGTGCCGGAAGGGACGCTCGACGAAGGCACCGTAAGACCTTCCGTCTTAGGGGACCATCGCATTGTCGGCTCTTAGAGGGATGCTGTTGTGTATGGAAACTCGAGAGCTTTCTTCACTTCTGAAAAAAAAAAGTCGGAGGGGGCGAAGGGATGAGGAGGGCGTCGTCGGTTGGTAGGTTCGCAGATCTTTAATTTGGAAAGGAAATTTTCCTTCTTCAAAGGGGAATTGTTTTAGAAGGAGGTGAATATCGCGCCCAAGGACCCGTGAGACTCCATTAAGGGGGAAAAGGGGGGGGGGTCCTGCCCAAGGGGACTTTGCGCGGACGTACGCCATCCCCATACTGAAAAAAAAATCTCTTTCCCGGAAAATTACGCGGAAGCGGGGAAAGGCTGCGAGCTCGCAGTCTCTGAAAGGGTTGCCGGTCGTCAGGGGAAGCACCTGAAGCTTAAGGAACCTCACTCTTCTAGGTTTTAGGGCGGCATCGACCGGGGAGAAGGCCGAGGGGCGAGAGAGCCAAGGGTCACGAAGCGCCCGGAGATCGTTCTAGTCTCCGAAAAAGTTTCCAGGGGCAAAGCTAGTTGGGGCTTGTTTCGCGGAAAACCATTTATTCTGGCTCTGTTACGTACAAACTTCCGTGAGTGCTCTCTATAAGGCTTTGACTGATGAGCACTCTCAAATCCTAAATCCATTATGGGAGAGTGGTGAGAGGGCGGGTGTGCGAAGGTCGCGGAAGGGTCGCCCGGGAAGGGAGGAACCGGAGTTCGCAGAGGAAGGGGGCGACCGGAAAAGGTGTGCGTCTCGCTCCCGGAAGAGACGATTCTGATCCAGGGAAGGGACCGAGAAAAAAAAGGCGGACTTCGTGCCGATACGAGCAAGCCGCCCCCAGCGGAGAACAGCGACTCGGGTCTCGGTGGGCGATTCGTGCCGCTGGCTCAAAAGTCGCGAGCAGAGGGGGATCCGCGACCGGAATCGAAAAGATCTTTTTGATTCGGTCCCCTCCCGCGGTGAGGAAGCATCGACCCGGGAAAGAATTCCGGTGCCTACCTTCCTTGATTATGAAATCCCTTCAGGGAAAGGGGAGGACCGGCTGGAGAGGAGAGCACCTTCGTCTCGGGCCAAAACCCTTTCACCCCGCCCCTCTCCCTGGAAGCAGCGTAGAGAGGGGCGCCTTATCTGAGTCTCCAGCACGAGAGTCGATTAAGCTCCTCCTCGGTACTATCTTCGCGAACATTTTCGAAAATCGCCAGAGACTTTTTATTAACTCTAATCTCGGAAATTTACCGAGCCAAGGAAGACCCACCTAAAATAGCCTTGGATTGTCCTTATTCTCTTGAAGGGGGAGCCCTCATCAGACCACTCCTGGTAGAAGGGGGGGTCTTCGGAAGGGACTCTCATCGTACTGTTCGCTTACTCTGTTCCACAAAGGCGTCTTCGTCAGCGTGGGAACGGTGAACACAACGGGGTTCGCCTGATTCCGGTCGAGAAAGCCGTCGCCAAACAGCCATACGTCGATAAGTGAAAAAGAAGAGCATCGGCCAGGAGAGATAGGCTCAGGAGTTCCCTTTGAAAAAAAAGGGGGGGCGAGACCCCAGGAGAAGACTCATCAGTCTCGAAAGGGCCCAAACGAAGAGGAAAACGCCGACAGCCGACGAAGAGAGGTGCCAAAAACGGGCGGGGAGAAAGAAAATCGCCCTTAAAGTTGCCCCGCGCGGTAGAGAGGGGTAAGGTTTGTCGCGGAGGGGATCTTCCGCCAAGGGCCGCCCATCCACTTCTCCAATCTTCAGCGATGCCATGCAGGGGGGGGGGGGGTTCGAGAACCGTTCCCCACCCTTATTGGAAAAGATCCACTATGACCGGAAGGAGTAGACGGTCGGGTCTGGGCCTGCAAGGGATGGCAGGGAAAAACGATCGCACCCGGAGGCTACTGCCGGGGAGCTGAGAGGCCTGAGGCCAGGCAGCTTGCGAAGAGACGCGGCGGAACCGGCGAGACGTGGCCGCAGAAGGGGAATCCTTCGATCGGAGGGGGGACGGAAATGACCGATCGTAGGGAGGTCCATCAGTTCGGAGTCTCGTGGCCAGCGAATCAAAAAATTCCAATCCACCAAAGACCGAGTCTAGCTGGGAGATCGGAGGGCTTACCGTGACGGGGGGAAATTATCACGATTTTCCGTGTCTTTTCAGGGGAAACCAGCTCGGGGGCCCCAGAGGAGATCTTAAAAGAGAGAGTGAGTCCTTTCCCCCCGGAAGAGGGTCCGATCCGGATGAGGAAGGAAAGCTCCCATCGAAGGTGAAGTGACACAAAAGATGCCAGCTTCTCTTCCTGAAAGAATCTCTCCGGTCCTTGATACCGGGGAAGGTCCTTCCTTGAAGCGCCGAGGGAAAACCTCATCCCCAAGGGGGGGATCTCATTGTCCTGCTTAGGAACTGATCTTCGCGACGGCCTTGTACCTTGTAGGTGCTTGGGAGGAACGCCCATTTTTCAGTAGGAAAGAATCGTATCCGCCTTTTCGTGGTGATCCCAGATCCAGTGAGAACTGGACACTGGAGTCCTCGGCGGACGCCATGGGCCGCCAACACTCAGAGGGCAGGAAATCCGGCCACTTAAAGCCGACCAGGCCATTACTCAAGGGGCAAGGGAAAGGACTTAGTGGGTGACGGAAAGAGACACCTACACGTGAGGGGGCACGGGACTAATACAAGAAAGGGGGGGTGTGTGGGGGGACCTTATCTCAACAACAACAAAGAAGCATAACGGCACAAAGAGCTTCGTCGCACGGTAGCAAGGGCTTTTCTCTTGGATAGGGAACCACTAAGTCTCCCGGAAGAGAAGTGAGATTCCCCTGGCCAGAAAAGGGCGCCCGAGGGGATTTACCGGCTCTCCTCGCGGGGTGGGCGAAGCGCCTCTCCCAAGGGAAAAGCGGAGGCACGGGTCAAAGGGGTCGGGGATCCCGAACTGATGTGCAACGGGGAGGTACAGAGGGGGACACTACGACCGAAAAGGGGCTTCGGCCAAGCAAGACGTGCGACGATCAAGACGAAGGCCCTTAGAGAATAAAAACCTCGAACAGAAGGTCACCTCGCGTAATGACGTTCTCCAGGTGGAGGCGAGATTACGTGAAAAAAAAAAAAAGCGCCGCTGGCTCGGACGTCGTGGTCGCGAGGGACGCAGAAGATACGGGAGGAAGTCGGCTGGAGAAGGACTCACGACGGGCGAGGCCGATGGGTAAAATGCCCCGCAGAAAATGACAAGGACGAATCTACTCGGGGGAAAGTCACGGGAAGGCGCGATCGCAAAGAGAAGAAAGGGTTTACTCATACTGGGTTCGAAAGACCGTCGGGGGGCCTGTCACGAGCCCGAAGGGATCTTTGCGAAGAGTACATTTCCGGACGTCGCAAAGATACTTACATTTACGTTCTCTCCGGGGGAAGGAATCGGACCAGATCGCAGCGGAAAATAGGATCACAGCCGAAAGCTCGCGTTTCGGAAAAAGGGCTCGAGCACGGGGAAGGGGCCCTTCACGTCGGTGAGCGCTCGAGAACTACCCGACCTTGAAAGGGAGGGGACCCCTTTGGACATCGTGGCTCACGAGACCGGAGTTGTTTCGGGGACGAGGTCTCGCCGTCAAAGAAGGGTGCACGAAATGGAGCCAGTGGGGGGAGGCCCTTGGCAAGATTAACGTCTCCTCTACAAGGGAACGCGGGCCCAGAGGTTTCAGGATTCTGAAGCTCCCGCCCGGGAAAGAAGCTTTCTCGTCGGAGGGGTACTTCCGCTGCTGGGGGGGGGAAAAAGGAGCGAGAAGGTCGGCGATGCGGTCAGGAGAGAAGACGGTTCTCAGCAACACAAGCGTATCATTAAATCGAGCTTTCCTATGAAGTCTCCGCACGACGTCTTTCTGGGAAAGAAGAAAGGCGACCGCTGGTGGCACCGGCGTCATTCTAACAGAAAAAAATGTCCACCGAGATCCTCCACCGAGGGAAAAAATCTCGAAGAGTTTAACAGATGCGCGGAGATGTCGGAGAAGGGGTTTCGGCGAGCTGACGAGGGAACCTCTCCTAAAAGGGGGTTTTTGAGGTCCCCCCACGGCCCCACGCGGTCTTTGTGCCAAGAGCTTCGCGGCCTAAAAGGGGCGCTTTTCGACCTGGGGCCGCTAGTAGAGGGGGGAGCGCGAGTAGGAGTTGTCAAACGTGCGCGGGCTGGAGCGGATCTCCGGCACAGCGCCGCGACAGAAACGGGAGGCGGGTCGAAAGAGCGGTGACCGTGGGCGTGGCCTCTGACCGAAGGAAATATCTACTATGTCCGGCCGCGAAAAGGTGCTCGATCTATCCAGAGATGCATCCTGAGAATATTCTTCTATGAAAAAGAAAAGGGGTTTTTTTTTGCAGGCCGGGGAGGAAAGGTCCCCTGAATCACCACTATAGGAAAGCTCTTGTCGCCGCGACAAAAGAAGCTATTTTTCAACGCGCACGCCATAAGAGAGCGCACACCGCGAGCCAGGACGTCTATTCCGAAAAGGGGAAAAGATCTGCACGCAGTCGAGAGGCAGAGGTAAACGTACTCTCTGAAACCCTCGGTCATCCTCTTCTAGCCCGGGCGCAGTGCGTTCGCACAGTGCGAAAGAATACGGTTTTCGGAGGGAGCGACCCAGCGAGAAGTCTCCCACCCGAAACGCCGGGCACCAATGGCGGCGGCGCGAAGGGCCGCACAAAGGATCGAGGCCGAGCGGAGCTGATCTTACTCACATTGGAATCAGCGCCACGCCCAAAAAGAAGACCCTCGGGTAAAAAGCTCGACCTGGCGATCGAAGAAGAGGAGGACCGACGCGATCAGCGGGGGAGGAGCGGCCCCCGCGCCCTCAAATCGCACGGTCCTCAAAGAAGAAGCCAATAGGGTCCGGGGGAGAGAGTTACCTGGCGAGACGGGTCCGGGAGAGTGATGATCGACGAGAAAACGGCTCGACAGAGAGGGACGCACGAATTCCCAAGACTGAAGAAAGTCCTGGGGCTGCAGGAGGGAGGGATGGCGGAAAAAGAGGGGGCCGGCCACGTCACAGGAAGGGAGTCGGCAACGGGAGGGGAAATCTTCACGTCCTTCTAGGAAAAAACTTGTGACCGAAAGAAACCACATCACATGCAGGCGAACCTGGGGGGGAGAAAATCGCCGTCCGTCCATCCATGAAAGTGAAAAAAAATTGAAGAGAAGCCGCCGCGCGCTGAAGACGTTCCGCAAAAAGAAAATCCACACCGCTCGAATCGTCTCACTGCCGATGGATAAGAAAAGGGGGGGAGATTCATCCGGTTCCTCTGAGAAAAGAACAGAGGGGAGACTCTCTTGAAAGCCGCACGCGATCAAGGCCCTAGGGCGCGGAGCAACCACGTGCGGGGGGGGAAGCGACGCCAGCGGGCTTGGAACGGCGGCATGTGCCGAGAGAAAAAAACCTGCCGGTGTTTCGAAGGGGGAGGACAACAACCAACGAGGGGATCCTGCGCTGTCGAGGCGAACAGGGATCGTCCAGTGCGACCATCGGAGGGAAGCCCCGCTGGCTTCGATTGTGAAGGGGCTACAGCGCCTCTATCTTCATGGGGATCGCGTTCGCGGGTCCGGGGGAGGGGGGAAGATTTTTCGCTCGACGAGCAGGAGGCCTCCTCTGCGTCGGTCTTAGGGAAAAAAAAAAGGAGACGAGTCGGGCCCTGGGTGGATTTCCCGCGAAAAAATCAGCGCTCGGCGGCAGACTAAAACCACCTTGACAAGGGATGGCCGAAAAGATTGGGGTCAGGTTGAGAAAGGGGGGAAAGGGCTCGACCTAGGATTGCGGGCCAATGATCGGTAATTGTTCGAAGGGGGAGATCGCTCCCATCCAGGGCCATGAGCCGTGTGGGGGGGGTCCTTCCCCACCAGAGGCCGGGATCGATCCGTCACCTCCTCCAGTACTGAAGAAGAAGGACGTATTCGGAAGTTCGTCGGGGAACGAAAGCATAGGGCATCTCTTCTGGGGGGCCGAACACACGGACACCTTTCCTCCTTAAAAGTTCACCTCAACGCACGCTGGAAAGAAACCCGGCATAGGCGGGCGGAAGTCCTCAGACAAAAATTCCGAGGGGGAAGCAGCGAGAAAAAGAGCTTCGGGAAAACGAGGGCACGCTTGAAAGGAGAAGAGCCATTCGAGGGGTGACCCGGAAAAGGGCAGCTGGGTCGGGGTCGCGTGCGGTCGATCAGCCGCGGAGAAGCTCGGATAAGAAAAAAAAAAAGCCGAGCAACGCTCGGGGACAGGATGGCGAAGGACGTGTTTGGCGAAAGCGGGAGAAGAGCGGTTCTCAAAGTCTATAATTCCGAAACCTCGTAGTCAAGAACCCCGTCAGCTTTTGGGAAGAAGGGGAGCCCCTTCGGAAAACTTTTCTACTAGGTCCTCGTTTCGAGTCCGGTCTTTCCTCTCCTAAAAGCGAATGAGGGGAAGAATAGATCTCCGCGATCGCACCCTCTGCGGAAAAGAGGTTGTGCGCGAAGAGGGCGTGCCGCGTGAAAGCAACATCGCGAGCAAGCCGTCCGGAGGAGCGACCGTCGAGGGGTCCGTGTGTCACGAAAAGGGTGATGTCGCCCAACCCCCCAGAGATCCTCGACCGGAAAGAAAAAAGGCAGGAATCGGCCAGGAAGATGACGAGCAGCAAGACGCTGACCGGGCGGCTCGGCTCTAGCACCGGAGTCCGTGCCAAGCACGGTCACCACCCCACCCTCGTAAAAGTGCCCCGGGGAGCGGCGACTGGATGTTCCCGGAGATCCGCGAAACCAAAGCGAAAGTCTAGGACAGGAAAACCTCTATCGCAAAGAGAGCGGCGTCGGTGTCCAAATCGCCGCCTCGGTTTAGGCCGGAAAGCTGCGGTGCAAGCGTGGGCCGGGCATAGACGCCCGAAGGTGATTCCGTAGGAAAAAAAAAAAAGTATCTCCCTGAAAAAGAAGCTCCGAAGAAGACGTTCCTCGAGAGCCGATTAGGGACACTCTGTTCCACGAAAGAAGTCTTCGGTAGGAATAAGGGGGAAGGTGCCACTACGTATGGGCCGCATGATTCGCAAAAAGCCTGACTGCGCGCTGGGGGGAAAATACGTCGAGTAAGGGAGAATGAGAAAACCCTAACGAAACCATCGCGAAAGGGCCGTCGTAAGGTGTGAGTTTTTTTTTGAAATCGTCGCGTAGAAGAAAGGAAGAGGAACTCTCGAGAAGGTCTCGAGCGTCAACCCCGAGGGGGAGAAGTAGACCGCCGGAAATCTTCTTGGAAGAGGGAGTCTTCCAGAAGCAGAAACAGTATAACCTCGGCCGCCGCGGTAGGAAAAGAAAGTTGTCGCGATCCGGGAAGGGAAGCCACAAAAATTGCTAAGTGGCTAGCCCTCGGGAGGAATGCATGCTCCGGCAGGGAGTCACCTGCGTCCCCGAGATCACCTGAGAGTTTCTTTCTCGGGAGGGACCTTAAAATTTTCGCCGAGAAGAACTTCGGGTTTTTCTCTAGTCTTCCACCGGGGGAAGGGCACGAACGTGCTCAGGACGGATACTGCAAAAAGAGTGAATTATGCGGTATGCCTCGGCACTTTCGAATGAACCCCCTCGCTACCTTGAGGTCCCCCCGGGGTCCTTCCACATTCAGTCGTCTATCGTCGAAGGGAAAAATGACCGATCGTCCACCGTCGAAAGGCATTTCAGAGTGCAGCGAACGGTCTTAAAAAATAACGAGTCCGGAAGTGGCTATCGCGGCGGTAGAGAAGCGGTACCTTAAGGTAGCGAAGAAAGGTGGATTGGTGTTGAAAGGTGGTTTACAAGGGGTCGCTGAACAAGGAAAGTAGGGAGACCGGAATCCAGCCGACGGGAACCGATCGATGCGGCAACGCACGTCGCGACAAAAACGACGGTTCGGCCACAAAAAGGCCATCGGCTGCGGCGAAAAGTCATCTCAAGCCACGTCGGGAGAAGACGGCATTCCGTTTAACAGGGAGACCCTCAGGCACCGTAGGTCCGAGGTGGATGCGTCAGTCCTTCGGAAGAGGAGGATTGGGCCTTTTACCGGGGGGGGGGACGTACGACCGGTTAAAAAGTTCGTAGTTGTTCCAAAGGAATAGCCGGCCGGAAACAGCGGATGTTGATCGCCCTGTCCCAAATAACCCTTTTCCTCCTCGGAACCTCCCTTTTCTCCGAGAGGGCCCTCAGTATGACAGGAAATAAGGGCCACTTTCGAAGGGCCATTCTTCCGGAGAGGCCTTCCGCGACGGGGGGGGTGACGAAAAAAACCCGACACGGAGGGGACCGGGACGAAGACAGACTGGGGGCCGGATCTCGAGGAAACAACACCTTAGAGGAAGGGGAGCACAAATCGTCGCGAGGGAAAGAGAGTTCTCAAAGTGCCTAAGGGAGTTCATGGATACTTCACGGGAAAAAAAAGGGACGGCGCCCTTGAGATTCAGGTGGACTTGCGGCAGCGGATGGCAGGCGCCATCGCGGCGGGGCGATAAGGAGGAGCTCAAGAAAAACAGGGTAAAAACGTCTCCCTGGATCGGTTCTCCCTCCTCCCTCAAATGACGGGGAGAGGAGAGGTTGACCACTACGATAACCTTTTCTTCCGGCCCAAAAAGGAAAGCCCTGTCGCGGAAAAGCGACGAGGCCCTGGCAATCGAACTCCGGGGGCAATGCGGGTCACCTCGCGGGCGGAATGCCGCGGTAGACTTGGCGGGCAAGAAGTGAAGGTGACTCCGGCAGATGGCCTCTGGTGGGAGTCGTGGTAGCGGGAGGCGTGCCGCAGACGAAGGCGGCTTCACTGACTCACCTGTGGGAGCATCCTACTGGGTCACCGACTTTGGGGACCTTCACTACAAGGAAAACTTACAAGGGGAGGAAGAGAGTCACCGGACAAGGTTCCCGCAGAGCTACCGCTCGGAAAAGGAAATCTCTACTGTCAAGCGACATGGTGGCGGAAAGAAAGATCCCTACTGATGGCGACTCTGGCGTACGTTTACGAGAGAAAAAAAAGGGATCAATCCGTCGGAGGGGACTTCCGGGGGGATCCTTCTACGGAGGGGTTATGAAAGCTGCTCTGAACCTTAAAGCTTCCAAAAGTCCTCAGCCTCTTAGCCTCTCGGGGGAAAAACGTATCCTTAAGGGGTCGATCCGGGGACTCGGCAAGTCGGTGACGGGCGCGCGAGCAACCACCTTTACTCGGGAAGGAGAAGTTCCCGGTAGATAGTTTGCTAAGGATACCCGGGGTGCTTTTACGCGGACTTCCTTTCAGAAAGGAGATTTCTTCTCACACCTGGGGTGGTTTAGCCATTTTATTTTGAGAGAGGATTCCCTGAGAGAGAAAGACCCAAAAAACACAAGGACCCTGTGAAGAAAAAAAAAAAAGAAACAAGTCTTAGCTAAGCTGTCCCCTATTTTCTCCGGGAAGGGAGCTGGCCTCCCGTTGGGAAGGGCCAGACGCTTTTCCGACAAGGTTTCTAATCCTCGTCTTTTTGAGACTTCTCTCCCGTTCTTCTGGGGGGAAAAATTCTACGGATCAGGGAGAGCAACACAAATAAGGTCACGAGACTAGACATTTCAATTTCCCGAAGAGGGTCTCCCGGTCGCACGGGGAGAGGTCTTGCTGTTCCAGAAGACGGCGACCGCGGGTAGCGACGGCGGAAAAAACCGTTCGTGGGCGATCCCCTCCAAGGGCCGACGCCCTGTAAGCGCAGCAAGGTGGAACAAGGCCGGCGCTGCGCGGAAGGAAAAGTCGGCGCCGAGGGGGGAGGCGTCTATCTACGAGGCCCGAGCGGACGGAATCAACGCTTATGGGGGGGGTCCCTCCGGCAGAAAGGTCGTTTTTCCACCGGAGGCTCCACACCGAGCGCATGGCGATTTTCGACCTGGGAAGCGGGAGCATGTCGCTCGAGGAGACTCTACTTGCGCGGGATTGTCGGATATAGCACAGGTTTTTGGTTTCCGTACAGATCAGGAGAAAGAAAAGATTCCGTGGAAGGATAGGTTCAGGAAGAAGTTACCGTGGGAAAAAAAAAGGTTCTATCTAATATTCCCATAAAATTCTTTCATCGATCCAAGAAGTCCTGATCCGAGGCCGTTCCTAGTCGATAGGGGGAAGAACTCACCTCGGGAAGTCACCACTATTCGGCGAGCAGAGAAGCGACGCTGACGGTCTCTCGAGAGGTTCTCGGCGAGAAAACGCGGCACGCCATTTACAAAGGAAAACCTCTACCCTCGTCGGAGGGGGGCTTCGCGCTCGATCGGAAGAGCTTCAGTAAAGGTAACAACGAACCGGCCTCGCACGCTGGGATTATTCATAAAAGAAAACGCGTCACCCGCCTGAACGTGCCGGTCGCACCGTGAGGAAGAAGTTCTTCGACTTCCTCGAGGGACGCACTCGCGAAAGGGAAAACCCCACCAGGCACCGGAGAGGGCTCGCGAGCACAGTTAAAAAAAAACACCGCCGCTTGATCGGCGTCACTCTGCTAGAAGCATCGACCAGAAGCCAAGACTGACTGCCCCTGGACCAGAACACCCTTCTCTCTACCGGATCCTTCGTGGATTAGGGGGGGAATCTTTGCGATCTTCCCTCCCTCTCCCCTCTGAGAAGATTCCCTGCCCCTCCCAGGCCTTGTCGTGAGGCAAAAAGGTTTCCCTTCGAGGTTTCCGGGATTCCCGGAAAGGTGGCGGGGGGGAAAAAGACAAGAAGGGAACTCGCCTAATTCCCCGACGCTGAGCTACGTCCTGGGTGGAGGAGGGGTCGGGATGTGCGGACGAAAAGAAAAGGGTGGGCCGGCCCACGTCAACCTGGAAGAAAGCACCTGTATGGGCTCGAACGCTCATGCGAAAAACCCTTCCCCGCTGCTGGCCGTCCCACATCACAGGGGGACGCAGAAAAAACTTCTTCAAGTGAGCTGCAAGCCGCGCGAGGGAGACGTGCCGCACGCTCTCGAACCTCCTCGCTCGCCCCGAATTCCAAAGGGGAAAACACGATGGAAGGACCTGAAGAAAATCCGTTCGGGAGTAGACGACAGGATCCGAGCGGGCGGTCCCGACCCGTAAAGAGAAAAAGAGCTCGAGTGCGCAGCAAAAAGGTCCGACATCGACGCCAGCGGGGCTTGGGAGAAAGCCATAAGCTCCGGTGTTAGAAGATCACAGCGAAGGTCGCTAGAAAAAACACACTGAGGAGTTTAAAAGAAAAGGAAAAACCTGGGAAGGGCATTGTCTACCGGGGAGGGAGGGTTCCCATGCCCCGCTGGAGTAGAGTTCCTGGAAGTCACCATAACTGGGGGAAAGAATTCATTGCTATTTCCTTGATGTAGACGAATCGCGGCTCCGAGGGAAGGAGGCCTCCGGAGTAGGTTTAAAACAGTCATCAAAGTCGGGTCCCTTCGGGGCGAAGAAAGGGGGGGAACCGCATGATAGAGCGTGGAGAGAAAAAGACTCTGGCTGGCTCGAGATCCAACTTGAAGATGTTAATTACGTACCGCGAAAAGAAGGGGTCATGTTCGCCTGCATCGGGGGAAAGACCTTCTGGCCGGAAAGAAAATTTGAATGGTTCGCCTGAAGACGTTGGGGAAGTCGCGCCCATCCCG
>Ga0179591_1257726_pt1 | contig 14910 bp, 16 predicted proteins | sample CZOMad2_1_08_16f_FD_182891 | JGI IMG/M metagenome (GOLD analysis project Ga0179591, IMG submission 182891) | Vadose zone soil fungal communities from Angelo Coast Range Reserve, California, USA - CZOMad2_1_08_16fungal (PacBio error correction) | ecosystem: Environmental > Terrestrial > Soil >...
TAATCCATTTTTCAGGGAGGGTCAGTGGTTTGGTTCTCCAACTACACGGTGGGGAAGGGGAAGAACCAAAAAAGACACAAAAAGCGACATATTGAGGACGAAGAACCGCCAGGTCAATACCCCAGAGCAGGCCCTAAAAACCAATTCGATTGGACTAGGATGAGGAGATGTGGGGGGGGGAAATACGTCTGCCCTCGCAATTCGTTGAGAAAGGGGGAAAGAATTGCGAAATAGGATGGTTAAAAGGGGGGGTAGGATACAAGCGTCAAAGGCACAAACGCGGACGTGCTCAACAGGGACTTCCTAATATTACCCATGTCGAAGGGGGTGGTTGGCCCTCGGGGGGCCCATCCAGACCGGAAAAGTAAGTATGAATGAAAAGAAGGGGCTGGACGGTGCATTGTTCCCTCAGAAGATAAGGGGGGCGGACTCTGGTGCCATAAAGAATTTTTCCATAAAGGGGGAGGAGGATTTCATGGAAGGATGTACAAACCAACCACCAAAAAAACCCACAAAACCAAATATGTCGAGACGAGTAAGGTAGGAGGGGTGAGCATGTTGGGTTCAAAACCCCACGCTCGAAGGGAACCCTCGGTCAAACTCCCTAAAAAGTCAGACCACAGCAAAAGAGATATGACTCTTCAGCCGTCTATATAAACACAAACTTAAGGAAAAGAGAGAGCTCCTTTGAATCTATTTATGGCAGATCAGTTCCCTTTTTATTGTTAAAAGCTCGAACGGGGTCCCGTCTCGCAAGGGGGGGGTTTAAAACCCCCAGCTCAACGAGACCGCCCATATTTCATCCTAAAGAAGAAGGGGAAAGGGGGTTAGGGAACGACGGGGACTATTGCATAAGACGATATTCCCTTATTCACCGAAACGAGAAAAAAGTCACTAGGAAGGGGGGGAAGGGAAACCGGAGAGAAGGTTCATGGCTCCCTCTAGGAAAAATATAAAAGGCAGAGGATGGAAAAGTAGGGGAGCACGTCCCGGGGGGGCATGGAGGAAAAATCTAATAAGAACCCAAGAAATCGAGTGAAGAATACTTAAACGGGCAGGGACGCTCGTTGCCGTCATCAGTTGAAAAAACACGGAAGGGTGGGGCCCCTTCCTAGACTGGGACCGGAGAGTTTACCGGGTTCGTACAAGTGAAGAACTTATTCTAATTATGACTAGATAGTGAAAAAAAAGGGATTGTGTAAAGACAAAAAGAGAATGAAAAGGTACCGTGGGTGCGAATAGGAAAAGGTCGGAAAGGGGTGCTGCTCAATAATCTTGGAGGAGATGCGGTTTGGTAGTGGATTCTGTTATAGAGGAAGAAAAAGTTGAGGTCTTTGCTATGGGGGCTGAAAGGGCAAATGGTTTTCTTCAGGTCATCGGTTACAGCTAAAGGGGGGGTGAATCCGTGGAGGGTCCTTCACCCCGAAACACCTGGAAAAATTTAATTCACTCCGTTTCCAAAAGACGACCGGAGGGAACTCAAGGCTGGCAAACACGGGGCCGGGCAGTTTCGGTCGGAGGGCCATAGAGGGATGTCGTGGTATTAAGGGAGTGCACTTAAAATGGGGCCAACGGGGGACGGTTTGGGTTGTAAATGGAAAGGGAAAGACGGGAAGGCTCCCCCTCCAAACAGGGCACCGTGACAAAAGCGCGTACTGGGCACCCATAAATAAGAGCGGCCACAGATGAGAGAACGGCCCGGGGGAGGTAAAAACAACTCTAAAATTAAGGAATTCGCCGGGGTGGAGGGCACGGACAGACAGGTATCCTGCCCAGAACCAACATTGCAGACCCGACGTCTCCGGCCAAGCTGTCAAGCCGTGCGGGCGAAAGAAGCAAAACAGCTACTGGACAAAACGCAGGAAGGGGTGGGGCAAGGAAATGAGGAACGAGGGCGGGGGAGCCTGGCGGGGGAAACTACCGGGACCCAGACACGAAAAATGCCGGGGTGGACGGGGGGACGCCGACCATAGAGGGGAGAAAGCCAAAACTTGGAACGATACTGTAGTCCAAACGGGACGCAAACATTCGTTGAACGGAAGCTGTCGGCCAGAACCAAACCGTCCGTTGTCATTTAACAGCCCACAATTGTCACAACCATTTCGATGGCAGAAGAAATTGGGGCCAACCTGATAAACCTTGTATCGGGACGTTAGAATTCAAACCGGTCGTGGGTGTTGTGAAAATGCCAAAAGAAGGGAAAGGAACAACAGCTAATGAAAAATGAGGACCAAAGGAATTACGGCGGGTGACTACAGCGGAGACCTGCAGAAAGAAAAGTTCTGGTAAGGTGTCACAGCCACTCTACGAAAAGGACAGGTGCTGGCACTGGGAAAAAATTGACTTAACCAGGAGTGAAGCGGTCGTCAACTTTCCAGAAGCCAAAGTGCACACGGATGTATCATCGTTTTGTTTCTGGGGGGAGACCGGTATCCCTTTATCCGGGGCGGAGGAAATGCAGTAAAACAAAGGCTGTACCAGATGATATGATGGACAGAGGTTACCTGCTTTTTAGGAGTGGCAAAGGTTACATAGGAAAATAATAGTGGATCGAACCATTAAGCCCAAATTTCTTAGGGGGAGGAGGTGGACAAGGAACGAAACCTTTATTTTAGGAGGCACGGGGTAGGGGAGGAGACACTCACATGAGAAAGGAAAGAGGGCTCTAAGCTATCGGGTGAGCGGAGGGGAAAGATTTAGCACAAATGAGTCATTGCTTGGGTAAATAGTCGAAACACACTTATGGGGGAGAAAATATATGAAAATATTTTCTGGGGACGAAAATGCCCTTGTCACCAGTTCGATAAAGAAGCCCACAAAGAAGAGAGGAGGGACTTGCCTTGAGAATGGGTGGTGAAAGACACGGCTCCTCCACCTAAAACGTGAAACCGGTATGATAAAATAACCCAAAAGAATGAAGTGGAAAGTTACTTGTATGGAAAGAATGTGTCTGTCCTCATGGCTGAAATAGTGGTGAAACAAAAAATAGGACCCCAGATGTCCTATCATCTGTACCGCCGTTTTGAACTGGAAAAGGAGGGAGCCACTTCACGGGCTAAGACTTCTAACCAAAGAACCCAACCTATGCTCAAAATAACTTCCAGACGGAGGGGACTGTTTTCATTGAAAGGAAGAGTCGTACCTTCCCGGGGGGTCAAAAGGTTGTGTTTAGAAAACGGTCTAAGGTGGCTGCTGTATCAACAAGAAACGGGGTTGTTTCCTGATAAGAGTCAGGAAAGCTGTAAAAGGGGGGCAAGCATTTACCTGGGACAGAGAAAAGGTGCCAAGTTGATGCTTTACAAAGACCACACTACAGTTTCTGGCTTATCCTATGAAGGCCGGTGCACCAGGGTGGAAGAATGAATGGCCAGCCAGGGGGGGAATAGGTGGAGGTCTGGTTAAGAATGAGTTTCTGGAATTTACACTGAAGGTGACTTCCAGGGTGGGCAAGAACTGATAGTGGAAAAAAGGATTGGTTTGAACAAAAGTAAGGGAAGATAAGAAAAAACCCCAACCTCCACCCTGAAGTTCCAAAAGTCTTTAGGTATACTAGGGAAAAAAGAAACCGGTGCAGTCAAACTCATTGACCTGCCTCCTTCTTGGTAAAGGATAGGTGGCTGCTCAGACAGCAAAGGGACCTCTCGAAATAAGACGGGCGACTTGTGTGATTTAAGTATTACATTATGTAGTGACCGAACAGTCTAATCGTAGGGTTCCACACGGGTGGCAAGGTGACTTCGGGGGGGAAGAGGACTTATGTCCTTTTAAGGTAAAGGCTGGCGGGGAAAAAAGTTAAAAGTGGAATTAGCCGAAAGATCCTTTAAAAAAACGAACGCCTCTTTTTTTGACTTCAGTGAACGCGGCCGACCCTGAACACACGCGAGGGGTTAACAGAAATGCAATTTTGCCAAGAGTGACTTCTGGGTCTCCTTCTTAAGATTACCTTCACGAGGTCGATTGAGAATTCAAAAAGGGCGCTGTCCCCCCTTATAAGGCTAAAAAATGAAGCACCAATCATGAACGAGACCCGTCTTCCAAAGAGGTGCCGCCATAACCAGAGCACTACACCAACATGCCGTCCTGCAAAAACTAAAGGTGGATTCAATTCTCGAGAATTGCGAGAGAACCAGGAATGTGCGTTCTTTCGGTTGGCTCACGCTCTGTGGGCAAAAGATCTCGCCGCTGTGGCATAAAGAAAGCCCGCCGCCCGGCAAGAACCCGATGAACTCGGCGGGAAAGGAAGGGTCGAAGGCCCCTCTAAGTTAGGAAAGTGGGTTACGAACTGACTCCCCTTCAGAATTCCATTGGGAATTTCGTAAATCTTATTGGGGCCATGGTGGTAGGATCGCAGTATAACAGACAAAAAACGCTAATGGACACAGTACTTCCTAATAACCAGGGTCCGCACTTTTTTCATAAGGGGGAACGACCATTGAACCGGGGGACCATACAAGGAGGAGTGCAGGCAAAGGAAGTAGGAAGGGTGATGGTTACAGGACAGTCAAATAAGGGGGGACCGGTGAACAGCGGGAATCCGAAGTCATACACGTGCTTCTTCGGTAGATAAACGTCTTAAACATAGGGACGCGTGCGATTGGAGCATGTGGGTAAACACCAAACTTGCTTGAGATAGCGGCCGGGGAACCGCCCTAAGGGAGCCCTTACTCCTCAAGAAGAAAAAAAATCGATCCAATGAGATCAACAAGACACCACAACACCTTATTCTTCCCCGAATCGAAGAGTCAGTGGTACTGTCCGTTTCATGGGTTATTGGGAAAACTTCTCGGAGGTTGTGAGGCCCTTCGGATTTTTTCCAAAATGATCATTTCCGACGCAATAATCAGGGGAAAACCTGCCTCCCTGGTAGTGCCAACTTCGGATTCGGTATTACTTAAAGTCTAAAATAGCCTTCTTCAACCATTAAACAAGACTGAACTCTCCTTTTCCGTGAAAAAGACCTTACTGAGCGGACACTTATTCCATACACTTCCACAATCCTGCGACCTGAAGGAGTATTCGGATTCCCTTGATGCAAGCAAAATGGGTGAGGAGCATAGAAAGGACCAGTTAAGAAGTGCCTAATGACACAATGGCCTGTACCCTCAGACGGGGTGAGGCAGCATGTCGTAAACAAAGATTAAAAGAAAGATAGGCCCCGGAGCCCTGTAGGAGAAGGGAAAGGAGGGGTTAATAACGTGCGGAGGTTCGGAGAAAGGAAAGAGGTGAAAACTTTGGTTGAGAAAAAGGAAACTTCAGAAATTAAATGCCGGTTAATATAGGAAATGCCGGAAGGTGGAAGAAATAAGAGGGGAGGGCCGACTACTGGGGGTGGTCAGTGGGAGCGGACGGGATATCGACCTGTGAACGCTGGGGCTCGAAGGGGGGCGGATTGGGGGGTCGGCGAAGAAGGGGGCCAGAGGACCGAAGGGAGGTCCGGTCACTAGCTCCAATGAGAATACAGTCACTCCGGGCCATAACAGAGGCCTAACGGGGCAGGGCAAAACACTTGGGAGCATGCGGGCTGGAGGAATACAAGAGCGCGTACGGGCGTGAATGTTACTCCATAGGTAACCCAGTTTTACTGTGGGGGCAAATAGACTTTCACGGGGGTCATGAGTTCTCCCAACTCAAGATGGCCCTGGGAAAAAAGAAACGGGATGACGTCAACAAAAAAGAAGGAAGAGTAAACCTTATGCTGATCCTTCACAATGGGACACCAAAGACTTCGGAAAAAATGTAGGGAACTGATGAAAAACAAAATCCCTGCAAAAACAAACGTGGGGTCGCAAAAGGTTCTGACAGGCCATCTAGGAACGAAGAGTAGGTTCAAGCAAGAAATCTACTGGACAAAAAAACTTCATTGGGAAAGGAGGACCAACCTGTAATTCAGAACGAGGGGAAAGAAAAAGTGTGACCCTTCCATAACGGGTCGGCGTGGGGGGGCTTTTAACAAAAAACTCAAGGACACCATCCTGGGAGACGATCATGGGGGGGCCAGGACGGCCGGCGTGAAGAAGGCTGGTCCCCCAAAAGGAAGGAAGGGGGGGCAAGGGACCATCCTCAAAAGCTCTTGGCAAAAAGGGCGATGTAAGGGGGGAGGAAAAACCTGTACTTCACAGGAGGGCTACGCTCGGTCGACTGAAAAAACGGTAGGGTTGGGCGTTGAAATCAGCAACATCGGAGGTTCGCACAAGGAAGCAGAATGGCAGGGAAGACACGGTAGGAACAAGGTAGGACGCAATAAAATCAAGGCCAAAAGTCCCTTTCAGTTTGAGGGGGACAGAAAATCTCTTGGACAGACACCTGCTTTCAAGGAAATGAGGCACCGACGACCGCTTTCCGACTATCGGGACAAACTAAAACGAAGGAGGGGCGTGTAATCCCTGTGAAAGTCAGCAGACTGGGGTGTTTGGCTTGTTAATCAAGAAAAGCAGTATCTCGGAGACAAATCCGGGTCCACAAAAAGTACCACTCGATCTCCAGCTGACACCGGCTTGGCAACGTTTCAGCCAGGCGCGCGGAGCCAAAAAAGGGGACAGAAAAATACCGGGCAACGTGATTCGTGTTAAGGTCAGGCTATTTAAAAAAAGAGACCGGTTAGTTGGCGACCTTGGCGTCAAAAAAAATCCCACGCCAGTTACCGAGGCTCGCTCTCCGGTTGTTCCGCTAGAGGGGAAAGAAGAAATTTGAAAAGAGGTTTTGGCAGGGGAAAAAAAAGGGCACTATGCTCTAGCAACAACAAATAGGGGGGAACATGCGTATGTCTGGTGTGAACTCAAAAAAACCTCAAGGTGGGGGACCAGTAAAGAAAAGAATCCGAAACCCGGCCTATCGTAGGCGGCCAGGAGAGGTTGTGGGGTGGGGCACCAGCCCCGACCTAGGAGAAAACGATAACCTTTAGTCTGGGACCCTGCTACATCAGAACTCACCCCCGAAAGTTGCCCTGGATGCTTAAAAACTTTGGGTATGGGAAATGTTGGCTCCAACCTACAGGGAGGAAAAAGGGGCCACGCTCCAAGCAGAACCTCTACGCGCAAGGGGGGGAAGCCGGGTGGGATAAGGCTAAGAAAAGGGTCGCCGGGAAGAGTACGGAAGGGGACGTGCGAACCAGAAAACACAGGGGGCTAGGAAAGAACTAATTCTTAAGGGAAAGCTAAAGAGGGGCTTTGGGGAGGCCTGGTTTGACTGCTTCAGTCACTAACGGGATAAGGTTGGAAGAATTGTAACGTCCTCAAGAAAGGAGTAGGGAGAGTAGGGTGGGACTGTTAAAAAAAAACACAGAACTTGGAAGCAGGTCCGATAAGGAGGGGGGGGGGGGAGGTCACTCGGAGGTGCCGTCCTTTTGCTCAGTGACCGGGCCAGGGACTGTTAAAAAGGGTTTGTGTGGCATGAGGTCCAGTCCCCCCACTTGGACGTGGGAAGCCAGGGGGAAGAGGTCGAGAGACTGTTCCTTCATCAAGGGGGTGAAGAAAATGGGGATCGGGTCCAGAACCAGGGGTGGACAGCATAAGATTTTAGGGAAGGGTCGAAAGGGCCCCCCTGACTGGGCTCGCCTTTTACCATCTTCGGGCACGCGTGGCCGGAAGGGGGGATCCCTTAGATACTGGGATGGGGGGAAAAGTAAGCGGATTGGGGGGTTCATATAAACCACCCCACCCTTCGCGGGACCGGTCCGGAGACTATTTTACGTCACGAAAATTGCCTCATTGACCGTAAAAGAGGGAGGGGGTCCTTATAGTGGGTGCTAAAGGTAAAACCGAAAAATCACCGGGGAAGGGACTAGACGGGAACTAGTGTACTTCATTCTTTTTTTCGTGAATGGGTAAAGTGATCAGTGCACATCACCATGGCATAAGAGACCAGGCAAATGGGGGGGACCGAGACGAAAGGGGGCGATCTTGTCCTAGAAAAAGGCGGTTCAGTGTTGCCTGTCATCTGGTGGGAGGTCAGTGGGAGGGACGGGGGGGAGGGGGGGGGGTGAAACTTCATTGAGTGAAGTAAGGAAAAACCACTAAAACCCTTTCACCTCGGTCGGGTGAGCTTTAAAATCGTAACAACTACAGCTGGACCTTCAGTCCATAAGCAATGCCAGGAGAGTGGTGGGGGTCCTGGGGATCCGAAACGGTCGAAAGGGGAAGGGGCCAGCTTGGCTACGAAAACAGGTCTAGAGTTAGGTCGATTCCTCAACTTCCAATGAAGACTCTTTCCCCTGAATCGTAAAAAGAGGGCCGGGGAAAAGGAACAAAGAACAATCAGGAATCGATCCCCGAAAACACACTCCAGGCCTTCCTGCACTCAAAGATGAAATACCAATTCAAGAGACCTTAGAGGAGGGGAAACGAAGGGCTCTTTCTTGGGGAAAGGTAGTTTGGAGACCCTACCCGGGGGTCAAGCTCCTCTATCAGAAGAACCCCGGGGGTCAAAACCTCTAACAGAAGCGAAGGAAAAGTGAGGCTGGAACAGGTACCACTAGGAGTATTAAGGTTTGGGTAAAACTGCTCCAAGACTGATCAGGGACCGGGTCAGTGTATTCTTAATAGGATTGAAATCACGCGGATACAAGAACAAAAGAGGACTGGAGGATTGAAGAGAATAATCACAGTTAAAGGTTGAAAGCGAAACAAGGAAATTAAAGGAAAGAAACAGTCATAGGCGGGAAAGCGTGGCGGTACATTTTACCACAGGTATCGTGACTGACTGGGACCTGTTGCCGAATCAAGGAAAGGGAAAACCCTTGAATCTTGAGGGAAGAGCAAGGTGACGGGCTAAGGGTATTCGGGTTGTTGGAAAAAAAACACAGCAAAAGTTCCGACTCCTCTGATTCACCCCCTCATCCCCATCACATAGAGGAAATGAAAATCCACAGAAAAAACAAAAAGGAGGGAGGAAAAAGTATAATGCATGGTTAGGAAGCAAACTGATGGAGGGGAAAAAAAAAGATGAAAGTCAGGGAATGTGTTTTACTAACAAACAACAATATAAATAGCCAGTCACATTGCAGAAGGAAAAACCGGAACTGAAAATGGGGGCAAATTCAAAACTGAGGGAGGATGGAACCGTCCACATTAAGAAATGGGAATTAAGTCAAATGCGCACTAAAATCCGACGGTGAATGGGAGATCAATGATGGGTAGCAGGGGGGAGGGTCTTTAAAAGGAGTCACACCAGTCTCCTCCTTAAGTATGAGGATGGTCACGCGTGGGGTGCTGGGAGAAAACGAGGGACCGACCCTCGTTAAAAGGGTTCAGGGAATATTAAAAGGGCCTGTAAAAAGAGGTAAAAAAGGGAATGAATCACAAAAAAACAAATCCTAGAAAGCTGGGACCCGTCCGAATACTGGTGGCTCGTTTTCTTGGCAAGAAGAATGAGGGAGAAGAGCTGTTCAACTCTGGCTGTGAGACAAAAAGAAAAAGGAACAAGGAAGGGGAGGATATTAGGGGATCTATAGTTTGAGGTAGAATAGAGGGGGGGGTCCGTACTCCGTTGTTGTCGTTGAGGAGGAGCTAGAAATAGAGTGTTGAAAGGGTGGTTCCTTTATTCGGAGGTTGTTAGGATTCCTCTCCATCTGAGGAACGTGGGGTAACTCTGGATTCACGCCCTCCCTTTAACTATGGGTAAGTTGACTCAAGGTTCCAGTAAGGGGAACCTGTAAAGGCACGCAGGGAAACAGTCTAATTTCTTCTGGAATTACTACCATCTCTCAGGTCAGTGTTTCGGCAGAAGAAAGAAAATATTCTTGCCATGTGGTTTGGGACGGGATTACTTGACTTGAACTTGGAAATTTGCGCAAAAGAAAAACCTAACTTGAAAGTCCTCAGACGGTGAAACCATCAAGAAAGAGACAACAGCAACAACAGGCGTGAAAAAACTCATGGAGCAGGAGAAAGGCTTGCACTTTACAATAAGTTCAGGACCCTGAAAAGAACAAGGTTCGAACACTCGTCAGCCCCATATCTTCCTACAAGGTCTTCGGAGAAAAAACATATTATGGACCAAACTTATGTCACTGGACAAGGGGGGGAGGAAACAGGAGGAACTTCGTGTGAACTACCCTAGGGGAGAAGAATACTTACTTAAGGGGGGGGTTACCATCAACATCTAGAAAATAACTTGGGAATACAGGGAGGCAAAACAGGAGGCACCGGACGTGGGCGAAAGAACCAGGCAGGAAACCTCCCTTACGGGGTCTGACATTTCTGTAAAAAAGGTCTCTTTCACGTCATTTTAAGAAAAGGTACGGAAACCGGGGCGGACATGAAGGGAGCGCTCATAAAAGGAAGGTAGTTTTTGCTGGTCCAACATCCACGCGGGTGGTTCCAATTTCTAGGGCACTTTAAAACTGACGTAACCTTCTGGAAGCTCGTAGTATCAGGCAGAACTGACCCGGGTTCAGGGGGGGGGACTTTACATCAATCACACCCTCTGAACTCCTCCTTTTCTGGGCACAGAAAACTTGACGTCACCTTCGTGAAATCGTCAAAGGAATGAAATAAAAAGAAGAAGTTCGGAAAAGTAAAAATCGTTGGTGTTGTAGGGTAGTACCCGGTCACCCTATCCAGGCAGTTATACTACTTCACCAGTCCATAAAGATTAATTATTTTCAAAACGTTAAAAGAGTGGGCCTTAAGGGGGCCAAGTAAGACGGGCCTCTTAAGGGGGGAAAAATCTTGGTTTTCCATACAGGAGGGAAGTTAAAACTGGGATAATCTTTTGGGTGGGGAGTTTGTTGGAAACGAAGGGTCAAAGGTTATGGCTCGTCAGGGGCATGGATGATCAAATCAAAAACCATGCGGGAAAGGGACCCTAGGAAATCTCGGCGGTTTATCTAAGCGTGAGGACATAGGGGGAAAAACAATCTGAAGTTGGCTGGGTAAACATCCCTCACCACAAACAACACGGAGGGAGGGAAATTCTGGGGGGAAAAAGAAAAAACCTTGCCTTTGGTAGTTTATGATCATCAGAAAGGGCCAAGAAACACAAAAAAAACGAGCTTAAGACCCAGCTTTCTGAGGGGGTATTTTGAGAGCCCGGCCAGCTCACCTAACTGTGAAAAATTCTAAAGGTAACATCCGAAAGAATACAGACCTAGAAAGGTGCAAGTTATTTCAGGACTTGGGGGTCTGGGCCAGATGGGGGATAAAGACTCTGTGCTTAACCGAGGGGACAGCCCCGCTGAAAAACGCGGTTCGATCATCTTTGGACCTGCAGGTGGGGGAAAGGCGAATTCCGAGATAAGGCAGAGCTATGGAAAGGAGGAACCCATACCCAAAAAGGAAAAAAAAAAACACGCTTGCCTTACCGGGGAAAAAGGGACGGGGCTTTCTTGAAGGTGTAACTGAAGAACGTTAGAAGTACAGGTTTTCCTGAGGGACAGTGACCCAACCGGCGGAGGGTCAATGGGAACGATTCAACGCCAAAGGAAGGGGCCTGACTGGCTGGAGCGGAAGGAAGCAGTGTTCACGGGGGAATCATTGAAGGCCAGAAATGGTTGTAAAAGGTGTGGGAGCAGGAAAGCCACAAACAAAAAAAAAAAAAACCGTTGCAACTTGCTCCTTCTACGAAGCGTCTAAGAAGGAGGGGACGGTCCATTGGTGACTCAGGATGGAGGCTACCTGGTGGGATATGTGTCTTCTGGACCACTTACCCCTTAGGTAGTTTGACAAGCGTAGTAACCAAGCGGGGGGACGGTGCCAGAAAGGGGGTCAGACCTGGATCTGGCCAACGGTTTTACCAGGATATTAGTTAAAAGTCCCAACAACCCCCCCAGGCATTTCCGGATGGGACTGCACGCAGGTGAAGTAAAGTTTGGACTAAAGGGAAAGGTCCAAGAAATTGTCGTAAAGGAAGGGGGTTGATGATGCCATCCTCCAGGAAATTTGAGCGGATATGACGGTTCAGGAAAGAGATTTCTTTTTGATGGTCAAGGGGAAAACCGGAAAAAGTTACCTGAACCGGTCGACGACTCCAGTCTGTTCTCCACGGAATTAGGCGAATCAGTGGGGAAGTTCCTTATTGAGTTGTTTAAGTAAAGAGACTTGCAGGGTCACTTGGGAATCGGGTGGGGCGAACTTCCCAGGGACCTGTTCACGTCATTCCAAGTAAAAAAAAGGAACCAGACCTCTTTCTTTTATAGTGAAAAAGAACAAGACAATCTCGATGGTAGTACCAAAGGAGCACGTGAATGAAGGGGGTTTTCAGAGGGTGAACTTCAGCTTTGCTCTTTCCTTATAGGAGACCTTTAGCGTGACAGGACAGCCACTTCTTACAAGGGCACCTGAGGGAACAAAAAATCCCATACGCAACCAACTATGGAAGGAATGCCCCTCTTCCCAGAGGCAGAGCGAAGAAACAAAACGAAGGAAGACGTCCAAGACAGATTAGGGTCCCGAAAGGAGTCGATCCTTTCAATATCGGGAATAAAAAAAGGAGTTGGGGGCCTTTCGGGGTAAGGGGAGGGGATCACAACCCTTTGCACATAGACTCTAGAATAAATTATCATACTAACCTGGACTGGGAAAAGAAAAACAATCGTAAAATTGACCGGAAAGGGAGGCGGAGGGTGAGTAATCTGTGGGGAACGAACTAGGGACTCTGCAACAGAAGCTTGACCTAGTGCGGGAAAAAGAGTTATGGTTAACTGGTATTAGCGCGTCTACCACAAAGGTCTTAATTTGAAGAACATCAGTACTGTTCCGATAAAAGGAACGGCGTAGCCTGGGTGCAGCTTTCCCTCCTTGGAACATTGGGCTCGGACCGGGGGGAGGAAGTCAAGTTCGGTTTATGGTGCAAGAGGGAACAGTATCGGTAGGGGGGCTGGTCATAAACTCCTCCGAAGGGACATTTGAGGGCGCTTTTAGTTACTTAGGCGCTTTAGAAGGTGCATTTACAAAATCAAGAAGGCGCTACCGTAGAGAAGGTAAAAAGAAAGAGATGTCCCCGTGGTAAGGGCCACTCACATCGGGAGGCCCTTCTCAGGATCAAAAAAAACAAAAAGTCTGACAAAGTAGAGAGGAAAGTGGCCGCGATTACCCAGGTAGGAGTTTGGACGGTCTCAGAAAGGAGGTCACGGCCCTGACGATTTGGGGTTGAAAACCAAAGGGAGCACCTTACAAGAACCCGGAGCCGTAAAAGAAAGCAGCCGGAAAAGGTATCCTGAGGAGAGGAGGTTATGAGTCCCTTCCTACTAGAAGGGCGGAGCACCGGAAAAGAGAAAGAAGAGAAGTTGACGAACACCCGACTGAGCAAGGTTATGAGGCCCGAAACCGGCTGACCTGGGCCGTCAGGGTTCTGAAGTCCTGTAGAACGTCCTCTTTTGGGATTTGCCTAAAGAGGTAAACCAATAAGAAGTTTTGAAGTAATAAAGTACACCTGGCCGTGTCCCAGATCTGGAAGGGGGAGATTGAAAACAATATTCTATAAGAGGGGGGGGAAACTCATACGACAGGGCAGTGGAGAGTTCCGAGGGTTGAGGCGCGTCGTATCCTAAATGAGGAGAGATCTTGGGTCGTTGGTGAGAAAAGAACGTCACAAAAGCATAAGGTGATGAAGAAAGAAGGATCGAGGGGGGTGAGGGGGAAATCGATGGAGGGGTCAAGGAAGGCCGGGGGTTTTCTTTGGCAGGGCTGGGCTGAAAGATCGTCCAGAGTGGGCGAGTAGCAGAAAGGGGGAGAGGCCGAGGGGAAGCCGAGAACGGGGGGGGCGCGACGTGCTCGGTCAAGCCCGAAAATCTAAGAGAGGGGGCCTCACTCCTTTCCATAAGGCCCGATTACAACATTCGCAGTGCGTCTGGAATGAAAAAAAACGCGAAGGGGTACTTCAGAGTTTCATGAAAAAAATCTCCCAGAGGGGGCCCTGGTTTTTTGGGGGGAAGGGAAAAGGTCAATTTTCGTCGCAAAACTAAGGAGGACACAGGAAACGTCCTTTACTGAAAAAGAAAAGAAGCCGATTAGATAACTTCACTGTAGGGAAAAAAAGAAAGAGCAGGAGAAGGGTGGGGAAAGAAACGACAGGTCAAGAAGGAGAATGCCAAATCGTCAGAAGGAAAAGACTTGACCTACAGGGATTTTCGGAGTCATCAAAGAAAAAATATAAGGGAACAATAAAGGTCGGAAAAAGTAAACGGCGTGGACTACCTATGATCGGTCGCCTCCTGGGTTGTGCGGTGAAGAATCGCACTCGAACACAAAACGCATCCCGTTGGTAAGAACGCCACATGGAAGGAGAAGGCGTGAAGCATGGTCAAAGGGTACAACCAAGAAATGTCAATGTTGAAATCACATCTTTCTGGTGCAGACGGGCTGGAAATATAAATTTAGTAGTCAAAAGTGCTTAGATGGCTTACGGCAAAGAAACTCAGTCGTTGGGAGTGGACAATTAACAGAGGTAAGGGTCTCTGGCACGTTTCAAAATTCGGCACAAATGGACTTCACTCGGCTTTACGAACTCTCTTCTAAGGGGACCTTTAGGGGGTGTATTTTTAGAACAAGAAACTCTACTGAAGACCAGTGCTGGACGGAAGGAGGTCCAAAGGGACGGAAAGAAGGGGAAGAGACCTCACCTGGAAACAGCCCCGCCTGGCGTGAAACTAAGTGAAAGAATCGAAAATGGGTTTAAATAAGAAAGGAGGAGAGCTGAGGGAGATAAAAAACGAAGGTAAAGAGAAGTGGACGCAGGGTAGAAGGACATAGGTACCGAGGGAAGAAATTTCAGAAATGCGCTACTGGGAAATCTTACAAGAAACAAGTAGCAAGAATTTTGGATATTCTTTGAGATTGGATTTATAAGGTAAGGGGGTGAGGCGGCCGGGTCAGGGCTGACGAAAATAAAAAATGCTCCATTAACTCAGGTCTTACGCTGAGGGGGTGAAGAGGCAACTTGTAAACCCATCTAAGGTTTGCTGTTCCATCACAT
>Ga0179591_1302974_pt1 | contig 14910 bp, 13 predicted proteins | sample CZOMad2_1_08_16f_FD_182891 | JGI IMG/M metagenome (GOLD analysis project Ga0179591, IMG submission 182891) | Vadose zone soil fungal communities from Angelo Coast Range Reserve, California, USA - CZOMad2_1_08_16fungal (PacBio error correction) | ecosystem: Environmental > Terrestrial > Soil >...
AGCTCGGCAGGTCGCGATCAGGGGGACATAAAGGGACAGGCTCCCAGGCCGCCGGGAGAAGAGTGGGCTCCAACCATGTTGGGGAGGCAGACCTCTGGAAAGAATGTTCAGAGCGATCTCACTTCTTGATGAAAAATCTCACCGGGGACTAGCTGACTGCACAGACTAGCGTAAGGGAGCAAGTCGCGGCAGTCAACACGCCTCGACTGATCAACAAGGTTATTTTTTTAAAGATGCAGTTCGTGGGTGTCTTAATTGCGGATTAAAGGGGGGAAAAATTGGACCAACCTGGGAAAGAGAGGACCAAAGCAGAAAATCCATGATCCTGCAAGGAGCACGGGGGTCGGTCACAAGCTCACGCGAAGAAAAGCTTAAGGCACATTTGAGAGAAAATGAAGCCGTTGTGGGCGTCTCAGACGGTGGCCGTGAGGTTAGTGAGCAAGTCGATCTCTGACCAAAATTCCGAAAAGATAGGGGGGAGACATACCATAGGGGCGGCGCTCTCGTGCGGAATTAGAAACCAGAGTGGTGCGAGACATGTCGAAAAGGGTTGCGCCATATTAAGCACAATGAGGGAGAAGAGAGGAGGTACGCGGGGTTCACTTGGCTCGACAGAGAGGTAAGAAGGTTTCCAAATGGGTTTACTTCCCAAGGGGCAGAAGGGAGAATAAAAGATATCGTAGGCATATCCCCGGCAACGAAGCGATAGGGAAGGGAGGAAAGGAACATCACAGAGCAAATGTCCAGCCGAAAGCGTGGAGAGGAGGAGAATGCTAATTCGAGTTGAAAGACGATCCTGCGAAAAAGGACACAGGGGAAGGAGAAGCCGAGCTGAGAGTTTCAAAGGAAGAGGCCGAACGACTCAGGCTGTCGGCAACACGTTGCACTAACGGGGTCGAAAAGAACCGAGAGGTTTAAGTGCATCCTTTCAAGAGGAGGACGAAAATGGGGAGAAGGGTTTGGTTACCCTGGGGGGGAGACGTATGCAAAGAGGACAGACAGTACGGCTGGGACGAAGGCACGGGAAAAGGGGGGTCTATATGGTATACCACATGAAACTACTGGGGAAGCGAGAAATCCGCGTTGGGCGTCATTTCATCTGCCACGGACTCCGGGGAAACAGAAAATAGGTCAGTAAGTTGAACGAAGTGGGGGGTCCAGCTGAGCCAAAAAAGACAATATGAAGACCTGAACAAAGGAGGGTTGCCTGGTGAGAGGAGGAGGTTAAAAATCAAGAAATCTAAACGGCCAGAAGGAAAAATGACGGTACGCTTCTGAAGAACCTTGTCGGTATTCCGGTTGGAGGGCGCATCATGGAGATCGACGAGTTACTCACGAGCCATCACTGGGGAAAAAATCCAAGGGTAGCATCCTCGCAGTGCGTGAGGGAGTGCTAGCCATGAAAAAAAGTTGAGGGGGGGGGAAAAGACAGAAGGACGACAAAACTTGCTCGGATTATGGATGTAAGTCCACAGCAAGCATGCTACGTTGGGCGGACACAATTATTCAAATGGTCAAGCGATCGGGGGGAGGCGGTCACCTCGGAGCATTTCGGCTTACTAAGGGGAGGAAGCCGGCAAGACCTTCTTCAGCAGGGAGAAAAAAAAAAAGGCCCGATTATTGAGCTCTGAATGCCGTAGAAACTGGGGATCCGGGGCACGAAAGAGCCTTTGAGCTCGGGCCATCTGGGCATGGAAAAGGATGGAGGGGAACGGCGCGGGGGAGCTGTGAAAGAATGAAAGTTAAAAAAAAAGATCAGAAAAGCTCATTGCTCCGGTTAAAGGGGAGTGAAAGGTAGCCAAAAAAAAAGATTAATGCAAGAATTCGGTGAAGAGAGGAAAGGGGGAGGACGCCTGCATCAATGGCGCGGAAAATGTTGGACGGAGCCCGGGGAGAAATACCAGACGGTGAAAAAAAAGGGTAGACCAGAGTCGGAGAAAAACCTGAGAACTGACGAAGACGGAGATCTAAATTGTGTAGCACTGAGTTCAGGGACCAGAGAGGTACTGGAGTATTCCTTTGGACGTATTTTAAGGAGGTTGAAAAGGATCCCGGTCACACAGGTTAGGTTACACCTTCTTTCAGAGATGAACCAATGAAGCTCCGAGTCATGAGTGGAAAACCTTAGTCGAGGGGCTTAAAGGACGTTAAAAAACATTGGGGGAAAAAAAGTTTTTGGCACCAAGTTCTACACGGGCTGCTTCTAGGGAAAGAGGAAGACGTATACAGAAAGGAACGGCCCGAGTTTCATGAGAGCTTGTGACTGCATCTGCCTCAAAAAGAGCTACACCTAAGGGGAGATGATGAATTGGAAGCATAAGCGGGTGAGAGGGGGATTCTCGTTTTACCCTGTAGGACGCCGACAAAAGCAAAGTAAGAAGGGAATGTGAGTAAGAGCTCGCGAGAGTTCCCGCAGGGGGATGGGAAAGCGCAGGAATAAGCGACTCAAAAAAAACGTAAGGAGGAAAATATATAAGATGCTGAAAACGATCGTACCGCACTCGAGAAGTCCTCACGAGAAACTGGGGAGGAGCGGGCAGACTGCGAGGGACTGGGGGAACCTCAAAAACGCTTTCTGCGCAAAACGCTCGGAGATCCTGGGGCAAGAGGGAGCGGGTGGAAGGATGAAGCGTAACGCCTAGGCCCATTCCTCGTGCATTGGAAGTGCGATACGCGGGGGCTTCGAGCAACCAGAGAAGCAGGCAAGATGGCGCATGGTAAAACTGTTCACCTTGGGTGCTCAGAAGTCACATTACCGAAGCTGATAAAATTCGCTCAACATTTGATCAAATTGCTTCACGGAGGGGGATGCTAATGACACAGTTAAAAAACCAATGTGTACCCGACAATGGTGGGGACGGGAAGGAAGTAACCAAGACATTCAACACAGGATTCAGGTGAAATGGGTAGCCGCGCGCTCCGGGAAAGACAACATAGGAAGGGAAGAAGATTCTTGAGTATTTTAGGCACATTGAGGAGAAAGATTAGAGATGGCCTCGTCCCCTGAGTGCGGGAAGAGTAAATTCACAGGTCCTGTGACGGCCTGAGGAATCAAAGGAAGAATTCACTTCTCTCTTAATTTCGGCGAATGGAGGCTATGTCACGAGTGGCAATCATCCTATCCAGTAGGAAAGAAAGAGCATCTAGATCTGGATCCTAAATCGTAAAAAGACCGTCAAAGCCGATAAGCTTATCAGGGAGACAAAGAAAAGGAGTGGAGAAATCTGAAAAAACGCCACTTCTCGATGAGAGGAGTCAAAACCCAGCTTCTAACGCATACAGCCACCGCGAAAAGTCCTGTCGGCTCGATAAAATAAGCTTGGAAGGCAGGTCCGCCTCAAATTGGGCCATGGGTGGCACCTTCCGGTTTATTGGAAGGGAAGCTAGATGGCGGCATCAGAAAGGATTTGAAAGCTTGTCATCCCGTCGCTCAATAGTGCGGGGGGGAAAATCAGACGGAGAATAATACTTGGAACCTTTCAACGACCGCACGGAGAGGGAAGCGAAGTAGCTTTCCCTTCGATTGAGAAAAAAGCAGAAGGGGGTGAAGAGTCGCATCAGGAAGAAGGAGAAGCGAGCGGAGTTGGGCCAATGGGGCTCTCATGGGAAGGGAAGGTAGAGGGACAATTGTATGAGCGACCAGTCCCTACGAATAAAAAGGGGTCGATGACGAAAATAGGGTGCCTGGCCAAGGGTGGTGGGCGAACTGTTCGCGGGTATCTTTCATTGAAAACAGCCGGAGACGCTGCCCCTCTGCTGTTTCAGCTTAGCCCTAGGATGTTGGGTCAAGGAGGAAAAAACGTACCGGGAAAAAAGAAAAGCGGCTTTTCATTCGGGGCGGAACGGAAAAAGACTGAGAGGGGAACCAACGAGATTTAAAAGCACCAGACGAACTTTCGGGAGGTGGGAAGATCTACGGGGGCAACTAAACATGTCCCACGGTCCTGGAGGGGCGGGAAAGGTGATTCGGTCCGAAGAACGCACGACAGTCAGAAGAATGATGCCATCCATCTACATAACCTTCGCTGAGAGGAAGCTAAAGGAGGTGACTATAAGGGGGAGAGGGTACATTTTAGAAGTAAAAAATCTATTTCGGGCTCGTCACATCGAGTCTACAAAACTCCTTCTGAAGGCTGGACCCTGAGTCCTGTAAGGGGGTGTTACTCCCGATAATTGCAGATGAGCTGATTTACGAGAAACCGGGTGGCGGGAGGGGGGACACGTTTGTGCGAATTGGCTGGGGAAGGGGAGCCGGAAGCTGCAAGCTCTAATTACACGGGGTAAATTAACTTAGTTCCCTCTTTTCTTTGAGGAAGTTCGCCACGAGGGCTGGGACGTACAAATCAAGGAACAGGCGGAGTATTGAGGGGAAAACAGGGCAAAAGGACGGACTGCGATTCATCCAGACTGCTTGGAGCATGTCCTTCCGCCAACCACTTAAGATCCCTTTGCTGAAGGAATGGCCATTCCCCTGTCAACTCTAAACCGGGAGCCTCCTTTTCGTCTAAACTTGTCTCGCCGGGACGGTCCCTACTTGGAATCCGTCGTGTCTCAACGATATAACATGACACTCAGACTGCTTCGAAAAACCTCTTAATTTCAATATGGACGATTCTCCAACTATCTATGAACGCTTGAGATAGGATTTGGCATGACGAGGAGAACGTGGGTATGGTCATGGCTGCTGGAGGGGCATAAAAGACGGTTGGGTAGCTCTCATGTTCGGCAATAAACACTCTTCATCGCCACGAGAAAAAACCATTGCAATTAAATCTTCCCCCCAACATTGTGTTAACCAGTCGCGGGCTTGTCTGGAAAGAGGAAGGGTGCTCAATCCTCCGACTGTTGATTTATAATCTCCCTCTGTTATTAATCAAGAAGCTTCAGGAGGATCAGTTGAGAAAGTCCCTTGCGGCATAAGGCGTGGGGCAGGATCCCTTGTCATGTGACGAGAACAAGAGCAGGCAATCTACGAACTTGACAGGAGGGACACTCTTCTCCATCGGTGGCCTGAACAAGACCTCCTAGACCTAAGGGGGTCCTGTGTTGAAAATTTGATTTAAGGAAGGGCGGGCAACTATTTATCCTTGTTCTGACGGGAAGGTTGAGAGGAAAAGACTTCTAGTAGGGACTTAAGGAGCTCCCTGGGAAACAAGCCGGCCGAGGTTCAGGAAAGGATAGGGGGGAGACGTTAGGAGAACAAGCTTTCATCGAAACGTGTTCACTCGCGAGGATCAGTGGTAAAAGGGGAAAGCATCCTTCGTCTCAACGACGATACTACGGGATGAAAGTCGGGAAGATCGCCAACTGTGGGAGGACCTGCAATGGGGAGGAACGAAATCATCTGGACTCATCATGGGGTTCTGTGACGTCGCATAAAAAAAGGTCGCAAAAGGGATCTTTGCTCCAATAAGTAGGGGGTAAAGCCGCTCCTCTCGTCGTTTGAAGGGGTGGGTCATCGTGCTTCTCGGAACAGGAAAAGAGTACGCGAGACGAACGGCTTCTTCGTTCAGTGCGATCAGGAAGCGACCTTTGAGAGAAAATGAAGAAGTGACTTAGCCGGCAGGCCCGGGAGTCCTCTTGTGATCTTGCGGCGCTTCGATGGAAAGCCTAAAATTGCTTCTCGTTGGTTGTCTTACTGCCGAAGGGGGGAAAAGAAGAGGTAGGATTTGCTGCAGAGGAGGCGGGACCGTCTACAGGCGCAAACAGGAGCAGGGTACTTCTTCACTACACTATGTGGGGGAATAACCAAGAGATAGCACATGAAGGGTACCAGGGGGCTTAGAAAAAGAGGGGGGTCGCCAATCTGATCTTGTCTTGCTCTGTTCTCGGCTAAACGCTCGGCCTTAGGTCTCAAGCTCAACTCGTCGGTTGGTATAAAGAAATTCTAGGGTCTTTCAGTATCATTGCCTGAGCTGAGCGAGATAAGGAGCAGATGGTGGACGGGGGGGCCGATTTCAATTGACGGACTGCAGGGGAGGGATAGCGCTGGATGGGCGAGTGAGTAACCAGCCCAGTGTGAAAAAATGGAATTGGACAGTCGAAAAAACCCATGACAAAAAACCTCTGATCGGGTCCACTTCAGGCAGTGAATTAACCGGGGATTTGAAGGGACAGGTTCAGAAGAGAGGGGGGGGGGGTACAACTTTATATGGCGCGCGAATTGGTTGCCCAATCCCACCAGTGAGCGGGAGGTAAGGGGAAGGTGGGACTTGAGTGGCGTCGGTCTCTGCGCCCCGAGGTCTGCCCGGCCAGTCCTACTTAGGGGACACCAAATGTCAAGGAGGCATGCATGGTGACTTGTCGCTTCCTTTCGATCTTGGGCGAGGGGAAAAAATGTAAGCTAAGGCAACTAGAAGAGGGTCACGTTGGGGAAGGTCCGGCCGGCACGTGCACAAATTACGTCGTTTATGAAGGGTCCCCAAGAAGATCAATTAGTCCGGAAGGGCAGAAGGCGCCAGGACATAGGGAAGGTGAATTTGGATTAAGCTGTCCCGGCACAGGGACAGAATTAGACCGATTTCGGGGGGGGATGCAGTGACGGCCGCTACTCCTTTTATAAAACCGGACGATAGATCTAAAACAAAGGACAAAAAAGGGGGGGAAGGGGAAAAATACAATCACAAGCGGGCTAAAAGAAGGGCCTGATAGTCCACATTTAGCCTTCGAAGGGGAGACTCAGCCGGTGAGAAAGCAATTCACGAGATGCAAAAATGTGCTCACTTGCTGACTGGAATCGCCTGATGTGGTCTCATCAAAACACAGCATATTGCACTGTTCTGAAACATGAATAGGCGCAAAGGGTAAAGATGACAAGTAAGATTAAATTAAGGACCCGGGAAAAAAAGGGGGTAAAAAGAATACGAAAGATGGGGGTCCATTACATGGACGGGGGTAATAAGGACGGTTACAACAAAAAGCTTCCGCGGGTAAGAGCCATGAAAAGCCGTAACACTGATTCACACCAGTAACAGCGTAATGTTGGGGATCTGTAACCGCCATAAGATTCCTTGTCATTTAAGGGATTAAATAACATTAGATGCATTTTGAAAACACCTAAGTGGACCGATAATCGACAGATTTTCATGTGGAAAGAGAAGTGACCAAATCCATTGACACCCTGGGTGCTGTTTATTCACATGCAAATACGCGGGGACTACCTTCGAGTAACGGGAAGGTCGCGAGGGTCACCTTCGGCCAGATCGCCTTATCGCGATATCCAACCGACGCCGAGCAAAGCAGACCCCCGCAAGGGCCGGTGGGGTCTCTTACCAAGGCTGGTCAAGGCCTCGCAGTATGCCGGGGCCCGGGGAAAAAACTTGATTTCGGGAGGAGGCCAGAGCAGACACCCACATCTTGAGGGACGCTGGTATGGTCAAGGTCATGGCGGAATCGGACGGTCAAAAAACCCATCGAGTGAAGAAGTAAGAGGTAGCGCCATCTTCTACAGGCGGGATCGGACAGGAACGAGTCGAAAAAAGGAGAAAGCCTGAGCCCAGCTTGCTGCTTCGGGAGAGCACAAAACGACCATTACTAGAAATTCGAAAGGGCCGCGAAAAATAGAAGACGGCGCTGCTGGTTCCTTCCGGTAAAAACAGTAACGAAGAAGGTGTGGGGTTCTTACGATAGTCCTACCGAGTGACGGCGGCCCGTTCATGGAGGTAGTTCCCGGCGGTTTCGGCAGAGACCCAGGGACCACACTTAAACTATTAGGGTCTGGATGTAAACCAGAATAGCTACCGAAAATTATTAATTGGCGTCGAGAGACTGAACATCCACATGGGAAAGATGGGGATGGGCGTTCGGGACAAAACCTGAGACTGGCTCCAGGATGGGGAGTGTACAGACGGGCTCTAAACAGCGAGAAGGAAATATAAGCTGCGAAGGGCCATGAGTCAAATTCGAGACAGGATGGAAAAGGACAGTTGTGCTCTATAAATACCACTATCAATTGACTGATTAACCAGAGGAATTCAAAGTAATGAACCTGGACCCTCTGCCTGGAAAAGGTCTCAAGAACGCGATAAGAGGGCTGGGGGCCTCACAAGTCAAAGTAGGTTCAAATTCGTCCGAATGGAAAAGGGAGACCGGAACCGTGTTTATTCACTGGATGGCGGTATCTTGGCGTGTGGAATCCATGAAGGCGTGACCGCATGACTGCCCGGGGGCGGGAGGGGAGGACCGCCGCGATCCTGCTCATCACAAGTGAACAAAAGAAGCAAGACTGGGACCGGAGGGGGGGTCTATAAGCGGTCAAGCAGCTGTCTTTAGTCTACCACGAGAGAAAACCGTTACGCTCGTATGGAAAAACTAGCACAAAGGAAATCCCCGCTAGGGATGCTCACGCAAAATTGTAGGGGTGAAGGGAGTGATTGACTGGGTCTAAACTCGTGTGCTGAATGAAGGATTTCTAGTTAAGGGAACGTTCCCTTCCGGCTCCAAAAACGAGGGTATCAAATGGTACCTGACCAGCCCAAGGGATCATCTGGGAGTAAGCCACGCGCCGAATAGGAAGGATGGAAGGAGATTCCGTTACGCTAACATTGTGAAGAGGCCGTGGGGAGGGGCCGAGCTGGGGATTACGTGCGTAGCTAAATTTAAACAAGCCGGGGCCGTCAAGGCGAGCAAATCAAAGGAGAACGAAAAGCGTCGAGGGATCGAGGGTTCCTTTAGTCCTCCCAAGAGTTTCTAGCTACTGGGTACAAAAACTCGACTTCCTGGGTCGACCTTGTTAAAGGGGTGGTACTCTTGAGGAAGTAAAACGCGGTTCCCATAAAAATGACGGGTACTCAAATGTCAACAGTGGGGAGGGGGTTTGTATTCCAACTATCAAGGTGAGGAATGAACTGAAGGGGTCCCAAATCGATGGCGGGGGAAAGATCCCCGCCGAGACGGGAAATTTAGTTCCAGTAAGCCACTCAGTTGGGGGGGCCAAAAGGGGGGTCCCTCCCTCCAAAATGCTTTCTAAACAGAACTCAGACGTTCCTAGTCGTGGAAAGTAAAAGAAGTAAGCGGGGGCAAGGCCACTAAGAGTATAAAAGGAAAATGGAAGTTTGACGATGTACCCCTCATAGGGCATTCACGGGCGCAATGCTAAGAAGGAGGATAAAGGGACACATCAAGATAGGGACCCAAACGCTAGAAGGTTCTTTCAGGTCGAGGGGAAGCTAGTAAAAGTTAGTCACCTTGACCTGGGAGTTACTAGAGAAGAAAAATGCATCAATACCGCGCTCCTGAAGACATTGGCATGGAAGTGCTCTTACATTTGAAGGAACCATACCGGGGGACTGGCATGGGGCGAAAAGAACGAGGGTTCTGTCATGCAAGAAAGCCGCCGAGAAAGGAAAAGGCCTTTGAAGGGTGACGAAAGGTGTGTGGACCCGCTCTCACCAAAACATAAAGAAGGATGAACCAAGGTGGTCGGGGTCGAGGCTTATGTGAACAGTAAGACTTGACCCAAAAGGGAAAAACCGGAAAAGTCCGGCGAACCGTCGTAAGGGCCAATGTTGACGAGGGCTGCCTGGCGCTCAAGGAATCGCGTTCCTCAAGAGGAAGTAACGGGCTGTGAACCCAAATAAAAACTCAGGACCGTCGCCCTTTTCCCCCCCCTCCCGTAGAGGTTATCCGAAAGAAAAAAGAGAGCCCAATGAGGGGGTCAAAACGGACACGCTCAGTCTCTTTGAGAGCTATGACGGGGAGATAAAACGCGAGCATGACAACGTCTGTGGTCGACAGTCAGTGGGCTGCTAAGGGATGGCTGATCTTTAAAAAGCAGTCGCAGTTAACTCTCATTAAAGCACTCAAGGAGTGGGGGGGGGACCGGAAGACGACTAGAAAATGGGCAACATCACCGGCCAGGGTTAGCGCGAGGACTGAATTAGAACCTGGGCCGCGCCGGAAAGCAGTATAAGGGTGAGTCTAGGGCCAGCAGCTAACGCAGGAGGTTGCAAGGCGGCGAGGGGAGGGGTGTTACTGAGGGGAGTCCGAAGAAGAATGATCTTCTTCCGGGTTACCAGGGCGGCTGGAGAATACAGAAAGAGGGATGAGGAGCAGCTAAGGCGTCCGAGCATGGTCTTTCCTGCATCCCGTGGCATAACTTGGGGGTAGGCGTCGCCGTACGCTAAAACGATTGAAGAGCGGACGGGAGATCCGCTCAGGCCTCTCCTGCGAGAACAAAGAAAACAAACATGTAGTCCCTGCATGGGTGCCGGAAAGGAAGGTATCGGTGGGAAACAAAGGGGTCGGATGCATGAGGTTGAATCTTTCAAAGGGGGAAGGAGTCGAAAAAATTGGTCGGGGTGTACAAAGGGCTTATGCGATCGGAGAGGTCCCCGACCATCCGCCGCGTAGGGTCAAGGGGGGCAAGTCCTTCTGAGGCCGATGCGGGATGAGACTAATGGGGAAAACGGGGTGCCACCCGTTTTTGTACCTTTTAGCAGGCGGGGCGAGCTAAAGTCCGAGACGGGCAGCGAAGCGTAGCCTGCCATCAACGGAAAAATGCTCATGGGAGGGGGTGGAGGCGGCAGCTCACCAACGCTAATGGGGGGGGGACGGATCGGAATAGGGAGGAAAGAAGCAAGGAGAGGGATGCTCGGGTGGAAAAGATTCCTCAACATCGGCAAGGGTCCTCATAATTCCGGTGTGAGTAAAAAATTCTCTATTAGTCTACGCGCATCCATCCAATTAAAAGAAACCTAGACAAACAAAAAACGGTGGGGGAAGATATTTGCAATTGCGTAATGCATCACCTCTCGCCTCCTCGATATCCTGGTTACAACAGAATCAGGACCTTCTGATTGCGGGGCCAACCGGGGGGAAGGGAGTCGCACGCGCTCTTCATCTCGAGAACGAATCAATCAGGCGGACGTTGGCGAGGGTCTGACAAAAAAGGACCTATCAATCGGGCCTTGTGAGAGACTGCAAGGAAGCTAAATCGGAGCAGCTACCTTGGGTCAAAAAAAAGGTGGACACCTTGTCCACCGCCAGTCAGGTGAAGGCACCGCAAAATCAGATAGAGATCACTTTGATCATACACTCGCATGCCGGGTGCGATCCGGTTCACCGCCTTACCCTGAAAAGGTGGTCGACCTCAATTCGAAAGGTAACCCCTGCCCTCAAATATTGCGGACGAAAACCGGCCTCGGCAAATCGCCGTTAAGCTTCGATTGTCCAAATCGTCTCAGGAGTCGTTACGCGGCTCTAGAAAAGAAGGGTCGGAAAAGGTCTGGTGGACTGACCCGGCGCCGTAAAAGGAAGCGGCCATACCGTATGAGAGACCTATAAACGACTAAGAGCAGAGATTGTCAGGTCGATTCAGCTCCTCCTATCAAAAGGTAAACAAGAGACCGCGAGAGGAAGCTGAGTCTTAAGAAGGGGTAATCACGAAAAAATACCCAAAAGCTTATCACCTCACATACAAGTTGAGCCTCTTAACACAGAACAGAGAGGGGGAAACGGCGCGACCTCTTGAGGAAGGGCCTTATAGGCTATCTGCTCAATTAGATGGGAAGGGCTCCTTTGCCATACGAAAGGGTGCGAAAAAAAACAAAACATGGCAACTTCATTGAAACGGTGCCGAATGCAGATGGGTCACGGACTGCGAACATGCAGGGTCCCTCGGAGGACCATGCAGGCAAGGTTCATCCCGGCCTCAATACTTCAGACCACTCGAACCGTAAGATGCTTTAAGGAGAGGTAAAAGACCTCGATCAAAATGAGCGGTTCCGATACTGTTCCTTTGTAAATCCGGAAATCGTGGGGTGGAAATGGGAGCGGCAATCAAAGGAAGGAAAAAAACTAGAAAAAATAAAAATTGGTAACAGCTCGGGAACCTCTAGGATGGAGGAACTCGTGTAGGAAATGGATAAGCGGAACCCTGAATCCCTCTCAAATTGAGATTCGTACAAAAGTGCCACGGGGTTGAAGGAATCGAAAGGCTGTCGGGAAGTCTTATTGTTAAAAAAGCCTCGAAAAAAATTGCAATAAGGTTCATCATGATGAGAAGGGGTATGTTTTGAGGGAAAGGAAACACGAAATACCTCCATTCGGATTCAGTCGCCTACGCTTGAACTAAAAAACATGATTTAAGCGCTGCAAAGGACTTGTCCTTAGGAAAATCTCGTCGGGAAAAAAATGGAGAACCTGTCGGAGGGGGGGGAATGATTGGACGGCGAAAGTGCTTTGAGGGGGGACGGCGGCCACGACACGGCTAGCAAACTTTTTTGGGCCGAATATCTGCCTTACCAGGAACGGGGTCTCGCGGCGGGGGGAAAACGCTCATGGAAAGGTGAAGAGGGAGCTTTGTCGCAAAGTGCTTCTAGAGGGGGTCTCAGTCAATCGATGGCAAGTCAAAGCGCTCGGGAATTGTCTTAATGACAAAAAACCTTCTTTTCGGAACGGAAATTCAGCTAATGAAAGCTAGGAATTAGAGGAGCCTAAAATCCCGGTGAAAGTGTGGTGGGCACGTTACATTTGGTACAGCAAATGAGGGGGCTCTAACGGGGGGGACAAAGCTAATTCTTGTGAACGGGGGTACATTCTTCGGCGATAGGGGGACCTATTGGCTCAAAAACTAAAGCTAAACCTTGGAAGTCACCATAACATGGGAGAGCGGAAGACCGAATTGTCATGGGGCTGGGGTAACTTCCGTCGGGGATGATTGGTCAGTGTCACAACCAACACGGAGGCGGAGAATCATGTAGGCTTGCCCCCAAAAAAGGTTCGACGATATTGTGGAGAATTATAGGACCCTTGGACAATGTGCGAGAAAAACACCGACCTGATGAGCGATGGTTCATGAAACGATTGCGCCTCGGGGAAAAGGGACTCGTTTTGGAACTCTAGGTCGCCTATAAACTAACATGGCAGCTCGAACGATATCAAAATTCTTTGTTCCATGATTCCTCGTGGTGGTGGGTGATGCGAACTAGTCTGAACTAGTAGTAGAGATCGTTCTTAGTCCGGCAGTATCTCCCTGGGTTTATGTGCGAGTATGCCAGTATGTGCTACTCTGAATGCCGTGTTGGGACGATGGCATTTTCTGTCAAATAAAACTTCAAGGCCGGTCCGCAGCTGACCTAACAACGTATGAACCTGCAAGATACCACAGCACTAAAATTGGTGCGCATCACGTCGGATGTCTTGACGGGTCAAGCAAGGCTGGCGGAATTTAGGCACTCGGGATCATCAAGCTCGTGCATGGGGAGCGCTGTCGAACGATTCCGAGCCGAAATCGGGACCGGGCGAATCCTTGCAAGGGGGGTTTGACTAGCAAGGATTCGGAGGAGAAAAATCAGATATCAGAGTTAAAAAGGGGTTGGTGTCACTCGACAGTAGGGCCGTTGTCAACGGAAGGCCCCCACTCCTTGGTCAAAAAGGAATCTGAAGCAGGACAAGCGTGGACTGAAGAAGGAGGTCGCGGGAAAAGTCACGCGGATAGATTTTCCAAAAACCAGGGGTCTGGTAAATGTGTGCTTCCTAGGGGTTTGAATCCACTGTCGGGGTTTCTCGATAAAAAACTGGTCGAGCAAGGGGTTCAAGCGGCAAAAGGGCATCAGTACTGGGGGGAGACTCCTAGGTGCATCTGAAATAGCCGGCTCTTTATATACAGAAGTCCGGGACCTACATCCACGTGATTCCAGGGATGCTTTCAAGGGGGGTGTCGACTCCGACATCTGGATCACTTGTGTTTGAGGTCGGCGGCTCGGAACAAATAAGCCTTTCTGAAAAATATGTCAGGGGAAAACGGCGACGAAAAACGTTCTGGTGAATCACGCAGAATGAAAACGAAGGGGATAACGCTCAGAAATTCGGAGTCAGATAGGAACAAAAACCTGCGAGACTGTCTTATTTCGGTTACGTCAGCCGGTGCCCGTTCGTCTCGTTTCGCGGCCTTCCCAACGCCGAGACAAGGGGCGTGCAGTGGGGAGGAGATTAAACACGCAAGCGTCAGATTCAGGGAACCGCAGAGGCGGCCAACAAAGGAAGCGCAGATGTCACTCGCGGCAGTGAGAATCGTCAAGAAACGAGGGATCTATGAGTGGATCAAGAAGTGACCAGAGCCTAGAGGCACCGGTAGACGCCAAGGGGAAAGGGGGGGCTGGGTAGGCGGTCTTGCTCGTGAGGGAATCCAGAACTGGAGGGTCATCTCTTCCTCTCGGGGGGAATTGATAGAGTCAATCTCGGGTGTGTTTATACTACGATGTCAAATAAGATGGCGCATCATCTCTATGTTGGAAAAGACTGGTCAACGCGTAGACTTACGGGAGGTCCTTTCTTGTCAGAAACCTCTTTCGCGTTCTCTACACCACCCCCCCAGGTGTCCGTTTTTCTCGCCTGTTTGACAACCGGAACATCTCCACTACCCGTGCTTTGGCGGTGGTCGGTCGAACTGGCCGCTGGGAGAACTGCACCAATCAAAGTGATTCCGGGAGGGGGGGTCTTGGAACCCGCAAGCGAAAAAACGGGCTCGCAAAGTCAGGGGAGTCTCCCTGGTTTCCGATCCCACCATATTTACATTTCTTTCTCCGGGAAGTGGGTACGGGGCGGGGGGAGGCTCGAGAGACCGCGAGTATGTACCTTCTTTTTAACGGAGTCTGCCACCAAATACGCGGGCAGGTGGGTCAGTTTGCGGGGGAAAACATCTGCCCGGTAAAATAAAGGTTAAGCAGAAAGGGGGAGACTGTTCACGATTCCCGGAACAGAGGGGCAAACCTGGTTCAGTTTCGTTACGAACTAACGCCAAGAGGACGTCTTTACTACTGGGGGAACGCCCTCATCCAGGACCCGCGCATAGAAGGGGGAGCCGCAAAAGCGAAGGATATCGTGACTTGGGGGATCGGACCGGCTGCGGCTCCATGAAAAAAACGCCTTTAAAGATAGGGCCGCGGAACATCCTTTGTGACAGAACGG
>Ga0179591_1341115_pt1 | contig 14908 bp, 26 predicted proteins | sample CZOMad2_1_08_16f_FD_182891 | JGI IMG/M metagenome (GOLD analysis project Ga0179591, IMG submission 182891) | Vadose zone soil fungal communities from Angelo Coast Range Reserve, California, USA - CZOMad2_1_08_16fungal (PacBio error correction) | ecosystem: Environmental > Terrestrial > Soil >...
TGGAAAACGTTTGAGGGGGGGCCATAGGATCGCCCGGGAGAAAAAAATCGAGAGGCGTAGAGGGACCCTTTTCCGGACTGCTGCCCGCAGAGGGGGGGATCCGGCCGGCAGGGGACGGCGTAATCGGCTATGCGAAGAGAAAGCCTGAGGGGGGAAGCCTGGGCTATTCTTCGAAGGGCGGCGCCGTTGTCGGCATGGGGAGTTGAAAGAAGAAAAAGGGGAGAAGACGGTAAGAGCCGGCAAAGCTAATGGAGGCCTGAAAGGGAGCGGTTACGTAAAGTTCGAAGCCTACTCAATTCTGCCGGGACCTCGAGCAGGAAAGGAGGGCAGCCGCTGTTGTTCGTGAAAATCCTGGAGCCGAAAAACGCCGCCGACATGAGAGGGGTCTGTTCGAGCTTTTAGAGGGAGAAAGAAGCTCCAGAACGGGAAAAAAAAAGGAGGCGAAACTTGAGGGGGGGAAAAGAGGAAGAGAACTTGAGGCGTCTCGAGAGGGAAGGTCTAACTGGTCGGGAAGGGGATTCGATCAGCAGAGGGGGGCAGGGTCGGCGCAAAACAGCGCTCCAGTTAGTTCCTTGAGAGGAGGGAAGGGACGGGCCCAGGAAGGGGAGGAAAGGACGCCGGTGCCGGGAAGAAGTAAGACGGGGCACCGTCCCTCTTGGAGCTAACACACCGGCGCATCGGAAGAAAAAGGAAAAATCCATCACAGAGGGGAAGGCGATGTTATCAGAAAGAATTGACAAAGGGACTTTTTCGATCTTTGAAAGTCGCCTGACGTATCGGACGGTGAAAAAGGGAGGAGAGACCGCTCTAACTCGGATAGGGAGGAAAGGGGCGAGATGAGAGTCATCGAGGAAAGGGGCATAAGGACGACGGAGGAGACTCCTTCTCGAGGAGCGACGGTGTAATTAAAAAGACCCGATCGAGCTTCGAAAGGGAGAGAGGAATGAGGCCTGAAAAGGGCCTTCGCACTCCTCGGTCACAAGGCCGTTCATAAGCGCCGAAAGGAAGGAAGTGGGGGAAGGGAACAAGATGTCCTCAAAGCGAAGTCGAAGGGAAGGGCTCGCCGCCACGATAGGGGCGACGATGAAACCCGGCTGAGGAAAGGGGAGAGGGAGAGAGGACCTGAGGGAAAGGGTGCAGCAAGGGAAGGAAAAGGGGCGGGAGAAGGAAATGGATTTACCCGAAGAAATCAACCCGCTCCCAGAAAGAGCCTTCCACCACAAAGGGGGAAAAAAGACCGGAACCGCACAAGAGTAGGGAAACACAAGGGGATCTGAGGAAAAAAGAGATGAGTAATTCTCATCATTGTCGGAACCCGTTGATCGTCATCGTTTCTCATGAAAGGGGGGGTTGTTGCGCCGATGTGAGGGAGGGGAAGGGCGAAGAGTAGGCGCGGCACCGAAGGAGGGAACCTGCCAATTATTTAAAGATCCTTGAAGAATGCAACGGAAGAGGAAACAACGCCGGTTTGAGGATAAGAAATCTTTGTCTTAAGAGAAAAGGAATAAGCGTCGATCTGTCGGAAAACACAGAGAGGGCGGACACAGGCCTAAGGGAGGGAAAAGGAGAAGATAAACTTCAGAAACAACTACGAAGAAGAAATTTCTCCGTCCGGGAAGGAGAGGGGCCGTCTGAGATAGAGAAGTCGACACGACACCTTCCGCGGCGGAGGATGACGTCTAGAGGGATTCAAAGTGTTCATAAAATCTACTTCCTACATCCAAGAAGGGAGGGAAGCTCCGTCAAGTGAGAAGAGAAGAAAAAACGAAGGCAAACAGCAGTGGATGGGGGAAGATCTGAACGAAAAGAAACAGAGTGGGAGGTCTCGTTTCGGGATCGAAATGGAGGCTGGTCGATCCCTCCCTTGCTCGAAAAAAAAAAAAAGGGGAAAAGTGTCGGCGATAGCGTACAGACGGGAACGGAAGGAGGAGCGGGCGAGGACGACCATGAGCAGCCAAGGGAAACCTACTTCCGAGGAGAAAAGGGCCGCTATAATTTGACGCTTTGGGGGAAGAGCGTAGTTGGACATCTCTCTCAGAAAGGCAAAGAGAGAGATTGTAAAAAAGACGAGGAAAAAGGGGGGCGACGAGGAGAAATCCAAACGCCGTAAAAAGTAGACGCTTCGGGAAAAAGGAAAAGGGGGGGCTTGGACGATTGCTCCATCATTGGCGAATCGACAAAGGTACGTCTATTTTCGCCGACAAGAACCGAGGAAAAGGGGCAAGTAGATGGACGCGACCAAAAAAAAGGGAAAAGGGAAAGTAAAGACGCGACGGAGCGACAAGACGAGGAAATCTACATCCCAATGGCTGGGAAAGAAGGCCGGTGAGAGAGAAAAAAAGGAAGGCGATCGGACGAAGAAGGGTAGTCCGTACTTTGAAAAAGGGGAAAGGCTCAGAGAGCAGAATCCAAGGGGGCGCGAATCGCATGTTGAGGGCGAAAAAGAGGAAACTTCAAGCTAGCGGCGGGAAAAGCCTGCAGGCGTCGGGGTGAGGGAGTCGGGGTATCTGAAAGGGGGGGAGGAAGGAGTCCGTCGGCAGATCGCAAATAGGAAAGCGATGTTTTCCTGGCGGAGAATAAAAAACCATCTGCCGTTAAAAGAAAAGGAGGGGAGGGACAGGTGGAAGGGACATCCTGAATGGGGAACGAAAACGGAGAGAAATCATGGCGGTAACACTTTGTGTCCGCAGCTGCGTCCCGTGCAACAGCCACCGAAGAAAAAAAAAAAAAAAAAACCTTGGAGAGAGAGACGGAAGAGAAAAGGACGGTCAGAAAGGAACAGATACCCGGAAAGGGGGAGAATCGAGTGGTGCGGGAAAAGGGAAGCTTGTGTGCGTGTCCGAAAAAGTGAAAGGACTTGGGGGAAGCGACTCCGGTGGTGAGTCGTTGGGGGAAGTCGCCGAAAAATCCGTGACGAACCGGGAAGAGTGCATTCAAAAAAAAGACGATTCCTTCAGGGCGAACGATGAAAAAAGAGTCTTAACTCAGGGGGAAGAGTCGAGGCTACTGCATTTCACGAAAGAGCCAGGGAACGGCGAAGGAACCCATCGGGGGACACTTGAAAGAGGGCCGCCGGGGAGGGAGGAGGTAACGTTCACTCTTCAATGCGTTCGATGCCGGTGTGGAGGAGATCGTTCAGGCCGCGAGGGGCGACCGCGTCGAAGCGAGGAAGAAGGTACGGGGGAATCTAATACCCCGAGATATCCTCATTTGAGGGGAAGAATCCTCCTTCGAATGGAAAAAGAGAGAAAGCTGAACAGAAGAGATGAAAAGAACTCGCCATATCAGGCGTGAAGAAAGGCTTGGCGCCAAAAAGGAAAAAGCGTCGGAGAAACCCGGCGAGGAAAGTAGGAGGCCAAGATAGAAAAGAAACGTTTGAGGAATAACCAGACCGGAATACAATTCGAAAGGGAAAGGGTCTTTCCTGCGCAAAAAGGGAGTTTCGAAAACGCACAAAAAAGGGAACGGCAACGTCTCTGAGGAACGGGAGGAAAGGCTTCCGGATGGGAAAAAAAAGGCCCGTCCTCTCCTGATAAAAAGGGGAAAAGGAAAGCGGAGGGGAAAAGGGGAAAGAGTGCAGCGCGAAATCCTATTGCATGAAGAACTCCGGGGAAGTCTCAATACGGAGCCCTCCCCCGGGAAAAAACCCCTCTTTTAGAAAAAGACTCACGGTGTTAGAATCAATATAACTTTTATGACCTGAGAGAACAGAAAAACATTACAAATGTGCAGAGAGACTATCATGGTAGGGGAGGCGGCGCGGAGAAAAAATGGCAACTATTAGTCTATCTAGCGTCTCGCGAGGAAAGGGACGAAGTCATTAGGGAGGATACCGGAAAAAGCACTTTCCTTCACCAATAATTCAATATCTGAAGCGTTTACGACGAAATTCGATCAGAAGAAGTCTGGGATTCTCGCACCAAGAACACTTCGCCAAAGGGAGGGCCCTCGGAGGTAAATCGCCCTTCTTGATCGAACCTTAAAAGGAGCACTCTCCGATTACTACGGGGCCTCAACCTGCCTGAAGGAAAGTCCCTCGGAAAGGGAAGAAGAGGGGAGGGTTAGCTGGGGAACAGGTATGAATAAAATGTCGTATTAATCCTATATCCTTTAGGCTGTTATCCAACCAACAAGAGGTATTCACAACAACAAAGAGCTATCTTTTTTTTGAGTCACAGCGTGAAGTACGATAGATCGAAAGGAGCCGGAACTCGGATTTCTTCGATCCATCTCAAACTCAAAAAAAAAGCCTTTTCAGCGGAGGGGGAAAGGCCGCATTTTTTAGGAGAGTAGTCGAGAAAGGGATTCCGCCTTATATAGAGGAGCGAGGTTTCCCGAGTTCAAAGGGGTCTTCATGGCAGGAGGGAAAGAGATTTGAGAGCGAAAAAAGGGGATAGGCGTAAGAATATTGACTTCGTTCGCAGACGGAAATTTCTTCGTAGAGGAAATTCTGAACGGAGAAAGAAGAGCGCGCGAGATGATCAGCAGAGGGGGAAGAGCACAAAAACTTGGAGCCTAAGCCGATCTTTCGAATCACGAAAAAGAAATTTTCGAGTCTGGTAGAGGGCGATCAGCTCAGAAAGACAGATGGGGAGAAACGTGGCACCGTGGAGGAGCTTTCTACGGTGGGGAGAGTCGACGTAGCGAGGGGAAGGGGGCGAAAACAGTTTCGGAAAACAGGTGATTTGAAAATCGCGCGCCCCAGAGGGATTCCTTGCCCGGTGGGGAAACGTTCACCTGACTTGGACAGAAGGACGGTGCCGACGGCAGAAGAGAAGTGGAAAAGGGAGGTTGGATTTTTTCGAAGAGGGACTTTGTCTCGCGTCCATCAGAGAGGGGGCATTCGTTCGATTGTGAGGGAGGGCGGAAGGGGGAATCAACTTCGTCTGGAGGAGGGCGCACGGCCGCGAAGGGGGGAGAATTGAATTTGGGGGGAAGGGCATGCAGAGAATAGGCCAGAGGGGGAGTTTGGGAATGTATAGGGGGGGGAGGGGTGGGGGGGGGGGGGTAGGGAACGCGAAGGAGGGTGGGGAGGAGAGGGGGACGATTGAGTAGGGGAGAAGTGTAAAAATGGGGTGCAGGGAAAGAAGGGATGGGAGCAGGAAGGGAGGGGAGGTGTGGGGGTCGGTGGGATGGATGGGGAGAGGGGTGACATCGAGAAGGGGTGACGGAGGGTTAAAAAGGTGAGTGAGAACTAGAAGGAGGATGAGTAAAGCAGAGGTAGGGGGGGGGGGGGGGGGGGGGGGGGGGGGGGTGGGGGTGGGTGATGGGGGGGTGGGGGGGGGGGGGGTGGGAGGGGGGGGGGGAGGTGGGGGAGGGGAGGGGAACGGGGAAGGTTCGAGGAAACTAAAGGGGATGGCATTGGATGCGATTTATGGAAGACGGAGCAGGAGAAGGGGTGGTGGGGTGAAGAAATGGGGGGGTAAAACGAGAAGGGGCGAGAGGGAGACAGGAAAAAGGAATGAGTGAGAGGAGGGAAGGAGACAGCGAGGGGGTAGAGAGGGAGAGGTTGAATTGTGTAGTCAGAGAGAGCAGGGAGGGGGTATCTTCTCCCCTCCTTTCTCAGAAAGAGAAAAGTAAGAGGCGCTTGCACGGGGGAAGGATCGTTACGATGGAGGAGGGGCGACATGCTAACTGATGGGGTCCTTCATGGCGTAGAGGAGGGTCTGCGGACACCGTAAAAGGTAGGGAGCTTAGACGCGGGAGAGAGGGAGGTCAATCGAAAAACGAATTCAGCACGCCTCGTTCCCCCGGGAGCGCCGCAGCGGCCATATGGGGACCCCATGGCACAAGGGAAGGAAGGGAACTGGAGAGCCCTCCAGGGAGGAAGTCAAGTCTCCAAAAAAACGGCGTGCAGAAGAGCATTTCAGTCATCTTGCGCAAAAGAAAAAAAAGGTCATACTGAAGAAGAGAAGTAGATCTTCCACGTATGGGACCAAAAAGTGAAGGGCGCTCAGGATGAGAAAAAGATCGCCTTCCACCATCAAGGACCTCCTTCCCTCACACAAGCTTCGGAGGAGGTCCCCTCACCACTAAAAACTAGAAGTCTCGGGAAAGGGAAAAAAAAAAAGGCAGGTTAAATCGGAAAAGCGCGATCTCCAATGTTTTTTGGCAGAAGGAACTTTACTCATCTATTCGATGCACCGGAGAAAGGAAACCATGATTTCAATAATGAAGAGCAAGGGAAAAAAAAGGTAATCAAAGAAGCACGGTTAGTAGAAAAGGAGCTCCTGCTTTTTTCGAAGATCCTCTTCGCGCTGTCGAAAAAAAGAAACGTTCGCCGTCGCAGAGGAAGGCATGAAAAAAAAAAGGGCTACAGATCATATGAACGATAACTTTCAGTCGGAAAATCACATTCGCTTCGATATAAACGAGCCGGGGGAGGAGGCACTGGGAAAAAAGACAGGCCGACATCCGCAAGAAGAGGAGGGATCACCGAACTGGGGAAGAGCCACCTCCTTCTTCCCTCCAGGGGAGGTGCCGCTAAATTCCCTCAGCGTTGAAGGAGAGCTTTATCTAATGGAAAACACGGGAGGGTTCACCGAGCATCTCCTGCTAGACGGGGAGAAAGCCAGTTCTTTCGTCGAAAAGACCCTGGGAGACGCCGCGGAAGCTGCGTATTTAGGGGAAAGTTCCATTAATACTTTTCGAGAAAGGGGAGGGGGGGGAGTTCTCCTCGTCGTCCCACGAGGAGAAGAGTAGTGGAGAGAGAAAACAACAACAAGGAGGGAGGGGAGGAAGAGGTGGAAAAACGCTTGACGAAGAGGAGACCTCCAAACGCCGTCAATTCTCGAAAAAAAGTATCATACCTTGGCTTAAAAGGGGCTAAATCGCACCGATCCGGAAAGCCGGGAAAAAGAGTACTGTCTATTGAGCAGGGAAGAAACGGTTCGAGCCATTGGCGATCAGAGAGCGACCAGCAAAAGTTGTGGGGAAACCGACGCGACTTCCGAAGGGGGTTTTCATATCTACAGCAATGGCGGGAAGGGCGGTGATAGGCGATCCAGAAAAAGGCGAAAAAAGGGGATGCCGGAGTCGTCCGTAAGGAGCAGAAATCCACCGGCTAAAGAAAAGGATGTGATGGCGAAAAGGGCGAAGCGAACGTACTGCAAGCTAAATAGATCAAAGAAGCTGACCTTTCATGCGGAGGGGGTATTCATCTTTCAGGCCGAGGAAGAAGAGAGGCAATCGCTGCATGGTGAAAAGGGGGGGGGGGGGGGCGCGGAATGTGGGGAGACGGAGAGTAAAACCCCGCCGAAAGGGAAGCCTCAACCGTCTTTGGGAATGCCGTTTCCTTCTTCACAAAAAGGAACACTGGTGCCTGAGACGCAGGGGAAGAAAATCCGGGAAACAACCACCGACAATCAAATCAGGGAAAAGACCAAAAACCTTGTATAATAGAAAACGTCCGCGTCGAGCCCCTAAAAAAAGGGGGATCATCGAAGTTGTGAGGGGAACGCGCAAAATGAAAAGGGGAAAAAGAATCTTGGGCAGGAAGAAGGAGTGCGCGGGAAAAGGGAACAGGCTGCTCCGGTGTTATCACTGGGAGCTCCGCGGCGGGTAACGAGAAAAGAAGGGTCATCTTCGCCGGGGCAGGCTGAAAAAGAAAGCCTGAAAAGAAAATCCAGAAAGGTCTTCACTCCGTGTTTCAAGAGGGAATTTCACTATCTCTGGAAAACGACTCAGTACAGGGGGAAGGGAGACGGGGGGCAGGGAACGGACGGGAAAGATTTGAAGAGGAGGGAGATATGACTTCATCTTCCACGAGGGGGTTCGAAGTCCGTGTTTGACGGGGGAGAAAAACCGCTTCGAAGAGAGCGAGAAAAGGTGACGAAAAGGGAAACGTCGATGAAGGAAAGATGAAGGCGTTCCATCCTCAAGGGATCTCAATCGCTGGAAAGGAAAAGAAAAAACCTATCAGGAGTGAGAGGAGGATACACGGATTGGCGCCGACCGCAGAAGACTAAGGAGGCTAAAAAGGTCTAATCTAAATACCGCCGAAAAAGAGGGGGACGCATCCGATAAAAAGCGAAAAGAGCGGGGGAGAGATGTGAATTCGCGAGAAAAAAGAAGTGCCTTTGGCGAAAATCCAACACGGGTCTCTGGAAGATGCACGGAAATCGTCCTGGAAAGGGAAGAAGAGCAGAGGCCGTGCTTCAAAGGAAGGAAGAAGGGATCGTGTTGGAAAAAGCCGATTCTGATCTAAGGGGTCTCACCGGCAACAAAGTCCGCATACGCGAGAGACGCATTCCAAACAGAGTGGAAAAAAAATTTTCCCGTTTAGCTCGGGGTCAACGCAACGGGGGATAATGTCGAAAATCCAAGCTCTAAAAATGAAAAAGTATCGGCCGATCATGAAAAAAATTCTTATCAAGGGCAAGGGGAAGACGGGAGACAACAGCGGGGGCAGGAAAGAGACTAGTACGGCAGGAGAGGCGAATGCGCCTGTCAGAAGGAGTTCACTAAAAGAAAAGTCTATGGCCCGAGAAGGAAGTCCAGATCTGCTCTCTTACCGGGGGGAAGAGAAAATGGAATCAAATCGCTTTCTCTCAAACGACACAAAGTCAAGGAGGGGGGGAGACTAAACGGACTCCAAAAATTCTTATCTAAGAAAAGGAATTAGCTCGCAAGTCATCATAAAATGACACGAAGAGAACCCTTACCGAGTAAAAGTCTTGAAGGAAGTGGGAGTTTCTCTGGAACATTAATAAGCTCTTCGGAAGGAATCCTAATAGAATTGCGAATGGGATAAAGAAATCAAATCCAACAAAAAGAAGGATTATATTAAACTATAATAATTTGGGGTCCCATCTTTTTCGGGAATAACCTTCATCAGCAGAAGGGGAGGAGTCGTCGATTACCTGTTTAAGAAAAAACCATCTGCGCCCTCTTTGCCTCTTAAGGGGGAAACGGATTACTTCTTAATCGGGCTTCACTCCTGTAGGAAAAGGGAGGGGAGAGGGCGGGGACACGTAAGGCGAAGGAGGACATGTGTCCTTTATCGGGGGGGGCCTTTCTCTGACGGGGAAGGAGGGGGGCTTTCGCCGGACTATAGAGGGGGGGGGGGGGGGGGGGGGGGGGGGGGGGGGGGGGGGGGGGGGGGGGGGGGGAATTTCTTTTTGCAGGAAGGGAAAAAGGCTCCTTAGACGAGGAAAAAAGAGGGGGGGGGAAGAGAAGCTGTGTGGGTGTCGAAAAGAATCGTCCCTTGGAGGAAGACATGATCGGCGATCACGAGAGGGCGATCTTGTAAGAGAGGGGAGAGAAATAACGTGAAACACCGATGAGAAGGAACCGGAAGGGGAGGGAGACCTCTAATCGGAAAATGCGGCTCGATAGAAGAAAAGTGCCGGTGAGAAAAAGGGACGGGGAGCCCAAACGGGGGTGAGGCTGAAACCCAGCTATCCAGTTGGGTGCCCTTTGTGAGAGGCCAAAAAAATTTCCATGGCCAGGGAAGAAAAAGTGGAAAGGAAGGAAAGCGTTGCCGGCCCGAGGGGGGGATTGTCAAAGCGGCTCATCTTCTTTGGGAGGGGAAGCGCACTCCCAAGTCCAGAAGAAGGGAAGGAGTGTTAGCTTGTTAGCAAAAGCATGCCTAAAAAGGCGGGACGTTCGACCTTGGCAGCGGGGGAGGGAGGTTCGCCCTCTTATTCTGAAGGGGGGATCCGTCGCCAAGAGGGAGATAGATACAAGAAGACTTTAGCATTGGCAGGAAGAGGGGAGGTGGAAGTGCTAAAGGGTGGGGAGAGAACGGAGTATACGCTTCCAGCTGGAAAGGTGTATTTCGCGGCCCCAGGAAAAAAAGGTCGACGAGGGGCGAGAAGAGAGAAGTCAAACGGCCTTAAAAAACCGTCACCAGGGAAGTCTGCCTTCATATCGGAAGGGGAGTAAATTGCTGCCCCGAGAAAAACGTTCCCTTGAAGCCAGCAGAGGGGGAAATGCATTCTGCCGACGCGAGGAAAAAAGGCAAAAAAAGGGAGGGAATCGTGGCTCCATTAAGTGCCGGAATCGGGCCTGATGCCTTAGTAGCCCGCCGCGGCGAGAGAAGGCCAAGAGACAAAAGGGAAAGCGCCAGTAAAAGAAGAAAAAGACGAGAAGACTTCCCCAGAATGTCGTTCCCGGCACTTTTTAGAGTCGATGAGAATGCTCTCAGTTTCGTCGGGGGGAAAAGCATCTTGCTCATTCCGAGATAAAAGGGAGGGGGACGGATTTTCTTGCGGGGGGAGGGGAAGGGAAAAACAGAGTAAATCCCGGGGAGGAGAGGAAAAGGGGTTTCCCGCCATGATTTCAAGAGAAAAGAAAATGTCAATCACAAAAAAAGTTGAGGATACCGTCGAGGCAGGGGGGGGTTCGGCCGATACCCAAAAAAAAGCACGAGCGCTGAAGAGCGATGCTCTCTTCCGAGCGAAAAAAGGTAAACGGCAGAAACAACGACGAAGATGCTCCTCCGCAACGGCAAGAAGCGCAGAGACTTCGCACTAACAGAAGCATAGGACCGGTGGATTCTGAGAAATCATAAAAGAAAAAGAAGAACGGCATCCGCTCGGCGGAGCAGGGGAGGGGATATCGCCGATCCAAAAGGGAAGGAAACAGAGTGGCTGTATCTTCAGAATCCGCCTACGTCGAGGGAAAACCACTTTGTTGGACAAGAATCTCCTGCTCGACCAGGAGGGGGGAAACTGTAATTGGAGGGGAAAGGGAACGTAAGCGTTCCTTGATTACGCTGCGAGAGGGGAGGATCCATCAATCCCCTTCCATGAATGGAAGAAGAGGGACTTCGTTGGGAGGGATAAGAGTCGGGCGAAAGACGGTAGTTGGACATCTCTCTCAAAAAAAAAAAAAGGGAAATATAGAATTTAAGAGAAGAAGCGTTGGCCGACGAGAGACCTCCAAACGAGGAGAGTACGTCCTGCTCTCAACTAGGAGGTCGATTTCTCAGCATGGGGCGAAAAAACAAAAAGAGGAGTAGAAAATGTAACGCTGTAATCAGAAGGAGGAGGGGAAAACAGAACCGGCTTTGAGGGAGAAGGAGCAATATATCTCTACATCAAAAGGGGAGAACGTCTCTGACCAAGGGAAGGAAGGTCATAATAGAACAACATAGGGGACCTGGACCGGGCGGGTGGAATGACGAACCGGGAAAAGAGCCGAGCTTATGCCTTAGGGAAACAAGTTCCTCTAGAGCAGAAAAAACCTACTATCTCTAAGCGCAGGGGAAAAAAAAGGGAGGGGGAAATCGGGGGGGGGAAAAGGAAGCAGAGGGAGAAAAATTTGTCTGACAGGGTTCTTGTCTTCGTGCCGTTGAGTGAAGGGGAAAAACGGAGAAGTCACTGCAGAAGGGCTAAGAGCAGGAGAGCGACGCGGATGTTTTCTGGCGAAAGACGGCATCTCCCTTATCAAGAGGGGGGGGGGGATTTGTACCTTGTGGCCTGTAAGCAGGAAGGAGAAAAGGATCTTGAAATCCAAGAGGAAAAAGGGCCCGGAAAATCCGCCGGGGAAGAGGAGGGCGTCCCGTGAAACGTCCACCGGAAAGGAAAATGGTCATATCGCTAATTCGCACGATTAAGATAAAAAAAGGGAGACACCAAGAGAGACTGATCAGAGGGTGCGGGGGGGGAAAGAGCTCAAGATGGAGGAGAGGGGGTGAGGCCTGAGAGAGCGTCACCGTGCTGGGTGTACAGAAGATTTATTTCCTGCCGCAGGGGACTTACGACCGTAGAAGGATAGGAGAAAAAAAGCAAAAGGGGAAAAGAGGCCTTCAATGGAGAAGGGTGGCCTGTGGAGAAAGACGGGTTTCATCGTCGTCGAAAGAGGACGGCCGTTCGATCAAGGACTGAGGAAGACCAGAGGGGAAGAAGGGAAAAAGAGGGGAGCACTTTACGGTCATAGGGGAGAAACGTCCTTAGAAAAGGAATAAAAAGACGGTGACCGAGGCGTGGAAAAAAACGATCTTCATCCCCCGCCAAGGTGACTGGTGCCGAGAAAGACAAAAGGACCGACAGGAAAAGGACATCTGGAGGAGAATAAGACGGCGAATTTAGAAAAAAACGCTCTATCGGAGCCCCGTCACTCTCCATATCATGGAAGGGTCCCTTCTTGCGAAAAAACGGTGAAGATAAGACGGTAGGCGAACCCCTGAAGGCTTGCAGGATCGAAAGGGGGGGGGGGAGGCAATCGCGCCAATAAAGAGAAAAAAGGGCCTGAAACAGCGGTGAGCGGAGGGGGGGGGGGAGCGCACAGCAGAGACGGCGTGTTCGAACAATCCAACCATCTAATTCACTGTCGAAAGGGGAAAGGAAACGGCAGGGAAGACCGGCGAAACCTGAAAATCGAAGAAGTAAATGCGCGAAAAAGGTGGGAGCGAGCGACTCTCTGCAATCCGAGGAAAAGAAATTGTAGAACAAAGAACATTCGAAGAAAGAAAAGATCCTTCATTCCAAACTTCTCTCCGGCAAAAAATCACTTTTCAATTTCGGGGGACGAAGAGGGGGGGAACGTATGGAGGAGGAAAAAGCCTACAAAGCTCGCACAGTACAATTTTCTCGTTTATCGAAGAGAGGGAGGATGCTTCGCGCAAAGGCAGAAAGCGAAGGACAACAAGCAGGAGGGTCGAGCTCCTTCGAAAAGGCTCCTGGTCAAGGCACTAATAAACTGGAAAGGAAATTGCACAACTTTAGGACGGAGAAAGAATCCAAAGATCAGGAGGAAGAACGGCCGAGGCAAAAGCTCCAAGCGCTGTAAAAGGCCGCCTGCCGAACCGTCGAGCCGGGAAAAAAATAGAAGAAAGCTCCCGAGGGGAAGTCAGTGGAAGCCAAGTAGCATAACGTCATCAGCAACCTGCCGGAAAAAGAAGCTTCCACCGGATGAAAGATGGAGTTTGGCGAGGGGGGAACGGGAATCGAAGAAGAAAGCTCTGGCTTATTAAGGAAACTTGGAAAAAAGCCCAACACCATAGCTAGAAAAAAAAAAAACGGGAGGAGAAAGAGAGATATGGGTGGAGCGTTGCGCAAGGCTATAGGGAAGAAAAAATCCGCACGAGGGAGGGGGAAGACTTGTCCATCTCAAACGCCAGAGGGCGCCCGGGGCAAGAGGAAGGGTTCTCCGGAAGGGATACTTCGTAATCAAAGTGAAGTTGATTAGAGATAAGAAGGGCAGGGCGGCAGAGGGAGGGAAAGGGACGAAGTCGGCAGGGGGGAGGGAGCGTACAGCTCTGGAGGCTCTACTTTAAGATCTCTAAAGGATCGCCGGAAGATAGACCGGGGGTCTTTCTGCCGGGGGAAGAGGTATTAGAATTCGCCCGCTCTGAGGGCTGTTGTCTCGATAAAAAGATCCGAGCCAGAAGAAGGAAGGGGCGAGACCAACGCGCACCTTGTCATGAGAAGGGCGCTGGCGAGAAAGAAATCCGTAAACACCTATGGAGGAGACGCCTTCCTAATCTTGCGAAGGAAAGTCGGTCTCTATATACTTTCGACTGAGGGGGGGAGGGAAAAGTGTCTTAGGAAGAGGATTTCTGTCTTAGGGCCCCAGCGATCCAGTGAAAACCTGTGTGATAATTCCGAGGAGGGGTACATCCATTAAACTCAAGGGGTGGGCAGGAAAGACGTTGGCCAGGACCAGGAAAGTGGATGGGGGGAAGACCTGCGCATCGGCTGGAGATCCAATCCTAATCACCGATGGAAGGGGAGAACTATTTCTTCGGAGTGCGAAACGGAGGGCTTTCGATCCTTTGCAGCGGAAAGGGGGAAGGAGGAAGGTTGACCTCACTTAGAAAAGGGACGTTCTTGCTCCAATCGGGAAATGATATTTCCTCTTTCTTGGCGTAGATCTCGGGGGGAGACATTCTACCGGAGGAGACGAAATCAAGGAATGGCGATATCGAAGGGGAGGGTAGCTGTCACCAGGGAGGAGCGCTTTCGTACGCGTGTCGAGAAAGTCAAAACGGCCTTCGCACTCAAAAAAAGGAATCCTAATCGCACGCAGCGGGGGAAAAGGGGGAGGCCCCAGGATGTCCTCCCGCAAGGAGAAGGGCCCTTCTCAGAAAGAGAGCGGAAATGCCTTAGCAGAAAAACGTCTTTCCGAACTCATGCCGTCCTTCTGGAAAGGGGAGGAAAGAGAAAAAGAAGGAGACGGTCTTCAAAGGGAAAAGAAGGCGGAGCGTCAGAAAATAAACACCGATCGCCGTCCACCCGCACGGGAGCCGGGCCCGCCCACAACTTCGTTCCCAAAGAGGGTCCCGCACACTCGATGAGAAAGGGTAATGAGGGGAAAGCTCGACGCTGGAGTGGGTAAGAGGACTCAGAGCGATAGAAAGGGGGGCGGACGGGATTTTCCTTGTCAGGGAGAGGCACCTTCTCTCCTGCCCACCATTGGGAGGAAAAAAGGCAACGGCAGGCTGAAAGGGAAAAAGAACGCGTTGATTAACGCGAATAACGTTGGAAAAAAGAATCCTCCAGAAACATCCTCTTCGCGAGGGGATTCTCTCTGCGACTGCGAAAGGAATGCGAAACAAAAAATTAAGGGGGGGAGAATGAAGTGAAAAAGAGGTAATTCCGTCGGAAAGACTGCGCCCTCACATTCGCTTAGGGGAGGGGTGGTTCTTCCTCTCGTAGCACAAAGGCTACGGCCGACCTAAGGAAGGAGGGCGAGAGAAGGACACGTGCGGATCGCAGAGCCAAGAAGAAGGGAACAAATTTGGGAAGGAGGCCAGAATCCCGCAGCTGGTCCGCGAAGAGAATTTAAACCACTTTTGGAGGAAGAAAAAAAAAGAAAATGGCTTCGGAAAACAGGGGGAGGAGAAGAGGAAAGACAGCTTTCCCTTGGGAACGAAAAAACGGGTTTCGCCCAGGAGGAGGAGGGGGAAAGCCAGGTCCATAATCGTGGAGGGAAGGCGTTTTGAGGTCTCCTCGTCGGAAGA
>Ga0179591_1393878_pt1 | contig 14908 bp, 17 predicted proteins | sample CZOMad2_1_08_16f_FD_182891 | JGI IMG/M metagenome (GOLD analysis project Ga0179591, IMG submission 182891) | Vadose zone soil fungal communities from Angelo Coast Range Reserve, California, USA - CZOMad2_1_08_16fungal (PacBio error correction) | ecosystem: Environmental > Terrestrial > Soil >...
GATCTTCCTCTGCTCTGTTTGGAAAGTTTAGAGTGGTCTCAGGGAGGGAAAAAAAAGAAAAAAAAAAGAAAAACAAAGTTGATTCTTTTCGCATCTTTGAGAGGGGGGGTTTTGTTTTTTGAAGTCGTTTCATGGAGGTGACTTGAAGGCACCGAGTTCGCAAGCGAGGAGGAAGGGGAAAAAAAAGGAAAAGCCGGTTTTTTTTTCCATTAAAAGGGGGACAAGCAGTCCTGTTAGGGCATCGGGGGGAGCCTACAAGAGGTATACTCTTTAAACAGATGGTACATTCCAATAACTTTGGAATATAGGGAAAAGGGGGGCCGAGAGCGAGGGGAAAAAGCCAACGTTTCCTTATCCTTAATCCGATTACTCGCCTCACTATCAAAAAGAAAGCAAAGAGGTGGAAAAAAAGGGGACTGAAATGAGTACTCACTGGGGGGGGGAGAGAAAAAAGGGAAAGGGGGGAAAGATTTATTACTCCTCCCTTAGTAACAGAGGGGCAACAACGGTCTTTACACTTCCTACTTAAACATATTAAGAAGAGAAGAAAAGACGGTCAGGGAAAAGAAGGGTTAAGAAAAAAGAAAATGTGGGGTGCCAATTCCGTTATCTCCCATAAACTCTATGGGGGGGAAGAGGGGCAATAATCATTCTCCCTCATCAGAAGGCAAGAGAATCTTGGGGAGGGGGGCATGGTGTTACTCCCTCGGGTGGGTATAGGAGGGGGGGGGGGTCTTCCTTTTTCCGTCCGAAGACGGAGGTGATGTCGTCCGCGACGGAAAAAAAGGGGCTAAAAAAGAGGAAAGGACCGAAAGAGGAAAGAAAAAAACGGTCTTCCTCCGCCACGGCTGGGAGAAGAAACATCCGAGTCCTCACACCTGCAGAACCACCACAGGAAAGAAGCGAAGGGACGATCATCGCTCTTTGTTTTTGGGGGGGAGGGGGAGGAATTTAGTTGGCCTTGGAAGTGATTCGCAGGAAGAAAAAGGGGCGGACCAGCGCCTTCTCTCGCATTATTCGACGAAAATGGAGTGTATGTAAACTCTACCTCCACCTTGAGAAAGTGGAGATCAAGAGGGGGCGAGGAGAGAAAAAGGGGCAGTTAAGGGTAGTTGCTCTTCCCTTTGAGAAAGTCTGCCTCTGCCGTGCGTGAAAACACGGAGGGGGGGACAAGGAAAGGCCATTGAAGTCGTCCAAACATTACTACACAAAAAAAGAGGGGGGTGCCCTCAGTTCCTCAGGCGCGACTTGGAAAGAAAAAGCGATAATAAGAAGAAAGGAGACGAAAAGAACCTTGATTCGATCAACTACATAGATTTTCAAAGGGAACAAGGTGCGGACCCATCTACAATTCAAGGAGGGAAGAATAATAAAAAAAAAAGAAAAAAAAAAAACATCACCAACCCGACCGGCATTCATTAATGTCTCTTCCGTTCGGAGCAAGAGGAGGGAAGAGTACGGAAGAAGGAGGTGGACTCAAGGGGGGGGAAGATGAACACGATTTCACCTCGTTTCCCCAAGGGGAAAAATCTTGAACCAGAACCGGGGAAGGGCAAAAGCAAGTAGTCAAGAAGAGAGAAAAATGAAAAGAAAGGAAAAGAAAAAAGAGGCAAGGTAAGGGCTATATATCCTGTCCTCAAGGAACCAGGCCTTGCATTCTTTATAACTTCCGAGCAGGGTAAGACGGTCAGAAGGCGGAAACAGAAAAAAAGGAGGCGGGGGGAGGCGGGGGGGGGGATGCCTATTGCTCTACCATTAACAGGAGACTTCCGCTCAAAAGTGACAGAGGATAAGCCCCTTGTTGTACTACCCTAATCAAAAGGCAGGTTTTAGAAAGAATCAAAAGGGGGGGGAAAGGGGAAGGAGGGGAGAAAGAAGAGATTCACACCCCTCTTTAGTATCTACTGGAGGTTTACAGAAATTTGATTTATGTTATTACACCCTGTCGTTCTCCGGAGCGCGTCGTGAAAAAAAAGGGAAAGTGGTAAAAAAGGTCCTCACAAAAGGATTACGAGAAAGGAAGCGAGCTGCACCTTCTTTCTTTAGTAGATTTGGGAGAACTACTAATAAAGGGGGGACAAAAAGGAAAGGGGGGGGGGGGAGGGACCGTAATATCTATCCCTTACCTTTTAGAGTCCACTGCATTCTCTATGACCCGACGGGCGAGAAAAAGCCGCTTTGGTCCCGGGGTCAAGGGGAAAAAGGAAGGGGGAAACTTGGGGAACTCTTTTACCTCTTTGTCAGGAAAGGACTATCGGAGTGCGGAGGGGACGCCCTGGGAGGGGGGAAAGAAAAAGAAGTAAGAACGGCCGAGCCATCCTGAATGCCGGTTGAGCAATGGGGGGATGTGGTCGGTTTTTCGGACATCCCGGGGAAGGACGGACTGAAGGGGGGACGATGTAGGAGAAAAGAGGAATCACGGTCCTCTTACGCCATCAGAAAGGAGGCCATTGACTATCCCTTTATTCAGGAGTGAGCAAAGTGAGAATCTCCGGCGGAAAGGAAAAAAAAAGAAAGACAGCAAAGATGTTCTGACTGTTTTTGTCGTCCCTTGGGGGGGTGGGCCCCTCGCGTACGTCAGGACACAAAACGCTGTGCAAAAAGAGGCAAAAGCGATCAAAGGCCGAGATCGCAGGCGGGGGGGAAACGTCCGTGAAGAGATATGACGTGAAGGCCCATACCACAATTTGCTCCAAGGAAGCAACTCATTCCTAATAACCCCATCGGCAAAGGGAAGGATTGCAGGAAGGAAAAGGGCGGGCCAGAGAGGGAGAGGGGGAGACAGGGTTACTTCAATCAACAAGAAAAGGGTTTTACAAGTCCTTCACAACACATCATAGCTATAGACGGAGGAAGAATCAAGGGGGGGGGCGTCGCCCACTGGGAGGAAAGGGGTCCGAAGTGCAATCCTCTTGTCGGATGCCGGACGAGATCTCTATCTTTTTGAGGTAAAGAGGCACAGAACACGAAGGGAAAGATACGAAGTCCCTCCCCCACTAAACCACTGATTCCATTCAGATTAGGTGCCGAAAAAAACAAAAGGGAAGCAATCAAGGATTTCATGGGGGGGGGAGCAGGAATTATTGTCCCATAAACCTAGATGAAATAGGTGGAACCGAATTGAAAAAAGGGTGGTTTTTGATCCATAGGAAAGTAACTCGAAACATTTATTAGATTCGCGGAGGGGGAAGGGAAGGGAAAAGAAAAAGAGAAGTCGGGTTTCCTTGTACTAAGTGGAGGGGGACTCAACATCGTGGCCATGGGGGACAAAAGTCATGGCAAAAGGAAGAGAAAGGAAGGCCACGTTTTGCTCAGATGGGGGGGGTCGGCTTACGTGTGATACGAAGACCGTTGGGAAAAGGGGGGAGTGGGGAAATAGCTTATCATATCCTTCCCAAAGTGAAAAAGGAAGACGTTCATCATCATATTTTTAAAAACGAGGTCGTCAGGGTAGGGGGGCCTCCAGGAGGGGAAAAGGAAGGGAGGACCAGAAAAAATTTCCCCAAAAAAACTTCTTGCCATCCCTATCAAAAAAGAAGAGGGGGACGTGAAAAGCAAACACTAAAGAATCCCCAGATCTGGAATGGAAGGAAATCAAATGAGGAAGATCCCAAAGAGAAAAAGGGGGGGAGATCTACGGAGAGAAAGAGGAGGGATTTTTTATCCCTCACGGACTACAGAGCAGAAGAGGAAAAACAAAAGGAGGATGAAAAAAAAAGGGAGGGGAGGAAGGTTCTTTCTAAGCAATCCCGCTTTGGGGGGTCTCAGTCGATTACCAATCACGTTGCCGCCAAAAGGAAAAAAAAAAAAAAAAAAAAAAAAAAAAAAAAAAAAAACCTCTGTAATCATCCATTGATTATGGGAAGAGGGACATTCCAGCATCTTTGCTCTTCTTGTGCTGGCATGCACAGAAGGAAAAAGAGGGGCTCGGCTGGGCAAAAAGGGGGGGGGGGGGGCGGGGAAATGGTCCGGACCTGGCAAGCCTTTCTGTTTTCCCAAGAAGGAGGACTTTATACTCTTTTAAACGATGATGAATAGGAGGGGGATATAGAGAGAGCGGGAAAAAAAGAAAAGAGGAGGAAAGAATGTTCCCCGGAGGGAAGCCGACCACCCCCAATTTGGGATATCAGCAGGGGAAAGGGAAGGAAAGTGGGGAAGAGGGGAAAAGGGGGAAAGGGGGGCCCATTACTACTACTAACTCGTGACCACTGGGGGGAAGGAACAATAAACCCTAATCTCATTTTCACAACGTGGCTTACATCAACGAAGAGGAGGCGCATTAAATTTGGAGGGAAGGGGGAGGTGTAGAAAGGGGATCACAACCAAATTGTGGGGGGGGGGCCAATTCCTTGAGAGTAAAAATAAAGGGTTAACACTGGGGGGACATCGAGGGAGGGAAGGGGGCGGCCTCAATTCACTGGAAGAGGATCCCTTGCCTTGCTGTACATGGGGGGACCGGCTGGAGGGCAGAAAAGGGGGAGGCGTCTGTATGTCCTACGACGGGGAAAAAGGGGCGACCCAATTAATTTACCTCAAATTAGATCGAACATCAACAAAAGGATTGGGAGAGAAAAAAAAAAAGGCAAAGACAAAAAGGAAAAAAGGGGGGGGGAAACGTCCCCTGTGTCGAATCTCATTCGAGGAGGGGTGCCGACTTGTAACCAATTGGAGGGGAGAAAATGGACGGTAAAAAGGGGAAGGCGTCCTTCTCAGCAGTGGGAAAGGGAGAGAGCACAAGTTAATGCTACGGAGAAATGTGCAAGGAATGGGAGAAAAAGAAAAAAAAGGGGAACCACTTGTACCTTTGTTTCCTTCACGTCATAAGGGGGAACTTTTCACATGTGCATGAAGGGGAAGGCGACCTTGGTCCTCGGCGGGGGGAAGAAAAGAGGGAGGGAAAGGGATTGACACTTCTCTTCCCATCATTGTTGGGGGGAACTCGCCATTGAATTCTTCCAAACAGTGGGAAGACAAAAAAAAGAAGAAGTTTGGAAACCCGAGAGGAGAGATACTTGAAAAAAATAAAAGGGAAAAGAAGGGGGGGAGGGCCGCGAGTCTCTTCTTTTCTTCATATTACCTGAGGCGATCAAAGAAGGAGAATTCATCACCGGTTCGTACCCATCGACAGATTCCGATGTCAGAAAAAAAAAGAAACCCAACAATGGAAAATCCTGAGGGGGGAAGGAGAAAAATTCTTATTAAGAAAATGTAAATTCAAGGAGTCACGGGGGACGAAAAAAAACCCTAAGAGCGCATGAAAGGAAGAAAAAAAGCGTTCCCCATTTCTCCAATGAATCCCTCGGAAAAAAAAAAGAAAATCGGGACTTCAAACGCCTTGATATGAAGAGGCAGAGAGAAAAAAAAGAGGAATACCACATCTCCAGGTAATGGGCTGAGAGAAAAGGAAAGTCCTGTCCCAGGCTTTCATTCGGTAGAACCGTCGCGAAATAGGGAGTCACGCGAAAAAAAAAGAAAAAAGAGGGAGAGGGAAAGCCGTGTCTCGGGATCTATTGATAGACCCTTAAGCAAAGAGGAATATGTACCTTGAGCTTATAACGACCATGGGTGGACAAAAAAAAATTCTGAAACAAAAAGAAGGAATGGAAAGTAGAAGGGAGGGAAAAAAAAAAAAAGGGAGGAGACGAAAAAGCGAGATTCACACACCTCCTGTAATTATCTACTTTCCATTCCCAGGGGAAAGGGAAATTTTTTTTTGATTCGGTTAGTACCACCACAGGGTCGTGCTGAAGGGGGATGATCTAAGAATGGTCTAGAAAGAGAAGAAAAAGGGAAAAACACCAGAGCTGATAACATTCGTTTCTGTTGGAAAAGGTGGCTACCATCTCGAGAAGTTTCCTACCGAATGCAACCTGGGGGAAAAAAAGGGTGCAAGGAGATCTAAAAGGGAAAGGGGGGGACGGAGGCATGACCTCTACTTCCATGGCATCTAGAAAAGGAAGAAGCGCCGGCGTTTCAGTTACCCGGTGTCCAAGCAGAGGGGGGGGGGGCGCATTGGGGAAAAGGAAGAAGAGTTGGGGTCAAGATCCCGTCTAATGAAAAGGGGGAGAAACGAAGGCGTCAGTGATCCAAAGGAACGTGGAGTCCTGAAATCAGCAAAAGGAAAAAGGAAGAGACATTCCTACTGACTTTTGAGCATGGGGGGGACGGGGTTTCTGACCCCGGAAGAGCACCTGGGGAGGAAGGAGAGGAGGGAAAAATCTCTTTATTTGATCTCCTCAAGGAGACTCGGCCATTGTGACGAGAGGAAAAAATTCGGGAAAAAAAAGGGGGGGACAAAATTTTAGCCATCAAAAAAAAGAAATGGGTGGACGAAATTCAATTGCGAGTTTGCCACTCGCGTACGGAGGCTGCGGGGAAAAAAAAAGGAAGCGATCAAAGCTAGATCTCAAAGGTAAGCTCAGGCACTTTTGAAGGGACGGAAGACATGCCATATATTACTTTTATTCCTCAACACATGTGGAGAAAAGGGGGGGGGTTCATCAACTAACTAGAAAACGGAAAATTGCTGAAAGGGAAAGACAGGGCTTTCCACTGCTTAGACGAAAAAAGGTGAACCTTCAACAAGCAACTCATTCAGAACTCCCATTGTGGAAAAAAGGAGGAAAAAAGATACGACAAAGGGGGAAAGTGTGAGGAGGGGGGGAGGACTCGGATGTTTCGATCATAATCCTTGTCGGAGGAAGGAGGTCTCGAGATTTTATTTAAATTTGAATCTTGGGGGAACCAGTCGAAGAAAAAAAAAAAGAAAGAAAAAAGTCAGAGTAGTTGTCCATCCAGCGGTAGTAACCAGCACGCCAACAGTCGCCTCAAAGGAAGGGATCAGGGGCAAATTAAGGGAAAGAAAGGAAAAAAGGAGAGGGGAAGCTCCGTAATTTGGCACCAAAAGGGGGGGGATCCATGATGACCCAGCCGTCATGTAAAGTTTCGGAAAGAGCTTGATCAATAAGGGGGGTAAAGGGGGGAAAGCCCGTTGTGCCAAGCGAAGTGCGTCGAGAAGGGAGGTCGTCCGCCAAAAGAAAAAAGGGGGCGGACGTCTTCCTTTCCCACCTTTAGGGGGGACGGGGTCTCCCACTGAAGGGGGAAAGCAGGAGGCGAGGAGGAAGGGGGGAAGGGAGAGGAGAGTCACTCTTTTAAGCTTCTGCGCTTAGAATATTCGGAAAGGGCTTGTGGAGGCTACGACAAAAGGGGGGGGGGGGGATGTACCCAAAACCGTCTTTCATCATAGTTTTAACGAAAAGGGGAGAAGGATGCGCCTGGCACATCCCGGCTTTGCCAGGTCGGACAAGTTGACAGAAAAAAGGGGAAAAAAAAACCGGAGAGAGGGGAGGAAAAAAGGAAACGAAAGATCCACAAGGCTTTAATGTACCTTAAACGAGTCAAAAAAAGGGTCGATTCGCCCAAGATCAACTGTGTTTGGGGGAAAAATGAGGGAGACATGAGCGAAAAAAGGGGGGAGCCAGACGGACTAACATATCATATGAATATCACGCTAGAGAAAATAGAGGATATTCCTCTTCTCTGGTTAGGCCGGGGAGGGTCAAAGATGGCTCAGTCGAGGAAAGGAAAAGGAAAGGGGGGAGCATATGAAGCAGCAAATTTATTATGGTCTGGTGACGGTGGGGAGGGGGGATCTTTTCGTGTGGCTTTGCATCACCTAGTCCGAAGCTAGGAAAAAAACTGGGGAAGCAGGTTTGGAAATTAGGGGAAAAAGAATGAGGGGGAAAAGGCCTGCTCCTTTAACACGAACAAGAAGAGAGTTAAACATATGATTACTCTGTCTGGTACATTCCAGAAGCAACTCGAACCTTTCCGAAGAAGGAGAAAAGGAAAGGGGGAAAGGAAGGGGGCTTATCCGTAGCCGAAGTCATCGCCTCAATATCTGAGCAACCCGGAGGAAGTGGAAAGGGAGGGGAAAATGACGGGGAACTTACTAACTCGGGACAAAGAACCAGAGGAAAAGAAACCCGAATTGCCTTGCACAACGGGCGTTGAAGGGACCTGAGGCCGCGATCATAGAAGGGGGGGGGAAGGGAGAAGAAGGGGGGTCAATCATTGTCCCAACCAAAGGGGGAATTACGGGATCTTCCCATAAACTCTAGGGGGGGATTTATAAGTGCGCACGAGGAGGGAAGATAAATGACCCTTTCCTGCTGTAGAAATACCGCTGGATTGCAAATAATCGAAAAATGGGGGTGGGGGAGTAGTATGTGAGGGGAAGAAGGAGAGGGCTCCTCCAGTTCTCCCAATATTAAATGTAAAGAAAATGGACGGCATCCGACAAGGATTATTTGAATCGAAAAAAAAAAGCAAGGGTACGAAAATGGGACAATTCCAACAAAAGGGGGGGAGAAGGAGAAGCAGAGAGATTGTTTTTGTTGCCAGAGTTCTGAATTTATTTGCAGGGGGGGGCATTCGGGAAGGGAAAGGAAGGAAAATCGCCTTCCTCGCGCAGTATCGACGGAAAAAAGGGTCTTAGGAATGAGGCTAAAAAAAGTGAAAAAGGGGGGAGAGGGGGAGTAGGAGATCGGAACTTCGTGTCAACAAGGGGGAAGAGGAATTTGAGATCAGAGGGGAGTTGATCGTTTCTTCCTCTCCTTGCTTGACACTGCAGGGGAGCACACGACGTACTCTTTTTCCACTCGAACATTGAGGAAAACAAAAACAAGCAGATTACGAGGGGGGGGAGAAAAATTCCGCGTCTCTCCTTGAAAGCCCCTAACTTTGAGAAAAAAGGAAAATGGCCGCGATTCTCTTATGGGAGTCATAGGCTACTATAGGGTCCACCTCAGAGAAAAGAAGAAAAAAGGTGTCGGTACCCATCATACATATTTCCGGAGGGGAAAAAAAGTCACCAACCCGCCTAACAAGTCTCCCCTGACTTCAGGAATGGGGGCAAGGGGGAAAAAAGAAAATCAAAAGGGGGAAAGGACGGGTTCCTCCCATTATCCGACGCATTAGAAGGGCCTTGACAACGTTCACCATCGTTCCCCAAGGGAAAATGAATCAATACAACCGGGGAAAGAAAGAAGGCAGTTCAACCTTTCGAGACAGAAGATAGGTAATTCCTACTCCACAGCTCAAGGTAAGGGCTAGAGGCAAATAGAAAATGATTAATTCGGGGAAAAGAAAAAAGAGGGGAGAAAAAAGAGGGGGGGGGGCAGCTCCTCTTAAACATAAACTAAATTTTTCGAAAAGGAGGGATGGAGATGAGAGACCAGTATCAGTGGAGACTTCCCTCCTTTAGTCAGGCGTGGATATGGTGTACTACAAAGGGAGGAAACACGGAATAGGGAGGGGGAGGGGGGTGAATCGCCTCTCACACAACACCTCGTATTAGTCCAAGATAGAGAGGAAAATAAGAAATCAGGACTGTTGAAAGAAATTTTTTATTAGGGTTAGTACACTCTGTCAAGGTACATATCCACTAGGGACGGAAAAAGGGGGGGGAGCAATCCAAAGAGGAAGAGAAAGAGAGGGAAGGAAAGGAGGAACTCTTTCGTCAGAATTTTTGCTAACCAGCTCTAGAAAGAGGATATGGCATCCAAACCTTTGCGGACCGATAGCTAGCCCGGGATACTAAAAAAAAGAAGGATCTAGGAAAAAAAGAGAGGAACAGCATTCATCTCCCGGCGTTTTGAAAAAAAGGGAAAGGAAGATGTCTCAGTGGCGAAACATGCTTTGAAAAGCCCTGTCGGAGGAGAAGAAGGGGAGAAGGGGGTGGACAGAGGAGTGTCATTGCTCCCTTAAAGGGTTTGTCGTCTTAAATCAGCAAAGAACAGGGGATGGGGAGAAATTGGAGGAGGGGGGGAAAAGGGATGAAGCCGTCATCCTTTCTCTTGGGTCGCACAGGAAATAGTATGTAGTGTTGACTGCCTCAGGTAAGAAGACGCCAGAAAAGAGTCAGAAATCAAAAGGAGGAGGGGAGGAAAAGGAGGGAAAGGGAGGGAACACCTCTTGCGCCTCCAGAGGGGAAGAAAGTGGTTTGGACTAATTCAATGGCGAAGTTGCCACACAAAAAAAGGGGGAGGAAAAGAGGAGAAGGGCAGAAGACTACTCCCAGTCCAGAAAGGACACAGGCATCCTTTTGACACGTCCGTTAAAGGGGGACAGTGGAGGGTGGCGTCGATTGCGAAACTAAGGAAAAAAAAAAGAGGGAGCCGTCTCTCCTGCGTCGAGAAGGAAAAGCCACCTTGCTGAGCACGTACGGCGACACAGGGGAAACTGAAACAGGATCCAAGGAAAAAAAAACATAATAGCTAGGAAGGAAAAGAAAAAGGGAGGGAAAAGTGTGTTCTCACCTTGATGAGTGGGCAGATTCAATAACTCCTTTCGATTCCGAAGGGGGTGGGGTTATGGGGGGGGGAATCTGGGGAGCAAGGGGGGGGGAAAAGGGAGAGGAAGAAAGAATACTAAGTCCCTCACAACACTGAGAAACAGCGTATTCCACCCCAGCACGAAAAACAGACATAATATAAGGGAAGTGACTTAGGGAGGGAAAAGGAAGAAATGGCCCCCTCCCTCTCACTTAAGTTGTGAAAAGAAGGCTCCCGGAATTTTCCCCCAAAGTTAGGAAAAACCTTGGTCCAGAGCATGTGAAGGGAAAAAAAAAAGGGAGGAGAGAGAAAAAAAAAACCTTCTCCTCTTGGGGGGGGGGGGGGGGGGGGGGGGTGGGGGGGGGGGGGGGGGGGGGGGGGGGTGGGGGGGGGGGTGGTAAGGAGGGAAAAGGGAGAAAAGGGGGCAAAAGTCTCCTTCTTTTTTTCTGGGGACTCAAAGCGTGGCCCTTTTCCCGATTCGTGAAAGTGTAGGCCACTGTCGTCGGGAGGAAAGGGAAAAGGGGGAGCAAAATCGTGATTCTTCATCTCCAAATTTGGGGGAGAAATCGGGGAACATTCTTTTCAAGCGGGGCGGGAGGAGGGGGATACTCCAAAGGAGGGGAAAGAAAAAAAAAGATGCAAGCATATGTTCACTCGTCATACATTCGCTACTTGGGAAAAAGCCTGGCACCCTCCACGGCTTGCCAGAATAAAGAAAAAAAAAAAAACGGCTGAAAAAGAAAAGGGGAAAAAAAAAAAGGAGATTTGCAGAAGGTTTCTTCAAATCCCACTAAAGATAAAAGAAAAAAAAACGTAACATCCATAACTCCCTGCTGCTTCAATGGCTTAAAGTGATGGGAAGAAGAAGAAGAGAAAGAGGGGGATTGGTTTTCTCTCCCTGACGGATCACAGAGCAGAGGAGAAAGGGGGAGAAGGGGATGAAAAGAGAGAGATTATATCCTCTGCTCTGTTAGTCAAGAAATACCTGCGGGGGGTCCAGCGCGAGGGGCAAGGAGAGGGAAAAAAGAGAAAAACACAAGTTTTTCTCTTGGGGCGAAAAGAAAGGTGACGTTTTTTACTTCGTTGGAAATCGGGGTGCTCGGAGGGGCATTTGCAGCAAAGAAGGGGAAAAAGAGAAAGGGAGAGAGAGCCGTTTTTTTTTGAAATTCTTTTATGACGGGTTGCCCCTTGCTGCATCCGGGGGGACAATACAGGGTAAAAGGGAGCGGGGGGACTTCCACACCTTTTTGGGAGTAGAGAAAAAACCGTTTCCGACTCTTCTAACGCTTGCCAAGAAAAACCAAGGGAGGATCCTCGCTCCAAGTCGGAAAAAAAAAGAAAAGGAAAAAGAGTACTCATGTTTGGCCTTACGCCTACAACGAAAAGAAATTGAGGACAGAAACCCGAATTCGCATTGGAAAAACGCCGAAGGGTGAGCGATAGGGAAAGAGAAGGAAAGAGAGGAAGGGACAGGACGAGTGTCATCATGGATCAAATGGGTGCCAATCCCGGGCGGCTTCCCCATATGTCACTAGGAAGAAGCAGGGGGCGCACGAGAGGGAAAAAAGGGGAGTGCTGTACAGGTTGGGAGGGAGAAAAGGGAGAATCTGAATGGCATCCTTTTTGTATTGGGGGTAGGAAAAGGGCTAGAAGGAAAAAGAAAAAAAAAAGGGAAAAAGGGACGACAAAGCTACGAGATCGAACATCACCCACTGAAAAGAGGAAAAATGCCGAGTCACACAGCGCACATGAAAGCAACAGGGCCGGAAGAGAGAAAGGGGGGGGAGGACTTTGTAAAAATGGGAGTTCTGAGTAAGTTACAGTGTCGCGTTCTCCTCGAAAGCAAAAAAAATCAAAAAAAGAAGAGGAGCAGGAAAGAAAGGGGGTGGTATTACTGAATGTCTTTGAAAAGGGAACCACTTTGTAATTGGCCTGCAAAACGTCAAAAGGGGGGAAGGGTTATTTTTGCGCTTCAAAATCTTGCTTTGTCTCCGCTTCGGGAAGAGGAATTCGAGGGTGGGGGGGGGAAGAAGAGGGGCAACTCTCCCCTTGGAAGTAGGAAAAAACAGCAGATACTCTTGATGGCTCACTCTTTGGCCCTCAAGTAAAAAAAAACAATTTAACGAACGGAATAAAGGGAGAAAAAGAAAGCGATGGGCGTCATATTACCTTGATTCGATCAAAGAAAAAAGAAAGAGCGAATTCGACTTCATCACCGGGGCGGGGGTGTAAAAGGGGGACAAAAAAAAAAAAAAAAAAAGTGCGCACCCGTCCTTCATGCATGTCTCGGCAAAGAGAGGTAAGACGACATAAGGGTTCGCCGTCGGGTGAGAAAAGAGAAAAAAAGATTGAAACCGATCCCCTAGGGGAAAAATGAGCATCTCCTTTCCATCTTGACTGACACCGGGGAAAAATGAAACCGGGGGAAAGGAAGAAAAAAGGGGCAAGAAAAAAGAGGAGCGACGCACGCTCAAGTTACGTCTAATCTACGGTCCAGAAGGGGGAAAGAGTGCATTCGGTAGAACTTCTCGAGATGTTAGCCCAAGGAAATGTTTGAAAGGGAGAGGAATCCGGGGGAGGGAGGGAAAGAATTCACCAACATGTGCGTCACGTGGTAGTACTCTTGCAGAGGAGAAAAGGGAGGGGGGAACACGGAATGGGAATGAAGTAGTACTGACAGAGGTGTTTGAATCTCCTCCTACAAAAGGGCCACACAAGGAGATACTTTGAAAGGAAAGGAAAGGGGGGAAGGGTATACCAACCATGGTCTTTCCCTCTGCAAGTACATATCCACGCTGGAAGGGGAGATCATAGCCATCCCGCGACCAAGGATTACTATACAGAGCTGAGCACATGCCGGTGCGTGGGAGACTATTGGGGAAAGACGAGAGAAGGGGAGAGGGGCAAGGAGAGGCGAGTCAACCTTTTCGGACCGTCTATGCGAAGGAACGGAGACTTCCACTTTCCGTCTCTATGACCGCTGTTCTCGAAAAGGGAAGACAAAGTTTCAGAGTGTGCAAGGAGGGAGAGGGGGGGGCGAAAATGGGGGAACGATTTAACTCTTTGTCAAGAGCAAAAAAGAAAACGAAGGCTTCAGTGACTTCGCTTGCATTTCCAGGGAGGGACAACGGAGGCAGGAAGGAAGGGGGGAAGGGAGGGGGGGGGAGGGGGTTGGAGTCTGACATCCCTGAATCTGTAATGGGGAAAAGAAGGAAGAATTAGGGGCGGATGGAAACATCTATGTAGTGTGATGCAAATAAAGAGAAATAGCGGACAGGGGGAGGAGAGGGGAATCAAAGTTCAGTTTCTTCATTCGCGCAAAAATAGTGAGCCATCCAGATTTATCTGATGGTTGTGTCGGAAAGGATTGCAGGAAGACAAAGAGAGGAGAAATTTCTCACACCCCAAAAAAAAGGAGAAGGAGGGAGAAGCGATCAAAATCCTATATCTCAAAGGTAACGCAACCGAGAAAACAAGGGGAACGTCCGTTTCCCTATATCATCTCCTCTCATCATATCTGACGTGAAGGCCCAGGACACATCCTTAAAAAACACGCAAATTGCCAGAAAGGAAAAAGAAAGAAGGAGGAAGGGTCAGACAGGTCTTCCCCTGCTGACAAGGCAGGAAAACAGAATTCAAGAACTCCCATTTTTTACCATTCGGCAACAAAACATATAGCTATGATTGGACTTGAAAGGGGAGGCTAAGAAAAAGAAAAGACGTTGTTTTCGATTCAATAATCCTTGTCTGATGCCCTACCGGAGAAAAATCTCTCGATTTTCTTTAAATTTAATCTTGAGCAAAATACTTACGAGAATAAAGAAGTAAATAAAAAAAATGAAAAGAAAGAAAGGGGAGCCACCCAAAGAAACAATGCAATTTACATGGAGGAAAGGGGGGGATACGGGAAAGTTATTGAAAAAAAAAAGGGGGGAACCCCCCAAAAAGAGTGGGAGCTCCCCGTCATTTGGGCAACCCAAAGGGAGGAAGGGTGGGTTTGAAAAGAAGGACAAAGAGAAGGAAGAAGAGAAAACAGTATTCTGATTCGCGCTCTATCGGGAGAAAAAGGGGGTACGCCCCGTTGTGCCAAGGCGATGAGGGGGAGGAAAATCTGGAAGGACGGGAGGGGTCGACCCCGGGGGAAAAAAAAACATGTCGGAGGGGAGGGAAACTTCTGAAGGCCAGGAAAAGAGACAAAATTGGGGGTGGTCTGCCTCCCCGCTGCAGAAACTCGGGGAGCGGAAAGGAAGGGGGGAAAAGAGGGAGAAAAAAGTTCGTTCCTGTCCCACGGACAAGGAGGCAATAGGGTTAACGAGGATAACGTCGCTACCTTGTCGGGCTGAAAAAGAATTCTGGAGGGAGGAAAAGAAAAAAGGAAAAAGGAGGGCCACCCGGCTCCCGGAACTCACCGAAAAGCAAAGCACACGAAAGATCCACATATGCATGGAAATGGACATGAAAAAAGAACATAAGAAGGCGGTCTGTAAGAAAAAAGAAAAAGGGAAAAATGGGTAATCGACTGATACATATCTCCTTTACACCCACGAGAGGAGGGGGAAGGAAGAAAAGAGATC
>Ga0179591_1309076_pt1 | contig 14907 bp, 28 predicted proteins | sample CZOMad2_1_08_16f_FD_182891 | JGI IMG/M metagenome (GOLD analysis project Ga0179591, IMG submission 182891) | Vadose zone soil fungal communities from Angelo Coast Range Reserve, California, USA - CZOMad2_1_08_16fungal (PacBio error correction) | ecosystem: Environmental > Terrestrial > Soil >...
ATTCCTCAAAAGGGGTTTAATGCCAAGAAATTTTCACCTTCGGAGTTTAAAATAAGGAAACAAAAAAAGTACTCTTGTGAGTGCCCCCCCTGGGTCGACATGGGGGAAAGAAAAAAAGACTGTGAGGGGGGGGGCTTTGAAGAGGTCTTGGCCCGGCGGGGTATTTACCACCAGCTCTTGGCGAGGGAAAAAAAAAGGGCCGATCGGGGGAGCGGAGGTTAAACGGGTCGCTTTCTTCTGGGGGGCCCGCGGTAGAAGGAAGACTTACAATCGCCATACCTGAGGAAAGGGAACTTGGAGGCAGCCATTTTTCACTTGGAGTTGATTGTACCGGGCTTCGCTTGAAAGGGCTTCCTGGGGAGCTGCCCGAAGAAGGGATAGGCTACGGAAATGGACTTTGATGAAAAAAGGGCACAATACTCTGCGCGCATAGACTGAAAGTCTCAATGGTGGGGAGGCCCTCGCCCCAGAAAAAGAACTGAAAGTACAGAATGACCAAGGGGGGGGACCAGTCGTCTGGGGCCAAACCAGCGCGTGGGGCACGGGGGGGGGGGCAACGCGCAAAAAGGGGGGTGCCAATCTAAACTTTGGCGCAGAAACCGGCGCAGGGGGGTGGCTTCAAGGGGAGGAAAACAACAAAAGCGCCGCTGAAGGGTCTTTCAAGGGAGGAGGGCAAGCGAAGGTTTGCCCCAGGGTGAGAGGGGCGGAAAACGGGGCGGGGGGGGGCTTTATTCTTCAGGGCAAGTGCGAAGGCCATTGAAAATTAGGAAGAGCGGTTTGCAAGTGCAGGAGGAATTGGCTCGGGGACGAACGAAGGAGGGTTGAAGGACCATGAGAAAGGGGGGCAGGGGGCTCAGGGGGCGGGTCCCCGGTTTTCCAAGTTGGGGGCAAAGGTTTAAGCGGCCATGACAGACCGGAACAGAACAAAGGGGGCCGGTTTTGATGGAGACGTTGAGGGGGAGGAAAACCTCCGAAGGGGAAAGGGGGCCAGGGATACAGAAAAACAAGTATTATCTTTTCAAAGAAAAAAAAGAAAAAAAAAGGGTTCGGCCTTGCCTGGAGGAACCCTTGGCTGTTAGAAGCCCGAAACAGAGGGCTTTTTTACCAGGGCCCTATAAGGAAATAGAAAACCCAGGGTTTCCATCGAGCAGATTTTTCCAGGAAAGATCATTTTTTAAGAGGTAACTTGGTAGGGACTAGGATAAATTAAAAGGGAGGCTCTTCTCCGGCCCATGTCAGCGGCAAAAAGCAATGTGGGGTTTTTCATGAGCTCAGATTTTGTGGGAGGGAAATGAAAAAGCCTGGACCCAAGAGCCAATAATGCGATAGGCGGGAAAGGGGCGCTTCGGCAAAAAGGAAGTTATGGTTGGGGGGGGACAGCCCGAAAAGAATTAGGGGACAGGGGGAAAAGGGGTCCGGAACTACTTTCCGAAAGACGAAAACGTAGGTTCACCGCCCATCACCTAAGGATAAGTTAGGGGAAAAAAAGAAATGACGTTTCACAGGGGTGGATAAAAAAATGGTTAGGGGAGGTTCCGTCAAAAAATGGGGCCTAAAGAAGATTCTTTCCATAGGTCTTTCTTTGGGGTTGTGTGTGTTTTTTGGGGAAAAAACCAGAAACGAAAAGGGGAAAATCGGGGGGGAAGAAAAGCTCGGGAAAAATCTCAATGCACAAACACCCGGGGGACCAAGAGATCTCTAAAAAAAAAAAGATTGGGGGGACCCTAGGGGAAAAAAAAAAGGCGTTTGCTGGAAAAAATCATGCATCTGCACGTACACTCAAAAAAAAAAACAAGACCCCAGGAAAGAAAAAAACCAGAAGCAACAAACACGGCAGCCCCCAGTCAGAGGGCTTCCCCGGGGGGGACTACAGGTGGGGCGGCCAGGCGGCCAAAAAGGAGGTGTTCGAGCGCAGAAAAAAAAAAATACAGGGGCCATAACGGCAGTGTGATAAAAACCCCAAAATACAAAAATGGGGTAGGGGGGAAGGCGTGGGAAAAAGACAACCCAAAATGCGGAATTTGCCTCTTAAAGAAAAACAAGGAAAGACGCGATAGTACTTCCCGGGAAATAAAAAGCCGAAAACCCTGGGTCAAGAAGATTATCTGAAAAAAGGTGAGCACAACTAAAATTTCTCTTTGAAAGGGGAAAGAAACGCAGGGGGGGAGGAGACTTTTAGGTTCTTTCCGAGGAAAACCGCCATTTTGATGAGAAAGGCATGAAGTGTCAGAATCCGAAAGCTTACTTCCTGAGGGGTGTCGGTCCATAAAAGGAGGAAAAACTTCGGTGGAAAAGCCTCCCTAGCCCAACAAAACACCTTACTACGTGTTGTAAGGGGGAGTCATGGAAAAGAACCATGGAAAGGGATCCGGGCTCAAAATAGCAGTTCATAAAGAGGGTGGGAAAAGGGGGGGAAACGAAGGCTCTAATCACTTGCCAATTGAGCCTAAAAGGAAAGGTGCCCCTCCCGGAAATGCAGTCCGAAAAAAAAACTCGACGGAATTCTAAACGCCCGTTATCCCCTCCAGGGGGGAAAAATTGAATCGACGAAAAAACTAAGAAACCGGAAGGGCGAGGTGGGGAACCCATAGAGGGGTCCTAGCGCCTTCTTTCCAGAAAAATGGTGAGGCAATCTCTGAAAAAATCAAACGACGTGGGCAAAGAAGAAGACCTTTTCACGTGAGATACAGGATTTTCATTCCTTTCAAAGGAAAACTTCTAAACAAGGCCACCCATATAAAGGGGAAAAGTCACAAAAAGGACGGACGAGTCCCAGCAAGAAGACCTTCCTCTCCGCCTAGGATTATACCCTCAGGCGGCTAAACTCCAGGCCGTTTCAAAAAAAGACCGACAATCACAAGGGGGGAATGGCAGGAAGATTTCCTGGGGAGAATTCACGCCGTCAAAGATGTCCAGGAAGTTACAGCAGTCCAAACTCCGCCGCCAAGAAAGCACAGTTCAAAGAGAAAAAGAAGGCTTCATCAGGTCAAAAAGCGGTTGGAAGACCCGCCGAGGCAAGCGGAGAGAAAAAAAACATCGTGTTCAAAAAAACAACCGGCCAACACAAGAACGAAAGATTCACGAGGGTGGTTGGACAGGAAAGACTCATTCCATGGGGGATTAAATAAAATTGATGGAGGGAAGGACCATGAAAGTACTTAAGGATGAAGAAGGGGGGGCCCGGGGGGAGAGTTCTACCCCTCCACCAAGAAAAGAAATGGAAGTTATTCAAAGCTATACCCATTGGAGGAGTAAAGCCAACCCAACATGAAGAAGGGAGCCTCTCGGCAATAGTGACCATTTCGAGTAGGGCTTCACAGGGGAGTGTTGGTGGAGGGGGGGGTTGAGCTCCCAAAAAAGGAAGCTCCCCAAAAAGCCGTCCAGGACGAATTAAAAATGGCCCAGAAAAGCGAGCTAAGAAAGAGTTCAAAAAAAACTTGAGGGGTAGAGCTCGACAGAAAATGCCGTTCCTAGGGGACACGTAAAGGGACTGAAGGCCTACGACTTCCACGAAAGAAGAGGCGTGAGAATTTTTAACTACAAGGGAAGGAGGGTTTCTGCGGGAGGACGACTTCTTTTCAGCAAAGGAAAACGCCAGGGAGGGGGGCTGTATGAAAAGGAGACGATCAAACTTCGCGCCGGGGAATTCGGCACGCTGATTAAAAAGAGTTTCCAACCAGACGTACCGTGAGCTTGGGAAAAAAAGAACCCAAAAGGGGGGGATATGAGAGACCTGTCCACAAGGAGGAACTCGCCTGCCAGGGGAGAGGAGGAGTTTGACTCGATGGGCAAAAAAACGCCCCGTTAAGTTTGAAGGGGGGGGAGACAAAGCAGCAGATCCACCGGCTACCGCCTAAATGCACTTTGGAGGAAGAAAAAAAAGGGGTCCACAGAACAGAAAAAGAGGGGTGGATCGCAGAGGGGAAAGGGGGGTTCAACGAGAGTGATCCCGCAGGGGGGGGGAAAGGGGAAACGATTTGCCGAAGGGCAAAACAGCGGTCTCACTGTCCACCTTGGAAAAAAAAAAAAGGGGGGGGGTCAAAGCGGGAGAGATACTCCGTAATGCTTGAAAGGAAAATGAGGGCCAACCAAGTCCCTCATTTACGTAGGTCAAAAGATCTCAAACAACCACCAACGGAGAGAAAATATTAGATATAAAATAGGAATCACGTAAACCCGGGAAGGACACGAAGGCAAGGAAAAAGAAATAAACCGCGGCAAGGGGCTTTTTTCTGCCACCAAAACAAACTTTTTGGGGGGAGGAAGTGAACCTGAAAGGCAATCGTCCGAAAAAAAGATTTATAAGAAAAGAGCAACAACCGGAAAGAGAACGATCCACACCGGGTGGTGGTTATACACTGATCAAAAAAAAACAAGGGGGGTTGCCAACTGAGGTTCACATAAAACAGGGGGCCCAACAAAGCCCCCCCGTGCAGACAGGAAGCCCCTGGGTTGCGAAAACAAAGAGGAAAAAAACTGCCGGGTGGAAAAAACGAGGGAAGAAGAGGAGAAATCGCGTCCAAAAGAGAATTGTGAAGCTTTACGCCAGGGTAATGGAATGGACGGATTCAGCAGAAGAAGGGAAAGGGAACCAGGGGATGCGGGAGAAAAGCTCGACGCAAAGGGACTGGCAACCGGGGAAGGAGACTACTAGCGGGAAAGGAACACACCGCGCCGAGGGGGGCGCCCTTTTTGGAAGAATAGGAAAGAGCGCAAAGGAACAGCCGCCCGAGAAGCAGGATGAAAGAATAGGACCTCAAAAGGGGGGAAAATCCCATGGTGGAGGAAAGCGACTAATAAAGAAAAGGTTCGTGTATTGTCGGGGGGGAGGAAAAGACATCCCGAAAAGGGTCCGCCAGAGAGAAGGACGCCTTTTGGGACAGAAGATACGAAAAGAGACACGGCCCTACTAGGAAGGAGATGTGGAGGATGCTTTGGGAATTTTGGGGAAGTGTAATTCTTCAGGGAAGGGAGGGGGGTGGTGGCACAAGCAAGTGAGGAACGCTTGAGCCCGTTCTTAGGGGAAACCCACGTAAAACTTCAACAAATTCCACCAACATACTTCCGGCACCTAAAACACCTCTACAATAGAAAAGGTAAGGGCCTTAAGTTTGGGGGTTGCGACACGTGGGGGGGGAACCCGAAAGACCAGAAGAGGCTTACCATGAAGCCAGGGAAAACGGGGGGGGGGTCGCAGGGAAAAGTAAGACGTTTTATTTTCCAAGGAAAGGTCCAACAGAAAGAAGTTTGGGGAAACATGTAGGTTAATTTTTCTGGGAAGAAAGTGCACCTGGAGCCCCCCTGAGTCCCGCCAATAGCTCTGGGCAATGTTTTTGGTCCTTGTAGCGGGTTGAGGGTAGGTTTTTAAATAATTTAAAAATCCGGGGGAGGGGGGGGGTATTTCCAGAGAAAGCGTGGTTGGTGGGGTGGAAATCTTACAAGGAATGCCGAGATGCGGAAAGGGACAGGGAGGGATCCGGAGGACGTGCTTTGTCCGTGCCCTCTGAAGGGAGGAGGCGCCATGAAAAGGAGGGGAGCCAAGAATTGCACAGTCTTCATGGGGGAGAAATTAAGGGAGGAATGGCCGGGAAAACTGGGAAGGGGGGATTGTTGGAGCCCGGGAGGGAAAGGGGGTATTTGATAGGATGTCGACGGAGAACTGGGTGGGTGGAGGGACGGGGGGAAGGTCTGAAGAGGGATTCGGCTAGGGGGGGGGACTGAGTCATCAGGGTGGGAGATAGAAGCAAGGAAGACCTGAAGAAAAGGCAGTCCGTGAGGAAAAAAGTAGAGCCAGGCAAGCGAAGTTGGGAAAAAAATGTTGGGGCAACTTGTGTCGGAACGCGAAGAAGGGAGATATATCTCAGCACTTTCACCGAGGTAAACCAAGAGAACCCTGTCTTCTTGAGAGTAAGTGCTCGGCGGGAGAAAGGGGGGAAAAAAGGAGACCGGGCGTAGGGACTGAGTCGTAGCGCATGACTGGAAGGCAAAGAAGGTACAGTTCAGGGGAAACAAAATCCAATATTGCATGGGGGGGGAGCGGTCAAGTTGCTGAGGGGAAGGGGACTCTCGGAGGGGACGTTTAAAAAAAAAAGGGAACGCGATGCCGGGAAAGTGGGGACCCGGAGAAAAAAAGGTTGCATTTGAAATGGGGGGGGGAAAAAAGGACATACCCGGGAAAAGTAGGGAGTCATGTTTGGGGGGGAAAAATCTTTGTGCGGGGAGGGCAAAAAAGAAGAGGAACAGAAAAGGGGGAAGCCGAACCGCATTGTAAAGTATCGGTCCGACAGCCGTTCTGGAAGAAAAGGAAGGGGAAGCCCAATGGGGCCGAGGGCACGAACAACGAGCAGTCGAAAAGAGGTGGGAAAACGAACAAGGACGAATGCCAAGAGGAGGAAAGGGTTTGACAAAGGTATCTTCACACTGGTTAAGCAAGAGTCATGTAAGTGGAAGCGTACGGGGAGAATGCGCAAGAGAAAAATACTTATCGCGGCTCCGTCCGGGAAAAAAGGAAAAAAAAGCGGAAATCCCAAGAGTTGTTCATATTCGGGAGGAAAGGGAAACAGCCTGAAACGCAAGAAAAAAAAGATGCAGACCGTAGAGGGTATTTAAGGAGACAAACCAAGGCAGGGGCAGAAGGATGCCGGCGACTCTCTAAAGGAGGAAAGGGGGGCAGGCGGGAAACGTAAAAAACCAAAAACTGGGGTAACTTCTTCCTCCGGGGGGGAAGTGTGAAAGGGGGGGGGGGGACCATAGGGGGGTGATGGGGGGGCTTCCAGGGAAAAGCCTCCATAGAAATCTGCGAGGTGGGACACCGGTTTGGGAGGGTCAGGGCAAAAAAGAATGCAATCGTAAGAGGGGGAAAAAACATAATCAATCAAGAAAAAACACAACAAGGGAAAAAGAGAAGAAGAAGGGGTTTTTCCCAGAAGACAGCGTTGGGGGGGGGAAAAAAAGGCAGATGAAGGGGGGGGCGCGTCCGAAGGGACGAAAGGGAATCACAGGAGGGGGTCCCCGAAAAAAAGGGAAACAATCGGGGGGGAGGTTCTTTGGGGGGGGAGAGGGAGTGTAGAACCAGGAGGGGGGGAGGGGAGTCTCCTTCACGAACTAACTGGGGGTGACCCTACGTTGCAGGGGAAAAAAAGATCACTAAAAAAAGACGAGTCAATAAAAAAATAGGAGGAATCCCGGGGGGCCATAGAAGGAAACATGCTCGATGTGAAAGGGGAGGGCTCCGGGAGGCGAAGAAGTGTAAAAAAGGAAAAAAAAGGGACAGAAGGACCTGGGCACAGTAACTACCATGATCGGAGGAACAGGTGAAAAGAAAAGAAGGTCTGGACAACGCAAAGACAGCGGCCCTTGAAAAAGGGAAAGAAAGGAAGTGGGAAAAAAAGGGGTTCGGAAAAAAAAAAAACCGCCAGGTGCGAAAGCATGAGTGTCAAAAAAAAAAGGTCCGGGGGCACAGCAAAAAAAAAAAAAAAATGTGGTGGTCAGGAGGAGCCTGGAAGAGATCACTGAGGGGGGGAAGATCCCGCCAAAAAGACCCAACAAAAAACGTAAAAAAGGGGTCTTGGGAGACAGAGGGTCTCCCAGGAAAATTTCAACCCGGGGGAAGGGGGACCAAAAATCGAGGGGGAAAAGAAAAAGCTATCCATTGGGGTCAGGAGGAGATACTTACAAGAGACCAATTTCTCTGAAAAAAAGGACATAGGAGAAATGGTAATGCAGAACGGGAAAAGGGAAACAGCGACGATAAGTCAAGCCGGGAGGAGAGACTTTGTCACCTGAGGGGAGGGGAGAAAATCCCTCCGAAGACCGGGGCGTTAGGTTAATCACTTAAAAAGGGCCAGAAAGATAAGCCAGCCGGTAAAAAGGGTCGCCAAATGGAAAGCTCGGGAAAAACTCCCGCGGGGAGGAAAAACCTACTGTACCTGGTCACGGAAGCAGAGGACTTTCATTGCCGGGACACGCGGGATATCTAAAAAATAAAAAGGACAAACGCGCCAGAGGAGGGAGAAGAAATTCCGGAAAAAAAACGAACGTCGGTCAGGAAGAGGAAATCTCGCGCGCTAAAGAACCAGGAAGCCATTTTCCCGAAAAGAAAACAATCAACTCGGAAAAATGGGCATGAAGAGAAGGGAAAGCTAGATCAAGTGGAGATGTTACGCCTATCGTTAGAGCTTGCCAAGAAAGAAGCACGAAAAAAAGGGGACCGCTACCCGATCAGAGGGGGGAAGAAAGCGCAAAAGAAAAGACCCGCGGGAGGACAGAGGAGAATCCACACGGTGGAAACCCCAAAGAGCCCAACAAGTAAATGAAAAAAAAAGAGGGGGGAAGTTTGGTGAGAAAAAAAAAAGTCAGGCCCATGTAAGTCCAGAAAAATGTAGAAGAAATTGAAGGGGGGAGACACCTTGAGAAGGTTTAAAAAGGAAGGGAATGGGGAACCTCCCAAAAAGGTGTTATTTCAAGTAGTCATTTACGCCGAAAGGAGAGGGTAAAAATAGGGGTAAAATCCCGGCTCAAAAAACCCTCCCCAAGGACTGCGACGGGATTAAGTATCGTCCCCCCGAGACTAAAAACTTCTCCCTTAGCAATAAATAAAATGGCCCGCTAAGGGGGGGGGCATCGGCCAAGTGTCGGGGGCAGGGGAAGTTCTTTTTTTGAAGTTAATTGGGGGGGGGGCACATAAAGTAAAAACAAAAAGCCCTCCACCGAAAGAAGGGAGTTGACGGGTAACACAATGCCCACAAAAAAAGATCTCCAGGAAACTCGAATGACCAACTCAAAAAGGGAAAAGTTGACGGAGGATCAAGAAAAAAAAAAAAAGGCTGGCAGGAGGGGGCCCACGGGAAAGATGCTGCTTGAAAGGCCCTAGGAAAATACCCCTGCCGTCGAGAGATCCCAATGGGGGAGCCGGTGAGTATGAAAGGAGGTTCAGCTGAAAAAAGGGGGAAAAAAAAAGGGGGAAGGGAGCAACCATCTTGTGCTGTAGGAGAATGTTTTCTTCTATCAAAAAAAAAGGGGAAAAACCTACAGTGAGGTCGGCACTCTGGGAGGAGAAAAAAAAGCTTGCCAAGGGAAGGATCTGTGGGGAGGAGAAAAAAAGAAAAACATCCTCTTTTCTGCAAAAAGAAGGGAAGAAGGAATGCAGGCAAACCCAGGAGAAGGAGGTCAACAGGGGGAAGTGGAAGCAAGACAAAAAAAAGTTAATTTGGCCGGGGGGGTGTTTCTCAAAGCGAAAAAACTAACTGGAAAAAAAGTCAAAGGGGAACACAAGGAAAAAAAATCGATCAAGGGGGGGAAAAAATCTTTTGTGGATGCATAAGAACGGTTTGAACTCCCCCAGAAACGAGGGGGGGGGGGGACTCAGTACAGAATTGAAAAAAAAGAAGAAAAGGGGGGAAAATAGGTCTCACCGGGGAAAGGGGGAATCCAAACTTGGAAAGAGCCTTACAAAGGAGGGGAAATCCCGCCCGTAATGCAGGGGGGGAAGTATCGGCATGCGTCCAAAGGAAAAAAAAGAGGTAGCCCTGATATTGAGGAAGATGAAAAGGACAAAAAAAACCAACACGGGAGAGAGATAGGAAGAAAGGCCGAGTCACGGGGAAAATTCCGAGCGCAAGCATACTTCCTGCCAGAGAAGTCAGTCTTGCAAAAAAGGGGGGAAACGGGGCATAAGCAACGGAACGTTCGCAGAAAAGGAGGGGCAGGGATTCCTCCATGGAGAAAAAAAAAGGGATAATGAAAACGATCCAAAAAAAAAAAAGGGGGAAACGGGGGAGGGGGGGGGGTACCAGTGTGGAAACTTTTGCAACATCACATGGGTCAGCGTAGCAAAACGCAGCGAAGAGTTGAGAAAAGATCTGAACAAAAAAAGGAAATTTGTTTTAAATTCTCTTCTGAGGGGGGGGAAAAGGAAGAAAACATTGGGGGAAAGAGAGCGGATTGAAAAGGGGGGAAAAGAATGCGGGGGAACATATCAACGAGAAAAAAGGATTAGTTTCGTGTCGACGAAGAAATTCCGACGCTCACCAAACACAACGCCTGATGCCCACAGAAAAGGGGGGAAAAGAATTAAAAAGGAATTCGAGTTTGAAAAAAAGGAGCGAAGAAAGATCGGGAAAAAAAAAGCTGGGAACTTTTCCGGTAAGAGGGGGAAAAGGTGAGCTGAAAGAAGAGCAAAAGAACTACAACAAAAAAGGGTATTACATATTCGCAAAAGGGAAGGGGTCTTGGGGGAAACAGCCCTCGACCGGGGGGGGAAAGAGGAAATTCCAGCTCAGGGGGGGGTGTTTTTTGGAGGGGAGAGCTAGGGAAAGGGGAGCGAAAAGGAGGGGTCGAAGGTGTACATGGAGATCGACAGGGGTTCAAAAGTGAAAAGTCAGAAAAAGGACGGCTTTTTGGAGGGGGGGAGGGACGGTTCCTTGGGGCCGCGGAGCTTTCTTCAGGGCCAAAAACAAAGTGAGAAAAAAAAAAAACAATAAGGCCAGTCAAGAAAAAACCCAAGCGGACCCCCCCCTTAAAAAACCTGAGAGGTCCAATTAATTGGGGGTGCTCTTGGGGGGAGAAAGGAACTTTTTAGAATGATCAGGAAAAAGGAAATGGAGAAGTAACCTTTGAAAAACTTTGGTAAAGGGGGACATTATGCGGAGTTTCACTACGGGGAAAAGAAAGGGGGGGGTCATAAATGGACAAACCTTAAGAAGAAAAGGTCAGGGGGGGCATACATGGCCCCGGAAGTCTTGAGAGGGGGCAGTCAAAAAAAGAACTCTGGGGTTACCGTTTGTAGGGTTCGCAGTTTGGGAAATCATCGGGGGGGGTGACCTCTTGGGGAAGATCCATCGAAAAAAAGGGAAATGGAAGAACACAAGGACGAGATGCTGATGCGAAAAAAAGGGGGAGGGGACGATTTGGGGGGGGAGATATAAAGGGTCAAGGCGGCGGGCCCTTCTGGGAGGGGGCAAGCGTTAAAAAGGGAAAAGGGACAAAGACACATGACTGTCGGGAAGAAATGATGCAAACCCAGGACTCTTGCAATGGCAAAAGGGAATCCTGGGGGAGATTTTTTATTTGTAGGGGGCCCTTCAAGAAAAGGGGGGATCCGGGAGTTTAAGCAGCCGTATTGCTAGAAAAAAAGGGAGACGTGAGGGGGGGAAAGGGAGGGGGGGAAACTAAAATTCAAGGCAAGAAAAAGAGGCCAGAGAATCTAAAGGAATGATGAAACATCCAGGGGGAAATATAGTCCCGCGAAAAGAAACCGGAAGATGGGAGAAAATTACCAGGAAAAATCTTTCTGGGGAAGGAGCGGAAGCGTGAAAAAAGAAAAGGCTCTGTTGCCAAAAGGGGGGGGCGCCAATGGCAAAGGGACGCAGGAGAATTGAGGAGGGAAATCTAACAAAGGGGGGAAACAAGACCGGTCCGGAAAAAGTGCCTTGAAGGGGGCGGCGAGAGTAGAAAAAAAGGGCCTCCAAGGTACATTATCGGTCGGGGGGAATTTGCGACCGGCAATTAATTTACAGAGAACAAAAGGAGGCCTTGTTTCTAAAGGAAAAGTTGGGAGGGGAAGTGAGAAAAAACATGCCATTGGAAGGGCCAGAGTACAAGTTAAAAAAGGGGGCCGGCCTATAAGGGGGCTCCCAGGAATCACCAAGGGGCCATTGTAAAAACGGGGAACTCATGAGAACCGGAAAAAAAGGAAGAAGGTGGGGGGTTGGGGGGAGTTGCGGGGAGTGAAAGCATAAAAGAAAGTGAAAGGGAGCCTACAAAGAGGAAGAATTTGGAAAAGACCGTTTTTTTCGAAACACTCATGATGGGGGGGGGGGGGGGGGGGGGGGTCGGAAAGGGGAATCCAAAAGGGGTCGGTGAGAAGAACTTCCTGACAACAAGAAGGAATGTGTCCGGGGACAGTCACGAATTCACTGGAAAAGGGGTGGGGGGAAAAAGCCTGTAGTTGGATTCACCCTGTGAACGAGGGGGCTTCCCGGGAGGTTCTAAAAGGAAAAAGGGGACTTATCTAGCATCTCGTCAGACGGAGCACATGAAAATAAAAATCCGAGCAGGGGGGGGGACTTTCTAACATACCCACTGCCTGAAAGGAAAGGAGTGAAATAATGCGACAAGTGAACTGATTGAGGAAGAAACTTTGGAAAAAGGCCCGGAGTTTCCCTGAAAAAGTCTGTGGGGGGAAGGGGGGCCAGGCGACAACGGGGTTCGAACTGCTGCAACCTTCAGAAGGGGGAGAGTTGTTGGGTTTTAAGAGGCCCCCGAAGACGACCACCAGAGGGACGATGGATGCCTTGGGGAAAAAAAGATTAGGTCAGGGGGTAGGAGGGAAGAAAAGGAAACGGAAAAAAACGAGTTTTCTCCCAGGAGAGGAGGGGGGGGGATCAAGAAAACCTATCTTGAGCTCGAATCCTCCAAGGAAAAAAAAAAAAAGGGAAGAGACAGGGATAGGCGGTTTTGGAAGGCGACATCGTTGGGTGTAAAAAAAAAAAAAAAAAGAGAATCTTATGTGCGGAACCACTCCCTGTAAAAAAGGTACACATTGGGAACTGCCATACTGGAAAAGAACAGAAGGGGAAAAAGAAAAAGGGCCTACTTTTTGGGGAGGTCCATGAATCCAGTGTGGAAAAGCAGAGGTCAGGAAAAAAAATTAGCAAAATACGGGAAGGGAGAAGAAGAAAAAGCCCCGAAGCAGCTCGCCATAGTGAAAAAGGGGGGTGTCAGCCGGAGGGGGGGAAAATCTGAAAAAAATTCGAAACCGCTGAAAAAAAAAGGGAAAGACGCAGAAAAAATAATTCCTTCAAGAGCCCCATCCCAGAAGGGGACCTATAGGGCGAAAAATGAGAAGAAAGACTTCGGGGAAAATCATTCGGCAGGGAAAAACTTTCAAAGAATCTACTTTCTTGGGGGAGGGGGGGGAGGGACTCAAAGGGGAGCCGGGCCGGAAAAGAAACTGGAGAAGAACCTCTTACGAAGGGGGGACGTTGTGTCGGGGGGCCCTGAAAAAAGGGACGAACACTGGAGAGAGCACCTGCCCAAGAAAAAAATCAAAAAACGGGGAGGGGGAAGGGATGTCATGAAAGTCAATGCAAAAAAGGAGAAGGGCCAATAAGTAGGAAAGGGTATAGGAAACGTCATAAAAGGAAGAATCCAGGGGGGGGATCAACAAGGAACAGAAGGAATCAGGCATTTAAATGCAAGCCGGGAAAGACCATGCAACTCGAAGCAGAGAGTCCAGGGAAACAAAAAGAGGGGGCCCTTCGCTCCCGAAAAAAAGAGGATCCATGAGACACGGAACGACCAAGAATATATCCCTGCGAAACGTTCCATGGGCGCAAAAGAGGGGGGGGGGCAATCAAAGCTTGCAAGCACGGAGATGGGAAAAAAGCTGTGTACAGAATCGAGCAAAAAAAAAAAAAAAAGAGAGACTTTCAGGCCAGGACTGGCTCGTTACGAGAAGAGAAAAAGGAACTAGGCAACCGAAGCAAAAAAAGAAGCACCAGAAGGGGCGGAAAAGAAGAAAATCCAAAAAGGTCAAATACATAGAGTCTGCGCAAAAAAAGCACCATTATCCATTGAGCAGAAAAACATCAACCGAAAAAAAAGTAGCAATGAAGAGTGGGAACGGTTGCAGCGGATGAAAACGTGAAGAATCCTATCGGAAAAGCCAAAAAAGAGGCCCTCCGCCTAAGACTCTCAAGAAAGAGGAGCCGGAAAAAAAAAGACACGTTAAGGAATCTGAAAAAAGTTTGGGAAATACAGAAGGAGTCAATCTTAAATCTGCACCTCTTGGGGAAAACCCAGGGGCAAGAAACACCATTGAGAAAGGGAGGGAAGCTTAATGTGTTTGACACGAATACTCAGTCAAGGGGGTCCTTCCGAAAAAAAAGAGGGCAGGGGAATTGGCCTAATGAGTGAAAGGGGAAGGAAACGGAGGTCCACGGTCTGCTACAAAAAAAGGAAGTATGACAAGGAAGGGGGAAGAAACCATTTCTTCGACCGCCGCAAAGAACCCAAAGAAAAACGCGGGAGTTCAGGTCGAGGGGGGTAGTTCCTTCCTCCAGGGGTTGGGGGGGGGAGGGTGGACATATACGGGAAAAGAGGATAAAAAGAGAATCCGACACAGGGAAAAAGAGAACTTCATTGCACTGCCCCAATCCAAGAGGAAGGAAATAGAATTAACCCTCAAAGAAAGGAAAAGTTCGAGACATCGGAAAGAAAGGGAAGGGTTCCGAGAAACTTCCGGGGAACTGCTGAGTCCCTACTACTCCACGAAACCTCGTGACTTTGGGGGCTCATTTAAGAAAAAGGGAGGCACGGGAAAAGGATGAGAGGAGACAGCAAAGAAAATGTCACAGAAGGGCTCAACAGGTGCTTTGTGGGAAGGAGATGTGCAAAGATTCAAAGGGAAAGGGCTCCGGTGGGGACCTTCTGAAAGAGTCTTGTCATAAGGGGGGGAAACAGCAATTGACAAAAAGGGACAAATTGTGAGTCGTACACTGAAAAAAAGGGGGGGGAAGGGGAAACGGAGCCTGCCATGCAAAAAAGTGAGGAATCGCTGGGGGAGAGGTTTCACCCTGGGAGAGGAGAAAAGTACAAGAGAAACAAAATGTGCACTAGTTACAAAGGAGGCTCCCCGAAGAGGCTACCGCCAGAAACATGTCACTGGGAAAAAATGTGAAAACCATGAAAAAAGAAAAAAAGAGATCATGTTTAAAAAAAAAGGAGGTTGGTGGAAGACTCAAGAAGGGGAAGACTCCAATGCTGTGCAAAAGAGGGGCCTCACTTTGGAAGAGAGCACCTTCTTCCCTTGAAAAGGTGGGGGTGTTCACACTAAAAGGAAGATCCGCCCGTATTATGGGACGGGAAAGGAATGGAAAGAGAACTACCGAAGAGGTTTTCCCGGGA
>Ga0179591_1367549_pt1 | contig 14907 bp, 17 predicted proteins | sample CZOMad2_1_08_16f_FD_182891 | JGI IMG/M metagenome (GOLD analysis project Ga0179591, IMG submission 182891) | Vadose zone soil fungal communities from Angelo Coast Range Reserve, California, USA - CZOMad2_1_08_16fungal (PacBio error correction) | ecosystem: Environmental > Terrestrial > Soil >...
GGCACCTTCCGTGCCTCAGGGAAGGTAATTCTCCAGGACCGCTAAGGAAGACGGTACGTGTTGGGTAGGGTGGCATTTTGTGGGAAGAGGGGGGTGAAAGGCGCTAGTGATGAAAAGTCGGGGGGAAAAACTAGCCGATGGGGGCCCCGCAGGATGTTAGGGGCCATGTCCCTTCAAATTTAAAAAAAACGAATCTAAAGGAAGGGCTTGTGTTGCGCGCATTTGCCTTAGAGGGAAGAGAAGGCCGACAACATTACTTCTGGTCAAAAAGCGTACACTGTAAGGGGGCCGAAAGAAAAAAACGCCGGAAAAAGAGGTTTGCAAAGGAAGATGGACCGCCTACCAACCAAAATTAGGGAGGTTGGGGGAAAACATTGTGGTGGACGTCGAATGCGTTTCGAGAGGGTATCCCTCCTTGGCATTGCCGGCTCAGAAAACATTTTTCGAAGTTGGATTAGCGAGGTTAAAAAGGAAAACTCATTTTGTGGTAGGACGTGAAACCCAGTAAACGCGTAGAAAAAAGGACCTAAGGGGTTGCGAAGGCTGGAAAACATCTCGGGAGGGGGGGAAGGGGGTGTGGAGGGAGAAAATCGCACTCGGAGAAAGCTCCCAACAAAAGAGGATATTGTTGGTTTGACTCAAAGAAAGACCGAGAAAATGACAGAAGCGAGGAATCACAATGGGGAGTGCCTGCAAATAGGTTTATTTAAAAAATGGCCAGGACTATTTCTGGGGATGGCAAAGGAAACGTTTCTCCCCACCCCCATGGAAAATGGCACGGGCAGAGCGCCACGGTGGACGATATTTATTATAAAAAAGGTTAGGCCTATCCAAAAAAAGTGTGCCTGCTGGCGAATAGGAAAAGAGGGGAAACGGCTTGGGGGGTTACTAACCTCCCGTATCCTTCAGCATTGTACCATTTTTTGCTAAACGGCGAACAGGTACTTGGGGTAGTTGGGGCCAATCGCAGCAAAACGGGAGCACTACAGGAATGAAGGAAAGAGAAAAGGGATTATTTATGGAATTTCCACCCGTTCCTCACTCGACTCCGAGGGAAAAGGAAAGAAGCCAAAAAGGAAAAAAAAGTGTTGCAGCCTCAAGCAAGAGGGGGAAAGGGGTCGAAAAAACCAACTTAAAAGGAAGTAAGGCTTTGAAAGTCTTTAGAGGAAAAGGTGGGCTTCTAAGCTATCAGGAAGGAGGAGTTCCGACATCAAATAGTCGTAGGAATAAAAGCTATCAGTTCGAGGAAAGAGGGGGGTTGGCATGGTCCGTTTGGCTTGGATTAAAAAGGATAGGCCAAGGGGACATCTGTTAAGTGGGAAAAAACCTATAACGTGGGAGGAGAGTGCCAGCTATCTTAATCCCCTGGAAGCTAGGCTATCAATTAGTGTCCCCATATCAATGCATTGGACCTTAAAAACTCAAGTTGCTAAGCATCAGTCTAATCAAACCTTTAAAAAGTTCAGAGAGAGGGGAAAGCTCGTTACAATGTAGGCTATTCACGGGGGAAAGGTCTGTACTAAGGGAAATGGTCGATTTTGAGTAAAGAAGGCCTGGTCTTTAACGACTTTCATAGGAAAGAAGAGAGAAGTGCCCTTGCTTCTGTTCACAGGAAAGGGGAAGGAAAAAGGGAGTCAGGCAACGTTAGACTCCCAGCCTCAAATAGGGTACTTATCTTATCATTCAAAGGTGAGTTGAGGGCGAAAACTCTCAACAACAACACCGATTATTGGGAAAAATTAAAAAAGATGTTGGCGCACTCAGCACTAAATAAACTGACTCTGGGTAATCAATCAGCAGGTTCAAAAAAAAAACTCGGGCTTAAAAAAAGGAGTTCAAAAAGTTTCGGTTAAAAGCCATACACATCAAATAGGAAGAGCGCGCAGAGGGGCGCAGGCCCATACAAATCGGTACGGAAAATCGAACTAACGCTGGGGAATATCATTTCTCTCTCACTAAATGGGGGAAAGAGAGGGTACCTCTATCCAATCTTTGGGAAGTGGGTTCGGAACGATCGTGCCCAGAACCAAGGAAAAGCAATCAGCATAAGAGCATGGACCATGGTCCAGGTGCCAAAGTGCTCAGCTGGGGGACAGACCCCGCTTCACAGTTTTAAGGTCCAACGCGTTTCAAAGGGGAAGTTGGGGTCTGTCTAAAACGAGCACAATTGAAAAAAGGAACAAAGATTCAGGTCAGCCCCCGCGCGATGGCCAGGGATTTTCAAGCAGGACAAGGCCGTCGAGCTGTCGTGAAATGGCATAGAAAAATGAAGGGAAAGAAACAATCCGTTGGAAGTGTCAAGCATCCCTCCTGGGACGGTCTTCCATTTTCAGGGGTTGAGATGTCCGATAAACCTCTGGGCGGGAAAGCAAACGTGGCATGGATAAGATGAAAAAAGGGAGAAAGCGGAGCGTATCACTTAAGAAAAACGGCAGCCTCATAATCTGGAAGTACGGCGGGAGTTCCGTAAAGCCGCAAAAACAAGTTGGTGTTGGTTGCGAAATTGGGGGGGGGAAGGCCAAAAGAATTAACCGTTCGCCAAGAATAACCTTGAAAAACGCTGAATAATGGAATTATTGAAAGAAGTGGGAAAAAACCTCTTCGAGGACTCAAATCCACTTGGGGATACGGAGATTCGTTATCTCGAGTACAAGAGGGGGTGTCGTCAGGTGGAGATCCAGTTTGCCCCTGGGGGCCGGTGGGAGTGAATGAACATTAAGGGTGGGAAAAAAACTCCCCGGAACCCCCCTTCTAAAAGTATTAGAAATTCAGCGTTGATTTCATACTGAAGGGGGGGGGGACAAGCGTCTTAAAGCAGTTCAACAAGGGTAAATTCGAGCAAAGGATCCACAAACCGTAGAGGGAAGAGTTTTAAGTGCGCGTGTGGGGGGAAAAAGCGGGGGCTTGACATGCGTCACTCAAAAGGAAGCGGCTACGAACCAAGAAGGACGCAACTGGGAACGAGAGTTCTTTAAGGAAAAAAATAAGGCCCGCTCCTAATCAAAAAGAAAAAATAGAAGGGTCCTCTAGCAAGGGAACAATGCCAGAAATAGGGAAAGACAACTGTTAAAAGTGTCACCATCCAGGGACCGAACTTTCCACACAACGGGTCCCAGTGGGTCACACACTCAGGGGGGGGGGGGGAGTAAAATCGCGCCCACTGCACAAAATGGGGGAGGGAACATGCGTTACAGGATTTAGCTTGACGAGAACTTAATGGGGGGGTGGCTTTTGATCGGGGGAAAAAAAAGAGGAAGGCTACAATTAGCGCAAAGGGCTCCCACACAGAGGGGTTCGGGGATGTGGAATATCTGAAGGAACTGAGGGACCCACCTACAAAGGGATTTCTACAAAAAAGGACGGCCTATTTAACCGACCGGTTGGGGTCCTAAAAGGAGAAGGGGGAAAGAAATCCCCCAACATAACCGACCCACCCACGCGGAATCAAAAAAGATAGCGAATATCAGGAAAAAAAAGGCACAATGATCTAAGGTCTTCAACACCGTAATAAGAGAAAGAAGAAGTGAACGCGTTCGAAACTGACTAATCGTTTCGCCAAACCCTAGACAGACCAATAGCCCCGAACATGCCTCTTATTAGCCCGTAACCGCGCTTGGAATGACGTCCCACATGTATAAAAACAAAAGGGTCAGGAGACCCTCTTTCATGCCCAGGCTATCCGGCTCGGGGCATGGATAAGGCGGCACGGGGGAAGGGATGGAGGCAAGGGGAAAGGGTATACGGGCGCTGAGCCCCGAACCCGTTGGTGGGGGGGAAAGCCGGTATTACACTTAGTGTCGGTAACATTCGAGGTTCCCCGCGCTCATAAAATCTGGATAAGGAAAAGGTTCGGCGAGACCTGTGCCTCCGACTCATTAAGACTGTCTTCACTTCGGGCGAGGAAAACATTCAAAGAGGTTTATGCAAAAAAGAAAGGGTGGTATCGATAAAAAAACAGGAGATTATAATTCAAGGGGGATTTCAAAGGTTTAACCTGGGGGGGTTGGAAAGCGTTGCACGCAAATACGGGGAAAGGGAAGGGAGATTCGGGACAGGAGCAAGTCGAAGACTGTGTTAGAAACAGTAATTGACGGAAATCCGAAGGGGACATTAATGTTCGTAAAGGCTGGCGCCCGACTAAAAACCTTTGTTAGGATCAATGTAAACCGTCCAATTAATGGTTTTAAAAAGGGAGGCCTCTGGAGACACCTGCGAGGGTAATGGGTGATTATGGGACCCCTGGGAACAAAAGATAAATGGTTGCACAGAGAAACGTGAGGGACTTGGTATGAAAGTTACTATCAAGCGTCCTGACAGCCGTTACTCGGGTACTTAGGAGGGTCAAAAGATTTTAGCCCACGAGGGGCGCAGTTGTACGCGCGACCACTTCTTAAAAATCGTATTGAGGAAAAAGAAGAAGGGATCTAACCTTCGGAATCGAAAAACTTTTAAAAGGGGGAATCCGCTAAGCTATCGTCCAAAAAGTTCATTCGGGGGGGGGGGGGGGGGGAGTTTGAATAAAATTGTTGGTATTCAATGTTTAAAGAATAGAACTCAATACAACAGATTCCATGCGGAGAAACATGTATGGGGGCTCCCCAGTTCCTAAAAAATGGAAGGAAGCTAAAAGGGGGATAATGTTCGTCGGGGAGTGGGGGGGGAGGCATTTGGTAAAAAGGGGCACTTTGTGCAAAGAAGAAAATCCCGAAAAAGACTTCTGGTCAAAGGACACCCGGGGGGACCCAACCCGCCAAGTAGACAAGTTTCATGGGGGCAGCATCCCTAAATCCATTATTCATGTGTTACCCACTGAAAAAATTGGGGGCATCTGAAAACTATGTTTGGGGGGAGTTAAAAAAGAAATGACGATCTCTGGCCCGTATCACAAATGTAAAAAAGGTGTATTTATCTGCGGGGGTGGTTTACGAGCCGTCAGGGCGGGGGAATGGAAGCAGGAACCGCCTATCTATCTGCTCAAATAAAGGGGGGGAGTAAGAAGTTGATAAATCCACTCTCGTGTTATTCTGAGGGGAAGCATGTCATAAGGACACAGCGTGCAGGCAACCGATTACAAAATCGCTGGGAGGTCATGGGGTTTTGACTCAAGGGCTGAACCTGGAAAAAGAAAAACTTGTAATTGGAAGGTGTAAACTATCGGAAAAGTTGGGGGGGGACTGCCAGCGCTGAGTAGAGCCATAATTCAGCAAGTGGAGAGCGTGAAAGGAGGTGCCCAATCTCAAAGGGCACAAGGAGAGAATCGAGGTCACATGAAGGGGGTGAAAACTGAAATAAGATAGCCGACCGAAAAAAACCCGTGCAGGCTGCTAAGAAGGAAAACACCGCTTGGAGTTAACTAAAATAACTCCCTGGAATAAAAATGCGCATTTAGGTTTGCTTGGAGGAGTTAAGGGGGGGTCTGGGGTGGCGAAGATCATCACCCGGGGAAAAAAACCACCGAAGGGGAGCAAAGCATACATGCTAGGAAAAGTATTAAATAAAGAGGGCCTTGATAAAACGAGAAAGCGAGAGGAGAGGAAGTGAGCCCATTCCAAAACGTGAAAAATTTAAGGGAACATGAAAAAAAAAACATCATGGAAGACCGGGCTTCGTGGAAGGGGTTACAACCGTATGGCTGACTATAAAAGTTTCGAGTTCCGACATCCAGAGATAGGGACTGCCTTTTAGGAAAAAGACAGAGGGGCGGTATTCAATGCAATCTTGTGGGCCCTGAAGAACGGGATATCAAGATTCCAACGAGACACGAAGGCGAGGGAAAAAAACGAGGAGCGCAAGCTCTGTCAAAAAGCTAAGAACAGAAGGTGGACTATCCCGGGAAGTCATCAGCTGCCTTGCTGAAACGAATGAATGGGGGCGATCGCGGGACGGATGAAAAAAACAAATGTGCTCGAGTGAAAAGGGTTACAAAGGGGGGCAGGAGAGAACAAAGTTTCCAGACGAATAAGTCGGTCATTGCAAGTCTCCCTGTGGGGGAACGGATATTCAGAAAGAAGAGCGTGCTCCGGGTCGCAAGGGTAGGGAGGCAAAAAAGAAACGCTGTGAAAAGTTTAAACAAGACAAGTAGATAAAAGACATTACTAAACGAGGAAAGAAGGGAGGGTTTGACGCAACAATATCCACACAACAACGGATTAGGAGAAAGGGGGGTCGAAGACGTCACAATAAAAAAGCGTGAATTCCTAGTTTAAGATCGTCGCATTGCGTTAGGGAAAGACAGAAAAGGGAATTTTGCATTTGAAAAAAGCCATAAAAAGTCGGGGAGGGAAGGGGAGAAATGGCTTTGAAGGAACAGAAGCAGCGTGTCGAAGTCTCCAAAGAGGGTGAGAATGAACAAGGGTGAGGGACTACTTTAAGAGCTGAATCTGGGACAGCGTCCGGGATTTCAGAAAACCTATTCGAGACATTTGCGCCGCCTGCCCTGTAAAAAGGAAAAGTAGGGACGATGCCCAGGAGGAAAACGGAGGGCCAAATTTTGGGTGGGTTGGGTGCAAAAGAGTCGAGGGGGAAAAAAGGAGCGTAAATTCCGCTTTTTTTCAAGAAATTCAGAAAGAGGCCTCTGTGCGACTATAAAGGCCAATTAAAACGAGACAGAGAGGGAGACTCCAGTGGCCTCTTGGGTCGCGGAGTCAAAAGTTGGATGTAAAAAAAAAACGCCGAAAAAGGACTTAGCAAAAAAATCATGGGGGGGGATGTAAAAAGCTATACGGTAGAAAAGATAGGGGGGTTTTGATCTCAGGTCGAAAACCTCATTGCTTGACGGGGACAAACTGTTGGGGAGCGGGATGTCCTCTCGAAAGGAAGGGCGGGAAAGTCCCTCGTGGCAGCAAAGAAAGAATATGAGGAAAGGGATGCGGGCCTTCGTAAGCCAAGCGGTTGTGTTGCTCGGTGATATATTTAAAAAAAAAAACCCATGACCCTTAAATTGCGAAAGAAGAGCCTAACTTGTATCAAGAAAGTATGTGGACGCCACGGGTTACAAGAACCAGGAAAAAAAGAATGGAGCTCAAAACCAAAAAAACTGGGTGTCTGCCGGGGATCCGTAGGGCAGCATCAGAAAAAGGTTCCGTAAATCCTGTACTTGCCAGGTTGTGAAACCGGGAGCGGAGGGGAAGGAAACCGAGGGAAAGCGAAAACCCCGAACCGCCCTACCGCGGAAAAAAGTGAGGGAAAAAAAGAGCATTTCATAAAAGTAGTGGTGGGGGAAACCTGTACACCTTCCTGTCAAAGAGGGGTTAAGTTGCGACCTTAAACAAAAAGTCTAGAGATGATTGGAGCCAGGCTGGGGGGGAGCAACAGGCTTTGAACATTCGAAGAAAACAAAAGGCGGCCTCAAGCGTCCAAACTTACAGGCCAAGAAGCGCCGAGGGGACCTGAACTCTGTCCAAAATGAAAAATTTATCTAGCTAAATCCCAAGGACAGGGCTATCAAGCAGCGAGGCGTAAAAAACCGTTCCCTCAAAAAGGTAAGAAAGTGGAAAAAAGAGCCATTGGAAACAGCCTCCTGGGTGTTGGTAGAGGGGGGCCATCTCTACCACTGGGAGCACTTGGGCGGGCATGCTGTAAAGGAACCCGTCCCTTTGACCAGAAAGAATGTTTGGACGGGTGTAGAAAGGGAAGCAAAAACAAAAGCCCACGACATTATCAGACTGCGCTTATGACTTATGAATTACTCCCATACAACTGCGGAAGCAGAGAAAGTGGGTTGTACAGACGGTTAATTAACAGGAATGGGAACAAACTTCCACCGGAAAAAAAGACACCAGTAAATCAGTACGCAGACTTTAGCGCAATTCCCTAAAAAAACTTGATAAAAGGTTCGACTCGTCCACCCGGGGGAAGAGAATCTACGAATCTCTAGTTGGCGCGTCGGAAATGAGAAAAAAAATCGGGTAGAAACCGCAGACATGCTACAAACCTACGACAGTCCGCTTAGAAACTCCATGAAGGAAAACAATCTTTCCGGATTGCACCATCGTATGTGCCAATTAAAAATAAGGGACATTCCAAAAGAAGGCACCTCAAAGACGAATTGGCAAGATCGGGCGCCGCTGCAAAAAAACTGGAAAGGCGCACCAATTATTTAGTCGGAGACGCCCTCTATACCCATGGCACATTGACAAATTGAGGATCAACCGCGTTTCCCCGCGGCTCCATACCAACTCGACTATGGCCGGTAGAAGGGACCGGGGAAGAAGAGATAGACAAGTCGAAATCGAAGACTCTTCGAGAAACGAAATACCCATTAAAATATTTCCCTCCGGTTTGAAGAGCTCAGAAAAAAAGAAAAAGGAGTGGGGATGAAAGAGAGATATCACCGAGGGATGTAACAAAATCGGGGAAAGGGGATATAGGTAAACTAAGACTAAGTAACGAGCATCGAACAGGGTATCTTTCGTCAAATGGGGCGAAGCGTTGGTATACCTCGTTGGGAAGGAGAGGAAAAATTGGTACGGCACGACAGCTACGTGTTCATCAGATGGCAACTTGGTGAGGGTCCAAAGTACCCTGTACTAATGTCACCCCGATTTGAAAACAAATGTAACCACAGCGGCGGAGGATTATGTTTGAAATGGTAGCGCTGGCGGAGAAAAACGAAAGTTTGAAAGGTACAGGGATATTCTTTAAGAACATGGGGAAAGACGATGGTGAGGAGGGGGAAAAGACTAGAGTTTACGTGACCAGGTTATAAATCAGCGCAAGGGAATTGAAGAAAGGTCGCTGTAAATCGGAGCCGAAACATTGAGAATGGGGACGAACAAAAAACTAGCGAAGTTCGTAGAACGGGACAACCCATGTTCTAGAAAAGGACTTACTCAAATCCCTGGTTACTGTACGTCAGAGGAGCGAAGACTCGTTATTTTGGGTTTTTGGGTAGGGGGGAAGAGGGGTTGGGAAAATTTCAGTTTTGGGGTTCATTCATAGTGATACGTCGGGGAACACTAGCCGATTTAGGGGGAGCAAAGAAGTTGGATAGCAAGGGTCACCCTTTAAAATCAGGCCTATCGATCGAAAGATAATGTTTCAAATTGGGGGAGGAGGGGGCTCGGGTACTTCAGCTTTTTGTGCAAATATAAACCAACCCACTTAAGAAGGGAAGAAAAGTTAGTACTAGAAAAAGTTGCAAGGTACTTGGAAAATTGGAAAGGAAAAACCCTCCAGAGGCTGTGTCAAAAAGGGAAATACGTGGGGACAGAAAGGATGGCAGGGGTACGCCGGAAAAACTCTTTCCGGGTGCGCTTGACAGGGCTGCTTTTGGTATGGGGGAATATGAGTACAACATCTTTTTTAGGGAAACCGAGGAAGATCAGGACGACGGGCGGGAAAAATGGCAGACGTTGTGGTTCGAGCTGAGGATGAGGGAAATCTATTGGGAAGGGGCACAGCGTTGCCGACACCAGGGAGGAAAGGAAAAAAAAAAAGAATTGGCATCGACGGTTGTGGGGGACGACAAAAGGTATCTAAAAATTGGACCAAGGTTGGGATGACGGGAAGACCTGATCTTGGAAAAAAAACAATCAGGGAACAAGAGCTTGAGGGGAAACATAAGGGCCGAGTTCGGGTGAGTGGACTTGGAAAAAGAAGGAGGAACAACCGCAGAACCCCAAGGGAAAAAATGGAAAAAGACAAAAAAAAAAATTGCTACTGTACAGATGGGAATAAGGCATCCTCAAAACCAGGGGAAGGCTGTAAGGTTTTGCCCCTAGGCCTTGGGTGTTCGTAACGCAAATTTGAGGAAAAGAGGCAGGAGTGTAGGCTGGCTCGAACGTTAATGGTCATGGGCGTCATCAAAACCTTTCGGGAAAAGAAGCTGGAGCTTAGCAGACCACAAGTCGAAGCTATTAGGCAAGGGATTTATTCAAAGATAAAAAGAAACCGCATCCTAGAATCCTCATAAAAACTTCATCCGCAAGCAGAGGGGGGAATCAAACCCACGTAAAATGAAGAGGCCGTTCTGCCTTTGAAACCTTAAAAACTTTGGAGCCGAGCCTGAGGGGGAGTTCACCGAACTGATCGCGGGGAATGGGAGAATGGAACGGCCATCCGAGGGGGTCCGAACATTTAAGAAGTTGGGGGACATTTTGTGATCGTGCGATCAGGATAGCCAAAAAGTATTTAAGAGGGGGTACTCAAAACGAGGAAGTTCATAGAGGGGGAAGAAGACAGTATAATTTGGCAAGCCACCTAAATTGGGAAGCATTTAGATCCCGGAAGGCGCTCATAGCTTATTCTTAACTGGCAATAGAGTCGCTGAATAGGGAGGGAAGGGAAGAAAAGAAACTATGGCTGGAGGGTTTGTCCCCATCCTGGTAAGGGATACATCATCGGGGTTCAAAGAGACGCGAAGTCTGGGTTTGATTCTACAACTAGGGGTCCTGGTGGGAAGACGGGAAACTATTTCAATATCAGAAGAAGGAGAGGACCGCCGTGTCTGGATTGAAAAAACTTTTCAAGTTGTCGGGAGAAGTCACTAAGAAGAAAATCAATCTGAATGAATACAGGGATTTTCGTGTACCGGGAAAAAGAGGCTCAGACACAACGGAGGAGGGGAAAGATGGGTTTCGCACTCAACAAAATAGGGAAAAAAGGTTATTAATGCATCTGGCTGCCAAAGGACTCATTGACAATTCTTCAGTTTTTGGGACACTAAAAAAAAAGTTGAAAGAAAGGGCCATCTCAGGCACGGATAATATTCCTAGGGGAACAGGCCCATACCCGAAGAGGTTCAAGAAAAATACTTTCTAGGGGAAAATGTGGCGCCACCCTTGTAAACGAAGGGGGAAGAACAATCGTTGTACGGTTGATTTGGGGTACCTCGATTAAAAACCCATTGAAAAATATTCCCTTGACATACAGGAATACATGGACCGGTATAGAAAGGACCAAGGCTGCCAAATGTGGAGGATCGGCGTCGGGTACAAGAACAAAATCAGGTTTGGGGACCCGACGGAAATCCGTGGAGAGGGGCTATCCTTAGGGAGGAACAAAGGAAAGTGAAAACGCGACAGTGCTGATCCGATTGGCCGTCTTGTATGGGAAGCCGTCGATCAGGGTGTAACAAATCAGTAATAGACTGAAAAAACGGGTGTGAAACGCAGAACAATTGACGACTTTCAATGATTGTGGGTTTGAGGGAAAAAGGGAGGATCGTAGGCGGCTGCAACGGGGAGGGGATGATAAAGCTATATTCAAGGAAAGCTTGGGGAATTGGGTTCATAAGAAGAGGGCGAGCGTATGCGGAGAGGAATTTGGTGTTGCTCCACAAGGGTGATGCGAATGAGAGCAGAAACATTAGAACGCAATGTAACTGTGAAATAAGAAACACCAGGAGGAAGAAGGTACGCCCACGCGGCGGGTTTAAGACTCAAAAACAAGATCGATATCCAGGCCGGCAAGGGTAAAAAGGCAGGGAAATTTCATGAATCAATAACCAGGGGAAAGGAAAAAGCCTCTGGAAGTCCGGTGCCATGGGGGGAACTGTGGGGGAGACCTTTTCCACGCGAACTCACCCGAAGTTCCGGGAGCCAAAAGGAAGGCAAACGGGGTAAGTTAATACCTTACTTGTGGGTTCTATCGGGACTGTACACCTTCCCTGGGAAAGGAGGAAAGGGGGAATCCACGGAAGTAAAAAAACGATGAAAAAAGAATCAAGGCTGGGGAGAAGTTGGGCAGCTGATTGGACATGAGCAAACTCCAAAGAGGCGGCTCGGCGAAGCGAAAAAAACTAGCCAAATTATATCGCCGGACTCGACTCTGCCTAAAAAGAGGGAACGGCCCGCGCTAAAGAACACAAAGACAAAATTAAACACGGCCAGGCCAGAGGACAATGACCCGTTGCGGAAAAATGGGACCGGAACAAAAACTTATCAGAAATGGAAGCCTCCTGGAGGGGGGGGTAGGCTTTGGAAAGAGCCCAGAGCTCCTTGGAGCACGGCTTGGAGTTAAGAAGGTCTCTTGACCAAAGGGGGTTAACGGGCTGGCGGAATTGACTGATGCAAAGAAAACAGAATCCAAAGGTTTTCGGGGTTTACGCATTATGAAAGGAACTTTACGGAGGGGCCATAAGCGGTCTAACAGAAAATCTGGGGGGAAGGGGGGGGGCCGAGGGAAAATAGCCGCCGAAGTTGAAAATACCAACGAAATACCACCAATAATTACAAACACCAACCGCCTTAAAAGTACTCTGAATAAGGAGTTCCCTTTGGGAAAGGGATGGAAGGGTTCAATCCGAGGGGGGAGGAATTCCGATTAGGATAAAGTTGGTGCGCGAGGAACAATAAGCGTGGATGATCCTCTAAAAAACCGGAATAGCCAGTCCGCTAGTAATAAGAAAGAACAACGGGCAATCCGTTACTCTGTCCACCAGGTATCGGGTGGGTCGTAACACCTTTACAAGGGGAACAAAAGGGTTGGAAACAGCAAAGAGAAGAACATGAAATCTAGGCTTCTTCCATTGAATGCAAAAAAAAGGTCATTTAGGGATCGGAAGTTCTTTAAACGAAACGGGAACAGCGATTACAACGTAGAAGGGCGTTTGGCCGGGAAAAAGAGCCGTTTCCCCGCGGCCTACCAAATGAGGAGGAAAGTTTCAAGCTTTGTGCCTCCAGAAAAGGTTAGGGGCTTTCTTAAGGACAAAAAGAACCTAAAACCCGGGAAGGGGAAAAAAGAATCTACAAAAACAAAGAGACAATATTTCAACGCGAGGGGGATTCAAAAAAAAGAGGTAAGGTGGGAGGGCCCTCGCGGGATTAAGCGCCATCAATGGTACGCACAGGAAGGCGAATAAACCCTGGTAAAAGAAGCGGGGAAACTCTTTGAAAACTTCGCGAAATTTCCAGACAGCTCGTTAAATCAAGACTGGAAAAGGGGAGTAACCGAAAGCGCGCAAAACGAGGCAAACTTTGGTGGGATTGAAAGACCGTCATCAAAACTCGAGGTTTAAAAAGGGACTGAATCTTGAGAAAACTTCAGTATGTCCCAGGAGAAAGTTATCCAAGGGGGGGAAAGATACTGGGACAGGCCGCAGGCGCTGTTTGTGAAGGCATACGGTCCGTAAAAATATCGGACGGTCGTCAGAGGGGTAATTTATTCAAAAATGTGCAGTTTACGACGCCACCAAAAGGGGGTAGGCCGGTGGCCGCCAAGATCACCTAGGTCCGGGGGAAGGGAAGGAGCTTCCGAACTATGCGGGGAGTTGAAGGGGGGGGGGTTTTAGTGGAGGAATGGGTGGGTAGTTTGGGTTCAAAGAGACCGGGTTGAACTAACTATTGCGCAGTTAAGCACAAGCAGAGGGGGGGGGAAAGTCAAAGGGAAGGAAAGGGGAAAACCCGAAAGGAAGATCTAATAGAATGGGGGTCAGGAAGGTGCCTCATTGATCCTTCAGCGGGGGGGTTGGAAAACGACAAAATGTTTCGGGAAAAACGCGTAACACTGGTTGAAAGGAAGGAAAGCCGGTAACTCCAAGTATTCTGATGGGCGCGAGGAAACCCTACAAAAGGAATAGGTTTTGAAACAAAGGACGTTTGGGGGGGGGGGACAGGTCGAATTGAATTTGCGGTGTTTCGCAAAAGTGAAGACATCTGCCGAAAAACGGACGAATTGGGGGAGGGTCCTGGGGGGGGAAAAAGGGCCGAGGGGGCAGTAGGTTTATGGAAACGTGTCCCGAACGGCCGTTTCTTAAATCAGTGTGAAGGGTTACTAAATCTAAGTGGGGAAAGGGGGATGGGAATTATCGACGAGAAGAAGCGCACGTACAAAAAGAGCTGATTTAGACGGGGGGGGTTTACCTAATGTATCAAAAAGGGGGGGTATCCCGTGGGAATTTGATAAAGATCTAGTAACAACAAGGAGGAGGGAAAAGCCCAAGCTTGAATTTCGCAGGGTGCCCGGCAGGGGGGGTTAATTGAAGTGGAAGAGGTTCAATTATCCAAAAAGAGGAGAAAAAGGGCAACAAATAAAGAGGATCAGCGAAGGGGGGTTGAGGGTGAGAGGGAAATAGATCTCGCCTGCCAAACGAGGGGAACTTATTGAGAGGACTAATAAAAAGGTGACGGCTTGGTTTCTCGCGGAAAAAGGGGGAGTTTAAAATCCTTCAAAGGTCAGTTGGACAAGGTTAGGCGGAAACGAGGGGGCTTCATGGGGGTTGGGCAGCACAAAGAACAAGGGGGCAACAACAAAAAAGCTGGTAAGCAGGTCACGAGAAAGGGGGGCGAAAGTTGAGCTGACAAGGGGAAGGATCCACGAGGGGACGCTCTAAATCCGCCATTAACCAACAGGGCCGAGAGGTTTATCGAAAACCTGATCAAACCAACGTAAATAAACCGTAAGGCTTGAGGCGTTTACACGTAGATGGAGTATGACAGGATATTTAGGGGGCCGACAACTGCGCCGTCCTGAGGCTAATGAAAAAGAAAAGCATAGCGTGAGGTGCCAAGCAAAGCTGTCAGGGGTCATGGGGCATGGGGGAGAGAGGAGGAGCCCGTCCACGGGGGGGGGAAACAGTCCTTGAGAGTAAGCTTGGGGAAAAAACTGTCCCAGTGAGCTACATTGGGAAGGGAAGAAAGGGGAGGGTAGAAAAAGAAAATGTATCGAGGCTTATGCTTGAATGCAATGAATGGGAACTTCGGGACTTTCCGAAAGAACAGGAAAAAACGACCGGTACAGGATCATGACTTGGCTAGAAGGGCGACGAAGTAAAAGGTGTGCTGGGGGGGCACCTGTCTGGGCGGGAACGAATAGTTAATAGGGGAAAGAAGGGGGACGGGGATAATCCGGTTGCCGGGGAAAATTCTTGGTCAAAAAATTCGGAGAAAGATTGCTCCTCAAGTCCGGAGGGAGGAAAAGAAAGAAAAAAGCTATACACGTCGTTATTGGGAAAAAAAAAAGTATGGA